>WNFL01353115.1_pt2 | contig 16287 bp, 12 predicted proteins | sample 5400361 | NCBI WGS metagenome assembly WNFL01 (sample SAMN13153351, study PRJNA577476) | soil metagenome | isolation source: 40 cm soil on Douglas fir-dominated hillslope | place: USA:California | collected 2013-09-17 | reverse complement strand
TCGGATGCGAGTGCTCGGGAGTCGGCTGCGCCGGCATCGTGAGGCCGTTGACGCTGAGAACCGGCTCGATGCCTTCAGGAAGAGGCGCGCGGACCAGGACTTCCCATTGCGGCGGCGCGGCGCCAGATTGCGCGACGACTCTGATCGCTGGCGTGCCCATGAGCACGGCCAAGACGAGGAATGAGCAGGTGAGCTTCATCGATTCGCCTCTCATGGAATCAAGTGGATGCCGCACAAGGCAAGGCCGACCGTCACCACGACGGTCGTCCCGACAAGCATCGCGGTGTAGGAGAGCCGGCGCGCCCACGCTTCGGCCAGACATGCCATCGCGGCGAGCCGCGCGTACACGCCGACGTGAAACAGAAACGCCGCCACGCCGAGCAGGAGGAACGGCAGCTGCGCCGTCGAGCGAAGGCCCGCGAGCAGGTTGAACTGACTGACCGGAATCGCGGCCGGCGTCACCGTCACGCCACGGAGCTGGTTCAGGACCAGGCCTGAAAACACGTGCGTCAGCAGGAACAGCGCGAGATACCAGCCGGTCACGGCCTGCAGGTTCGCGGCAAGCGACCCCGCGCGGACCTTCTTCATGCCCATCGCCGCGCCGGTCGCGATTTGAACGGCGGCCGCTGCCATGATCAGCGCTTCGACAGCGACATGGTGATACCCGACACGCAAGGTGATCAGCGTCGTGATGTATGACGAGAGGCTGACGAATGCGGACACCTGGTTGCTGATGTGCGCGAGCGCAAACACCGTGATCACCAGCGCCGACAGCCGGTGGACGCGCAACAGTCGCACGGTCGAGCGTGCTGAGGTCGGCCAGCGTACCACCGCCATCAGCGACGCCAACGCGACCGCGACGTACCACCACGGCAGGCCTGGCATCACACGCGAGATGAGGACAAACAGCGCGGGGCTCGTCGCCGCCATCAACGCGCCGAAAAGGAGCATTCGGGTCGAGACACGCTCGAAGTGATCAACCGCCTGGTGATTCAACGCATGGACCGCCACGAACGGTCCGGCGAACACCCAGGCGAGCGTGAGCGGCACGAGCGCCATCGCGCCGAAGTGTTCGTGCGCCAGTTCGGCGCTGTTGAAGAGCGCTCGAAGTGAGAAGGGATAGAGCAACGGCACCAGCCACACGAGTGCCGCCAACCCTCTCGGCGGTTGACTCCTCAGGTGTTCCAGGATGAACGGGCGGAGTGCCGGCAGTTGGTCGGCGCCTTCTACGAATTCGGGAGACGTGACCGCGTTCAGCATCCGCGCGAGCGCCTCGTACGAGCCGGCGCACTGCGCACACGATCGCAGATGACGCTCGATGGTCCCGATCTCCGGGCCATCTTCTCCGTAGTAGTGCAGGACGAGTTCGTCCTCGCTCAGATGGCTCACTCGCCGCTCCAATGAGGCTCGAGCGCAAGGCGGAGCTTACGGACCGCCCGGAAGATGTGTTGCTTGGCGGAATTGCTGCCGATGCCAACCGTCTGCGCGATTTCGCTGATGGAACATCCTTCGAAGTGACGGAGCGCAAATGTCACGCGCTCGAGCGGACTCATGGTGTTCATCACCGCCGAGACCCGACGGCGCCAGTCCGCGCTCGCGACAAGACGTTCAGGATCGGGTGACGACGAGGCGGCGGTGTCGGCGACATCAGAGATCGGCTGCGGGTCGTGCACATCAGGCCGCCTGCGACGGCCGCGCAGATGGTCCAGCGCGCAGTTCACGAGGATCCGGTTCAGCCACGTGCGAAGGTCGGCACGTTGCTCGAATTGTCTGAGATGCAGATACGCGTTGAGCAGGCTGTCCTGAACGACATCTTTCGCGTCCTGTTCGTTGCCGGTAATACGAAAGGCGAGTTTGTACATATATCCACGATGACGCTCGACGAGCGACAAGAACATCTCCAGATCGCCGCCGGTCATCTGGCCGATTAGCCCCTGTTGATTGGACGCCGAAAATGTTGTGCGGTTAACGGACGCGTCGGTGAAAAGCAGTGCTAATCAGGCGTCGGCTTCTCGAGGCGGTCGACGACGTCTCATGGGTCGTGGCACCCTCCGGTCACTCTCACTGCGATTCGTACGGCCCCTTGATGCTTTTGACTGTGAGCGATTCGGTAGACTCGTCAACTACAACCACGCGATAACCGGCGCCGCCCTTCGCCACACGGACGACGATGTGACCGACGCCGGCGAGTTGATCCGCCCGCTGGCCGAGGGCGAGGCGGGTCGGTTCGCGCAGGACCGTCGCGAACACATCACGCGGACCGGGATAGGCTCGCGGTGCCATCGCACGCTTCAATACGTCCGCGGACGGATGCGTCGCCGACCACGACGGCAGGACGATCACGCGCGAACGCAGCGTCATCAGGAACGCGGGATTCTCCACTGAAATGGACCCGTGCATGTTGACGATGTGGACGTCGGTCGGGCCGATGGCGCGTGCCACGGGCGTCTCGAGATCAACCCACGACGGCGCGCCGGGATCGGCGATGCCGTACATGTCGCCGCCGGTGAAGAAGTCGAACCGGCCGTACCGGATTTTCAGCCCGATGCTGCAGAGGTTCTCCCAGGGCAGATCCGGATCCGGCGTCGCGAGCCTTGGAAAGTGCATGTCGGTGGCGACACCGCGTCCCGTCCAGACCTCGCCGTTTGCCGCGACGCCGCGCACCTCGAAATCTCCGGAGCGGGACCGGTCGACGATCGGCGTGATCTGATCGCTTCGCCCGACCCGGATCCGTTCGGCGACGAGCGAGCGGTCGGCCACGCGCGCAGCGACAAATTTCCGATAGTTGACCGTCGTCGTGTCCGTCACCGGCGCCGGATACGCGTAGTCCGGCCAGCCACGGTCGATCACTCTTCCGATCGGCAACAGTCCGGAGAGCTCGGCGATCGCGCCGATGTGATCGGCGTGAAAGTGAGTGATCACCACGTAGTCGAGCCGGCGCGCTGTGCCGGACGGCAGGACGTGGTCGATGTATCGCGCGATCCCCGCGGCCGTGCCGCCGGCGTCAATCAGGAGCGTCGTGCCATCGGGCATCACCACGAACCCGGAATTCCCCTGGCCGGTCGAGATCTGGTGAATGTCGAGTGTTCCCGCGACCCACCGGACGAGCGGCTGCCCGACCTGGTCGGCTTGCGCAACACCACTCTGCGCCGCCATTGCGACGGATATGGCCGCCGCAAGCCCTGCAGCGAGCGCCACCCCGGCCGGACGCTTCTCCTTTGGCGTCACGGCCGACAGCGTACTGTAGACTCCTCGCGAAAAGGGGCGTCCATGAAGAAAGTTCTGTGGCCGTTGTTGCTCGTCGTCTCGTTTGTCGCATTTGGTGTTGTGCTGCCCAGCGCCGCACGCGCACAAGGGAACCCGGATTGGCACCGCGCCATCCCCGGCTTCAAGATCGCCGGCAACCTCTATTCCGTGGGGACGGCGGACCTTGCCGTCTATCTGATCACCACACCGCAGGGCAACATCCTGATCAACAGCGACTTCAAGCAGGATGTGCCTGCGGTCCGCAAGAGCATCGAAGACCTCGGCTTCAAGTACGCGGACACGAAGATCGTCCTGATCAGCCACGCGCACGGCGATCACGATGAAGGGGTCGGCGTCATCAAGTCCGAGACCCGCGCCCAGTTGATGGTCATGGACGCCGATGTGGCCCAGGTCGAAAGCACCGCGCCGGGACGGCCGGGCGCGAAGGTCGATCGCGTGCTGCACGATCGGGACACGGTCGAACTCGGCGGCAGCAAGCTCACCGCACGGCTCACGCCCGGCCACACTCCTGGCTGCACGACATGGACGCTGCAGGTGGCCGACGGCGGCCGCACGCTGAACGCCGTCATCGTCGGCAGCCCGAACGTGAACGCGGGCTACGTGCTCGTGGGCGACAGGAGGAACTACCCGCAGATCGCCGGCGACTACGTGAAGACATTTGCCCTGCTCAAGAGCCTGCCCGTCGATCTGTTTCTTGGCGCGCACGGCGCGTACTTCAAGCTGAAGGACAAGCTGCCGAAGATGACCGCGGGCGGAGCCAACCCCTTCATCGATCCCGAGGGGTACAAGGCGTATGTCGCCGAACGGGAACAGGCTTTCGAGAGGGAACTGACGAAGGAGACGGCCGACACACACGCCGGCGAGACCGTCGGCTTCGACATCGCCTGGAATCACGTGGCGCTGAGCGTGCCGAACATTGCGGAATCGATCGCCTGGTACGAGAAGATGCTCGGGTTCAAGGGAGTCGTGCGCGGCGGTCAGCCAAACCCAAACGCCCGCCAGCAGGTCGCGGACCTTCGGCGCGGGAACATCACCATCGAGCTGTTTCAGCTGGCGGACGCAGCGCCTCTGCCGGAGTCGAGGAAGAACCCGTCAGAAGACTTCCGGACCCACGGGGTGAAGCACTTTGGCTTCGAGGTGAAGAACCTGCCCGCTGTCCTTGCCGAGCTGAAGGCGAAAGGCGTGACGATGGCGTTCGAGATGCGCGACACGCCGACCGAGGCGTTCGCGTTCATCAGCGACAACGCCGGCAATGCCATCGAGCTGATTGAGCACAAGACAGCGCAGTAGGCCCCGCTACTTTTCCCGCGTCCCGAGCGCACCGCGGAGCTTGTCGCCGAGCGATCCGAAACCTTCGGCCGGCGACGCATCCGTGCGTTCGGCATACTCGCGCAGCTCCTCGGCGTCCTGCGCATCCTGCACCGCTTTGCGGCTGAGACGAATCCGTCGGCCCGATGGATCCACTTCGAGTACGACGACCTCGACGTCGCTGCCGGCGGGAAACGCCTTCGCGACGTCGGCATCTCTCGCGACGCCGGTTTCGCTCATGGGCATCAGGCCAGTGCGGCCAGGTGCGAGGAACACGAACACGCCGAACTTCTCGTGACGCTCGACCTTGCCGGTGAGCCGCGCACCGGGAACGATCCCGGCCTCATCGACGAGCGCGACGCCGATCCTCCGCTGCTCGGGATCGATGCTCAGGATCTCGAACGCGCCGCTCATCCCGACGGGCACCGACTGCGTCCACTCCTCGCGACGGCCCGTCGGAGGAAATGTCGACGCGTGCGCCAACGCTTCGATTCCCGCTTCCAGCTCGACGAACGCGCCGAACTCCGCCACGCGCGTGACGCGGCCGGTGCGCACCTGGCCGACGGCATACGTGGCGCCGACCGTCGACCACGGATTCTCGGTGAGCTGCTTCATGCCGAGCGCGATCTTCTGCGTGCTCTCGTCCACGCGCAGCACCTTGACGGTGACCTCTTCGCCCGCCGCGACGATCTGCGACGTGTCCGTCACGCGCGACCACACCATCTCGGAAACGTGCAGCAATCCCTGGATGCCGCCTCCGAGGTCGACGAACGCGCCGAAGTCGCGCACGGAGATGACACGTCCCCTCAACACGGCGCCCACGACGATCGATCGCCGAACTTCGGCGGCGCTCGCCCGCTGCTCCTCTTCGAGCAGCGCACGCCGCGAGACGACGAGGTTGCGGCCGCCTTCCTTGTATTCGATGATCCGGAACGTGTAGACGCGTCCTTCGTGCGTCGCCGGGTCGGCGGTACGCATGATGTCGATCTGCGAGAGCGGACAGAACGCCCGCTCGCCGGCAATGCGGACCTCGTAGCCGCCCTTCACCGCGCGCTCGACCTTGCCTTCCACCGGAAGACCGGCCTGGAACGCGTCAGCAAGCTGCCGCGCCGTGGCGGCCCCGCGCATCAGCTTCCGCGAGAGCGTCACCCCTCCCGACGTCGACACCACCGTCGCCTTAATCCGATCGCCGGCCGCGAATTCCAGCGCGCCGTCGGCGTTCTTCAGCTCGGCAATCTCGATGACGGCCTCGCCCTTGCCGCCGACGTCGACAAACGCCACCTCCGGGCCAATCGCGACGATCGTGCCCTCGATGGTCTGCCCTCTCGCGTACTGCGTCGCCTTGACCGACGCTTCAAAGAGGGCTGCGAAATCCTCGACACCTTCGATGTCTTCCCCGGACTCACTCATGGCCATCACTTTACTCTTTAAGCTTTGGGCTTTTGAGCGAACCGTTTTGAATTACCATAGCCACGATTATTTCAGCCTTCTCACAGGCAAAAGAGGTTCCCATGAAGCGAGCGGCACTCCTGGTCATGCTCGGCGGCGCGATCGCCGCCATCGTGCACACGTCGGCGATGGTTCCCGAGCAGGTGCGCGTCGAGTCGGGCCTGCTGGCCGGCGCTGTCGCTACAACTCAGCCATCCGTCCGCGCGTTCAAGGGCATCCCCTTTGCCGCGCCGCCGCTCGGCGAGAATCGATGGCGCGCGCCGATGCCGGCGGCCAAATGGGAAGGCGCCCGGAACGCCGATGCGTTTGGCGCGCCCTGCGCTTCAGGCGGCGCGGCTGGACGTGGCGGGCGCGGACCGGGCGCACCGGGCGCCGCAGCCGCCGCCCCGCCGCCACCTCCACGAGAACCGGCGCGGAGCGAGGACTGTCTCTACGCCAACGTCTGGACCAGCGCCAGCAGCGCGAACGACAAGCGGCCGGTCATGGTGTGGATCTATGGCGGAGGCTTCACGGGAGGTTCGGGGGGCCTCGCGTGGTACGACGGAGAAAACCTGGCGGCCAAAGGACCAGTCATCGTCACGTTCAACTATCGTCTCGGCGTGCTGGGATTCTTCGCGCATCCGGATCTCGCGAAGGAAGCGGGCCATCCCGGCTCGGGCAACTACGGGATGATGGACGCGATCGCGATGCTGCAGTGGGTGAAGCGCAACATCGCCGCATTTGGCGGCGACCCGAACAACGTCACGCTCGCCGGTGAATCGGCCGGCGCGATCATGGTCGGCGCGCTCGTCGGCTCGCCGCAGGCCAAGGGTCTGTTCCACCGCGCGATCGCGGAGAGCGGCGGCTGGATGGGCCTGACGATGGGCCGGATGCAGCCGGCCGCCACCGCCGAGGCGAACGGCGTCAAGGCGCTGCAGGCGCTTGGTGTCACGAACATCGCGCAGCTGCGCGCGAAGCCGCTCAACGAGCTCACGATCCCAGGCGGGTCGGGCCTCGTGGTCGACGGGTACATGATTCCAGAGGACGTGTCGCTCACCTTCCAGGCTGGAAAGCAGAATGCCGTGGACGTGCTCACCGGCTCGAACAAGGACGAAGCGAACTTTGGCGTGTGCCCGGGGGCCGGCGGACGCGGCGGCGCGACGGGCCTTACCGCCGACGCGTTACGCACCAGCGCGCAGCGCCGGTTCGGCGACGCGACCGACGACTATCTGAAACTGTACGGCGTCGCTGCTGATGCTGCCGACGCGCGACCCGCCGCGCATATGGCGTGCGCCGACGAAATCAGCTGGAACATGCGCCAGTGGGCGGCGGCGCAGGAAGCCAAAGGGAAAAAGGCCTACACGTACTTCTTCACGCGCATCCAGACGGTCAACGGTCAGCCCTCGCCACAGGGCGCGACGCACACCTCCGAGATCTCGTTCGCCTGGAACAATCCGAAAGGCCAGGCAACTCAGACCTGGAATGACATCGACATCAAGCTCGCCGATCAGATGTCGTCGTACTGGGTGAACTTCATCACGAAGGGGAATCCGAACGGCAAGGGCCTTCCGAACTGGCCGGAGTTCAAGACGCTGTCCACGAGCAAAGTGATGATCTTCGGCGACTCGCCGGAAGTCGAATCGGTGGCTCCGGCCGCGAAGCTGGCCTTCTACTCCGCGGCGTACCAGCGTCTGCTGAAGCCGGGAGCAACGAACTAACCAGTACGCCTACATCGGCGACGTTCGGCACCGCGAGGCGAGCAATCCCGTGGCCGTGGTGAGGTCGAGATCTGCCACGAGCAGGCCTTCCTGCCCATACGGCTGATAACACTGCAGCGTCCCATCCGGACGCGCGACCGCCGATGTGATGCCGCAACCCTCGCTCGCGCAGTTCACGGACGCGAAATAGCACGTGTTCTCCGCCGCACGACACAGGATGGCTTTCTCGTGGAACGTGTTGGCGGGATCGGCGAAGGTGACGGGACGATAGCTCCCCGGTTCGGCGACGTGCGCGTGCGGGTGAAACACGACCTGCGCGCCTCGACGCGCGGCCCATCGCACGGTCTCTGGATAGCGCCAGCCTTCGTGGCAGATCACCACGCCGAAAGTCAGCGGGCCGGCCGTGAAAACCCGGCGTTCGGTTCCGAGCGCGCGATAGATGGACTCCTCAGACGGATCGATCTGTCCCTTGTCCTGCCACCCGGCGACCGTGCCGTCGGGATTGATCACACACGCGGTGATCTGCAAGCCACGGCTGGTCACGCGTTCAGTGCCAAGGATGACGGTGATGCGCGCAGCCTTCGCGGCATCGGCCACAGCAGCCCACGCCCGTTCGAGAAACGCCGGATCGGGCGCCGGCGCTGCCACGCCCGGCCACCGATACCCGGGAACGAAGCATTCCGGAAAACAAATCACTATCGCGCCTTGACGGCTTGCGTCGGCAACGGCCGACGTCGCCAGGCAGACCGACTCGTCAGGCGTCGCGGGTGCGCGGACGTTCGCGAGGGCGATGCGGACCGTGCTCATCGTCCTACTGTGGCGGCGGTCCGCCACGACCGCGTCCACCACGGCCGCCGGCTCCAGGCGGAAGCGGCAGCGCGAACGCGACGAGTTGTCCCGCGGGCTGTCCGCCGACAGACACCACGATGAATTGCCGGTTCTGGTAGATGTACGTCATCGGCACGCTCGTCTGACCGCCCGGCATCGGCAGCTCGGCGATGTTCTCGCCGGTCTTCTTGTCGTACGCATGAAGAATCGGACGGCCGCCGCCGCCCTCGCCGCCGATGAGCAGCGTCTTCGTGACGACGAATGACGCCTGCGCGGGAAAGCCAGTCGGCGGAACATTCGTCAGACCGAGCTTCGAGAACGCTTCCTGAACGTTCGGCGGCGTGCCGCCGTTCGGCACCTGCCACGCGATCTCACCTTTGTTCATGTCGTACGCCGTGATCCGTCCGTACGGTGGCTTGAGCAGCGGCAAGTCGTGAACATTCGGGACCTGACCTCCCCGCCCAGCGGTGTACGCCGCCTTGTTTGGATCGGGCGGATCGGTTTTCACGACGCCGGCAACGAACGGCCTCGTCACCGATCCGACGTAGACAAAACCTGTTTCCGGATCGGACGCGCCAGCCTGCCAGTTCGCGCCGCCCACGAAGCCCGGCGCGACGATCGTTCCTCTCTTCACGTTGGGCACGACCAGAGACGGCGGAGCGAAAGGCCCTCCCAATCGATATCCCTTGATCGCCTCGAGCGCTTCTTCGCGCAGCGCCGGCGTGAAGTTGATCAGGTCGTCTCTCTTGATGCCGACGACGTCGAAGGCCGGCGGCCTGGTGGGAATCGGCTGCGTGGGCGCGGTCCACTCGGTTGGCACATCCGTCTGCTCGACGGGGACATCGGGAATCGGCCACACCGGCTGTCCGTTCGTGCGATCGAACACCCAGGCGAGCGCCATCTTCCCCATCTGGACAACCGCTTTAATGGGCCGGCCGTTCACGTTGATGTCGACGAGGATGGGATGCACCGGCATGTCGTAGTCCCAGATGTCGTGCCGAATGAGCTGCCTGTACCACTTCATCTTGCCGGTCTTGATGTCGAGACACACGAGCGAGTCGGAGAACAGATTCGCTCCAGGACGATGACCGCCGTATCCGTCGTTGGTCGGCGATTCCGTGGCGAGGTACACGTTCGCCAGTTCGTCGTCGGCCGAAAACGGGCCCCAGACACCGACGTTGCCGGAGTACTCCGCCGATTCCTTCAGCCATGTCTCGTAGCCAGGCTCACCGAAGCGCGGGATCGTGTGGAAGGTCCAGAGTTTCTTTCCCGTTCGGACATCAAACGCCAGAACGTCACCCTTGACGTTTTCTCTGTTGGGGCTCTTGCCACCTTGCGTCAGCGCGGGACCGATGACGATGACGCCGTTCGAGACAACCGGCGCCGAGCTGTTGCCGATCCTGCCGATGGGATCGAGCGGCGTCGTCAGATCGAGCTGCTTGAAGAGATCAACCGAACCGTCCGTGCCGAACCCGCGAACCGGAAGGCCGGTCTTCGCGTCGAGCGCGAACAACTGGAAGCCGGGAGTCACCGTGATGATTCGCGCGTCGGTACCGTCGGTCCAGTACGCGACGCCGCGTGAGACTTTTCGCGGCGCCTTCTCGAACCGCTCGCCTTCATCCGGCCTCCACGTCCACAGCGTTTCGCCTGTGCCCGCGTTGGCCGCAATCACATTCCGCCGCTGGCCGACCGTGAAGTACAGGACGCCGTTCACCATGATGGGCGTCGTCTCGCTGGTGCCGCCGCCGAAGTTGTCGAACTTCCAGCTCCACGCAACCTGGAGATCCTTGACGTCGTACGGGGCGTAGCGGGAGCTCCCGGTGTCGCCGGAATACGATCGCCACTCGCCGCCTTTGGCCCCTTGCTGCGCTATCCCCTCGACGGTCGAGAAAACCACAGCCGCCAGGAGGACGCACATGAGACATCGAAGCGAACGAGCCATCCAGACCCCCCAAATAAATAAGTTCAAAGCTTAAAGTGCAAAGTTGAAAGTAAGGTCAAAGTGCACAAGTCAAAGCGCAAAGGTCAAAGTCGAAGCCCAAAGTGTAACGGCTGAACCCGTAACCGGGAACACGATTTTCGTCCAATGCGGGACGGACCAGACCTCCTCGAACAACGGAAAGGCGGCTGCAACGGCGGGGTATATCGATTGCAGCCGGATGAATAACTGAGGAAGTTTGCCATGACACCTCGCCGAACGACTGCGCTTCCCGCCACCGTAACGTGCGCCATCGCCGTCGTGCTCGCGCTCGCCCAGTGGCCCGGCCACTCGGTGCGGGCCGCCGACGGCGTGGTCGAGATTCCTCAGGAACTGCGCGCGCGCGCCGAACGCGACGGTCGCGTGCGCGTGCTCGTCGAAATCAATCTCCCAGCTGATCGGTTCGTCGCCGAGGCGCGGCTTCCGGATGCAACCGCCGTCACGGTGCAGCGCCGGTCGATCGACGCCGCCGCTCTGCGAATCCTCTCGAAGTTGCAGCGGAACGGACGCCTCGTCCACCGGTATCAGACGGTGCCGTATCTCGCACTCGAGCTGACGCCAGCCGCTCTGGCCACGCTTGAAACTTCTCCGTCCGACATCGTCCGCGTGATCGACGATGCGATCGTCCGGCCGGTCCTGGCAGATAGCGTGCCGCTCATCGAAGGCGATCAGGCATGGGACACGGGATTCGACGGCAGCGGGACGATGATCGCCGTGCTCGACACGGGAGTCGATCGAACGCATCCGTTTCTGGCGGGCAAGGTGGCCGAGGAAGCGTGCTTCTCGAGCACCGTCGCGGGCGTCAGTACGTCGTTCTGCCCGAACGGCCTCGAGCAACAGGTCGGGCCTGGCTCCGCCACGCCGTGCCCCTTGAGCGACTGCATTCACGGCACCCACGTCGCCGGCATCGCGGCCGGCAACGGAATCCCCGCAGGCCAGCCCTTTTCCGGCGTGGCCCGGGGCGCTGAGCTCATGGCGGTGCAGGTCTTCTCCCGTATCACGAATCCTTTGAGCTGCGGCGGACCGGCTCCATGCCCCGGGGCATTCACGTCCGACATCATTGCCGGGCTCGAGTACGTCTACGCCAACGCCTCCGCGCACAACATCGCGTCGATCAATATGAGCCTGGGCGGGGATCTGTTCACTCCGCCGTGCGTCGGGATTGCCACCGCCGTGGCCTCCGGCAACAGCGGATCCAGTTCGCAGATGTCGACGCCGGCCTGCGTGTCGTCGGCGATCAGCGCCGGATCAACGAGCAAGACCGACGTCGTCTCATGGTTCTCGAACGTGTCGCAGTCGCTCTCGCTGTTCGCGCCGGGTGAGTCGATCACCTCGTCAATTCCTGGCGGCCTGTACATGGCGCTCAGCGGCACGTCGATGGCGGCGCCGCACGTTGCCGGCACGTTTGCGGTGATGAGGCAGGCGCTGCCAGGCGCGAGCGTCAGCGCGATTCTCCAGACGCTCCAGCAGAACGGCCGTCCGATCACAGACACGAGGTTCTTCGGCACGGCGACCATTCCGCGCGTGAGGATCCTCAGAGCGCTGGCCGCGCTGGTACCGATCGTCAACCCCTCGCCGACCGTCACCGCACTGTCGCCCGAACATACGCGAGCGGGCAGCGGCACGACCTCGATTGCGATCAGCGGCAGCGGCTTCAACACGTTCTCGGTCGCGCAGTGGAACGGCCTGGACAGGCCGACCACCGTTCTCAGCACGGTGAAACTGCTCGCGTCGATCCCGGCCGGCGATCTGGCAAGCGCTGGAACGGCGCAAGTCGGCGTGTCCACGCCCTCGCCAGGCGGAGGTGTCTCGTCTTCACTGACGTTCACGATTGATCCGGGGCCCTCGCTGACGGTCAGCGCGTCAGCAGTCGCACCGGGCAGCGCGGTCACGGCGACACTCGCCAACGGCATCGGTGGATCGAGCGACTGGCTGGCTCTGGCCGTCGCAGGCGCCGCGGACACCAGCTATCTGCAGTGGACCTACGTCGGCGCCGGCGTGACGACGCGCACGTGGACTGTGAACATGCCTGCGACGGCAGGCACGTACGAGTTCCGGCTGTTCGTCAACAACGTTCGGGCGACAGCGAGTCCGGCAGTCGTAGTCGATCCCGCAATCAGCCCGAGTCCGACGCTCACCTCGCTGACGCCGAGTGGGGCGCCAACGGCCGGCACGGGTTTGACGCTCGCAGCGACCGGCAGCGGCTTCGTCGCGGCGTCTGTCGTCCGCTGGAACGGCGCCGCTCGGCCGACCACGTTCGTCAGCAGCACGCAGTTGCAGGCCGCGATTCCAGCCGCCGATCTGGCCGCGAGCGCCACCGCACAGGTGACGGTCTTCTCGCCGGCGCCTGGCGGCGGCACGTCCGCGGCGCTGCCGTTTACGATCGGCGGCTCCCCCACGCTCGCTGTGAGCGCGACCACTGTGGCGACGGGCGCGCCGGTGACCGTGACGCTCACCAACGGCTTCGGCGGATCGGCGGATTGGCTCGCGCTGGCCGCCACGAGTGCGCCCAACGCCGTTTACCTGAATTGGACCTACGTCGGCGCCGGCGTCACGACGCGCACGTGGACCGTGAATATGCCCTCGACCGCGGGCACCTACGAATTCCGATTGTTCCTCAACAACGGATCGACTCGCGGCGCAACCAGTCCGCCGATCACCGTCTCGGCGGGTCCAAGTTCGAGAACCCGTCGAGCGCGCCGACAGGCGGTGCGGGCTTTACGCTCGCCGCGACCGGGAGCGGCTTCGTCGCCGCGTCGGTCGTCCGCTGGAACGGCGCCGATCGTCCGACCACGTTCGTCAACAGCACGCAGTTGCAGGCTGCAATTCCCGCCGGCGATCTCGCCGTGAGCGGCACCGCGCAGGTGACGGTCTTCTCACCGGCGCCGGGCGGCGGCACGTCCGCAGCGCTGCCGTTTGCGATCGGCGGCTCGCCCGCGCTCACCGTCAACGCGACCAGCGTGGCGACCGGCGCGCCCGTGACTGTGACGCTCACCAACGGCTTCGGCGGATCGACTGATTGGCTTGCGCTTGCCGCCACGAGCGCGTCGAACTTGAATTATCTGCAGTGGACGTATGTCGGCGGCGGCGTGACGACGCGGACGTGGACGGTGAACATGCCCGCGACTGCGGGCACCTACGAATTCCGATTGTTCCTCAACAACGGCTCGACACGTGGCGCAACCAGTCCGCCGATCACCGTCAACGCGGGTCCGAGCGCGACGCCTGTCCTCGCGTCGCTGACGCCTGGCAGCGCGCCGACAGGCGGTGCGGGCTTTACGCTCGTCGCGACCGGCAGCGGCTTCGTCCCTTCGTCCGTCGTCCGGTGGAACGGCGCCGACCGGCCGACCACCTTCGTCAGCAATGCGCAGTTGCAGGCCGCCATTCCGGCCGGCGATGTCGCTGCGAGCGGCACCGCGCAGGTGACCATCTTCTCGCCGGCGCCGGGCGGCGGTACGTCCGCGCCCCTGCCGTTTACCATCGGCGGCTCGCCCACGCTCAGCGTCGACGTCACGAACGTCGCGCCCGGCGCCGCGGCAACCGTCACGCTCACCAACGGGTTCGGCGGATCGACCGACTGGCTCGCGCTGGCCGCCACGAGCGCGTCGAACGGGAATTACCTGAAGTGGATCTACGTCGGCGCGGGCGTGACCACCCGCACGTGGACAGTGAATATGCCCACGGCCGCTGGCACCTACGAATTCCGGCTCTTTCTGAACAACGGATCCACGCGCGCGGCGACCAGTCCGCCGATCATGGTGACGCCCTGAGAAAGGTCAAAGCGGAAAGGTTAAAGTTGAAAGTAAGTCTAAAGTTGAAAGCGTGAAGTCATAGAACAGCGATCGCCTCGACTTCAATCATCCAGTCGGGGTATGCCAGCGCCGAGATCTGGACCATCGTCGAGGCCGGGCCCTTCTTTCCGAAATACTCCTCGCGCACGGCAGCAAGCTCGGTGCGATATTTCATGTCGGTGAGATACGTTGTGATCTTGATGACGTTGGCCATCGTCCCGCCCTGGCTCTCCGCGCGCCTGGCCTTTGAAGTCGCCGACGCACGCAACGCCGCCATCCGGCGTGTACGCGACCTGCCCGGACAGAAACAACAGCGTCTGCGCGCCGGTAACCTTGATGCCCTGGCTGTACGTGGCCGGGTCGAACACGCCGGGCGCACAGAACTTTTCGATGTTCGCCACGATCTGCGTCTCCTTCGATGTGCGACGAGGCCGATATATTACCGGCCAACGGTGCTAGGCTATGGGCTCTTTTTATCAAGACGAGGGCCGCATGCAGATCTCGATCACGGTGAACGGCAGGCTTCGAAAGGCCAGCGTGGAGCCGCGTCTCCTCCTCGTTCACTTCCTGCGAGAACAACTCTTTCTGACCGGCACTCATGTCGGCTGCGACACCAGCCAGTGCGGTGCGTGCAACGTCCTCGTCGACGGCCGCACGGCGAAGTCGTGCACGCTGCTGGCCGTGCAAGCCGACGGCTCCGAGGTGACCACGATTGAAGGCCTGGCGAAGGACGGACAGCTGCATCCGCTTCAGACCGGATTCTGGGAGGAGCACGGCCTGCAGTGCGGGTTCTGCACGCCGGGGATGATCATGACCGCCGTCGGACTCCTGAAGGACAACGCCAAACCCTCCGAGCGTGAGATTCGCGAAGGCATCGCGGGGAACTTCTGCCGCTGCACGGGTTACCAGCACATCGTCAACGCGATTCAGCATGCCGTGAGTAAGGGGTAAGCGATGCCGTCTCCCGTTCTGCCGAAGCTCGTGGGCCAGCGCGTCAAGCGACGCGAGGATCCGCGTCTCATTCAAGGCCGCGCGACATACGTCGACGACATCAAGATTGCCGGCATGCAGCATCTCGCGTTCAAGCGCAGCGACATCGCGCACGGCCGAATTCGCTCGATCGAGACGAGCGCCGCGCTCGCGATGGACGGTGTCGAGGCGATCTACACCGGCGCGCAGATCGCCGAACTGGTGCCGCCGATGCCCGTCGGGACGCCGTGGCCGGCGCCCGAACATCGAGCCCTGGCCGTGGACACGGTTCGTTACGCCGGCGAGCCGGTGGCCGTCGTCGTCGCCCGCGACCGGTACGTCGCGCGCGATGCCGCCGATGCGATCGTCGTGTCGTACGATCCGCTGCCGGTCGTCGTCGATCCCGAGCTCGCCATGACCGGCCAGCCGACCGTCATCTACCCGGGCTTCGCGAACAACCTGGCGCTCGCCGGCGTTCCCGGCGGCACCGGCGTGTCCGGCAACACGGTCGACAACTCCGCGATCGACAAGGCGTTCGCTCAAGCCGACGTCGTGATCTCGCAGCGGATGGTGAACCATCGTCTCGTGCCGAACGCGATCGAGCCGAGAGGAGTGGTCGCGCACTTCGAGCCCGGGAAGGGCACGATGACGATCTGGTCGTCCACGCAGAATCCGCACGTCCTGCGCTCGATCATCGCGGCGATGAACGGCCTCGGCCAGGATCAGGTCCGTGCGATTGCGCCAGAAGTCGGCGGCGGCTTCGGCGCGAAGATCAACGTGTACGGCGAGGACTTCGTGGCCGCCGCCATCTCGAAGCAACTCGGCATTCCGATCAAGTGGATCGAGGATCGCTCGGAGGCGTTCGTGGCGACGAGCCACGGCCGCGACATCATCGGGTATGTGGATCTTGCAGCGAAGAGAGACGGCACGGTGCTCGGGCTCAAGCTACGCCTGATCGCCGACGTCGGCGCGTACAACTTTCTGTTCACCGCGATGATCC
>WNFL01437562.1_pt1 | contig 16294 bp, 15 predicted proteins | sample 5400361 | NCBI WGS metagenome assembly WNFL01 (sample SAMN13153351, study PRJNA577476) | soil metagenome | isolation source: 40 cm soil on Douglas fir-dominated hillslope | place: USA:California | collected 2013-09-17 | reverse complement strand
TCCAGCGACAACTGGCGCCGGCCGAAGACGGAAGTCGCAGCCCTGATGGCGCTGTTGCGGTTTTATCTCGCCAACGAGATCGAAAGCCTGGTCCGCAACGGCGTTCGTCTCACCGTGATCGGCCGCCGCGATCGTCTCCCCGCCGGTATCGCCGACGCCATCGGGCGCGCGGAGGCGGCAACAGCTGACGGCGATGTGCTGCATCTGCGCATCGCGGTCGATTACTCCGCGCGCGATGCGATCCTCAATGCCGCGGTCCAGGCCGCGGGCATCGCCCATCTTACCCGGGAGATTTTTTCAAAACTGGTCACCGGCGAAGTAGGGCTTCGCGACGTCGATCTCGTGATCCGCACCAGCGGCGAGAAGCGGCTGTCCGACTTCCTGCTGTGGGAAAGCGCCTACGCCGAGCTGCATTTCACGGAGCGGATGTGGCCGGATTTTGGGGAGGAAGATCTCGCCGAAGCGCTGACGTTGTTCCATGGGCGCGAGCGGCGGTTTGGGGGATTGCATCCGGTGAGCCCCGAACCGGTGCCGGAACCGGCGCTGAGCTTCTAGTGAAGCAGGCAGCATCGGCTCACGCGACGAGGTCGGAGAGGGCCAGCGGATTCTAGTAAACGCGATCACTGAGCGATTCGTCACCAACGCCAGCGGTGTGCTCGAGGCCGCGACCGGGGAGTCGTCTGGTCCGATCACCTCCGTGACGCATGCAGGAATCGTTCGAGTTAGGCGGTACGCCTTCGACATGCCGTGACGCGCTCAAAGGATCATCTGTCCCTCGCCAGCGGCTGGCGTCCTCTGAACTTGCGGGCGAAAGCCACCCTGAAGGCTGGCGATCATCGCAAATCGCTTCTCTGCGCGGCATCTCACGAGCACCAAAAAAAGCGCCGGTTCCTCCTGCGAGAATTGCGCAGCCGATAAGCGTTGCCGAAGCGACATTCAGCCACTGTTCGGCGGATCCTGTCCACTCTTCGCGCCAGATCGGTCCTGCTATTTCCCACCATCCGACGAGCGCAAAGGTAAGACCAAAGCAGAGAGCGACCGCCATCTCGGCAAATCGATAGTAGCTCATTTGTCCGAGGCTCCGCCGCGATCCAGCCGGCACCCTGGCGGGGGTAAGGCAGAAAAACGCCGTAGGCGTGAAAACTAATGGCTAGGTGTGTTGGACGTCCGTACTTTGGGGGAGCCCAACGTCAGAAAAAACACCGAGTGGATGGATTTTTAGGTCTGCATGAGCTTGGCAATTAATCGGCTGACCCCCGGCACACCAAGGATCAAGGCAACCACAATACTTATCGAATTCTCGAAAATTCGATAAGTATTTGATTTTATTGGTGCCGCAAACAGGATTCGAACCTGTGACCCCGTCATTACGAATGACGTGCTCTACCAGCTGAGCTATTGCGGCGGACCAAGCGACTTGCGTTCAGCAACGGGGCTGAAAACGCCTGCACCTGATATCGAGCAGCGCCCGGCTTGGCAAGAAAAACGCGCCCGGGCCGTTCACGATCACCCGCCCCAGCGGGAAAGGAAGCCGCGCCAGCCGCCGGCCTGGCCGGGAGCGGGGTTGATTTGTTCCGCGAATTCGTCGCTCCTCGTCTCGTCATCGATGCCGGGATCGTCCGGCGCCCGGACGATGGGGATCACCGGCAGAATGCTCGACGGGGTGTTTTTGGGGATATCCTGGCGCGCACGGAACAAGGGTGCCGGCGGCGCTGGCGGAGATTCGGGTTGCCGCATTGGCGGCAAAGGCGCTGCCGGCGGAGGTTCGGGTTGTGGCGGGGCAGGGGGCGCGACGAGGGCCGGTTCGACGGTCGCGGCCAAGGCCGGCGAATTGTCCTGCTCGGCTGGCGCCGCCGGCTCGATCGGGACATCACGCGGCGGCTCGACGCGGCGCGGCGCCGATATCGCTTCGTCGAATTCTTTCGCTTCGATCGCGGCATTTTTATCGGACGGCAATGCCGCCAGCGGCCGCTGCCATTGAAAGGCGTCGAGCCGGCCGGTCACCGGCGACACCGGCCGCCAGCGATCGCTGACATATCCATCCGCGGTCCAGACCGGATCGTGCAGCGCGCGCACGGCGCGCAAGGTCCACGCCCGCGCCCGGCCACTGTCGCCATGTTCGGTGCGCTCGATTTCCGCCATCAGCATCGCCACCCGCTGGGTCGGCGCATCGGTGAATGGCGCCAGCGCCTCGCGCGCGCGGGCAAACTCCGTTGCGTCGATGGCGGCGCGCGCGATCGCCATCGCGCTCTCGAGATGGCCGGGCGCCTTGGCCGCGAGCGTCTCGATTCGCACCAGCCGCTGCCGCGCGGAATCGCCGAGCTTGACGTGCGCATAGGCGTCGGCAAGATCGGGATGCGGATGCGCCAGCCACGCCGCCTCCACGATCCGCATCGAGCGCCGCACCTGATGCGCCTCGCTCTGGTACTTGCTCGCCAGCACCGCGGCCGGCACCAGGGTCGGCGCCAGCTTGACCGCTTCCATCACGCTCTCGCGCGACAGATCGCGGTCGACGGTTTCCAGTTCCAGCGCGCGCGCCGTCAGCAGCACGCCGCGCTGACGGCGATAGGCCGCCTTGTCGATCAGTCCTGAGGCCAGATTGTTATCGAGGATCGACAGCGCGCCGCTCCAGTCGCCCCTGGCGCAACGAAATCCCAGCACGGCATGCGAGGCCCAGGTCGATGCCGGCGCAAGTTTCAGCGCTTCTTCGGCGATCATCACCGCGGCGACAGCATCGTCGGCGCGCTGCGCCTCGATGAACAATCCGCGCAAGCCCAACAGCCTTGTGTCCTCGCGTTCGGCCATCGCCCGAAACGCAGCCCGCGCGCCCTCGCGGTCGCCGTCGAGCTGCGCCGATTGCGCGTGCAGCAGCAGCGCCAGCGGATCATGCGCGGCATGGCGGCGCGCGATATCGGCATGCAGGCGCGCCGCGGTGGAATCGCCATGGCCGATCGCGAGCAGCCCGTGGGTGATGGCGTGACGGCCGCGGGCGTGACGGCGTTCCCGCCGGGCGCGCTTGATCTTTTCCGGAGTACGCCAGAGCGCACGCAGGATGCTCCAGGTGAGCATCGCCGCGACGACGGTAACGCCGAGCGCCAGCGCGAATACCGGCAGCGAGGTTTCGACGCGCCAGCCGCCCCAGGACAGCGCGACATCGCCGGTCTGGTCGGCAACCCACGCCGCGCCGGCGGCTGCGAGCGCAATCAAGGCCAGAAACAGAATGATCCGAACCATCAGATTCCTAGGGCGCCGGTTTGGCGAGCGCCGTCATGGCCTCGGCCGCAAAACTTCGCGATGCGGCCAGCGCCGCGTCGCGCGCATCGGCCTTGTCGATCCACCCTTGCGCGGCGGCGCGATCGGCAGGCGCCAGCGACTTCAGCTCGCGCCTGGCCTCGTTGGAATCGTTGCGAAGCGCTGCCGCGGTAATCCGCGCGACCACGGCGCCACGGTCGTTGCCGACCGTATCGGTGCGCTCGATGCGGACCAGTTTTGCCGCACCGGCCTGCAGACGATCGACGATGCCGGACCCGCTGGTGGAATTCTCCTGCGCCGGCGGCGACAGTTTTGACACCAGCGTGAGCAGGTCGCGGCTGAGGCTGGCCGGGCTCGGCACGCCCGAGGCCGCGAAGCCCTCGAGCGGCTTTAACGCATCGGCGTTCGGTGCCAGTGATTTCGCCGCCGCCAGCGCAGCCGGATAGGGATCGCCGATCCGAACCAGAACATCGAGCAGGGCTGCCGCCACGATACGCCGCAGCGGCACGTCATCCGCCGGTTTGGCGTTCGCCTGCGCGGTCTCGGCGCTCTGCGCGCGGGTGGCGCGTTCCAGTCCGGCGATGCGCTCGTTGATCCCTGACAGATCCAGCGCGGCAGCAGAGGCATCGCGCGGCGCTGCTTTGACGTCGTTGAGCGCTGCGGCCAACTTCTCCGACTGCGCGCGCAGGCCTGCGAGTTCGCCGCGCAGCGCGACAAGCGATTTTTCCAGCGCCTCGATCCGCGCGGCAGCCGCCGGGTCGGTCGCAGGCTTGCTGGCTTTGGATTCGACACTGGCAACGCGCGCGCTCAGGCCGTCGATAACAGCGGCATTGATTTCGGTCGCGGCCGGCGCGACTGGCGAAACAGCAGGCCATCCCAGAATCCAGCCAACACCGATCACCAGCGCGGCGGCGACCGCACCGGAAACAGCCGCGACAAGCCAAGGCGAAATCGCCGCTGCCGAGGGTTCGCGGGAAACGCGCTCCGGCTCCGGCTTCGGCTCCGGCTGAGGGTCGTCGCCCGCATTCCGGGTCTCGCCGGAGACCTCCGACGCTTCGAGGTCGATGGTGGGCGGCGTGCGTTTGGCCCGGCCCACATCCGGCGACGGTCCAATGTCTTCGGGCCTGTCATCGACCATCGCGAGGTTCCCCATTTCCTGGTCGTTCAGTGGTTCGCTTTATGCCGAAGTTACCAGATTCGGCACGTCCTCTTAGAGGATCGGGTCTCGGAAACCGATACTCCAATCTGTCGTATTGACGTGTTTTCCTTACACGAACCGGTGTCTCCCCTCGGGTTCAAGTCCGAGGGCATGCTTCGCTCGAAAACGCTTTCTAGCGCGATAGCGCGCGCAAAGCACGGCCCAGCGCCTCGAACAAGGCATTTTCATTCGGCGACGCCGCCGCCGTGACCTGCGTGGCCCCGGCATCACGGATGACGGAAGCCACGGCAGGCGAGATGCAACATTGCGGGATCGCCAATGCCGAGATTTCGACGCCGGCGGTGCGTGCCGCTTCCAGGAATGCGCGCGCGCTGCGCCGCGAATAATGCAGCACCGCCTCGACCTGGTTGGCCGCGAAAGCGTCGCATGCTTCGCGCGGCAGGCTGGACACCGGGATCATCCGGTAGCTGGTGTGGGTGACGACGGTGAAACCGCGCTCGCCGAGTTCACCGGCGAGGTCCCGCGCCAGATCGGCCCCCGCAAGATAGAGCAGCGGGCTGGTCTTCTTCAGCTCCTTCGCCTTGACGCTCGCGAGCACCGAATCGCGCAAGCCTGCGGCGTCGCCATTTGCGGAAATCACATGATCAAATCCAGCGCGGCGGGCGGCGGATGCGGTATGTTCTCCCACCGCGAACAGCGGCAGCTCGAGCAGCCGGCTGCCTTCGAGATGAGGCGCGAGGCCCCGCAACGCATTGGCGCTGGTGACGATGACCGCGCCATAGCGCGCGTCCTTGTCATCGTGGAATGCGACCGGTTCGAACCGCAGCATCGGCGCCAGCAGAACCTCATAACCCTTGGCGCGCAGGCTTGCAGCCGTGGCCTCAGCGTCAGGAGACGGGCGTGTGACGAGAACAGCCATGCGTCAAACTCTCAAGGCTCGGATTTCTGCAGCAACGGACGATTGCACTTTGAGACCTCGCAATGCTAGAGCCTGATCGGATCCGGCTGGATCGGAACCGAGGCTCTTATCTTTTGTCTTGACGCGTTTTCTTTGGCGCGATCCGGCTTCCACCCCTAGCATCAGTCCGGGGCACGGATCGCTCGAAAACGCGCCGGGCGGATACCGAAACGCCGCTTTGGCTGATAGCGCAAGGGCTCACATTGAACAACGACACGCCGATGTTGACGTCAAGCCTGGTTCTTGGGATCGAGACCACCTGCGATGAAACCGCCGCCGCCGTGATCGAACGCCAGGGCAACGGAACCGGGCGAATTTTGTCCAATATCGTGCATTCGCAGACTGAGGAGCATGCAGCCTTCGGCGGCGTGGTGCCGGAGATCGCGGCGCGCGCCCACGTCGATCTGCTCGACGGCATCGTCGCCGACGCGATGAAGCAAGCGGGAATTGGCTTCGCGCAGCTTTCGGCGGTCGCCGCCGCCGCGGGCCCCGGCCTGATCGGCGGGGTGATCGTGGGTCTTACCACCGCCAAAGCGATCGCGATGGTGCACGATACGCCGCTGATCGCCGTGAACCACCTCGAGGCCCATGCACTGACGCCACGGCTGACCGATGCGCTCGACTTTCCATACTGCCTGTTTCTCGTCTCGGGAGGTCACACCCAGATCGTCGCCGTCCTTGGCGTCGGGCAATATGTGAGACTCGGCACCACCGTCGACGACGCCATGGGTGAGGCCTTTGACAAAGTGGCAAAAATGCTCGGGCTGCCCTACCCCGGCGGCCCCGAAGTCGAGCGTGCCGCGGCCACCGGCGATGCGAAGCGGTTTGCGTTTCCGCGGCCGATGCTCGGGCGCGCCGATGCCAATTTCTCGTTGTCGGGATTGAAGACCGCCGTGCGCAACGAGGCCAGCGGGCTGGCGCCGCTGCAGCCGCAGGACATCGGCGATCTCTGCGCCAGCTTTCAGGCGGCGGTGCTGGAATCGACGGCGGATAGACTGAGCGTCGGCTTAAGATTGTTTCACGAGCAATTTGGCCCGCCCCGGGCGCTGGTCGCCGCCGGCGGCGTTGCCGCCAATCAGGCGATCCGCGGCGCATTGCAGGATGTCGCCGCGAAAGCACAGACCATGCTGATCATCCCGCCGCCCGCTTTATGCACCGATAACGGCGCCATGATTGCCTGGGCCGGCGCCGAGCGGCTGGCGATCGGATTAACCGACACGATGGATGCCCCGCCCCGCGCCCGCTGGCTGCTCGACGAAAATGCCACCGCGCCGGCGGGGTTCGCCAATACCCGCGCTGGCTTCTAGAGATTTTGCATGGATAAGGGTCTTGCCGCGATCGCAGCCTTCCCTCTCCCCGCCTGCGGGGAGAGGTCGGATCGCGCAGCGATCCAGGTGAGGGGGTACCGGGCTCACTTCATCTTCAGAGCTTGCGGATGCATCCCCTCACCCCAACCCTCTCCCCGCAAGAACGGGGCGAGGGAGCACAGCTGAGGCCTTACGATGCCGTCTTTCAATTCAGTCGCGGTGATCGGCGCCGGCGCATGGGGAACGGCGCTGGCCGGTGTAGCGTCGCGGGCCGGACGCGACGTTGTTCTTTACGCGCGCAGTCCGGCGCGCGCGGCTGAGATCGTGGCGACGCGAGCCAATCCGAAATTGTCCGGCGTGCGGCTAGACCCGATCGTCAAGGTGACCGACGATATCGCGCTTGCCGCAACCGCGGATATTATCCTGATCGCCACGCCCGCGCAGAATTTGCGCGCAGCCGTCGCCGCGCTCGCCCCTCATCTCGCCAAGGCAAAGCCTGTCATTGCCTGCGCCAAAGGCATCGAGCGCGGCACGCACAAATTCATGACCGAGGTGATTGCAGAGACCGCGCCCGATGCAAACCCGGCGATCCTGTCGGGGCCGAGCTTTGCTGACGACGTCGCCCGCGGCCTGCCCACCGCCGTGACGCTGGCGGCGAAGGATGAAACGCTCGCGCGCGCGCTGGTGCTGGCGCTGGGATCATCGACCTTCCGGCCCTATCACACGACAGACGTCCGCGGCGTCGAGATCGGCGGGGCTGCGAAAAACGTGCTCGCGATCGCCGCCGGCATCGTGGTCGGCCGAAAATTCGGCGCGTCGGCGCAGGCGGCGCTGACCACGCGCGGCTTCAGCGAGCTGGTGCGGCTCGGGCGTGCCTGCGGCGCGCGCAGCGAAACCATGGCGGGACTTTCCGGTCTGGGCGACCTGATCCTGACCTGCTCCAGCCCACAGTCGCGCAATTTCGCGCTCGGCGTCGCGCTCGGGCGCGGTGAGCAGCCGCCACGCGACAAGTTGGCCGAAGGCGAATTCACCGCACCGGTGCTGATCGAGCTGGCGGCTTCGCAAGAAGCGGAGCGACGACGATCGATGCGGCGATCGAAAGTCTGCTGACAAGGCCATTCAAGGCGGAGGAATGACCCTCCTTCGTCATGCCCGCGCTTGTCGCGGGCATCCACGTCTTGGTAATAGGAGTGAGAAGAAGACGTGGATGGCCGGAACAAGTCCGGCCATGACGAGCGGATGGTGGGCGGCATGAATTACTGGCTGGTGAAATCGGAACGATCGAGCTGGTCGTGGGATCAGCAGGTGGCAAAAGGCGCCAAGGGTGAAGCCTGGACCGGCGTGCGCAATTTCACAGCGCGGCAGAATCTGGTGAAGATGAAGAAAGGCGATCTGGCCTTCTTCTATCACTCCAACGAGGGCAAGGAGATCGTTGGCATCGCGGAAATCATCAAGGAGGCCTATCCCGATCCGAGCGACAAGACCGGCAAATTCGTTTGCGTCGACCTCAAAGCCGACAAGCCGTTGAAGACGCCGGTGACGATGGCCGCCATCAAGGCCGACAAGCGATTGGTCGACATGGCGCTGGTGAAATATTCGCGGCTGTCGGTGCAGCCGGTGACATCGGAAGAGTGGAAGATCGTCTGCAAGATGGGCGGGATGTAGCTCGTAAGTCGTCATTGCCGGGCTTGACCCGGCAATCCATCGCTCTTTCAAAAGCACTTTTCAAGATGGATGCGCGGATCAAGTCCGCGCATGACAGCTGGTTACGCCGCCGCGGCGGTCGCGACCACTTGCGCCAGCAACTGCTCGCGTTTCGACTGCGAGCGATAGCCTTTCATCGTCGCGGCAAAACGTTCAAGGATGCCGTCCTCGAAGGCGGTGACGATGGTGTCATGGACATAGCTCTTGCGGCAGATCGCCGGCGTGTTCGAGAGCTCATCGGCGGCCGCACGGACCGCTTCCAAGACCTGCTTGCGCCGGCCGCGGGCGCTGGCCGCCGGCGAAATCCGCGACAGCGATTCCAGCACCACGGCGGATGCCATCAGGGTGCGGAAATCCTTCAGCGAAATCTTGATGCCGGCGATCTCGCGCAGGAACGCGTTGACCGACGTCGTAGAGACCCCGCGGACGTTGCCGGAATTGTCCCGGTACTGGAACATCCGCTTGCCCGGCACGGCCCGAAGAATGCGGATGGCGCGCACCAGCTTTGCCGCCTCGCATTCCTTGCGCACAGCCTTGCCGCCCTTGGCCTTGAAGGTCAGTACGACACAGTCGTCTTCCAACACGACATTGGACTTCAGAAGCGTGGTGGCGCCGCGGGTGCCGTTGAGCCGGGCGTAGGATTCGTTGCCCGGGCGGATCGCGGTGCGCGCGATCAGTTCGATCACCGCCGAGAGCGCGAATTCGCGGGTTGGGGCGTCGCCCTTCAGATGCAGTGAGACGTTGCGGCGAATTTTCGGCAACGCCGCCACCAGCCGCGCCAGCCGATGCGCCTTGCGATGCTCGCGGACCTTTTCCCAATCGGAATGATAGCGGTATTGCAGCCGGCCGGCGGCGTCGCGGCCGACGGCCTGCAGATGCGAAGTCGGATCGGGGGCGTAGCGCACCTCGGCATAGGCCGGGGGCACCGCCATCGAGTGGAGGCGTCTGATGGTGCCGGTGTGGCGGATCGCCGTCCCGTTGGCGCGAACGAACGAATAGTTCTTGCCGCGCTTGATGCGGCGAATGGTCAATTCGTTCTGGTCGCCGAGTTTCAGGCCCAGTTCCCTGGCGAGCGACTCAACGCCGGCGGGATGCCGCGACGTCACAGCCAACGGCGGATCGGCGGAAACGGGCCCCGCAGCCTCGAAATTCTGCTGATCCATCATGACGTTAAGTGCCTTACTCCGACTGGTCTTGCGGTAATGCCGATTCGCGTTCTTTGGTTCCGGCGAGGCCGTGGGGCCCGGGGAGGCCATTTAGGGGGTAATTGGCGCGAGCGCTAGTCCACCATATCGGAGGTGGAGGTCTTATAATACCTCTGCTTCAAGAAGCAGGCTGCTTTGAGGTTTCTTTGGCTAATGGAAAACGCGATCGTGATGGCGCCGAGTGTCAGCCAGATCGGCCGCAGGGCCGCCGCCGCGTGGCTTCGCCGGCGATTTTGATCCCGCGCATGGCGAGGGGTCTGCCAAAGGTCTCATTTTTGTTTCGCTTGTCGGCACCATCAGGCCCGACGCATAATCGCTTCAACAATGAAGACGGCTGGTCGTCGCCACGTTCACCGGCCGCATGGGTGGAGGGTAAGAGATGTCCGAGAAAATTTACGACGTATCGGCGGAATGGGCCAAGCGCGCATGGGTCGATCAGGCCAAATACCGCGAGATGTATGCGCGCTCGATCAGCGATCCCAACGGCTTTTGGGCCGAACAGGGCAAGCGCATCGGCTGGATCAAGCCCTTCACCAAGGTCGAGAACGCCTCCTTCGCTCCCGGCAAGATCTTCATCAAATGGTTCGAGGACGGCATCCTCAATGTCGCCTGGAATTGCATCGACCGGCATCTCCACACCCGCGGCGACCAGACCGCCATCATCTGGGAGGGCGACAACCCTTCCGAGTCCAAGCACATCACCTATCGGCAGCTGCACGACGAAGTCTGCAAGTTCGCCAACATCCTGCGCACCCGCAACGTCAAGAAAGGACCCGCAACGTCAAGAAGGGCGACCGCGTCACGATCTATCTTCCGATGATTCCGGAAGCCGCCTACGCGATGCTGGCCTGCGCGCGGATCGGCGCGATCCATTCGGTAGTGTTCGCCGGCTTTTCGCCCGATAGCCTTGCCCAGCGCATCACCGACTGCCAATCCAAGGTGGTGATCACTGCCGACGAAGGCCTGCGCGGCGGCAAGAAAGTGCCGCTGAAGGCCAATGTCGATACCGCGATTGCCAAGAGCGGCGGCGTCGACTGGGTCGTGGTGGTCAAGCGCACGGGTGCTGCCGTCGACATGAATCCCTCGCGCGATTTCTGGTACCACGAAGCGGCCAAGATGGTGACGACGGAATGTCCGGTCGAGCATATGCACGCCGAGGACCCGCTGTTCATTCTCTATACCTCCGGATCGACCGGCCAGCCTAAGGGCGTGCTGCATACCAGTGGCGGCTATCTGGTGTTCGCGTCGATGACGCATCAATACGTGTTCGACTACCACGACGGCGATATCTACTGGTGCACCGCCGACGTCGGCTGGGTCACCGGCCACAGCTACATTCTCTACGGCCCCTTGGCGAACGGCGCGACCACGCTGATGTTCGAGGGCGTGCCGAATTATCCCGATAATTCGCGGTTCTGGAACGTCATCGACAAGCACAAGGTCAACATCTTCTACACCGCGCCGACCGCGATCCGCGCGCTGATGCAAAGCGGCGATGAGCCAGTCAAGAAAACCTCGCGCAAGAGTCTTCGGTTGCTCGGCAGCGTCGGCGAGCCGATCAATCCGGAAGCGTGGGAATGGTATCATCGCGTGATCGGCGACGAGCGCTGCCCGATTGTCGACACCTGGTGGCAAACCGAGACCGGCGGCATTCTGATCACGCCGCTGCCGGGTGCCACCAAACTCAAGCCCGGTTCGGCGACAGAGCCGTTTTTCGGTGTGGTTCCTGAAATCGTCGATGCCGACGGCAAGGTGCTGGAGGGCGAGTGCCAGGGCAATCTCTGCATCGCCAAATCCTGGCCGGGGCAGATGCGCACGGTCTATGGCGACCACGCCCGCTTCGAGCAGACCTACTTCTCGACCTACAAGGGCAAGTATTTTACCGGCGATGGCTGCCGCAGAGACGCCGACGGTTATTACTGGATCACCGGGCGCGTCGACGACGTGATCAACGTCTCCGGCCATCGCATGGGCACCGCCGAAGTCGAAAGCTCGCTGGTCGCGCATGCGAAAGTCTCGGAGGCCGCCGTGGTCGGCTATCCCCACGACATCAAGGGCCAGGGCATCTACGCCTATGTGACGCTGATGACCGGCACCGAGCCGAGCGAAGAGTTGCGTAAGGAATTGGTGGCGTGGGTGCGCAAGGACATCGGCCCGATCGCGTCGCCGGATCAAATCCAGTTCGCGCCGGGATTGCCCAAGACCCGATCCGGCAAGATCATGCGCCGCATTCTGCGCAAGATCGCCGAGGACGAACCGGGAAGCCTCGGCGATACCTCGACGCTGGCGGATCCCGCCGTGGTCGACGATCTGGTCGCGCACCGCCAGAACAAGAAGGACGCAATCGAGCGGTAACTTGCGCCGAAGGAAAAATATGGCGAAGCGCGCACGGTACAGATGGTCTACGCAGCCTCCGCGCTGTGGGCGATTCAATCGAATGCGCGCCAGCATCCGTTCGTCAAACAGACCGTGACCAAATATATCGGCGATCACCCGGGTACTCCGGCGACCAAGGCGCTGTCGGCTTTGACCGGGATAAAGTAGCCACGCGCCTGCTCTCACGCGATCGTCAGCGGTCGGCCGCGCCCGGCGCGCCTGTTTCCTGAAGACTGTTGTTTTCAAGTCATTTACTTTGTTTTCAACATTTCCTTTCTTGCCCCCGACTGAATGGGTCTCGGGCTGGCGTGGCAACCTGTTGATTAACACAAGCGGTTAACAATGCGTCGGCAAAGCTGCTGCAAAGCGCTTTGCGGGCGTCGTCCGGAATTTGACGGTCCACCCAGGGGGTGAGGGTAAGCGAAGTGGAGAGAGATTGATGTCTTTGAGGATCGCGGTGGCGCTGGCAGCCACCATCGGGGCCGGGATGTTGATGTCGACGGCGGCCGAGGCGCGGCCCGACGTGGTCGGTTTCCGCGGCGACTATTCGCCGGGAACCATCGTGGTGAAGACCAATGAGCGCCGGCTTTATCTCGTGCTCGATGAGGGCCACGCGGTCCGCTATCCCGTCGGCGTCGGCAAGGCCGGCAAGCAATGGGCCGGCACCACCCAGATCGACGGCAAGTATCGCGAACCCGCATGGTCGCCGCCGGCTGAAGTGAAGCACGACAAGCCGTCGATGCCGGACGTCATTCCCGGCGGTTCGCCGCACAACCCGATGGGCGTAGCCGCCATGACGCTGGCGGGCGGCGAGTACGCGATCCACGGCACCAACATGCCGGGTTCGGTCGGCGGCTTCGTGTCGTATGGCTGCATCCGCATGTTGAATGAGGATATATCGGACCTTTACCCGCGCGTTTCCGTCGGCACGACGGTGGTAGTTTCGCGCTGACCGGTTTCTCAGAGATTTGAAATGAAAAAGGCGGCGCCGGTTGCGCGGCTTTTTGTTTGAAGAATTATCGGCTGGCGCCCGCGCACCAGCCACTGCGATGGCCGCCGTTGTAAGGGCGCGCGTGACCGGCGGCGAGTAACGCTGCCGAGACGTTCTCGGTCCGCCGGGTCGCGACATCGGCATCGACCCGCCCATTATATTTGTCCGGACCGATATTGTAGATCGTGACTTCGCCCTCATCGAGCAGGCCGCGCAGGGCATCGCTGGCGGCCTCCGCCATTTGCAGCTCCCGCGGACAGGACGCCTTCAACTCCGGCGCATCGATGCCGCGCAAGCGAACCCGCGTGGTGATCTTGAGTCCGGGCCACAGCTGCACCCGCGCCTCAAACGTATCGCCATCGATGGTGCGGATCACATCGACGGGGTGGCGGACATTGGGATTGCCCGCACGCTTCCAGATCGTTTCGCTGTCGCTTCCAGCCGATGGACCGGTTCGGACCGGCGCAGGCCAATGCGCCCAGTGCCGTACCGGAAGCATCGTCCCTGCTGCGATTCCAAGAACAAACACCCAAGGCAAGGCAGCAGAAAAACGGCCGCGCCACCGTGACCGATAAGGATTTATTCTGCCATATGGGTACATATTCCCAAAATAGCCGAGAGCCGGCCGCGTCGGCAAGGGCCATGCCGGGCTCAAAAATCCGAGGCGATGCCTTTGTTTTCCCAGTCGCCGTAGCGCGTGGGCTCCGGGCCCTTTGGACCCTGCAATTCCTTCGCCGCCGGCTCAGCGTTTGCCGCGGCAGCATGTCGGCGCGCTTCGGCTTCAGCCAGCGCGCGCTTGGCCGCCGGCGTGAGCTGCTTGCGCTCGCCGGCAGATGCATCCGACGCGGGCCGTGAGAGATCGTCTGTCATCTCTGGGTTTCCAACCACTGGATCAATCTGCGCTCCGTTCAACCCTTAAGAATAAAGGTCCGACCGGAACTGTGAAATGATAAAAGCGATTCTTATATTTGGCATATTCGCATGTCAGAAGCCCTGACCTTTCGATTGTAAGCGCACACCGCGCAAATCGCCATTCAACCTCCCGGGATGTTCCCGCTCCATGCCTCCTCAAAGATTCGCCCTGCCCTCCGAAGTGCCTGGTCTCGCGGCGCGGCGGATCGCAGCGGACATTCTTGACGGCGTGCTGCACAAGCGCCGGACGCTCGACGAGCAACTCGACGGCGGCGCCGCGCATCCCGGACTAAAGGGACTCTCCGATCGCGACCGCGCCTTGATGCGGCGCATGGTGGCAACGGTTTTGCGGCGGCTCGGCACCCTGGGCCACGTGCTGTCGCGCCTGCTCGATCGCGGCATTCCAACCGACGCGCCGCGCGCGCAGAGTGCGCTTCTGATCGGTGCCGCGCAGATTCTGTGGATGGATGTGCCCGATCATGCCGCGGTCGATCTGTCGGTGCGGCTGGTGCAATCGGATCGGCGGGCGGCGAAATATGCCGGGCTTGTCAATGCCGTGCTGCGCCGCTGCGCGCGCGAGGGGCAGCCGCTGATCGACGAGGTCCAGTCGCAGACGCTCGACGTTCCGCCCTGGCTGTTGGCGCGCTGGATCGCGCACTATGGCAAGACCGTCGCACAGGATATCGCGGTTGCAATCGGCTACGAGCCTTCGCTCGATATCACCGTGAAGTCGGATGCCGCGCAGTGGGCGACGCGGCTGCACGGCGAGACGCTGCCGACGGGGACCGTGCGCACGCTGCTGCAGGGTTCGGTGGCCATGCTGCCGGGCTTCGCGGAAGGGGAGTGGTGGGTGCAGGACGCCGCCGCTGCGCTGCCGGCGCGCCTGTTCGGCGACGTCGCCGGCAAAACCATCGCGGATCTCTGCGCCGCGCCCGGTGGCAAGACCGCACAGCTCGTGCACGCCGGCGCGCGTGTCACCGCGATCGACCGCTCGCCGAATCGCGTAACGCGGCTGCGCGACAATCTCGCGCGGCTGGCGTTCGAAGCAGACACCGTGGTGGCCGACGCCGCCGAGTGGCAGGGGGGAAATACCAGCGGCGGCTTCGACGGCATACTGATCGATGCGCCCTGCGCTTCGACCGGCACCATCCGGCGTCACCCTGATGTCGCCTGGCTGCGGCAGGAGGCCGATATCGGCGCGCTGATGGCGCTGCAGAAGCGCCTGCTGCAAAAGGCGGTGGCGCTGCTCAAGCCGGGCGGAACGCTGGTCTATTGTACCTGTTCGCTGGAGCCGGAAGAGGGCGAGCAGGCTATATCCGGCCTTCTCGCCGCCGAATCGAACCTGCGCCGCGCACCGATCGATGCCGGCGAGGTCGCGGGGCTTGCCGAAATCCTGACCGCGGAAGGCGATCTGCGCACGTTACCCTGCCATCTGCCGCATGACGACCCGCGGCTGGGCGGGCTCGACGGCTTCTATGCGGCGCGACTGGTTAAATCCTGATATTACATCGTATTTCCGCACCGCCCCGCTGATTCGCGCGGCTTCAAGATGGTGTCTTGCTCACGTTTCCGGATTAAAAGGATTCGCAAACAGGATCCTCCCAATCAAGGTAAGGCGTGTCGGTCGCTCAACGCAGACGCATTTCGACGCTGATCGTGGGCCGCTTTGCGCGGAACATGATGGCGCGTGTGAGCGGCGGCTCGGTGGCGCTGACGCGGCTGTGGCCGGGGCGCACCGATCGCCTGATCATTGCCCCGCACGATCTTCGCACCGCCGACGCCACCCGCGCGGCGGAAATCTATGCCGGGCGCTTTGTGTTTGCCGGCAAGATCGTGACCTGCCATGGGCGCTCGATCTTCGATCTCGAGCCGCCGTCGGAAGATTGGGAAGTAGCGCTGCTCGGCTTCGGCTGGCTGCGGCATTTGCGGGCGGCGGACACCGCGCTGACTCGCGCCAATGCTCGCTCGCTGGTCGACGACTGGATTTCAAATCCGGCGCGCAAGCGCCCCGTCGCGCGCCGCGCCGACGTGTTGGCGCGCCGCGTCGTCTCGCTGTTGTCGCAGGCGCCGCTGGTGCTTGGCGATACCGACGGCAAATTCTATCGACGCTATTTGCGCGGACTGACCAGCGAGATCCGCTATTTGCGCTATTCGATGCTCGATATTCCCGATGGCGTACCGCGGCTGCAGGTGCTGGTCGCGCTTTGCTACACCTCGCTGTGCCTCGCCAACCAGGCGAAACACATCCGCACGGCCACGCGCAAACTCTCCGACGAACTGGCGCGGCAGATTCTCCCCGACGGCGGACACATCTCGCGCAATCCTGGCGCATTGATCGAGTTGCTGATCGACCTGCTGCCGCTGCGGCAAACCTTCGCCGCCCGCAACGTCGCGCCGCCGCCGGCGCTGTTGAACGCGATCGACCGCATG
>WNFL01281710.1_pt1 | contig 16295 bp, 15 predicted proteins | sample 5400361 | NCBI WGS metagenome assembly WNFL01 (sample SAMN13153351, study PRJNA577476) | soil metagenome | isolation source: 40 cm soil on Douglas fir-dominated hillslope | place: USA:California | collected 2013-09-17 | reverse complement strand
CGGTTCAAACTCCTGTGGCAAATAGAGGTTTGAGAATTAACGCAGTAAGCTCTGGCTATTTGCAGGAACTATTCCTGATGAAAATACATGCTCCGCCCTCTTAAACTTATCGCAGGTGTGATCGACGTCACGGTGACTACCCCGTGACAACGTCCAGGCTTTCATTTGCATCGGATTTTGTTGCAATAAACTTCTCAAGCCTAAGTGGTTTGGTGGGTGCTCTAAGCGTCATCAGAGGTTATCTGTTTGCTTCGGATATTCGGTGTGTGCAGCCTGGTATTGATTGTTTATTCTGTGCTTCTCCCAATTGCTGGTCTAATTATTGAGGGGATACCTCCTAGGTGCATCTCTCAGCCCCCGATGTCAGGATGCTCGGACGCCTCAATTCATTTGTGGTTGTCGCCTTTTGTGAACCAAGCCAGGAGTGATCAATTGATCTGAACAAGAATCAAGTCGTGTAAGCACACAAACAAATCTCGTCGACATAAGCTATCGACATCATGTGTCTCTCTAAATGAGGCATGTCATGGCACCGCAAGCAACTATGTCGGACTCGGTAAGGGCACGGTGGATAGGTAAAAACAAAGCCCTTGCAAGTTGCCACCCACCTTGTTTCCTGTGAACTCCAGGCGCGCACTTCCAATGTAAATGTGAACCATACCACCGAAACCGTCGAGCAACGCAACAACGGCTGGAGAAACAGGAGTGAGGTTGAGGGGGGAGGGGGTGGTGAGTGGGCGGAAAGAAGGCACACGACATCTATTAGACAACACCGGGCATTGGTATCATACCATATTGCGGAGTCCCTCGTGTCGAGGATCGAATGGTCGCGGTGCAAGTACGTCTTCGTCCCTCATCTTTAATTTCTTCTATTCATTCCCGACGGGGGGTGTTTCAGGGTGAAGCCGCCAGGCGAGATGGCCAATTCAAGCACTCGGCACTACATATATCGCAGGCTCGCAGGCTCATTACGATCTATTCAACGGATTTAAGCGTCAGGTTCTCCCTGTCCGGGAGGTTGAGCGTTGATGACTTTCTAAATTTGCGCTCAAACGACCCCTGCGCCTATGGAGGACTTGGACCAGGAGTACACTGTGTCTGCTATATGTAGGCACCCGGCCCCCTCAAGGCCGGTCTGCTGACCCGATCGACATCACGAATCCTCCAGCCGCTTTTCCCAAGGCACGACGTCTCTGGTTCCAGCTAACGAGGTTTCGCTATTTCAGATAGTCATAGCCGACCACTGCGAATAAAACATGTACAATATATGAGCTGCAGGACTGCTACTATTGGACTATTTTCCATCGCTCACTGGGGTTTGACTCTATCAAGGGGGGGTCAAGTGGGTCTGGAATCCCTGACCTAGTGACCCGGATGTAGATCATCCAACTCAATCACCCAATTCGAATTTCTTGAATTGGGTGGCAGTGAGGGCACCTCGACAACCGTTACGTGTGTTTCCTATTTCGTACAAGGACAATTGGCTAATGAAGGTGGGAGATTCGCATCGGGGAGTCGAGGTAGTCGTGAGATAACGGACTCGGTGACCTGTGAACCAACCAATACGATCTGCACCACATTGCACGATCCCTTGAACTGATCACCGGTACCTATTGACATATCATATTGCTTTCGTCCCTGCGCTGTGCAGGGCCAGTGTGCTCCTGTGAGGCCGCGCGCCTTATTGATTCACTATGCGAGATGTCTGGCGACAGCGGATGAGGGTTACAAGAGCGGACCCGGTAGCAAACGGATAACATTGCATGTATAGCATTTTGAATGATAGGAGGTTTGTTTCGGCCGTGGTTTTGATGATTAACCTGCGCCCATTTTCATTCGTGCATGCACAGTTCAATTCGTTCGGACATCCGAGGAGTGATTCTAAGGACCCTCACTGACTTCACACAGGTGTTTGTAATGCAGAATGACGCTCGTGCTTAGCAATTTTGGGCGGCTAGTGTTGTACCTACGGCACATTACCAATGTAGAGAGAGGCGCGGGAGCCTGACGTAGAGGACGAAGCGAGGGTGACCCAGAACGACCATCTCGACAGTAAGTCTGTGAGAGACTTGCCACCAATGGGTACAGGATATAAAGAGTCTATATCGGAAAGCTATCGAAGAGCACAAGTCAAAGTCACAATGGAGAGGAGATAAAACCGTGAGGATGTCGTAAAGAGGGAGAAAGGACATAAGGGGTACAGTGGAATTCGTCATGGGGAGAGGAAGGGGTGGTGAACGAATATTCAGAGTTCATGTTTGGTAGCACTGTGTACAGGATTGATATTACATTCATTATCTGAACGTAACGAAACCGCGTCAATGTTTTGCGCACAGTGGTTCGCTATTCAACCTCTTGTTCCCTATCACGTCCGCAGCCCCGTTCGCGGGAGAACCGCCATGTAATCATGGTATTCCCTTCTCCCTATACACTCCACTCAGTTCAGGGGCGAGATTAAACATCCAAACGAAAACAGGCAGTCCTATGCTTCTGTAATTCAAAAGTTCGTCGATCTGCCACAACATTTAGTAGTTGATAATCACTGGGCACGAGATTACCCCCCTCTCTCTATCACCGTGGGTCTCTCTTTAGTCTAAGTTGCGACTTCCCTGTGGTGCAAATTTGTAAGCCCCTCGTTTTAGGCGCTCACCCATGCAAAGGGGAATTAATTGTTCCGATGTATAAGAGCAACCAGGGCTGCTGGACGTATCTGATTCCTGACGTACCTCAGATAACCGCACATGGCCCTCGAAGGCAAGCAGTCAGGCGTGTTACAACAACTCGGAGTCTCTCATCACCAAATTCTCGACTACTCCTCGAAGGAGTATACTGCGACTCTTGTGGGTTCCACCCATCATGACCTGCAGGCGTACCGTTCAACTCAGACAAAACTAGGTTCAAGTCTGCATGTTGGTATTGATAGTATGGGACTTCATCACCACCTTGTATGGACTTTTCTACCTTCTGGGCTGATATTGCTGAAGTCCCGCACGTTCAGTGATGGTGAAATAAGCTTCTTCTGGAAGGCCGAAAGGCGCTCGCGTTGGTCTGCTGCACGAATCCTTTTTATTGTGGTCAGTTCCTCAATCTGCTAAGTATGCCGTGCTCACTCAAAATCCTCCAGAACCGCCGTCTGCCAATAGTTGCGTTTTCCCTCCACGTTTACTGGCGCGTCAACCGATCGCTCGATAACCCTGTACGCATGGGTACTTGCCCTTTAGTACCATTTTCTAACCCTGTGGCTAGCTGTAGGTCAAAGCACTGCCTCCTCTGTATACTGCATTCACTATGATTCAGATGCAACATAAGGGCACTCATGACCTATATAACAGTCGTAAGTATCTCCCCCTTCTGCACCAGAAAGCTAGGTGTAACGCATGCTCTCAGCCAATGTACGCCACTATTGAAAGTGAGGTCTTCAAACACTTGATTCGTACATTCTCTGACGATAAATATTAGGCTTGCAAGTACTTAGAGTATGGTCGCTATACAATCGATCGCGGGCTGTTGGTTGCTTTCTGCTTGCTATGCTTGCCTGTGGCGCTACTTGCTCCATTTTAGCAAGGACTCTCCCAACTCCAGTCAGTACATTTCCTGTTATGCATAATACCGAATCAAGTCTAACACACGAATGTATGTCATACAGAAAGGTCTCCCATTGGCGCGGCTTGGTGGGATCCGATTTAGCACTTGTGAAATAAGATTCTGACAATCCGAAAGCCCCTGAAAGTTTGACTGGATGTGGGCGTGAAACGCCAAAGGGGTTCTTTGAGTGTGTAACTGCTTTAACTCTCGAGGTGCGCCCAGCCATTATTTCGAGGTTTTAAATGTTGAAATTTCTGCTATATAGACAATCCTCTTGACCATGGTGTTTCTCAAAATACGCAAGAATTGGGCGCACGCCGGTTCCACGCCACTCCTTAGGTCCTTACTGTTGAATGGTGCCGCCTACTATTTTGTCCTTGGCCTCACCTTCGCTCTGCAAATTGTCGGAAGCATGACCGACAAGGTAGGTGGGCACTACCCCTTCGCATTCATTAGGCCCTAACCTATTGGATATAGCTTTACTATCCCCTGGTGGACACCAGGTATGTGGCGATGTCTTGCAAGCGCACAATATCCTGACCGTACCAACAGCTTCGCAATATCCGTGGGCGTAGTGGCTTGCAACCATTTGATGCTGTCCCTGATACAAGACGCTAATGACGGTCCTATTTTGATGACCTCGGTTTCTCGACCCAGTACTGGTGCTCTATTTGCAATTCAAACTTCAAACGCTACATCATCTTACGATGATCAGTTGCAAACGAATTCGCTCCCCAAATTGACGGAGGGGAATCACAAACAACGCAACATAAGGTGGAAACTGGATACATGACATGAAATATGACCTTCCCGTGGTCAGAGAATGGCACTCGAAATGCAATGGAGGCGTTGGGCTGTTCTTTCTCTTGAGGGCTCGCAGTATATGTAATTGTACTTTCGTCGTCGCGTCCGTTCTTCCCAATCCATATCCCAGAGCACACGTTTAGCGCGACGTTTAAACAAAGCACGACGTTTCAGGCTGGTTTCTCGTGGAGGTGAAGTTACTTGAGTGTACAGTACAGTGGGATGCCGGCAAGCGTCGGGACTATTGACACTGTGACCAATATCTGCTGTACGAGGACAAAATAACGCAACCTCCTTACTTTACCTCTAGGGTTACTCTGCGTTTGGTGTGGTTCAACGGTCGGATCGTGACGTGACAATGCAGATGGAACATTTTGTACCCATGCAGTATTAATAATCTCAAAGGCACATAGAGCTGTTCTACAGACGGAATTGCGTGCTCTCTTCAAACTGTGAATACGAGAGAGGGGCCTTGAGTAAGTTGTTCAGCTGTGCATGAGAGGACGAGTTTGGTGGGGAGAGGGAGAGAATGACAACCGAATAGCTGTGCCTCACCGCTTCCAGTTCTGCGTAGTTATTGAATTACAGTCTGCGGTAAGTTGACATCCTCCATAAGGCTTGCCCCCAAGTTTGAATGCACTACACGGCCATCAACCTTTAATTGGCCTTTAGTTAATTCCTCTACCTGCAACTTCGGCCACCAGGATTAAAAGTTGCGTTCAAGTGATTAGCCATTCAAATACGATCAAGCGCTGCTGGGAATCTTTCGCCCTACAGTACCTGGGAAGAACCTAAACTGGAAACAAAAACGCAAACAGGCGGGTAAGTCGAATGGAACTAAATAGATAAGTAGAGTCGAGTAGAGAGTAAATTGAGAACGTATGATTTATCTGTGGTAAAGACTAGCGGAAGTTGGCTACAATACACCTCCGGAAAGTGACACAGGTTAAAAGCCCTAAGGCTTGGTTACACTGGTCTTTCTAATTCTCTGCAATGGGGTTATACACCAACGGAAAGAAATTAAATCGACAACCGCAGAGGAGCGGAGCTTGATTTGGGCAAACATATCTACAGCACTCAACTGCTTGCTTACACTTTCGTGGGTGTTTTTTGGATCGTAAGGCGGATACAACAGGTCCGATGTTGCCACAAAGCAATACATTCTGATCCCAACCTAAATGTTAGAACGAATTCCAATCAACAAATGGAAGGTGCCAATGATTGCATTCGCGATGACGTTGATCGTCGCTGGATATGTGCGAACCAGTATGCACACCGCTCGTCATGAAGCCCAGATTGAGCGTCAGCGAAAATTGGACGAAATCGCTGCTGCGCGGAGGGCAAAGGTTCCACAGTTGACTTCAAAACCCAGTTGAGAAATTAATTTAAGTAAACTTGTTTCTTATTTGTTCTTCGAGACCAATGCCTGATCAAGGATCGAACTTACTAGGAGTTCCAATATGTTTCTCCTAGCGAACGCTGGCGCGCCCACGCGCATCTGAAAAACAATTGAGCTAAAGTATGCTTACCAAAGCCACTCGTCATATCAATCATTTGCTGGATCCCGTTCACCCGAAGTAAGTGTCGTTCATTGGCCATCACACGGCAAGCCATGATGATTCTATACCGAGACATTTAGGAAGTGCCGTCTGAATGCGTTCTACGCCCGTGTCGATCCGGTTCATCTGAGCTCTGTCTCCACATTTATCCAAAGTGCTGACACCATTTCCAGGTCTCGCGTAGTAAATGCTCGCAATGCAGAATGTAGTGAAGGATTGATAATCCCAAACGTATCGTCAGAAACACGAATATTCTTACAAGTACAGGCGGTCGTTCTATATACTGGATCGTCTAGCCCTTTTCAACTATCATTATCAGAGAGATGCCCTTGCCGTGAGTTATAGTCCATATCGTAGTGCTAAGCTACTTAAAACAACGCTCAAGCTATAAACCAAGTCAATGTCTGCAAAAAAATCGATCAAGAGAAGGACCAAACCCACCTACTGAGCGCCATTGCCAAAGCTGACCACGCAGGCGGAATAGCTGTCTTGCCGAGGGGATAAAACGCCCCCGCAGCGAGCGGTATCATGGTGACGTTGTAGCAAAGAGCCCAGGCAAAGTTCAGCTGCGGGACGTGGTCAATAGTGTTCTTGAGAGTTACCAGCCTGGGTTTGACCTACTTTTTGCCTTCGGTATACTTTTTTCGACAGACTAAGTAGCTCTACGATACCCTCCAATGGTGCCTTTGTCTGAAGTAAGACGAACGACGCACTCGACAAGGTTACTTGTGATCCGTGCGAGAATGCGACTCCAACATCGGCCGCAGCAACCGCTGCGGAGTCATTGAGCCCGTCGCCTGCGAACATCACAACAGCTTCCCCTTGACTCGATTTTCCCCATCTTCTAGGCTTAATCACCACCTTTGCTTTCAATTCCTGGATGAAGGCAGATTTCTCCTGTGGTAGAACACCGGCTTTGACGTTCGAGGGCTCAATACCGAGCTCATGCCCTACTGCTCGAGCAGTAGTCTCGTTATCTCCGCTTAACATCCACACCGATTTTCCGGAGCGCCTGAGGGACGCAATCACATTCGCGGCCTCGTCTCTAGGGGGATCGGAGATGGCAAAGCGAGCCGCTATGGAAAGTTGTTCATTTGCGGTTTCGGAGGACGAGTCGAGGTAGGATAATGACAAGATAACAACTGAATAACCACGCCGCTTCCAGCTCTGCGTGGTTGTCGAATTGTAGCCGGCAGGAAGTATGACACCATCCATGAAGGCTTCACTCCCGAGTTTGAACGACACGATGCGACCATCGACTTTCAGTCGACCTTTCGTTCCTCTTCCAGCAACCTCCTCCATTTCCAGGACTTTGAGCTCGCCGTGTGCCTCGTTGGAGTTGGTATATTTGACGAGGGCAGCGGCAAGCGGGTGCGTTGATCCTTCCTCGATGAGCCTCACCGCTTCTAGAATCCAACCATCGTCTCGCAAGATCTCCGCGGTCACAACTTCAGGGGTTCCCTTGGTCAATGTGCCGGTTTTATCGAAGACGACGGTGTCAACTTCTGTTGCCAACTGGAACGCAGTACCACCACCTTGAGCGAGAATACCGGCCTTCACCGCCATGCCAGCACCGACAACTTGAGCAGCCGGTGCGGCGAGACCGATACCACATGGGCAAGCGATGGCAAGTAGAGCGATGGCAAACTGAAATGCGAAAAAGACGCGGTCTGCGGTCTGCGGATTGCCATTAGGAAACCAATCCCGGGGGACCGTTCCAGGGGTCAGGCTGACTGCCAGCCAGATGGCAAGCACGATCAGGGTCACGTAAATCACGATTGGGACGAAAACTGCGGTGACGCGATCGGCAAGCTCTTCGATTGGGGCCTTGTGGTCTAGTGACTCTCCCACGGCATGAACGATCTGCTGAAGCGCCGTTTCGTTGCCGAGTTTTGTCACGCGTACAGTGACAACGCTGGTGATGTTCGTCGTTCCGGTGAAGAGTTTATCGCCAAGGGACTTTGGAACGGGTACTGATTCGCCGGTAAGAGATGATTCGTCTGCAGTTGTGGCACCATCAACAATTTCGCCGTCTGCTGGTGGGATAGAACCAGGGGGAATAAGGATTAGGTCTCCGAGTTCGATCTCGTCGATGTGGATCTGCTGAGCACGGCGACCACGAGGAGTCTTGGAAAGAGTGGGAGCTGATGCCGGGAGCGCAAACCCATTAATACTCGGGTTGGAGACAAATTTCTCGTCATCTTGTGGATGAGCGATCACCGTGCTTTCTTGAGACAGTACAGCGTCAACGGACGAACTTGATTCATCGCTAGCGACAATAAGAGCAGTTTCTGGGCGCAGCTGTCCAAGCATGGCGATGGCATCACCGGTCTAAAACCATCAAATCAGTTACCTCTTCGTGTGGTGGGTAATATGTCAATCTTACTTTCAATCTCGCTCGACTCTCAAGAGCGCGACCCATCAAGATGAAGAAGGACAAAAAGACGACGGCGTCAAAGTATGTACGCATGGGGTCGCCTTTATCCATCACTTCTAACGGGTCCGTACGGATGTCGATGACCATCATGACGATGGAGGCAACGTATGCAACTCCGGTCGAGAGTGCCACAAGTAGGTCCATATTGCCGAATCGGATGAGAGATGACCACCCATGGAATTGTAGGGAGGCGAATCCATGAACAAAGAAGACTCTACAACAAACAATCAGTGGTGAATCAAATAATGCATCATAGAAATGTACCTCGTCACGCTCAACATGGTGAGGGTTGCGAAAACGAACAACAATACGACGGCCCGGCTTGCGCCACCCCACCAACCGGGTGTATCACACCATTGTCGGAAAGGGTTCGACGTTGGGAGAGCGATCATACCGATGATGCCAAATACGAAGGTAGGGATGGCAAAGACAAGAGAGATGAGAAATAGTCGGATGCGGCTTTTGGCTTCCCGTATCTGGATCTCCCGTGACCTTGAATACAGTGAGGGTGGGTGGTAAACGGTCGCTTTGAATGGTTGTGGAGCGGAGGCGCAGATCGTCCGAATTGTGAAGCTAGAGGAAGGTTGATACCGAACGGTCGAGATGGCGTTGGGAGTGGAAATTGGCGTGTAAGAGGAGACAGGTAGACTGGAGAGCCAGTCGTTGAGCTTCTTCACGCCTTCACTGAATAAATATCTGGTCAGGAACCCCTCGTCGCATGGAAGAAGAAATGCATACGAGCTGTTAGCCCCTTCGAACCGTAGCTGTACCACACGCTCCAAAGTACTGACCGTGGCTGCTGATTCTGGCGCATGCATCGTCGTCTCCCAATCGGTAGCCTCATAGCCGAGGTCATCGATGAGCCCGCAAATGTCGACGGTTGTCAGAGCACGAGTGTCGTAGGTTACTTTCACCGAGTTGTTCATAAGACTGACGGAGACGGCCTGAATAGCTGGATGCGGGGACAGTCCATCTTCAAGACTGTGCGTACAGGCGCTGGGTGGAGAGTTGCTGTCATCTGTACCCCTCTGGTTCACGGATCACACGTACCTGCAGGTCATCCCTTGAACCCCAAAGGTTGTCGTAGCTATTGAAGGTGTGGAGTCCCTGACGAGTATCTCCATCGCGGTGTCTTGTCCGCTGGACGTTTTGCAAATTATGCGAGCACAAAGATGAGATATTGGAACTTTATATACGAGCGGCAGAACATTTCGTCAGCTTGAGGCATTTTATGGATGAAGCCCGGATTACTTCAGTTCACATCACGTTTATGACGGTGGATGAGGCAATTATGCCGCAATGATGACTGTACCTGCCCTAGGTGCAACTAACCCTGATGGCTATAACTGCACTAATGCAACGAACCCTGTCGATGGTGACAATGGCACTCCACTTCGGAACCCTTGCAGAAATGGCGCATGGTTTCTGTGGCCACGCGGACCCTCAAGATGGGCCATCCACAGCCCTGGAGGGTCACGTACGAAGCGTTCCCACGAGCGAAGTTAGGATACGCCGAGCAGTTCGACGTCAAGAATCTAGTAGCCCTTTGGGTGTAGTTCTGACTCCAGATCGACACCTTCGAGCAAGCGCCCACGGTTTGGCTCCGATCGCATTGGGTGAAGCGATGAGTCTTTGAGCCGGAGCGGGTCGGGTGGCGAAAACTGTCAACGGGATGCCGGGTCGTGCCGGATATAGGTTCACTCGTAGGCAGTCGCTGTAGCTGCCGAGGCTTGAAAATGGTTTCATAGAGACTAAAAAGGATCACGAATTCTGCGGGCTGCATTCCCTGTGGGATGCATTCGCCCCACGAATAGCACCTTAAAGCTCGCACGCAATTGGGACGTCATAAGCAACACATAGAGCTGATCGAGTGCGGCTGCCGCGATAAGCCCTAACAACCAGTGGACCCTGGATTCGCAACACAGAGAATGAAGTTCTTTGTGATGACCCGATCTTCGTTAGAGCTGCATCTACAGCCAACGAACTACCGGGCTACTGTAAATTCGGTCTATGGAGTCGGGCGGTCACACCGGGCGGAACTATACGAACCTCGACTCAATAGGGTGAGGCGGTCGATTCTCTGGGCCACTCCTTTCAATCATCCCGAGGGCGCATAGGGGAGGGAATGCAACGCTCCGGGGGACGTGGGAGAACCGGGCGGCATCATGTTTGCCTTTGGCCTAAGGTGGTCCTTCCAATCACCACTCAGACTTTCCTGGTCCCCAATCTCCCACAAGGCGTCCCCATCAACGTCATCCAGCAACTGACGCTTCACTTGCTTCAACTCCAGAATGACTAATCTTTCGTCTTTGCTATTCAGCAACTCTTTGAAGTTTGCACTTCGGAAGAGGACCGAAGGCGAATTTGCTGGCTTTGCGATCATGAGCAAGCGCTTGAGTCGCGGTTTCTGGAGGATACTGGCCGCAATTCGTGCAGCAAGGGGTGCATCTTCCACAAATGGTAAAGCGACGTGGGTGAGCGCTGGCATTGATCCGACGATGGGGGCCGCATCTCCAGGAGCGAAGATGACGCTATGGTGAAGGCGCAGATGCGTGAGGCGAGTGAGGCCGTGGGTGGTAAATCGAACAGGGCCAAAGCCGAGGATGCCCCGATGGGGGGGTACATTGTATGCCCGCTCTTCGAGCGGTTGGAAGAAGGTGAAGGAGAAGTGGACTGAAAGCCTTTCGAGGAGCGGGACTTCGTGCAACAGGCAGAGGATTTTACAGAAGGTGGACATTGATACACCGTCAGAGCGGAATTCATGCTTGTCGTAGTATGTGCCCCCGGGTTGTACGGCGGGAGATAGCACATCCCGTGGCGCGGCGAATGGGATGATTATAGAACGAACATAATTCCGGGGTTCAACGGGATGGATTCTTTGAATTGCAGAGAGAAAGTTGAGGGCATCGTCGTCGGTTGCGAGCTTCACACGTCGGTAAAGCGCGGGTGCAATCCAAGAATAGACCCACGACGATACGGGCATGAGGTTCAACGCAAGATCCAAATGATTCGCAGCTGCGAGAAAGATGCGATGCACTATCTCGGTTGGTAGTTTGGCAATCAGGTTCGCGTCTAATTCCTGCGCCAAAATGGTTAAAAATGGACAAATCTGATAAGTGACCAAGGACACCGTACTGATGGCGAATGCATAGTGGAGCAATACAATTATCCCTGACTGAGGGAAGTTCAAGAGAACCCGCCCAGCCTCACAAAGGCTCCCATAGTCTACAGTACATTATATGGCCTGTTCTTCCCATTCTCCTTTACGTGGTCAGCAACTCTCTCGACCATTCGCCAGAATGGGACACCATCTGGTTGCCTCAGCATCTTCACAACGCTTATTTCCTCCTCCAGGACCACTAGTCTTCCATCATCCACTTCGAGGAGATCCCGATAAATTGCATTCCCCATAGACCTAGCTGCATTGCTAGGCGCAGAAGGTGGGGGCAGTATCACCACCGCCAGCCTTTCCAACGTCCGTGATCGCAACAGAGCCTCGACTACTCGCCTTGCGACAGGTGGGTCCGTATATACTACCATACCGAGGTGAGTGAGGCCTGGAAATTGGGTCCACAGATGTCGAGCTCTGCTGGACGGTGTCATATAGTCTGGGAATCGTAATCGGCGGACATTGGAGAAATCAAGGAACATCCAATATATTTCACCTACTCCAGTGATCGTCAATTGTGGGGGAAAATAGCACGTGGTCCCCGTGATGGTCAGTAAACCTGTGTGAACGAGTAGGTTCTGCCACGATCGTCGGCAAGTGGGGTCACTGAGACATTGGAGTATTTGAACTATCCGTGAAGCATAAGGGGCGTCCGGGTAGCACCCCTCTGCCTCGAATTTGGCTGCGCAAGTTTCATCTTTCTCAACGGCGTTGAGGTGATACCACGTGTATCGAATGCGAGAGGCCACCAGAGTATGGACAAACGTTCGGAGAAGAAGAAAACGTTCCGAAGATATGGCTTGGAGGAACGAAATAGCCGCGGATTCGGTACGAATCACGACGCGGTGGTAAAGATGTGGTGCCACCCAAGCCTGAACCCAGGTAGATACTCGCTAGTATTGCTTTGAGTGGAACTGGCAACATGGAGTAGTATTATGGACCATACCATGAGTGCCCCACCACTCGACTTGGACCGGGTATCGGCAGCCGCAGCAACAAAAATTGCCTCAAGGATCTCATTCGGAAAATCGTGGAGACGAGCGCATGGTTGAAGACCCTGAAGTCGAGGATTTGGTTATCTTGTGTCAGCTTGGAAAGCAAACACCTACAGTTTTTTGGGCTTCCTCCGCCTCGATATCTAACATAGTAGACCTCTTTGCTCTCAGGATTAGTGGATTAGGGACCAGCCGTAGATTTTCAGGGAGGTTGATATGCTGGCTCATCGTGGCCTGCGGCACAGTTGTGATCTATGTGTATGCTTCGCCCACAGGGTCCCGCAGTTACGTGTGAGGTGATAGGTGAGGATGAACACTTCGTTTAAGATTTCATTTATTTACAGCAAGAGCACAATCTAAAGCCCAATCACGTCCGTGTCTCCCGATCCCGAATACCTACATTGATTCCAAGGTGTTCGTACGGGCTCTTAGACTCTCTTAGTATTCGAGCGTCTTTGCCATTCGGGATCGCGTTCCCAGGGCTTCTCTGGGAGGAGCCTTGCCATGCCCACAGCAATGGCAGTCATTCCGATCAGAACCCAATATACCAAGGTCCCATTGGCGATATCAGGGTGTTGATTGGAGAATGCGAATAAGGATGTGGCGCCGACAGGACCAACCGCGCGCGCGAGGGACGCAGCAGTCTGCGCAATCCCGTTTGTTGCACCAAGGGTAGAGAAGGATTTGGCAGAAGCGTTGACGTAGAGGAAGATGCAATCTATATGAACTCATCAGGATCGATATCTAGAGCTGCAGGGACCAGGTTCGTACTGAACGCCATATTCTCTATGGGACAGAGCAGCCCAATCATAGCAAGCAACGCCCATGATTGCCATCCAATGCAACCACTGCACTCCCTTACCCACCGAGTAATCAAGGCCATAAGCCCATATATAGCGGCGAAAATCGCCACACCGAAGATATACAAGAGGCGCGTCCCCAGAAACTCGTGTGCTGGTGCAAAGAAGAGAATTTGAATGGATCCATTGATGAAGCCAAGGCCTCCGAGGACGGTGCCGATAGATGGTGGGGATAGGCCGAGCCCGCCGGCTACCGATGAGCTTGCGAGAAAGAGCGGCAGCACAGCGCACAGGGAGATCTCGAGGAAAGCTAGGAATCCAAAGTTCACTATGGCGAGGAGGACGCGATGAGTGAGGATACTGGAGATCCCAGTGGAGACTTTTGGGGGGAATAGGTCCTCCTCGGATCCGGCTAGGAGAGGGGTGCGTTCTGGCTCATATTGATCGTGGAGAGTTGCATTGCTATCAAAGCGAATCCTTATGTACGGTCGCCTCACCGCTGGTAGGGTCTGCAATAAAATAGCGTCAGTAATGATGTGCTATAAAGAATTGCATGACACCAACCTCCTCAAGATAGAAAAACGCGATAATTGCGCAAATGAAGGAGAACCCAGCTGCGATGAAACACGGCAACGCATATGGATGATCATGCCAGAATGGTTGGTCGAACAGGAGAGGCATCCTGGTCGCGGGCTCAGTGAATTGACCACCGATCATTGGCCTACACGTAGCACCAAAGTATTGGTCAACTCTGCCCAATTCCAATCAAAAAATTACTCACGCAAATGTCACGCCGACGAACCATACGATCGGCATGTACGAACAGGCTTTAGCAACGTTCGTTTCGTCCGTTATCTCTGCAATAATTGTCTTGAGGACACCAGTATTTGCATTCAGCGCGCCGGCCAAGGCCCGCGATACAACGATGCCGACGAATGATTTGGAAATGCCAAAGCTAAGCATCGAAAGTGTTAGACCTACAAGCCCAGTGATGATGACGGGTTTCCTGCCGATGGTGTCTGAAAGGCGTCCCCAGTGCATGACACAAGCAGCTTCCGTGACAAAAAAGAGGGATTCCTAGAAATGAAATGCAAGAGATCAGAGGTGCATCTAATGAAGGGAGCGAGCTCACACACGATGAATCCCACATAGTACCCTACTTTTGACGCGTCTCCTCCTGTCACCCCGAGTTCTAGAATGAGCTGTTGGAACATACTTTCGTTAGATGTCTCCTATGGTGCACAATGAGCACTATTGTTGGAATGACGTGCCTGAGCAATAAATGGATGGATGACAGTAGCACACATTGGTTCGGCAAGGTGGAGGACGAGGAGGATCGCTGGTAACAGGGATCTCGTTCAGTAACCACCATAGCAAAAATAACTCACGCGAGTGGGTACATACCCATTTGGGTGCGTGGGAGCGGCGTTGGGAGCGGCGTTGTGGGACGTTCTTTAATAGGGGCATCTTGTTGTTGGGCTGACCAGCCCGTCTGAGGGGAGACGCAAGAGAGCATTGTGTGTTGTCTTGCAACTGTGCGGCGGTTAAAAAGCGCTTGGAGGGAGGATAGGAAGAGGGGACGGTGTGCTTAGCGGGGGGAAGAGAGGTCCAGCTCTGGGGAGATATGCTTTGTATGTGCGGTGAATTTGGCTCGATCGGCTTGGCCGTTCTGTTGGTTGAGCTCGCAACTCCAGAGAGTTCTAGAGCGATGCCAAGGAGATAAAGCACCCTCTGATGCACCGGGGAAGCCTCCACTCCGCAAAACAGCCGTGGACAGTGGCAATAGTCGGACAGTCCTCTTCGTAACTGTAATCAATGGCCGGATAGGGACCCGAAACACAAGTGTATGTGCGAATTTCGCCGACGGGGTCCTCGATGTGGCCGCGGGCATCTCTCGGCAAGTCCGATTTGGAAGCTGAGCGCTCATCGGGGTACTTTTTGTGCATCAGTCGAGGTGTGACCTCGCCTCTTGCTTTGGTGGACGATTTCCGGTGAGTAAACCTACCACCTGAGGGCGACCCTACCGCGTCTGGCGCAGCCGATAGATGCCAATGAACGGCGGCTCGCCATCGATCAGTCGTCGCTGCCTGAAAAGGAATCGTCTCGGTGGATCAATCTTTCGTTTCCGATGCAGACGATTGCCAAGGGCTACCTCCATGGATGGTTGATCCGCGTCCATTGCGTCAGGAGTTAGCGATGCTCGAGAATCCCCAAAAATGTGCAGTCCGGTGTACACCAGAACGCGATTACGGGCGTGCATAGGACCCCGGAACGTCGTGGAGCTCGTGAATAAAACCAAGTACGGCATCAACTCAAGCATCCGCGTCCGCCCCCCTTCTGCCGATGGTCAGGTGTAGGTGCCAGTTTTGCTGAAGCTATCGGGTGCTGCTCTATGGCCAGCGTCTGCTGGAGAGAGAGACTGGCATGTCGTGATGTCGTAAGGACGCGGTCGTGTTCAAGTGTGAGAACTTTGGATAGCGTTCACCCTTTTTCGGGTTTTTTCGACCAACTACTGCGCCAGCTACCTCGAGACACAAACAGTCTAGTCGATACTGTCCATATGTGCATTTGATTATACTGCATCAATTGTGAATAATGGCAAGTCCGGAGGTTACTGTATGAACTGTCGAATCCAAACTGAGTAGATGACATGGAAGACTACATGATGGTAATATTGACGCACGGCATCCCTTTATCCTCCGATGGTTTGTCCGCTGGATGGAGGTCGCATTAATGTAGCTCAAATCGTTTCTAGACCTCAGCCACTTTTCACCAAAATATAGCAAAGTGGGTTGAAGCTGGTGAATACATACTTTGCGTAAACCACGGGTGGACATTCAGTATCAGTATGAAAGTGACGAGGGACCTTCGTGACTGTGATGGACTTTGCCCAAATTTTCATGGACCGCAATGCCACGGCACTACTCCATTGTTCTCACATCCTCA
>WNFL01231624.1_pt2 | contig 16296 bp, 12 predicted proteins | sample 5400361 | NCBI WGS metagenome assembly WNFL01 (sample SAMN13153351, study PRJNA577476) | soil metagenome | isolation source: 40 cm soil on Douglas fir-dominated hillslope | place: USA:California | collected 2013-09-17 | reverse complement strand
AGCGCTCGCGTCGCGCGTCGCGAGCCGGAGGCGGAGAGTCTTCCGCGCCCGGCTCCGCCTGCTTCGCCGGCTCCTGAGGCGAACCCCGCCCGAGGCCGGCGACGGCCTCCGGCGTCCGAGCCTCGCCTGAACCGGACCTCGCGCTGACGCGCGCTCGGGGCTGCACGGAACCGCGCACCCTGTCGAATTCCCGACAGCTTCCCTCCTTCCGCGAGCGATGGCGCGTCACGACCGACGAAGGCCCAACCCTCTGATCGGCCCGAGGATGCACGGTCCCAGGCCCGTGCGACAGGACGTGGCACGCGTCGTGTGATGAGCGAATCGGGACGCGGGGAAAACGGATGTCGCAGCTCAACGTGGAAATCCTGATCGGCAGGCTCGCGACGGACGAGGAGTTTCGGGCGCGCTTCGGAAGGAACCGCGTCACGGCGATCGCGGAGTTCGTCGCACGCGGACACGCGCTGACGCCGTGCGAGACCACGGCGAGGACTTCGCGAAGGACATCGACCCGCGGCTCCAGAAGGCGAGCTTGAAGGAAAGCAGATGAAGGTGAACGAGAAGGTCCTGGCCGGCGCCCTCCTCTCGGCGGCGCTCGGCGCCGCCGCCCAGCCCACGAACCAGGGGGGACGCCCGCTCTCCCTGGCGGCCGCGAACGCGCGCGCCCTGGCGCGAAACCACGCGATCGCGATCGAGTACGAGACGGTGCGGATCGGCGCCGCCGGCGTCTCCCGCGCCGACGCGGCCTACGAGCCGACGCTCCAGCTCGACACGCGCTACCGCGACCACACGGACCCGGTCAACTCCGTCTTCTCCGGAGCGCCCCCGGGGAAGGACGCGCCCAACGTGTCGGGTGTTTACGGGCAGGCGGGAGTCTTCCAGCTCCTGCCGACCGGCGCGAACGTCTCGCTCTCGGCCGGCGTCGCGCGCGAAAGGACCGACAACGAGTTCGCGATCCTGTCGCCCGCGTACACGGCGTCTTTCGGTATCGACGTGCGCCAGCCGCTCCTCGCCAACCGCGCGATCGACCCCGCGCGCCGCGCGATCAGGGTCGCGCGCATCGACCGCGACCGTTCCGTCGCGACGCTGAAGCGGACCGTCGCCGAGACGCTCGCCGCCGTGGAGCGCGCCTACTGGGGCGTCGTGGCGGCGCAGCGCGACGTCGACGTGAGGAAGAAGAACGTTACGCTCGCGGACGAGCAGCGGAGCGACACGAGGTCGCGCATCGAGGCGGGGACGCTGCCGGAGTCCGACCTCGCGCAGCCGAACGCCGAGTTCGAGAGGAGGAAGGGCGAGCTCTACGCGGCGGAGGAGAACCTCTCGCGCGCCGAGCTCGGGCTGAAGACGCTCCTCCTCGACGACCCGGCCGACCCCTTCTGGAACGAACGGATCCTTCCGACCGACGCGCCCGAGAGCGCCTCGGAGGCCCCGGCGACCCTCGCGGCCGCGCTCGCCGACGCCCAGTCACGCCGGCCCGAGCTCCTCGAGGCGGAGGAGACGGTGAAGCGCCAGGACGTCGAGATCCTCGCCGCGAAGGACCGCGTGCTGCCGGGTCTCGACCTCGTCGCGTCGTACGCGCGGCGCGGGCTCGCCGGGCGGCAGAACCCGGACGCGATCGGATTCGGCGGCCTGCCGCCCTCCGCTCCCGAGCCGCTCATGGGCGGCCTCGGCCGCACGTTCGGCACGATCTCCGAGAACCGGTACCCCGACGCCTCGATCGGCTTCGCGTTCACGCTGCCCATCGGCAACGGCGCCGCGAAGGCGGACGTCGTCGTCGCGGAGTCGGCCCGCCGCCAGGCGACTCTCGTTCTCTCCCGCACGCGGCAGGACGTGGCCGTCGAGGTGCGAAACGCATACACGGCGCTCGAGACGGCCGCCCAGCGCATCGAGGCCGCGAAGGCGGGCCGCGCCGCCGCCGAGACACAGCTCTCCGCCGAGAAGGACCGCTTCGGCGTCGGCCTCTCGACGAACTTCTTCGTCCTGACGCGGCAGAACGAGCTGTCGCAGGCGGAGGTGACCGAGACCGCAGCCCTGACCGACTACAAGAAGGCTCTCACCGAGCTGCTCCGCGCGACGGGGGCGCTCCTCGACGCGCGCCACGTGAAGGTTTCCGAAGACGCTCCGGCGATCCGGGCCAGCGGGGGTATCCGATGAATTCCCGCCACACTCTCACCAGAGACACCGCCGCAATCGCCACCTTCCTGACGTCCTTCCTCACGCAGCCCTCCGCCGCGTGCTCGGACGCCGGGGCGTCTCCTCTCTGGATGGCCGGCGCGACCTGATACCCGCTCGAGGCGATCGCACGCGGCGTCGTCTGCTGGCGGCCGCTGGCCCGCGGATGGATCGGCTAGAGCGGAGCGGGTCCGCCCGCGAAGAGGTAGTTGATCAAGGAGAAGACGTCGAGCACGTCGACGGCCCCGTCGCCGTTGACGTCGCCGCCGGCGCCTCGCTCGTACGCGCCGATGTCGCAGGCTCCGCCCTCCGGCCGGTGCCCGCCGCGCTGATCTCTCGCGAGAACGACGGCGAAGGGACCGGTGCAGCCCGACGGGCTCCCCATGTCGATGGCGGGGCTTCCCAAGAGAAGGGAGTGCGTCTGCGTCGGCCCGCCGTTCGACTGGAGAGGCCCTAGCCCGGGGTCGGCCAGCGTCACGGGGTTCGTGACCGTACAGTGGCTCGGGTCGTAGTAGGTCAGCATGCTATTGCCCTGCGAGACTATCGTCCCGTAGCACTCGCCTACAGCTGGGAGCCAGAGGTGGCCGGTCCAGAACGTCTCGCGGTTGTTCGCCAGGATCGTATTCAGGAAGGTGAACGTACCGGATAAGTTGCCGACTCCCCCTCCCGAGCCCGTTCCGTTGAAATCGCTGTCGGCCTGGTTGTCGGTCACCGTCGAGCTGAAGAGCATGACGGTGCCGCCATCGCGGCTGTAGAAACCGCCGCCGTTCGAGCTCGCCCGGTTTCCGCTGACGGTGCAATTGGTCAGCTTGGCATCGGAGCCGGCGTCAATGAGAAGACCGCCAGCTTCGTCAGCCTCGTTCCCGCTGATGGTGGAGTCAGCGGCCGCGAGGGTCGAAACAATTGTGTACGTAGCAGTTTCGTACAGAGCGCCGCCCTCCTTCGCCGAGTTCGCCGAGAGGGCACACCTGGCGATGCTCACGGTGCTCCCGCTGACGTACAGCGCCCCGCCATACTGCGCTTGGCAGTGGTCGATGGTGGTGTCCTCCAGAGTCAGAGTCGAGTACGGGGTCGCAGCAATGGCGCCGCCGCTGCTGGATGTCGCCTTGCAGTTGGAGATCCTGGTGTCCCTGACGGTCAGGCTTCCGGATGTCAGGATCGCTCCACCGAAGCCCGAAGCCGCATTCTGGATACTCACTCCGGAGATCGTCACGACCTTGCCGGCCGCGATGCGAAAAACCCGATCGCCGAGCGTGACCGCCTCGATGATGGTCACCGACGCCCCCGCTCCGGAGATCGTCACGTCGGCGTCGAGATTGAGGTCTCCCGTGGTCTCGTCGTCCAAGCCCGAGGGCGGGATGGTGAGGTTCCACGTGCCCGCCGGGAGGATGATCGTGGAGCCGCTGTTACGGTTGGCCTCCATGACGGCCGCGCGCAGGGTGCACGTCTTGTTGCCCGTCTGCGTCTCGCACGTGAAGTCGCCGGGGTTGGCATCGATGGCGTCGCCGGGACTGTTCACCGTGAGGAGAAGTGGAAGGGCCGCCGAGGCTCGTGTCGCCGCGAGCGTGAAAGGCGGCGTGAGAAGGACCGCGAGCGCGAGGGTGCGGCCGACGGAATTCATCTGGCTCCTCCTGGGGCGGCTCGCCGCCGTCCCTCTGGTTCGGAGCCGTGCTGACAGGGTACAGCCGTTGACGGCCCGGCGCCCGCACGACTTCTGTGAACCGTGGGTCGCGCGTCGTCTCTCGGCCTACCAGATGCGGTGGACGCCGTACGCGTCGAACGCCGCATCGGCGCCGACCACCGTGAGCTTCTCGAGCAACGCTTGCGAGATCAGCAACAGATCGAAGGGGTCGCGGTGCGCCCCGCCGAGGTCGAGGGTGTGATGGGCCTGCTCCCATGTCACGGCCAGGGGCAAGAATCCCTGATCGGCGATCTCGGCCAGCAGATCCCTGCCCGCATCCAACGCCAAGGAGAGCTTTCCGCTCCTGGCTTTCAGCGCGATCTCCCAGACGCTCGCCGCGCTCACGAGGATCTCGTTCCGGCGGGAGCCGATCACGCTCCTCGCTCGAGCAGAGAGCCGCGGCTTCCCGGCGAGCCACCAGATCACCGCATGGGTGTCGAGCAGAACTCGCAGGCTAGAGGCCCCAGTCCTTCAGCTCCCGCTCCGACATCGGCTCGAAGCAGTCGTCGGTCATGCGGATCTTCCCCCTCAGCGCGCCGAAGCGCCGCCTTGCCTTCGATGCCGTCACCGGCACCAAGCGCACCACGGGCGTCTTGCCGCGGGCGATGACGACCTCTTCCCCCGCGCAGGCCTTCTCTATGAGGCGGGACAGATTCGTCTTGGCGGCGTGGATCGTGACCGGATTCATCACTCCCCCTTAGCTAAGAATCCTAGCTATTGTGTCGACACTCCGCAAATCGAGGCGATCGCAGGCCTGGGCGCGGGAAGCGCGAGCCGCTCGTGCTGGACCCTGCCACCCGGAATCGCTAAGCTGACTCGCAGAAAGCGAGTCGATTGTCCATGGCGCGGGCGCCTCAGCAGGAGGTCACGGAGCTTCTCCTGGCGTGGGGGCGCGGGGACGAGACCGCGCTCGCCCGGCTCACTCCGCTCGTCCACGACGAGCTGCGCCGGATCGCGAGGCGGTACATGGCGGGCGAGAGGGCGGACCACACGCTCCAGACGAGCGCTCTCGTGAACGAGGCGTACCTGCGCCTCCTCGACCTGCCGCGCGTCGACGTCAAGAACCGCGCGCACTTCTTCGGGCTCGCGGCCCAGCTGATGCGGCGCGTCCTCGTCGACTATGCGCGCGCCCGCCGCTCGAAGAAGCGCGGCGCCGGGATCGCGGTCCTCTCGCTCGACGACGTCGCGCCGGTCGCGGCGAGCCGGAGCCCCGACCTGATCGCGCTCGACGACGCGCTCGAGGGGCTCGCCGCGCAGGACGCGCGCAAGGCCCGAGTCGTCGAGATGCGCTTCTTCGGAGGAATGAGCGTCGACGAGACGGCGGAGGCCCTCCGCGTCTCGCCCGACACGGTGCACCGCGACTGGCGTCTCGCGAAGGCGTGGCTCCTCCACGAGATGAAGAGAACCGGCGTTGACGCCTGAGCGCTGGCGCCGCGTCGAGGAGGTCTTCCACGGGGCGGTGGAGCGCGACGCCGCGTCTCGCGAGAGGTTCCTCGCCGAGGCGTGCGCGGGCGACGAGGCGCTGAAGAGAGACGTCGAGGCGCTCCTCTCGACCGACGGCGAGGCGGCGGACTTCATCGAGACTCCCGCGGCCGCCGCCTTGGCGGATGAGCCCGCCGAGGCCGCGAAGCTGGCGCCGGGAGAGCGGCTCGGCCCCTACGAGGTCGCCTCGCTGATCGGACGCGGCGGCATGGGCGAGGTCTACCGCGCGCGCGACACGCGCCTCGGGCGCGACGTCGCGATCAAGGTTCTCCCGTCGCTCATGGCGTCGGACCCCGACCGCCTCCGGCGCCTCGAGCTCGAGGCGAGGACGACGGGGATGCTCAACCACCCGAACATCCTCTCGATCCACGACACCGGCGTGCACGGCGGCTCGGCGTACCTGGTGACGGAGCTCCTCTCCGGCAAGACGCTGCGCGAGCTCCTCGCCGGCGGGGCGCTCCCGGCGCGCCGCGCTCTCGACGTCGCGGCGCAGACCGCCCGTGGGCTCGCGGCGGCGCACGACAAGGGGATCGTCCATCGCGATCTGAAGCCGGAGAACCTCTTCGTGACGAAGGAGGGGCTCGTCAAGATCCTCGACTTCGGCCTCGCGAAGCTGACCGGGCCTCGCATCGCGAGCGGCTCGGCGACCGGGGCCGCGACGGTCTCGGCGCGCACCGCGACCGGGATGATCCTCGGCACCGCGGGGTACATGTCGCCGGAGCAGGTGCGCGGTCAGGCCGTCGACCACCGCTCCGACGTCTTCGCGTTCGGCGCGATCCTCTACGAGATGCTGACGGGTCGGCGCGCCTTCGCCGGCGACTCGGCCGTCGAGACGATGCACGCGATCCTGAAGGAGGAGCCGCCGGAGCCGGAGCCCGACCTGCGCGTGCCGCCCGCCCTCGAGCGCATCGTGAGGCGCTGCCTCGAGAAGTCTCCGGAGCACCGCTTCCAGTCGGCGCGCGACGTCGGGTTCGCGCTCGAGGCGTTCGGCGCTCCGACCGGCTCGGGCGAAGCGGTGGCGGGCCCGCGCCCCGCCCGCGCGCCGACCTCGCGGACGGCAGTCCTCACGGCGCTCGCCGCGGCTTCCGTCGCCGCCCTCGCGGCGGCGCTCCTAACGGCGCGTGCGACGAGGACCGAGCCGCCCGTCTTCACGCGCATCACCTTCCGGCGCGGCACCATCGCGTCCGCCCGCTTCTCGCCCGACGGCCAGACCATCGTCTACGCTGGGGCTTTCTCGGGTCGGCCGGCCGAGCTCTTCGCCACGCGCCCCGGAAGTCCCGAATCCCGCTCCTTCGATCTGCCCGAGGCGGAGATCCTCGGCATCTCGAGCGCGGGTGAGATGGCGATCCGCCTCGCGTCCGAGTGGACGCTCGCGCGCGTTCCGCTCGTCGGCGGCGCGCCGCGCGAGGTTGCGCATGGGGTCCAGGCCGCCGACTTCTCTCCGGACGGCGAGAGTCTCGCCGCGGTGCGCTGGGAGGGGGACCATCCGCGGCTCGAGTACCCGCTCGGCACGAGGCTCTACGACTCGCCGAACGAGCTCTCCTCTCCGTGCGTGTCACCAGACGGGGGCTCGGTCGCCTTCCTCGAGAGCCCCTCCCGCTTCTCGACGAGCTCGCTCGTCTGCATCGTCGACCGCGCCGGTCGACGGCGCGTCCTGAGCAGCGAGGCCGGATGGAACGGCGGGCTCGGCTGGTCGGCGAAGGGAGAGCTCCTCTTCGTGGGGCATCGTCTCGGCATCTCGAGCACGCTCTACGCGCTGAAGCCGGGAGGCAAGGCACGACCGCTCCTGTCGCTCGACGGCTACGTGAAGCTCCTCGACGTGGACAGAAAGGGACACGTCCTCCTCGCGCGCGACGACATGCGGACGCAGGTGCTCCTCCGCGGCCCGAGCGATTCGGGCGAGCGCGAGCTCTCATGGCTCGACAGCTCGTACGCGGCCGACCTCTCGGACGACGGCAAGCTCCTCCTCCTCGTCGAGGACGGAGCTGGCGGCGGCTCCGTCCGCGCGACATACCTGCGCAAGACCGACGGATCGGCGGCCGTGCGGCTCGGGGACGGCGGCGGGCTCGACCTCTCTCCCGACGGCGCATCGGTGCTCCTCCTGAAGCCGGGCCCTCCCTCCGAGCTGTGGCTCGTGCCGACGCGCGCGGGCTCGCCGAGACGCCTCCCGACGGCGCCGCTCGACGAGCTGAGGACGGGAACGTGGTTCGAGGACGGCAAGCGGATCCTCGTGATCGGCGCGGAGCCTGGCCACGGACCTCGCGGCTGGGTGCTCGAGGCGCGCGAGGGTGCGCCTGCGCCGCGGCCCATCACGCCCGAGGGGATCAACGTCGCGATGGGTGCGAGGGTGGTCTCGCCCGACGGGGCATTTCTGGCGGCGAAGACGCGGGGGGCCGCATTTCTCTACCCGATCGGGGGCGGCGGCGAGCGGCCGATCCCCGTCGACGCCCGAGAAGAGCCGCTCCGCTTCAGCGCGGACGGCAAGGCGCTCTACACGCGCGTCCGCGGCTTGCCGACGCGCATCCTCCGGCTCGACCTCGCGAGCGGGAAGAAGGAGCTCGTGAGGGAGCTGATGCCCGCCGACCCGTCGGGCGTGCGCGTCATTCGCTCCGTGATTCTCACGCCCGACGCCGGCACGTACGCGTACACCTTCGAGCGCGTCCTCTCGGAGCTGACCCTCGTCGACCTGAAGCGCTAGTCGTTGGCCGGCGCCTACAATGCTGCCAGGAGGCTGGTGTCAAATGGCGTGGGTCGCGTTCCGGGCGCCGTGGGGTGAGCGGCAAGGCGGCGCGACGCACGCACGAGTTGGCTCTCGGCGTAGGAGCGTCAACGCAGCAGATCGCCCCACGCCGCCCGGAACCCTTCGGGCGGGTGGGGGTTGCGGTCGAGCTCGGCGTTGCGTCGACGCTCGCCGGAGAGCCAACTCGTGGCTCGGTCGACGCGCCTTGATCTCGCCTCGCAAGACCCACCCGCGCGGCCCACGCCATTTGACACCAACCTCCTGAGTGCGCAAGCCGGCGCTGCTCGCCGCGTCCGCCGCGCTGGCGTCGATCGGGACGCTCGCGGCGCCCGCGCCGCCCACGTCGGGAGAGCTCGCGGGGCGCATCGTCCTCCTCGACGCGCAGGGGAACACGAGCCCGGCGATGGACGCCGTCGTCTGGCTCCCCGGCATCGCGGAGCGGAACCCGCACTTCGCTCCGGCTCGGTCGATCACCCAGCGCGAGAAGCGCTTCGAGCCTCACGTCCTGGCGGTCCGCCGCGGGACCGTCGTCTCCTTCCCGAACCTCGACCGCATCTTCCACAACGTCTTCAGCCTGACCCCCGGCAACCAGTTCGACCTCGGCCTCTACCGCGGCGGCGCCTCGCGGGAGGCGCGCTTCGAGACGCCGGGCCTCGTCCGCGTCTACTGCAACATCCACCCGCAGATGGCGGCGAACGTCTTCGTCGTCGACGGCGGCGCCTTCGCGATGACGGACGCGGACGGGCGCTACCGCATCGGCGGCGTGCCCCCTGGGCCGCACGTCGCGCGCGTCTGGCAAGAGAGGGGCGGCGGCAAGGAGGAGCGCGTCGAGGTGCGCGGCGGAGAGACGGCGACTCTCGACGTCCGCCTCGACGCCTCCGGGTGGCGCGAGCGGCCGCACAAGAACAAGCACGGACAGGACTATCCGCCGGTCGCATCGGATGCCGATCGCTACTGATCCGCCGCGCGCATCGCGGCTCCAGCTGCGTCTCGGCACCGGCGTCTTCGCCGGCGCGGCTCTCCTCCTCGCGCTCACGATCGGGCTCGGCGTCGCCTATGCCACCTGGAAGGCGAACCGCGTTGCCGAGGAGAGGCTCCGCCGCGATCTCGCGGCCGTGCCCGCCATCTTCGGGGGGTACGCGGCCTCGCAGGCCGACGCGCGCCGCAGCCAGGTGCGCTCGCTCGTGGAGGAATCGGGCACGAAGGCGCTCCTCGGCGAGGGGGGCGCGAGCGCGGAGACGGCCCACGATTCCGCGGCCGGGTTCGCGAGGGCGCTCGGCGCGGGTGCCGTCTTCCTCTTCGACGCGAGGGGCGCGTTGATCTCGCGCAGCGACCGGGGCGTCGGCGAGGAAGCGGGCCGCGACTTCTCCGACGTGAGCTGGGTGCGGGATCCGCTCGTCGAGCTGTCGCCGGCGACGGCCTACATCCTCGACGTCACGCGCACGCGGACGCTCTCCCTCGTCGCCTCCGCGCCCGTGACCCAGGGCGAGAAGAGCGAGATGAAGCTGAACGGCGTCCTCGCCGCGGCGTTCCCGATGACAGACGAGAGAGCGCGGGAGGTCGCGCTCCTCGCGGCCGGGGACGCGGCCTTCCTCGCGAACCTCGCGCCGCGCGACGTCCCTCCGGCGCTGGAGGTGGTGGCCGCGAGCGAAGGGCTGAAGAGCGCCGGGCTGAGGGCCGGCCTCGCGGAGGCCCGCGACGTCTTCCCGAGGCTCTTCCGCGACGGGCAGGTGTACGGGCCGTTCGACTTCGCGCTCGACGGCGAGGTGTGGGTTGGCACGGCTCTCCCGATCAAGTCGGGCCGCGGCGAGCCGATCGCGGCGCTCCTCGTCGCGCGCGGGAAGAAGGCCGAGCTCGCCCCGTTCGTCGGGATCAGCCGTGGCATCGCGGCGGTGGGCGTCGCGATCCTCCTCGTCTTCTTCCCTCTCTCGTTCCTGCTCGCCCATCGGGCCTCGCGCTCGATCGAGCAGCTCGCCGAAGCGGCGGCCGCGATCGGCGAGGGACGCGCGCCGAGCCTCCCCCGGTCGCGCTGGAAGGAGGTGGGCGCCCTGACGCGCGCCTTCGGCTCGATGGTGCGCGAGCTCGGTGTGAGGGACTCGGAACGGCGGCGCGCCGAGGAGGTGACCGCCGGCTGGAAGAACCGCTACGAGGCGGCCATCTTCGCGAGCGGACAGATCCTCTACGACTGGGAGCCCGAGACGAACGCCGTGACGTTCGGCGGCGCCACCGAGCGGATCCTGGGCATCGCCGCCTCGCGCCTGACGGGCGGCCGCGCCGCGTGGAGTGAACGAGTCCACCCCGAGGACCGCGAGGCGTTCCGCGCCGAGACGGAGCGGGTGCTTTCCGAGCGCGAGCCGTTCCACCTCGAGTACCGGGTCCGCCGCGAGGACGGCGCCTACGTGTCGGTCCGTGACGAGGGTTACTTCGTGCGCCGCGCGGCGGGCGAGAGCGAGCGGATGGTCGGCTTCGTCGTCGACGTCACGCAGGAGAGGCGCCTCGAGGAGCACGTCCGCCAGTCGCAGAGGATCGAGGCCGTCGGCCGGCTCGCGGGCGGCATCGCGCACGACTTCAACAACCTCCTCACCGTGATCCAGGGGACGACGTCGCTCCTCCTCCAGCGCTGCGAGGAAGCAGACGAGGAGCTCCGCCAGGACCTGAACGAGATCCTGCGCGCGTCGGAGCGGGCCACGGCGATGACGCGGCAGCTCCTCGCGTTCAGCCGCCGGCAGGTCGTTCGCGTGGAGACGGCCGACCTGAACGCGGTCGTCGCCGAGATGCAGAAGATGCTGCGCCGGCTCATCGGAGAGAACATCGAGCTCGTGACGGTCGCTGGAGGCGGCGCTCTGCCCGTGCGCGTCGACCTGACCCAGATGGAGCAGGTCGTGATGAACCTCGTCGTCAACGCGCGCGACGCCATGCCGCGCGGCGGGCGCCTCACGATCGAGACGGGGGCCGTCGAGGTGGGCGAGGGCGAAGCGCAGGGCGCGCGGCCCGGCCCGCACGCCCGTTCTTCACGACGAAGCCCGCGGGCAAGGGGACGGGGCTCGGGCTCGCGACCGCCTTCGCGATCGTCCGGCAGTGCGACGGCGTCATCACCGTCGACAGCGAGCCGGACCGCGGCTCCACGTTCCGCATCTTCCTTCCGATCGTCGAGGCGCCGGCGATCCGCGCGGAGGCGGCGAGCCTCGCGGAGCCCGCCCCGCGCGGCAGCGAGCGGGTGCTCCTCGTCGAGGACGAGGAAGCGGTGCGGCGGCTCGCGCGCCGAGTCCTCGTCGAGCAGGGCTATGGCGTCCTCGAGGCGGCGACGGCCGACGAGGCGCTCGACCTCGTGCGTCGGGGCACCGGCCCGATCGACCTCGTCCTCACGGACGTCGTGATGCCCGGGATGAGCGGACCCGATCTCGCGCGCTCGCTCGAGGGCCTCCTCCCGGGAGTACCGGTCCTCTTCATGTCGGGCCACGCGGAAGACGCCCTTCCGGGTCCCCGGCTCGACGGCGCGCGGGCCGACTTCCTGCCGAAGCCGCTCACGCCGGGCGACCTCGCGCGGAAGGTACGCGAGCGGCTCGACGAGCGCGCGACATGAGACCGACGCGCTTCTTTCCGCTCTTCCTCGCCGTCGCGCTCGCGGTTCCTGCGGCGTGCGCCCAGGAGCTGCCCGCTCCGGAGCCGGCGGAGGCGCCCGCTCCGAGACAGAGACTCCGTATCGACGTGGAGGTCAGGCTCGGATTCCGCGACTCGAAGGACCTCTCGAGTCCGATCTTCACTCCGTTTCCCGGCGTGACGCGCCCGGGTCCCTTGACGCAGCGCACCGTCGACCCGGGGAGCTCCTTCGAGCTCGACACCGTGAACCTCCGCGCCGAAGGCGAGCTCGCGCGGGGCGTCTTCGCGAAGGCGGAGGTCCACTTCCTCGACCTCTACAACAGGAACCCGACGTCGTCCGGCGACAAGGTCGCGGTCCGCGAGGCCTGGGTGCGCTTCGGCGATCCGGATGCCCTCTACGCGCTCGTCGGCCAGGCGCCGCGTTTCTCGAAGCAGACGACGAGGCACCTGGAGAGCTACGGCATGTGGGGCACGGCGGTCGGGCGCTTCGAGCAGCCGCAAGTCCAGGCGGGCGCCGCGCTCGGACCGCACATCTACCTGAAGGCGATGCTCGGCAACGGCAACCCGCTCTTCCTGCGCGATACGAACGCGCTCGCAGGCGACAACGGCACGCCGGAGCGCGTGCCGGGAAGCCCGCGCCGCGTCTTCGAGACCGGGATGCCGATCTTCTACGACACGAAGCCGAGCGACGTCAGCTTCGCCGAAAGGCTGGAATGGGGCGCGGGAGCCGGCGCGCGATTCGGCCGCGACGACGGGCCGTCGCTCGACGTGCTTGCCTGGTGGTTCTCGCGGCGCCTCGCCGACAGCGCGCACATCTCCGGAAGCGAGCTCCCGGGCGAGCTCGAGCTCCTGAAGGGCGAAGGGTTTCCGCTCCCCTTCCACGGCCGCAACCGGAGGGAATGGGGCGTGAACGTGGTCGGGAGGCTCGCCGGCTTCCGGCTATTCGCGCAGTACGTCGACCAGGACCTCGCCGGTCTCGGGCGCAACGGCTACGAGGTGGAGCTGGCGTGGATCCAGCCGCTCGGCGGTGTCTTCGCCCTCGGCGACATGCCGTTCCTGACTTGGGTCCAGCCGGTGGTGCGCGTCTCCCGCATCCACAACCTCTTCGAGGGCACCTTCCGCTTCCCGTCGCTCTCCGCGCTCTGGGAGTACTGGACGAAGTACGACCTCGGCGTGAGGATCGGCCTCGTGCGCGGCGTCGACCTGACCATCGAGTTCTCGCGCCACGACGCCGTCACGCCGGTCTCGACGCTCCATCCCGACGAGCTCCTGGCGGTGCTGCGCTTCCGGTTCTGATCCGCTTCTCAGCCGTAGCGGAGCACGCCGATCACGATCAGGGTCTCGAGGACGATCCACAACGAATACGTCAGGACGATCGCCTTCTCCTTGTGCACGAGGCCGTAGAGGAGCCACACGAAACCCGTCGCGAGGTAGGACGCCCACGAGACGACGGAGACGCCCCTCGCCTCGTGCCGCCACCAGATCTGCACGAGCTGCGGGATCGTCATCACGGGACCGGCGACCCCGACGACGTAGACGAGCTTGTCGAGGAGGTTCTTCCAGCGGTCGGGGCTCGGATACGGCTCGAGGCCCGCGGTGAGTCTCTTCCGGATGTGGAGATGGTGGAGCCCCTGCGTCTCGTGCGGCATGCGTCTCTCCCCCCGGCTACACTAGAGCCAAGAGTCATCGGAGGCGATCATGTTGAAGCCGGCCCGCATCTGGGTCCTGTCGTGCTCGCTTCTCGCCGCGTTCGCCTGTCTGGCCTCCTCGGGCCTCTTCGGAGCGTCGCGAGCGGCCGCACCCGCCCGCAGGCCTGTCGCGCGGGTCGCCGACACGCCGTGCGCCTCCGCGCAGGAGCACTCGCTCCCGCTTCCGAGCTCGCTCCGGCCTTCGCAGCTCTTCGACTTCCAGAAGAGCCTCTTCGCGTTCCTCGACTCGGATTCGTACGAGACCCTGCACTGGTGCGTGGACAAGGGCGTGCGCGACACGGGTCCGCTCTGCCCCGACGGCGTCTATCACGGCACGCATCCCGCCGTCCGGATCTTCTACTCGCCGCGCATGATGCACTGGCTCGTGGGCGGTCGCGTCGGGCCGGTGCCGGACGGCGCGATGATCGTCAAGGAGCAGTACAGGCCGCCCGCCGCTTCCTACGCGGGACTGACTCCGGCCCAGGTCACGTCGAAGTTCGCGAGCCTCGGCAAGGACTGGACCGTGATGATCAAGGACTCGGCCGGCTCCCACGACGGCTGGTACTGGACCGAGCTCTTCACCGGCATGACGTTCGACGCGTACGGGCCGCCGTTCAACGTCTTCAACGGAGGCTTCGGCGCCTACTGTCTCCGCTGCCACGGCGCGGCGGAGAAGGATTACACCTTCGTGACGCTCGACAACATCGAAGGCTTCCCGGGCGTGCCGCTCACGTTCTCGCCGGACGATCCCGTCTGCGGCAAGACAACCCTCGTGCACCACGACCTCAACCATCCGAAGGGCGCGGAGGAGACGGCGCCGCCCCCGCCGCCGAAGGTCAATCCGCTGTTCCTCAAGTATTACGGCGCGATCGGCCGCGTCCCCTTGAGCGGCGTGGAGACGATACCCGGGGAGACGTACGACCACGTCGTGCCCCCGCCGGGCGCGCCCGCGAAATTCCTCACGTCGGACCAGTGCATGAACTGCCATGGCGCTCTGAACGGTCCGTTCGGGCCGACGATGTTCCAGGTGACCGGGCCTCCCATCAACGACACGCCGCAAGGGCTGAACTTCTCGCCCTACGGCGAATGGCGCTGGTCGCCGATGGGCCTCGCCGGGAGGGACCCGGTCTTCTACGCGCAGTTCGAGAGCGAGATCGAGTATCTGAAGACGATCCCCGACAAGAGCGTCTCCGACGCGGACATCCGCCTCCTCGGCAACCTCTGCTTCCGCTGCCACGGCGTCATGGGCCAGCGGCAGCTCGCGGCGGACCACCCGGGCGAGGACTTCGACTCGACGGTCGTCCTTCAGACGAACGTCGACGACCCGACCTTCAAGTACGGGGCGCTCGCGCGCGACGGCGTGAGCTGCGCGGCCTGCCACCACATCGCGCCGAAGACGGTGGGCGAGCCGATCGCGACGTTCCTGGACGAGTCGACGACCGGCCTCTTCGGCACGGGGCCCGACGGCGAGCTCCACGGTCCGTTCGCGAACGACACGATCAAGCCGTACATCATGAAGAACGCGCTCGGCGTCGAGCCGAAGGCGAGTGACTACGTCCGGAATTCGCGGCTCTGCGGGAGCTGTCACACGATCAATCTGCCGATCCTCGACGCGCCTCCGGTCGCGCCCGTGGGCCCCTCGACGCACTTCTCGATGGAGCAGGCGACGTATCTCGAGTGGCTGAACAGCCAGTACCAGACCGAGTTCGGGGACCCGACGCCGCGGTGGCGGAGCTGCCAGGACTGCCACATGCCCGGCGACTACAGCAACGCGAACCGGGGGATCACGATCCCTAGCATCCAGACGAAGATCGCGGTCGTCGAGGACTCGGCGTATCCCGAGGCCACACACCGCGCCGACAAGAGCCTGATCGACATCCCCGTCGTCACCTCGGGCTTCCGGCGACACGAGCTCCTCGGCCTGAACGCTTTCCTCCTTACGATGTTCCAGCAGTTCAACGACATCCTCGGCGTCCGCCTCCCGGACTACATGAGCGGCTCCACGAGCGACCTCGCCGACGCGATCGGCAACGTCGTCGAGCAGGCCGAGCAGAAGACGGCGGACGTCCGCCTCTCGTCCGTCAAGCTCGCGGGACGGAGGCTGACGGCGAGCGTCACCGTGGAGAACCTGGCGGGCCATCGCTTCCCGAGCGGCGTCGGCTTCCGCCGCGCGTTCCTCGAGCTCGATGTCGTCGAGAAGAAGGCTGGCAGGGACAACGTCGTCTGGTCCTCGGGCCGCTCGAACGACGTCGGCATCCTCCTCGACGGCAACGGCAACCCGCTCCTCTCGGAGTTCTTCGTCGGCAAGGCGTACCAGCCTCACTACCAGAAGATCACGCGCCAGGACCAGGTCCAGATCTACGAGGAGCTGACCCAGAACGCGGACGGCGACTTCACGACGAGCTTCATCCGCCGCGACCACGCGGTGAAGGACAATAGGCTGCTGCCGAAGGGCTGGTCGAAGAGCGGCCCGAGCCCCCAGATCCCGTTCGAGTACCTGAAGGACACGTTCCCGGAAGGCGGCGCGGCGGACGACCCCGATTATGCGGACGGCAGCGGCACCGACACGGTCGCGTACGAGCTGACGCTGCCCGATGACGTCGACCCGAGGAGGGTGATCGTGCGCGCGACGCTCTACTACCAGGCGATCCCTCCCTACTTCCTCGACATGCGTTTCCGCGAGGCCCCGAACGGACCCGCCACGCGGCGGCTCTACGCGCTGGCGTCGCACCTCGACACGACCGACAGCGCCGTGAAGGGTTGGAAGCTGCGCATCGGCTCGGCGAGCGCTGCGTTGGTCCAGTAACATCGCGGCCATGGCGAAGAAGATCACCTCTCCGCGAGCGGCCGACCTCGAGAAGCGCACCACGGAAGAGGTCTTCCTCGACCACCTCGAGCTCCGGAAGCACGGCCGTCTCGAGGACGACATCGCGCGG
>WNFL01450210.1_pt3 | contig 16304 bp, 20 predicted proteins | sample 5400361 | NCBI WGS metagenome assembly WNFL01 (sample SAMN13153351, study PRJNA577476) | soil metagenome | isolation source: 40 cm soil on Douglas fir-dominated hillslope | place: USA:California | collected 2013-09-17 | reverse complement strand
CGGTCAAAGACCACAGCGGGTATTCTCCCTCCTCGCGCCGCGCACCCGGCCAAAATTCGCAGCAGCGCCGCTACACGAGCCTCAGACTTGGTGCACTAGCGCGTATTCGGAAAACAAGCGCCTCCAGTTCCGACAATAATTACGGCGATTGAGACAAAAAGAAGACCATCTCCAAGCGACCGGTATTCAATATGGCGAGCTAAATGTGCGAGGTAAACTTTTCTCGCTCTTCGGCTCTGTAAAGACAGTTCTCTTTTCGATCCTATGAGTATTTCGAGCAATATGCAGGTGACGGGGTCAGACATCTTCGACCCGATGACACCTTCAAATCTACAGGAACCGTTTGTTTTTTTCGCCAAGCTGCGCAAGGAGAAGCCGGTTTACTGGAACGAACAATATTCATTTTGGATGCTGACGCGGTACCAGGATGTAAAAGCGGTGTTAAGGGCACCTCGCCAATTCTCGTCAGCGACCGGAGTCGAAATCGAAAGGCGGGCGGAGCAGATTCCGCAAAGCGCACGAGCGAGCTTTGATATTGGGAAGCGATTTTGGTATACGGCCATGCAGAACACGGATCCACCAAAACACACGGATCAGAGGGGCGCCGTAATGAACGCGTTTACACCACAAGCCGTGGCAGAGATGCGGACATCGATTCAACGGCGAGTCGACCATTTGTTAGACGAAATGGAACAGGCGGCAACGTGCGACTTCGTCTCAGAATTTGCCTATCCACTGCCTTCGTTAGTGATTTTTGATCTTTTGGGCGTGCCGGCCGAAGACCATGAGGCCATGCGCGAAGCAACTCAATCATTAGTAATGTTTCCGAGTACCGCATACAAGGGCGACTTTGGAGCAATGGAACACATTGCAGAACGATTAACCCGGGCTCAGGGGGTGCTGGAGCGGCTAATACAAGAGCGACGACGCGAGCCCAAGAAGGATTTAATTTCGATCCTATTGCACGCAGAGACGGGAACCACGCAGCTGCCCGACGATGAGATTGTGGTGCTCTGCAATTTTCTGTTGGGAGCGGGACATGAGACTACGGCAAACCTTTTAAGTGGATCGCTGCGGTATCTGTTAGAAAGGCGCGAACTATGGGAACAGCTGGGTACAGCTCGGGAAATGATACCTACTGCGGTGGAGGAGCTGTTACGATTCGTCAGCCCTGTCCTATGGGCCTCTCGATTGCCGGCAGAGGACATCGAAGTGGATGGACATCTTTTACGGAAAGGATCTCGCTTACAACTTGGAATTGGCGCTGCCAATCATGATCCCGCTGAATTTCCAAATCCAGAGCAACTGGATTTCACGCGGCCAAAGGTCAATTCGCTAGCTTTCGGATATGGACCCCATTTCTGCCTGGGAGCTGCGCTGGCCAGGATGGAAACACAAGTCGCGTTATCGAGTTTGCTAGAGCGTATACCCCAGGTACAATTAGGAGCACGGCATTACGAATACCGGCCGCTCTATTTCTTGCGAGCACTGAAATCTTTACCTATTGTCGTTCGCGGCTCTTGACCTGGCGTCCGGAAATTGCGGCAGGCGCGCTAAGGCCACAGCGTGGCTCAGAGGGCCGCAAAGAGGGCGTTGAACCTTTCGACCATGGTCGGATGGGACAGGATCGCGTCACGAAGTTTGGTCGCAGGCATTCCCGCAATCATGAATGCCTGCACGGTTCCAATCATTTCACCCGCCTCGGCAGCCAGGATGGTGCATCCAAGGATCCGTTGAGTTGATTTTTCGATCGTGGCCTTTAGTAGGCCATCCATTTGGCCGGTGGTTCTGGCCCGAGGCACGGTGAGCGGAGTGATCGGAACCTGGAGAACTCGAATCTCCAATCCCCGGGAAACCGCTTCCTTCACCCTCAGTCCGACATGCGGTAGTTCAGGATCGGTGAAAAGGGTGCTTGCACAATTCCAGACTAAACGGTCTACAAATGTTATATAACAGTTATGTCGAGACCGAAGGAATTCGATCGCACAATGGCGCTCAAGGCCGCCATTACGGTCTTCTCCGACCATGGCTATGAGGGCACATCAACGGATGCGCTCCTCGAAGCGATGGGGATCAGTCGACAGAGCATGTACGACACGTTCGGCGACAAAAGACGGCTCTATCTGGATGCCCTTCAGCAATACAACGCGGACAGCGTCTCCGATATCATCAGAAGCTTGAATAGACCGTCCTCCCCACTCAAAGGACTGGAAGCGGCATTGATCTCCTTTGCATCGAGACCGGCTCCGCAAGCGAAATTCGGCTGCATGGGGATCAGTTCGATCTGCGAGTTCGGTCGATCCGATCCGGAGATGGTGCTGCTGAATGACGCCGCCGGCCGAACCCTTCGGTCCGCGTTCGAACGACGGGTTGCAGAAGCCAAAGCCGAGGGCGAGGTGGCCGGCGATCTTGATGTGCGGGCCGCAGCGGAATTCATGCAGGCAACCCTCATGGGGATCAAGGTCGCGGCTCGCAGCGGCGCCTCCGCCGAAACGCTCAAAGGCATCGCGCGACTCGCACTGCGCAGCCTTCGCTAGGGTGCGACCAAGATGGTCTTTTGGGGCCATTGTTTTCTTGATCGTTTGGTCTAAAATAAAGGGCTTTGAACAGGAACACTGTTATTTCCCAAGACGCCGTCAAAGCCATCGTTATCGAAGCTCATGGAGGACCGGAACAGCTCAAGCTGAAAGAGGTGCATCTTCCCGCCCCAGGCCCCGGCCAGGCCCTGGTCGAGGTCGCGGCAATCGGCGTCAATTTCATGGATGTCGGCACCCGCGAAGGCTATCGGCGAGGCAACACCAGATTGCCGTTGACGATCGGCGTCGAAGGGGCCGGTCGGATCACTGCTCTGGGCACGGGTGTGACCGGTCTCGAGGTCGGCGACCGTGTCGGATGGTATTTTGTCTGGGGCAGCTATGCCGGCCGGATCATAGCTCCGGCCGAGTCTCTCGTGCCCTTGCCCGACGACATCGATTTCGAGACGGCCGCCAGTCTCATGATGCAGGGGCTGACGGCCAGCCATTTCGTCTTCGACAGCTATGCGGTCCGGCCGGGCGACGCGGCTCTCGTCCATGCCGCCGCAGGGGGCGTCGGGCTCCTACTGACGCAAATGATCAAGCTATTGGGTGGCACGGTCATCGGCCGGGTGTCCAGTCCCGACAAGGTGGAGATCGCCAGGACGGCAGGCGCCGACGAGGTGATCGTATCCGGCATTGGCGATTTCGCGAAGGAGGTGCTGCGACTGACCGGCGGCGAGGGCGTCCACGTGGTCTATGACGGCGCCGGCGCGGAAACCTTCCGCGACTCGCTCGCCTCGCTCCGCCACCACGGCGTGCTCGTCTGCTATGGGCCGCTCATGAAGCCGCTGCCGCCGATCGACATCTTCGATCTGCCGAAGAGTGTGCTCGTCACCTATCCGATGGTAATGCATCATGTGCGGACGCATGAGGCGTTGGTCCAGCGATCGAACCAGTTCTTCGAGTGGGTGCGAGAAGGCAAGCTCAAGATCAGGATCGGCAGCCGCTACCCGCTGGCCGAAGCCGCCCGTGCTCATCAGGACATCCAGTCCCGCCGCACTACCGGCAAACTACTGCTGGTTCCGTGATTGCCGGCCGGCATTGCAACCGGATTTAAGCGCGCCGCTGATCCCCGCATATCGGGCGAGAGGATTTTGCCGTCGCTTACCGTCATATAACATTTGGCAGCTGTTAACTCGACGAATTGTCAGTTCCTCCGTGTTCAGTAGTCTCTGAGTTGAGACTGTAGAAGGCATTCGCGATGCTTGGTCTTCTTGGTGGATGCTATCTTCAGCCCGAGCCGAAAGTGGAAGAGTTTATTGCGCGATGATAAGGAGGGCAAGTGATCGCGCTAAGGTAAATGAAAAGCTGCTGACGCGTGACCGATAATTAGATTTCGCGGAAAAAAAGTCCGCGCAAGAAATCCCCAAATTGCATGCTGAAGCAAAAAAGGGCGGGTACGGCCCGCCCTTTTGCTTTTTTATGGCTCATGGGGGGAGTTACACTGTTGCGCCTTCGCTGAATTGATTGAATGCCAGCGATGGCTGTTCATCGTGGTTTTGGTTGACCGAATGCAAGTACTCAAGACGGAACGGCTGGAATTCAGGTTCCGGGATATGTTTCTCTTCGACAGACCGGCGAAGAACCAGGCAAGCGAGGATAAAAGCATCCATCACTAAATCCCCTCCGCTGATTGATCCTGTCGGTCCGCTTTCGCCTCGGCGAGAGCGGCGATAAAGCGAGGCAGCACCGCGATGACGACGCATCCGCCGGTGATGGCGAGGTCGTGAAATAATTTAACAAGTTCCATTTCTTAGTTTCTCTTGGTTTTGGTTATTCAAGAGAAGACATGCCGTGCATCATCTCAAAATAAGAGATGACACGTTAGCATTCTAGCCTCTTGGCACCCAGAGACTTAGCCCGGAATAAGTAGCCGGGTTTCCCTAGGAGCCCAGAAGCGGCCCGATGGAACTTGGTCAATCTGCCGTAAAGGTACCTAACATAGACTAGGACGGTGTGCAAGGTGAGCAGGCGTATTCCACAGTATCGCGATCGGACTCGGTCGCACTGAACGAAGCGTACCGCTGTTTATAACTTGTGATCGGCTCTCAGCATTTCTCCGGCGCGTTCGCCAATAATGACGCAGGGAGCCATGGTGTTACACGCGGTGGCGATAAAAAATCAGATTGGAAACCTTCCTCGTCTAGAAGGTGGTCGCGTCAGCTTGTGCGTGCAAGAATTCGTCCGTGAATTCGCTTGATAGGTAGTTGATTTCATCCATTTGCTTGTTTGGTTTGCCGATTGACGAATATCAGCTCCTGCGACGACTCATAATCGCTTGTTTCCGATCGGCTATCAGGAATTATGATAGCCTCTTTCGGAGGGCGATCGCCTCGGATGTGCAACATCACGTCGAGTGGTATCTCACCACAGCGGCTGGACGGTTCGTGAGCTAGCGTACTGTCTCGCATAAGGTATGGCTCGTTCTACCGAAGAATGAATCATACCGCTACCGCAGAACGAGCGATACCTTATGCGAGGCGGTACACTAGCCCTCCCGCGCAATGCAGGGTGGCCAGCGCCTAGCCCTGCGCTTCGCTTTTTCGATATGCCTGCGCTAGGAGCGAAATCGGATGGGCGATTTTGAGTTTCAGGTTCGACTCGCGTAAGCCCGCTTGCAATTGCACCGAACAGCCGGGGTTGGCCGACGTTACGACCTGGGCGGCGGTTGTCGCAATGTTTGCCATCTTACGTCGCAGGAGCTTTTGCGACATCTCCGGCTGCGTGATGTTGTAAACGCCGGCGCTGCCGCAGCACCAAGCCGATTCGGGCAACTCCACCAGCTCCAGCCCAGGGATGGCTTGGAGGACTTGGCGCGGTTGACGGGAAATTTTCTGACCATGGCACAAATGGCAAGCCTCGTGGTAAGTGACCGTTTGCGGGATCGAAGCCGCCGGCGCGCGGATACCAATCTCGGCCAGCCACTCGTGAATGTCGCGCACCTTCGCCGACCACTTCAGGGCGCGCTCCGCAAAAGCCGGGTCATCCTGGAGCAAGTGGCCGTAATTCTTCAAGTGCGTGCCGCAGCCGGCCGCGTTGGTGATGACGGCGTCAAGTCGCTCAAGGTCAAAGGCGTCAAGGTTCCGTCGCGCCATTTGCTTGGCTAGTTCCAGTTCGCCGTTGTGGGCGTGGATTGAGCCGCAACAGAACTGTGCTCGCGGGGTGACCACCTCGCAGCCGTTGGCCAGCAATACATCAGCAGTGTCCCGGTTCACGTGGGAAAAGGCGAGATCCTGCACGCAGCCGGTCAGCAAGCCCACACGGTATTTCTGATTCGCGGGCCTTTCAATCGGCCGGATCAATGCGTCGGAAAAATGTTGCTGCACCCGAGGCGTCAGCGGCTCCAGTGCACGCAGCCGCATTGGCAGCAGTCGCGTAAGCTTTAACTGCCGCACCAGGAACTCCGCTCCGCTGGCTTGGTAAAGCCAGACCAGCCGACCGACCGTCCGCAACGCCTGCGGGCGCGTGAACATCCAACCGAGAGTCAATGCGCGCACCAGGTCGCGGACTGGGTTTCGCAGCACGCCGACCTGTTCAATGTCGGCACGGGCGTGCTCGAACATCTCGCCGTAACGTACGCCAGCTGGACACGCCGTTTCGCACGTTAAGCAGCCGAGACAAAAATAAAGTTCTTGCCCAAAGGCCTGCGTTACCTCGAGCTGGCCGTCAGCGATGCGGCGCATCAGCGCGATACGGCCACGCGGGCTGTTGCGTTCAAGCTTGGTTTCGTCGTAGGTCGGACAGGTAGGCAGGCACATGCCGCAGTGGATGCATTGCTGGAGCACCGAGTAGTCCAGGCGCCGGAGGTATTTTGAGGCGCCTTGGCGGCCTTCCGGGTTGGCGCGCCCGATCTTCAACGCGGCTTGATGCAGTTCTTCTTGAGTGGCCATCAGTCAAAAATTTTTCCGGGGTTCAAGATGTTGTCCGGATCCAGCGTACGCTTCAGTTGGCGCATGAGCCCCAAGCTGCCGTCACCGATCGCTTTGGGTAAATAGGCTTTTTTAGCCAACCCGACGCCATGCTCGCCAGTGATGGTACCCCCCAGGCTTACCGCCTGATCAAAAATTTCCTCCATCGCCTTTTCCACGCGCGTCATTTCGGCTGCATTCTTTTCATTGGTCAGAAAGGTCGGGTGCAGGTTGCCGTCGCCCATGTGGCCGAAGGTGCCCACGGTCACCTCGTATTTGGCGGCCGTTTGCTGGATGAACCGAATCATATTGGCCAGTTCGCTGCGTGGCACCGTGGCGTCTTCCAGGATGGTAGTGGGCGACACGCGCGCCAGCGCCGAAAAGGCCATGCGGCGGGCAGTGGTGAGTTGGATGCTCTCTTCTGCGCTTTCGGCTAGTTGTACAGCCGTGGCCCCATGGTTGCGCGCGATTTCAGCCATTTGCTGCGCCTCCTCTTCGACCACGACCGGATGCCCGTCCGTCTCCATGAGGAGGATGGCTTCGGCATTCAGTGGCAAACCCAGGTGGGCATATTCCTCGACGCATTTCATCGTGATCCGGTCCAAAAACTCCAGCGTGCATGGGATGATCTTGGCGGCGATGATGGCCGAGACGGTTTCCGCAGCCGCATCCATTTGCGAGAAAGTCGCCAGCAGAGTTTTTTTGGCGCGCGGTTTGGGTACCAATTGCAGGAGCACTTTGGTGATGATGCCAAGGGTGCCTTCTGAACCGATGAAGACGTCCTTCATCGAATAGCCTGCGACGTCCTTAACGCACTTGTTGCCGAAGGCAACGGTCTCGCCGTTAGCTAGCACGACCTCCAGGCCCATGACGTAATCTCGAGTGACACCGTATTTGAGCCCGCGCAAACCACCAGAGTTCTCTGCTACGTTGCCTCCGATCGTGGAAATCTTCATCGACCCGGGATCGGGTGGATAAAGCAGTCCTGCCGCCTCGGCGAGTTCAGCCACTTTTTGGGTCACCACGCCGCTCTCGACGTGAATGGTGAGGTTCTTTTGGTCAAGCTCGAGCACTCGATCCATCAGTACCAAGCAAAGCACGATGCAGCCGTGTACCGGCACGCTGCCGCCGCTTAAACCGGTACCGGAGCCCCGCGTGACGACCGGAATTTTGTGCTCCGCCGCGTAGCGGACGACCTGGGTCACCTCGGCGGTAGTTTTCGGTAAGACCACGCAGCCGGCCTGGGCGTAGAGCGTAGCGGTGCCGTCAAACCCGTAAGTGGCCAGATGTTCGCGTTCCCACAGCACGCGCTCCGATCCAAGCGCGCGTGTGAGGTCTGCCGCAACCTTGTGCATAATGTCAACGCATCAACTTAACGCTTCGATGGGCATAGAAGAAACTTTTTCCCGAGCTCGATTTGCTTGGGCCCGAGGCAATGCGCAGGATCAGATCGACTCTGGTTTCGCGCAAGAGGGCGTTTGGGCAAAAGTGCACTGCAGATCCACCGTATTCTGACAAATGACAATCGCGCAGTGATCATAGGTGAACTCGCATCGCGTCCAGCAACCCGCGGCACAGCAAAGCTCCTAACGACAGGATAATCTCAAGTCCAGCGGCTGTTCCCGCTGCGCCCGGCTCCTACGGAGTTATTGAAAGCGGTCACTCCATGCGAACGGTTACTAGCTTTTGCGTTCGTTTCTCTTCTCGCTAGTTCCCCGCTCAGGAAACGACCTCAAAAAATACACAACGAAACGAGCTAAATCGACAGCTAATTCGGACTGCGTTTACGGCAGTCGGGACAGAAACGGGCCGATCTCTGCAATGACATGATTTATTGCTTCTAACTGCGTAAGCAGAAGAACAATCTCTGCGTCCATCGTGAAAGAGTCACAAGCACCAACAACATAAAAACCTATTATGAGCAACATGTGCATATTCGCGAGGCTCGCCGCGGCGACACCAACAATAGAACCCGAAGCTCAATCGATCAGTCGCGTAAACGGGAACGATGGTTACAAACGAGGCCGGGAGAGCGTTGCTTAATCCATGTATCTGCCGCAGACACGAACGGCGCATATTCGGTCGTTGAGATCGTTTCAGATCCTGGTGACGGCACGCCCGTGCACATTCATCAAAATGAGAACGAGCATTTCATTATTCTGGAAGGCACGGCACACATCGCGCACAACGACAAAACCTTTGACGCCGCAGCGGGCACAGCTGTCACCCTCGGCAAAGGCATCCCCCATGCCTGGTGCAATTTATCCGACTCTCCGCTCCGCATGGTGGTGATTGCTTTGCCCGGCGGCTGCGAAGAAATACTCCGATTGATTGCAAAGGGGGGTGATTCTGACATCATGGCTCTTACGGAAAAATTCGGCGTTCGGAACGTCGGCCCAATGCTGTCCTCCTAGTGCACTGTTTCATTTAATTCAAAGGCAGTCTTGATGCGATTAGAGGCGTCTTTGTAAGACCATTTGATAGCGTTGCTTTGCGATTGTAGGAGCAAATGGAGCGCATGATTTTGCGGTCGAAATCTTTAACCGAACAGAAGATGCGTGGCAAGGCGCTCCCGGTAAAGGGAATGGCTACGCCCAGGCTGAACGAGACAGCCGTAGCTCGAGCCATAATTGTAATTCGACTGAAATAATACGCCGGGAAGACCAATAGTGTTGGAGCGCAATCGCCTAGGTTCACTAATTGAGGGAATAGACCGGATTGACATGAGGAGCTCCCTTTTGCGCAACAGTCGACTGTCCGCTATGCAGTTGCCGCGACCCTGTACGCGCGCAGATTAGCCGTCCGGTGATATCCTACATGCTGGTATACCGGGTAGCCTGCATCAGTCGCATGCAGAATCGTACGTTTCAGCCCTGTTGCTTCATGGGCCGCCTGCAGGGCATGACGAACAACTGCCTCCGCATATCCTTTCCTTTGGACATCCGATCTGGTAGCGACCAGTGCCAGGTAAAGGCATCCATCATTGACGATAGCAGACGCAGCGGATACAGCACGATCGTTCTCGTAACCTAAGAAACTGTACGCCTTTTCCGTCCAAAGAGTCGATCCTGATAAGCCGGAGCGACCCAACTCCAACGGAAAACCATATGCCTCGCAATTGACATCCGCGTACTCCAACAGAGCAGCCTCATTGGTGATCCTTTCGGTGAGCTGCTCCGTAAGAAAGACGGCATTCCAAAAGGGAAATTTACTATCTGCCCAGCTGATGGATAGCCCCGGTCCTATTCTTTATATCAGCACCTTGATGCTCCGAGACGAGTACTTTCCACACGGACGTATATTGCCCAATCGATTCGACAATTTCGGCTTCCTTTGTCCTTTGCCATATAAAATTTACCAAGCTTTGTTTAGCCAGGAACGAGAAAATATCACCTCGCACATTGATCCATTGAATCTGCATTCTTCCGCAGATATTCACTGAACGGGTTGTCATTCTCTTGGACCTTTGTGCAGTTCTTTTGGTAGAAAACTGCACTCAGAACAAAGGGAACGCGGCAATGATCTATTTCTCATCGGCACCGATTCCACAGGCCGAAATGACAGGGAGCAGCGGACGCTCGATCGAAGAAAGAGGCTTTTGCCTAGCAATATCTTTCTTCCGGCAAAAAATCTTTTGCCTCGTATAAGCTTTTCGGAACCCTATGGTTGCGTTCAAAATAAGCCGCCGGCAAGGTGGTCCGGAGCCGGTCTGGCGGAAGGAGGGCGCATATAACCACCAGCTAAGGAGTTGGCGTTCTCTCTTTTCGTAAACTCTGAAACCTTAGCGTCTTCGCGTCTTTGCGTGAGATCTTTCATCGCCGCAACGCTTCGATCGACGCAGTTCAGACAGCGATCGCGGCAATTGAGACAAAATCAGTTCTCAGCAACGTTCCCATGTTAGTTAGCGCATACCCACAACAGAAATCAGTGGGGTCTAGCAACAAATCAAGATCGGTCTTCTGTGTCTGAGAACGAGCTCCAAGGAAATATCACATGAACGAACTGAATCTAATGCAGCATCCAAATTGCCTCGATTCAGATTTCTCCCTCGCTCTAGAAGCGGGAACTACGGCGAAGCGTGGGAGCTTCTACTGCCTGGTCAGCACGGTTCAGACACAGATTGCGACCAGTGGAACAAGAAAGCCGGTCCCTCCGGATCTGGATGTGTAATCAAATGAATTTGAGAGCCCGCATGCCGATTGGGCTCTTAAACCGAGAGTTAACTAAATCGGCAACAACAAATAATACAGTAGGTAATACATATTATGAAGGAATTAAACATCGAAGAAATGACCTCGCTGCGAGGCGGAGTGCTCGACTTCAGTAACAGCATTAACGACAGCAATTTAGCTCTCGTGCTATCGCTTGGTAATACGGCCACTGCAACCTCGGCCAATGTGGAAACAAACTCGAACAACGCAGTTGGGAGCCCCAGCGTCGCTGGTCAAGGCAGCATCATGCAATTAACGAGCGCTAGCGCTGGAAACCAATCGGTCTCTCTCACTCAGAGGCATTAACCCTTAGCAGGATCGCCGACTGACGAGGGAGTGGCGCGACAACGTCATACATCGAACGTTTACCGTTCCCCTCGTCAGCTGGGAGAAGGGTTGATTGCGGCTCGCTGGCAGCGTGTCCGCAATCGATCCCTGAAAATACGAAATGAATTTGAGAGTCCTCATGTCGATTGGGCTCTTGAAAGCAAAGTAACTAAATCGACAACACGAACTAATACATATTATGAAAGAACTAAACATCAAAGAAATGACCTCGCTGCGAGGCGGAGTGCTTGACTTCAGTAACAGCCTTAATGGTAGCAATATAGCCGCTATCGTAGCGGCTGGCAATACGGCCACTTCAGTCTCGGTCAATGCGGAGACAAACGCGAACAATGCATTTGGGAGCGGCAGTCTCGCTGGTCAAAACAACATCTCGCAAGCAACGCTCGCTAACGCTGGAAACCAATCGGTCTCTCTCACGCAGAGACATTAACCCTTAGCGAAGCAGAGTCTCAGACTGGCGAGGGAGCGGCGCGACAACGTCATACATCGAACGTTTAGCGTTTCCCCTCGTCAGTTGTGAGACAAATATAGGCACACGCCTTATACATCTTATGGAAGACCTAAGTACTGCAGAAATGCTCTCACTGCGAGGTGGAGCCAACTCGGCCAATGTGATATCCGTCGGAAACGTCGCTATCGCGGTTCCAATCGATATAGTTTTATTTTCGGGAAATGCAGTTGGAACCGGGAGTAAGGCTGGTATCGGCAATATTCTGCAACTGGCAGAAGCGCAAGCAGGAACGCAATCATTTAGCTTCTTTGGTATAGGAAGTAAATAGAGCTCAAGCGGATTTACGTTTCCGAGCACAGACGCTTGATTGTTAGCCTGGCGAAGGAATTGCTCGGCAACCGGATAAATGGACCCAGCTTTTCCTTCGTCAGCAAACACGATCTTCCCGGTCTCATCTTACCGTGAGAAGACAGTTTTTAATATCTTTATTCAGTGATTAACGGACCAGCATAGTGGTGAGGTTCGTCCTCTACGTCGAGAGGCTCACCAATAGCTGAAAAACGGATCGCATCACCGTATGGCCGAAACATGAACCCGAGACCGGAATACAATCGTCTTTATGGTGGCACCTACGCCCTCACGTGTGCTGAATCATTTTTAACAAAGCGGGGACGTACTTGGCCTTATGTCTATTGGACCGCGTTGGTCATGTGTGCCGGCGCCTTACTGGCTTTACCAATTATCCACGTGGATGTAACGGTTCAGGAACGGGGCCGAGTGCGGCCCGCTACCGAGCGTACGGCGATCGTGGCGAGAACCGCTGGGTTTATTTCCTCGATCCGAGTTCATGACAATGATTTGGTTCATGCTGGAGATATTTTACTGACTCTGAAGACCCAGGGTCTTCAGGCAAAAGTGAACTTTAATGATTCCCAAACGAAGGTGCTAAACAAAGAGTTGGCCGACCTGCGTTACCTGCTTGAGCGCGTAGGTAATAAGCGGCCCGTGTTGGTGAGCGACTTGCAAACCGGCCAATACATTTCCGAGTACCAGAAATTCGACACCGACTGCAGAAATGCAAATCTGAAAGTAGATCACACCGAGCGGGAGATGAATCGGAATAAGCAGCTGCTGGCCATCAAGGTGGTGGCTGCGCGGGATTTTGAAGAATCTTCCTACCAAGCTAATGCAGCGCGAGTCGAACGCGAAACCCTCAATCACCAAACGATAGCCAGATGGCAGACCGACCGAGTGCAGAAAGAGCATGAACTCGAGCAGCTTGAGTCAGAAGCCCTTCAACTGGCGGACGAACGGAACTTGTACTCGATCAAAGCTCCGTTGGATGGCGCCGTTGTCGGCTTGGAAGGAGTTGTGGAGGGTAGTTACGTGCAAAGCGGTCAACGGATTGGTGATATTTCGCCGACGAGCGATTTCGTGGTCGATGTTTCGGTACCCCCGAAGGACATTGGACGGATTTTCGTCGGACAGCCAGTAAATATCCAGGTAGACGCCTACCCGTATACCATTTGGGGACTACTGCCCGGCCGAACGATCACGATCTCAGCCGATTATGTTCAGGAAAGTGAGAGCAACGGTGCCTTCAAAGTGATCGTGCATCCCGACCGAGACTATTTACGGACGCGCGGGGGACTCACCGGTTCTCTCAAAAAGGGAATGACTGCAAACGCGCGTTTCTTCGTAGCTCGCCGCAGTCTGTGGGAACTTGTTTACCAAAGCATGGACGACCTTTTCAATCCTGCGCTGAAAAATGATTCTTTGCCACCTGATCATCCCCAGTCTTTGCCACCCAATCATCCCAAGTAAAACTCTGCCGGAGTTGTCAATGAATCGTTGTCGCACCTGCGCCTCTGCGGGTAACCTCTTCTTACCTATCTGTGCATCATGAAATCGGTTAAACAACGGGATTGGTCCGATTGTGGAGTCGCCTGTCTTGCCGCCATCGCGAGCCATTATGACCTGCGGCTATCGGTTGCCCAGATCCGGCAACTAACAGGTACGGATCAAAGCGGTACATCGATCTTCGGCCTGGTCCAGGCATCTAAACAACTTGGATTCATCGCAAAAGCAGTTAAAGCCCAAACTGACGAGTTGTCGGGGATTGCTTTTCCAGCAATCGCTCACGTTCTCGTGCGAGGAAAGCATTTCCATTATGTAGTCGTGCTCAGAATAAAGAAAAGCCGCGTTACCGTCATGGATCCGGCGACGGGGCGTTTCGCGAGATATCCGATTCACCAGTTCCAACAGATGTGGACTGGAGTGTTGGTGCTGATGGCACCAGGGATTTCTTTTGAGCCGTCCGATCAGCGAAGTAGTCGAGTCGCTTGGTACATTCAATTACTCAAGCCGCATCGGTCAGCACTGGTCCAGGCTCTTTTCGGCGCAGTTCTAGGCACTCTTCTGGCCTTGGCTGGTTCGTTTTATATTCAGAAAGTGGTCGACTCCGTCATTGTCGAATCCAACTCGCAGCTGCTAAATCTGCTAAGCATCTCGATGTTGGTGGTTTTAGCTTTCCAGGTCGTACTTAATATCGGTCAGAGTCTTCTTCTGACCAAGTCGGGGCAAAACATCGATCTGACGCTGATTCTTTCTTATTATCGTCATCTATTTACTCTACCGCAGACATTTTTTGACGGGATGAGAGTCGGCGAAATGATTTCTCGCATTAACGATGCGGTAAAAATCCGGGCGTTTCTTAACCAGCAAGGCACCAACTTCATCATCAGCGCGTTCACATTGGTTCTGGGCGTTTTCGCAATGTTTATCTTTTCGTGGCGGCTGGCCCTCCTGTCGCTGGCCTTTCTGGTACTTTACTCGATTTTATTTAGAATCGCTGTTTGGCGGAATCGCTTATTTTCGCGGCGAATAATGGAACAGTCTGCTGACTTTGATGCGCAGATCGTCGAGTCCTTGGAGATGGCATCGACCCTCCGGCGTTTCGGTCGTCAATGGATCGCGGAAATGAAGACCGAGAGCCTGTTGGTCAGGCTTCTTAACTCTACCTATTCGTCTGGACTTTTCGGCATAGCAGTTAATTCGGTTGGAAGCATAATCGTGCAAGGATTTACCATCGGATTGCTCTGGATCGGAGCCTCCTCCGTGATCCAGACGCAGATGAGTCCGGGCCAACTATTAAGCTGTTTTGCTCTCACGGGTTATCTGACCGGGCCTGCGAACAGCCTTTTGTCGATAATCGTTTCTGCTTTGGAAGTGCAAGTCGCAGCAGACCGCTTATTTGAAATCCTGGATTTAGACAGCGAAAAGAATTCCGGAACGATCGACGTAGCAGATATAGGCGAGCCGGAAATTTGCCTGGAAAACGTGAGCTTTGCTTATCCCGGCCGGCCGCCCATCCTGCAGAACATAGATGCTCGCTTTCTGCCCGGTGAAATCACCCTTATTCGTGGAGACTCTGGATCCGGGAAGAGTTCGATTTTGGCTCTGCTGCAACGATTCTATCTACCCGCTGAAGGACGGATCTTTTTCGGCCAATACGAAATCCGGTATCTCAGGTCATCATCGCTGAGAACTCAGATCGCCGTGGTGCCACAAAAAATCGATCTGATGTCCGAAACGATAATCGAAAACATCACTCTCGGTGAATTCGAACCGGATATGCGGAAGATTCTCGCTATCTGCTCGAAAATAGGCATTCTGGATTTTATCCAGTCGCTCCCGGAAGGCTTTGAGACGCGATTGGCCGAGAACGGGAGGAATCTATCCGGAGGCCAGCGGCAACGTCTCGCTATTGCGCGGGCATTATATGTTGAAGCCCCGATATATTTGTTTGATGAACCGATGGCTGCGCTTGATGAATACTCCGGGCGGCAGTTTTTAGAGGCTTTACAAGAATTAAGAGGTCTTGGGAAGATCGTAGTCCTAGTCAGCCACGACAGCCGATTGATTTCTTTCGCTGATCGAGTTTACACGGTCAGCAACGGCACGATAACACCAGAGTCCGCCGTCATCAGGTATATTCAAGGTGAGAATATCAAGGCGCTCCAGCTGTAACAGACAATTTCGATCGTATGGAGGTCAGTTGCCGAATTGCCACAATATCGTTCGCTATCTAACGCACTTCTCACCAATCACGTTGGTTGCGGCTATGCCGCGCTGAGGCCTTCTGTTCCAAAGTTCTTCGCGCTGAACATCCGGACTGAAATCGCTATAACCGGCGTCTTCATTTGCGAGCCGGTTAAGTGAAGAGCTTGGTACCTATGTGATAACCTAATGCTCGATAACTTTCCCATTCAGAGTCGCCGAAAAACTGATTGGTTGTCGGCGAGTTAGGAAAAAGGATATTCTGGGTCGAGTACTGAAGAACGTCGACCGATTCATCTCCAGTAAGACTGGTCTTAATTAAGAGCAGCCAACTAACTTGTTGTGGCGCGTCTGCGTAACTAATTTTGCCGATAGTCGCGTGGCAGGGACCTTCGCGCCCAATCTTTTCTCGGGAACCGAGCATCTCCGGATCCAACCAGCCGGTGATCCAAGCCGGAATCGTTGCGTCCAATGCGGCCCACCCGGTAGAGCCGTTTTGGCGGGCCGTCGAAGGGTCTAGCCACTGAATTTCCGCGCCAAAATCGAGACGAACCAAGCGAGTGAATCGGGCAAGATCGTTGAAGCGATAGTCGGGATCCTCGCCCGCGTCCAAGGCAATAATGAAAGGTAGTCGCCTTCGGACTAACTCGTACATACCGGTAACCTCGAAATGGCCACCGTCGCTCAAATACCAGAAGCGGTTTGAGGGCCCAGGGAAATAGGCACGCCATTCAGCCAGGATCATGCTCTG
>WNFL01277698.1_pt4 | contig 16304 bp, 16 predicted proteins | sample 5400361 | NCBI WGS metagenome assembly WNFL01 (sample SAMN13153351, study PRJNA577476) | soil metagenome | isolation source: 40 cm soil on Douglas fir-dominated hillslope | place: USA:California | collected 2013-09-17 | reverse complement strand
GCGCGACTGTCCGTGACGGACGCATCGGCCCTTCGCGGCACACCCACTCGGGCCTATTAAGCGCCTGAAATCTCGCTCCGGGCCGACCGGCCTGGCGCGCCTGGGTAATCGCTCGCTCGGCCGAAAGATAATAAAATAAAAAGGTAGTTAGCGGCCTTTTAAAACCCACCGCGCGATCTCGTCGTGGCGCGCGAACCAGACGTCGGGAAAGCCTTTCATGTAGCGGAGAATCTCCGCCAGCATCGCCGACATCATCGGCCGGCCGCCGAAGTGGGCGTGGACGGTGAGGTTGATCATGCCGGTCGCTTCCGTCCGGTAGAGAAAATCGAAGGTATCTTTGTAGACCGAGTAAAAATCGCGCGGGCTGCCGCGCAACACGCGGTTGTCGGTAAAGTCGCTGTGCGGGATCGCGACAATTGTTCCTTTCCCCGTTGCCAGCGCGTAGGGCAGATCGGTGTCGTTGTAGTCGCCGTGCCAGAGAAATCCGTCTTCGGCGAGGTATTCCGCCGTATGCTCGGTCGGCGCCGCCACCGGGCTGAACCAGCCGGCAGGCTTCGCCCCGGTGACGCTCCGAATGATTTTCGCGCAGCGGCGGATCGTCTCGCGCTCTTCTTCGGGACCGAGATAGGGGAGAATCCTATCCTGCGTGTAGGAATGGCCCGCCAGCTCGTGGCCCTTCTCGTGCAAGGCGCGCGCGGCTTCGGGAAACTTCTCGGCCGCATTGCCGCTGATGCAGACGGTGCCGCGGATATCATATTCGTCCAGGACTCTTGTGAGGCGCCAGATGCCGGTCTTGCCGCCGTACTCCGCCCAGGAGACGCCGAGGCGGTCGACCGTCCCGGGCTTGAGCGTAGTCGTCATCGGCGAATAGGGCGGCGCCTTGCCCTCCGACCAGCTCTCGAACATGACGGTCGGGAGGACGGCGAGGCGCGCGCCGTTTGGCCAGGATTTCACATCGGGCTTCATCGTATTTGTTTGAGCGTCCCCGTCTGCGTGTGTTATTGACTCGAAACCCGAAACCCGCAACTCGAAACTATTTTAAAGCCCACAGCCCGGCGATCCGGTCGAGCTCTTCTTTGGACAGGCGGGCTTCGGCCGCGGCCGCGTTCTCGCGCACCTGCTCTTTGTTGCGGCCGCCGGGGATGACGGTCGCCACGGCCGGGTCGGCGATGCAGAAGGCGATCGCCGCCTGCGCCAGCGACCGGCCGGGCTTCGCCAGAAAGCGCAGGCGCTCGACTCTTTCGAGCTGCTGCTTGAACACGTCGCCGGCGAAGTTCCGCGCCCGGACGTCTTCGCCCTGAAAGCGCTTCTGGTCCTCGGGCGTGAGCTTCCCCGAGAGGAGCCCGCGCCGGAGCGGCACGCGGACGACGATGGCGACGCCGGCCTTTTTCGCCGCCGGGAAGACTTTTTCCGCCGGCGTCTGATCGAGCAGGTTGTACTCGAGCTGGATCGTCTCGGCGCCCGCGTCGATCGCCGCCAGCGCCTCCTCGGCGCTGTTGATCGAGACGCCGTAGTGGCGGATCACGCCCTCTTGCTTGCGCCGCTCGAGCAGCGCCCAGATCTCGCCGCTTTGGATGGTCTCGATCGTCGGGTTGTGGAGCTGGTAGAGGTCGATGTAGTCGGTCGCGAGCCGCTGGAGGCTCTCGCGCATCACCTTGTCGATATAATCGACGGCGAAGTTTCTCTTGCCGCGCTCCGGCCCGACCATGACGTTGCCGCCCTTGGTGGCGAGAATGACCTTATCGCGCCGGCCCTTGAGCGCCCGGCCGAGCAGCGTCTCCGAGTAGCCGGCGCCGTAGGCGTCGGAGGTGTCGATGAAGTTGATGCCCAGCTCCAGCGCCGCGTCGATGGCGCCGAGGGACTCTTCGTCCTTCATCGGGCCGAAATGGCCCGCGTGCACCATCGTGCCGAGGCCGATCACGCTGACTTTGAGCCCGCTTTTTCCGAGCTGACGGTATTTCATTTTTTTCCTCCTGAAAAAATCCGGCGCGAACGACCTTTTTCTTTTCCATGAATTTAGGCATAATTGCAACACGCTCATGGGCTATGTCGAACGAAGCCTCGCGGACGGCGAGCGAGTCGTTTACCGGACCAGACTACATTGGATCGGCTTTGTTTGGCTGATCGTGCTCTTCTTATTGACTTACGCCGCATTTATCAGCGCCTTCGATATAATGACACAAATTTTTCTCGTGCTGACTTCAATTATAGGGCTCTGGGTGCCCTTGATGTACCTCTTTTCGGAGTTCGCCTTGACGAACAGAAGGGTCATAAGCAGAGTCATGCCCGGCAGATTCAGCAGATTACCTGATTGTGACGAGGTGCCTCTTATCGAATTGCGCGCGGTCGAATTCAAGCTGGGTGTCCTGGGCCGGCTGTTCGACTATGGCACCGTAGTGCTAACCGATAGACAGGGCGTGCGGCACGAGTTTCATGGCGTGCCCGGCGAATTTTACAAACAGGTCGAGGCGCGCGACGCGCGCGTCCGCAGGATATTACGATAACTCGCCGCTCGCGCCGCGGATGACGGCCGCGCTCGCGGGCGCAAGCCGGCGGTGCAGAAAGCCGCTGGCAGCCGCGAGCGCGAGAAATAACAGTCCGGCGACCGCGAACGCGGTCTGAAACCCGTAATTCTCCGCCAGCCAGCCCATCGCCATCGGCATGGTCAGCGGGCAGACGATCCAGCCGAGGCCGGTGCCGGCCATCGCGACCGCCCGGTCGCCGGCCTGGCTGAACTCGGTCGCCTCGACTTGATACAACAAATCCATGAAGCCGCCGGCGGCGCCGGCGCCGACGATCGCCAGCGCGAGCACGACGGGGTTTTGCGCGAAACCGGTGAGCGCCAGGAACAGGCCGAGGCCCGCCATGCCGAGGGCGTAAATTCTCGCCTGCCGGGAGATCGTGATGTAGCCGGCGAGCGTGAGGCCGATCAACACCGGCCCCACCGCGCGCAGCGACGCGAGCGCGCCGATCCATTGATCGTGGAAGCCCAGGAACGCCAGGTAGAGCGGATACATCGACTGGCTCATGGCCGAGGGGAGCGCGGCGGCGAAGGAGACGGAGATGCCGAGCCAGACGTGCCGCTGGGCGAGAAAGCGTCCGATGCCGCCGACGACGGCGAGAAATTTTCGCCCGCCGGGCTTGGGCTCGATATGGGGAAAGGCCAGGCTCAGCGCCAGGCAGGCGGCGGCCAGACCGATGATCAAAATAAAGGCCGCCGCGAAGCCGAGCAGCGCCAAAATCACCCCGCCGAGCGTCAGGCCGACGAAGCCGCCGCCGTAATTCCAGGCGTAGAGCCGGCCGAGCTTTTTACCCAGGTCGCCGCCGGGGAGCTGGCTCGCGAGCGACTGGATCGAAGTCCAAAAGGCGCTGCGCGAGCAAAAGGCGAGCGACTGCGCCAGCGCGATATACAGGTATCTGTCGGCGGCGAGCAGCGCCGCCCCCGCCAACGCCATGAGGAGAAAACAGACGCGCAGCATGCGGCGCTCGCCGAAGCGGTCGGAGATCGCGCTGCCGCCGAGGCGACCGACCAGCTCGATCAAAACCGGCAGCGAGACCAGGCTGGCGATGGCGACGATCGAAAAGCCGAGAGATAAAGCGTACAGCGGTACCACGACCTGGAGCATGCCCATGCAGATATTCCAGAGCGCGCCGCTTAGATATAAGCAGGCCGGCCCTAAAGGCGCAGTTGTTGCCAGCCCGCCCGGCGATCTCTTTCCGGGCCGATGCGATACATTTCTGCTACGCTCGACGGGGGACACGCTTGATCTTTCTCGTCCGACGCATCGGCCCTCCGAGAAACCCCCGGGCGGGCGGCTGCGATGGTTGTAGTGGAGATTTTTTTGACCGGCCTGTGAATCGCATCCAGTTGTACGACCGTTGGAGAGTATTAAGATTTTTACGCCGCCGGCTGGCTCTCGCTCGCCTGTAAGAGGTAGGCCTTGATAAAGCGGTCGAGGTCGCCGTCGAGCACGCGGTCGGCGTCGCCCATCTCCATTCCCGTCCGGTGGTCTTTGACCATCCGGTAGGGATGGAGCACGTAGGAGCGGATCTGGCTCCCCCAGGCGATGTCTTTTTTGGTCTTGTGGTAGACCTCCATCTTCTCTTTCTGCTTCTCGATCTCCAGCTCGTAGAGGCGCGAGCGGAGGATCTTCATCGCCATCGCCTTGTTCTTGTGCTGCGAGCGCTCGTTCTGGCAGGCGACCACGATGTTGGTCGGCAGGTGCGTGAGCCGCACCGCGGAGTCGGTCTTGTTGACGTGCTGGCCGCCGGCGCCGCTGGAGCGGTAGGTGTCGACGCGGAGGTCGGCCTCGTTGATCTCCACCTTGATCGTGTCGTCGACCTCCGGATAGACGAAGACGGATGCGAACGACGTGTGCCGGCGCGAGTTGGCGTCGAACGGCGAGATGCGCACCAGCCGGTGGATGCCCGCTTCGGCCTTCAAATAGCCGTAGGCGTATTGGCCTTCGATCGTGAAGGTGACGCTCTTGACGCCCGCCTCCTCGCCCGGCTGGTATTCCAGGATCTCGTGGCGGTAGCCGCGGCGGTCGGCCCAGCGGAGGTACATGCGCAGCAAAATCTCCGCCCAGTCCTGCGCCTCGGTGCCGCCCGCGCCGGGGTGGAGGCTGACGATGGCGTTCCGGTTGTCGTCCGGGCCGCCGAGGATCTGGTTGAGCTCGACCTCGTCGAGCCCTTCGGCGACCTTGGCGACTTTGGCGGCCGCTTCGGCGAGCGCGTCGTCGCTCTTTTCCTCTTTGTAAAGATCGAGAAAAAAGCGCGCCTCGTCGAGCTCGGCGCGAAACTTCTCCCAGGAGTCCAGGGCGTTTTTGATGCCGGCCTGCTCCTTGAAGATGATCTGCGCCTTGTCGGCGTCGTTCCAGAAATCGGGCTTGGAGGTGAGCTGGTTCAGCTCTTCGAGCCGCTTCTTTTTGCCGTCGAAGTCAAAGACGCCTCCGGAGATGCTCGAGCCTCTCCTGCAGGCCGGTCCATTGATTTTGGGTTTCTTCAAACATGAGGGTTCGGTTCCGTCGGGTTAATGCATTATAGCGCCGCCGCCCGGTTTCCACAAAGCGCGCGGGAGATTTTTCTTTCCAGCGCGCGCATCACCGCGGCCTCTTTTTTCGAGCGCTCGTGGTCGTAGCCCAGCAGATGCAAGATGCCGTGGATCAAAAGCCGGTCGATCTCCTGGTCCAGAGTCCAGCCGCCGGCTTTCGCCTGCTCCGCCGCCTTGTCCACGGAGATCACCACGTCGCCCAAAAGGCGCGGCCGGCCGACGGGCGCGCGGTCCGCCGGAAAAGAGAGCACGTCGGTCGGCTTCGGTTTATGGCGGTACTTTTTGTTGAGCCCGGCGATCTCGCCGTTTTTCACCAGGGCGAGGCTCAGCTCGGCCTGGTGCTCGCCCAGCTGGGCGAGAATTTTTTCCGCGGCGCGCTTGACCCGGCGGAGCGAGATTTTTCTCCCCGCGGCGCGGCTCACGATATCGACGCTCATGCAATCTGCCGCGGGCTTCAGCTACGGCCCTGGGGGTTTTCGTCGCGCTCGTAGGCGGTGATGATCTCCTGCACCAGGCGGTGGCGCGCGACGTCGCGCTCGGTGAACGTGACGAAGCGGATGCCCTCGACGCTGGAAAGGATGCGCCAGGCCTCTTTCAGGCCGGAGGGCCGGCCCGCGGGGAGATCGATCTGTGTCACGTCGCCGGTGATGACCGCCTTGGACCCGTAGCCGAGGCGCGTTAAAAACATTTTCATCTGCTCGGGGGTGGTGTTCTGCGCCTCGTCGAGGATGACGAACGAATCGTTCAGCGTCCGGCCGCGCATGAAGGCGAGCGGCGCGACCTCGATCGTGCCGCGCTCGACGAGCTTGCGCGCCCGGTCGAAATCGACCATGTCGTGGAGCGCGTCGTAGAGCGGCCTCAAATAGGGGTTGACCTTCTCCGCCAGGTCGCCGGGGAGAAAGCCGAGCTTCTCGCCGGCCTCGACCGCCGGGCGGGTCAGAATGATCCGCACGTAGGTGTTCTTCATCAGCTCGGCCACCGCCATCGCCATCGCGAGATAGGTCTTGCCGGTGCCCGCCGGGCCGATGCCGAAGACGATGTCGTGGCGGCGGATCGCGTCGATGTAGGCCTTCTGCGCCACGCTCTTGGGCGTGATGATGCGCTTGTGCGACGAGATGTAGATCGTGTCGAGAAAGATGTCCTGCAGGCTGGCGCGCCGGTCGCCGCTCAAAATGCGCAGCGCGTAGTCGACGTCGCTGCCGTAAACCGGGTAGTTTTTCTCCAGCAGGCCGTAGAGCTGCTTCAAAACCTTGGCCCCGAGCTCGATCTCCAGCGGGTCGCCCTCGATCTCGATCGACGCGCCGCGCGCGTGGAGGCGGACGCCGAGGCTCCGCTGGATGATCTTCAAATGCTCGTCGTGCTGGCCCAGGAGGTCGCGGAAGTGCTGCGGGTCGGGGAAGTCGAGGCGGGTCTTTTCGCCGTTCTCCGCCGGCTTGCGGCCGGGCTCTTCCTTCATTCGTTCTCTCCCACGAGCTGGAGCACGATCTCGCGCGTGCGCGGCCGGTTGTCGAAATCGAGCAGCACGATCTGCTGCCAGGTCCCGAGCAGCAGCCGCCCCTCGTCGATCGGCACCTGGAGCGACGGCCCCAGGAGCGAAGCGCGGAGGTGCGAATAGCCGTTGTCGTCGCCCCAGCGGTCGTCGTGATGGTATTTTCGATCCGACGGAATCAGCTTTTCCAAGAGCTCTTTCAAGTCCTCGAGCACGCCGGGCTCGTACTCGATCGTCGTCAGCGACGCGGTCGAGCCGGGGACGAAGAGCGTCGCCAGGCCGCGGCGGAGCTTTTGCCGCTCTAGCTGCGCTTTTACCTTATCGGTGAGGTCGACGATGTCGCAATGGCCCCGGGTCTTTTCGGTGAGTTTTATCGTGTGAATGGTCATCAGCCGTCAGGGAAGCTCTCCTAAGAACCTTTCACTATTTCCCAGGCTTTGTCCACAGCCGCGTCGATCTTCCCGGGCTCCTTGCCGCCCGCCTGGGCGAAGTCGGGCCGCCCGCCGCCGCCGCCGCCGACGATCGGCGCCACCTGCTTGACGATGTTGCCCGCGTGGTAGCGCTTGGTCAGATCCTTCGACACGGAGGCGACCATCGTCACGGTGGAGTCGCCGGCGCTCACCAGAAAAACGACGCCGGAGCCGAGCTTCTCTTTCACCTGATCGGCCAGCTCGCGGAGCTGGTTGGCGTCGACCTTCTCGACCTTCGACACCACCACGGCGGCGCCGTCGATCTGCTGTTTTTTCGCCACCAGCTCGGGGAGCTGGTTCTTGCCGTGCTGCCCGCGGAGCGTCTCGATCTCCCGCTCCAGCTCCCGCTGCTGCTGGAGCAGCTTTTTGACCCGCTCGACGGTGTCTTCCCCGCCCGAGCGCACCAGCGCGCCGATCTCCTTCAGCCGCTGCTCGTAGGTGCGGATCAAATCTAGCGCGCCCGCGCCCGTGACCGCTTCCACGCGCCGGACGCCCGCGGCGACGCCGGCCTCGGCCTGGAGCTTGAAGATGCCGATCTCGCCCGAGCGGTGGACGTGCGTGCCGCCGCACAGCTCGGTGGAGAAATCGCCGATCTTGACCACGCGCACCGTGTCGCCGTACTTGTCGCCGAAAAAGGCGAGCGCGCCGCGCCGGATCGCCTCGTCGTAGTTCATCTCGTCGGTTCTGACGTCGGCGTCGAGGCGGATTCTCTCGTTGACCCGCTCCTCGATGTCGGCCAATTTTTCGTCCGGGATCGACCCGGAATGGTTGAAATCGAAGCGCAGCCGGTCGGGCGCCACCAAAGAGCCGGCCTGGCGCACGTGCGGCCCAAGCTCCTCGCGCAGGACGGAATGGAGGATGTGCGTCGCCGAATGGTTGAGCGCGGTGCGCGCGCGGTATTTGGGATCGACGGCGAGATGGACCTTGTCGCCCACCTGGAAGCGGCCCTTGACGACTCTCCCCCGATGGACGGTCAGCTGCGGCGCCGGGCGCTGCGTGTCGACGATCTCCATGCGGTCGCCGCGCGCGGTCACGATGGCGCCGCGGTCGCCCGTCTGGCCGCCGGACTCGCCGTAAAAAGGGGTCTCGGCGGTGATGAGATCCACTTCCCTCCCTTCGCCCGCCTCCGGCCTGCCTTCGCCCCCGGCGTAAAGCGCCAGGACTTCCGATTCCGCCTCCAGGCGGTCGTAGCCGACGAAGCGGCTTATAACCACAGTCGGAGCACCGCCTGATAATGATAAGGACCCTGTCGGTGGTGTGATAACGACCGATCCGCGACTTTCCCGCGCGCGGCTCCGCTGCTCGTCCATCAGACGCTCGAAGCCCGCGCTGTCGACCGTGATGCCCTCGCTGCGGAGAATGTCCTCGGTGAGATCGAGGGGAAAGCCATAGGTATCGTAGAGCTTGAAGGCGACCTCGCCGGAAAGCTCTTTTCGCTTTTCCCGCTTCAGCTCCGCCACGGCTTGTTCCAAGAGTCCGAGGCCTTTTTCCAGCGTCTCGTCGAAGCGCGCCTCCTCGACCTGGATCGTCTCCCGGATGCGCTGCTCCTGCTGGCCGAGCTCCGGATAGGCGTCGCCCATCAGCTCGATCACCGTCGCGGCGATTTTATAAAGAAACGGCTCGGTCAATCCGAGAATGCGGCCGTGGCGCGCCGCGCGCCGGAGCAGGCGCCGGAGCACGTAGCCGCGCCCCTCGTTCGACGGCGCCACGCCGTCGGCGATCAGAAAGGTCACGGCGCGGCTGTGGTCGGCGATCACGCGGAAAGAAATATCGGCGGCCTCGTCGGCGCCGTATTTTTTTCCCGCCAGCCGCTCGGCCGCGGCGATGATGCCGCGCATGTAATCGATGTCGTAGTTCGACAGCACGCCCTGGAGGACGGCGGTGATGCGCTCCAGCCCCATGCCGGTGTCGACGTGCCTGGCCGGCAAGTCTTCGAGCGACCTGTCCTCTCTGCGGTTGTACTGGATGAAGACCAGATTCCACAATTCGATATAGCGGGCGCAGTCGCCGTTCACCCGGCACACGTGGCCCGCGACGCCCTTCATGTCGCAGGCCGCCGGCCCGCGGTCCAGATGGATCTCGCTGCACGGCCCGCACGGGCCGGTCTCGCCCATCTCCCAGAAGTTTTCCTTCTCGAAGCGGAGCACGCGCTCTTTCGGGAGCCCGCTCAATTCCAGCCACAGCCGCTCCGCCTCGTCGTCGTCTTTGTAGACCGTGGCCCAGAGCTGGTCCTTGGGCAGCTTCCACTCGCCCACGAGCAGCTCCCACGCCCACGCGATCGCTTCTCTCTTATAATAATCCCCGAAGGACCAGTTGCCGAGCATCTCGAAAAAGGTGTGGTGGTAGGTGTCGCGCCCGACCGCTTCCAGGTCGTTGTGCTTGCCGCTGATGCGCAGGCACTTCTGCGCGCTCGCCGCGCGCGTGTAGGGCGGCTTTTCCACGCCCAGAAAGACGTTCTTGAACTGCACCATCCCCGCATTGGTGAAGAGCAGCGTCGGGTCCTTCTCCGGCACCAGCGACGAGCTGCGCACGACGGTGTGGCCTTTCTTGACGAAGAAGTCGAGAAAAGATTTTCGTATTTCGTTCCCGGTTGACATATGCTCAGTCGTCTCCTAGGGGCAGCCGTATGATCTCCGCGATGACGGAATCCCGATAGCCGCGGCGCCGGAGAAAAGAGACCGCGCGGTAGAGCGTTTTCCGATCGCCCAGGTCCTTGCCGCGAAATCTCTTTTCCAGCAGCGCCCGCGCCCTGTCTCTCCCTTGACGTTTGTCGAAAGACTCGTCGAGAATCCGGCCGATGAGCGCCTGCGCGAGCCCTTTTTGCCTGAGCTCCCGCTCGAGGCGGAGCGGGCCGAAGCCCCGGTCTTCTATTCTAGCGCGCGCGAAACCGCGGGCAAAGGCCTCGTCGTCGAGGAGCTTCTCGGCGCGGAGCTTTTCCAGGGCGGGCGCGATCGCCGCCGGCAAGAAGCCCGCCCGGGCGAGCCTCGTCCGGACCTCCGCTTCGCTGCGGGCGCGGTAGGCGAGATACTTGATCGCGCGGTTGTAGGCCTCGCCGGCGTCGCCGCCCTCCAATTTTGAATGTTTAATTTTGAATTTTGAATTGTCTGAGGACCGGGAATTCATCATTCAAAACTCAAAATTTAAAATTATTTTTACTTATCTTCCCCTGCCCTTCTCTTTTTTATCTTTCTCCTGCGGCGGCGCGGCCGGGACCCCTTCGGCGGCGGCGCGCTTGATGCCCGCCTTGTCGAGAATTTTTTCCCGGATGTCCGTGCCGATGTCCGGGTGGGCCTTCAAAAACTCCTTGGCGCTGTCGCGCCCCTGGCCGATCCGGTCGCCGTTGTACGAGTACCAGGCGCCGCTCTTCTCCACGATGCCCATGTCGCTGCCGGTGTCGACCAGCTCGCCCTCGCGCGAGATGCCGGTGCCGTAGAGGATGTCGAACTCGGCCTCCTTGAACGGCGGCGCCATCTTGTTCTTGACCACTTTCACGCGCGTGCGGCCGCCGACGACCGAGTCGGCCTCCTTGAGCGCGCCGATGCGCCGGATGTCCATCCGGACCGAGGCGTAAAACTTGAGCGCGTTGCCGCCGGTGGTGGTCTCGGGGTTGCCGAACATGACGCCGATCTTCATGCGGATCTGGTTGATGAAGATGACCACGGTCAGCGAGCGCGCGATCGTCGCGGTGAGCTTCCTGAGCGCCTGCGACATCAGGCGCGCCTGGAGCCCCATGTGGGCGTCGCCCATCTCGCCCTCGATCTCCGCCTTGGGCACGAGCGCGGCGACCGAGTCGACCACCAGCACGTCGACCGCGCCGCTCCGGACCAGCGTCTCGGCGATCTCCAGCGCCTGCTCGCCGTGGTCGGGCTGGGAGATCAGCAAGTCGTCCGTCTTCACGCCCAGCTTCTTGGCGTAAGCCATGTCGAGCGCGTGCTCGGCGTCGATGTAGGCGCCGATGCCGCCGACTTTTTGCGCCTCCGAGACGATGTGGAGCGCCAGCGTGGTTTTACCCGACGCCTCCGGCCCGTAGATCTCGATCACGCGGCCGCGCGGCACGCCGCCGATGCCGAGCGCGAGGTCGAGGCCGAGCGAGCCGGTCGAGACGACGGGGACGTCCTTGATCACGCCGCCTTCGCCGAGCTTCATGATCGCGCCCTTGCCGAACTGCCGCTCGATCTGGCTCACCGCGAGGTCGATCGCCTTTTCCCGATTTGCGTCCATCTATTGAACCCTCCTTGTTTTCATGCCGTGGAAAATTCCGTCTATCCTGAGCCGGCCGGCGGCCTCTCTCCGGGCCGATGCGATAAGTCTCTGCTACGCTCGACGGTTATACGCGAGATGCTCCACGCTCGACGCATCGGCCCTTCGAGAACCCCCCGGCCGGCTCAGCCCGATCCCTAGCGCAGTGGAAAAATTTTCAACGGCGTATAAATCGCGCCGTCCGGCTTCAGCACGCTCTGAAAGAGAACGACTTCTCTGATCTCGGACGCGCCGAAATCGTGCGCGCGCCATTTTTCGATCTCACTCCGGAGCGCGTCGGGCCGTCCGGCGAACTCGCGCCAGCGGCCGATGGTCAGGTGCGGCTTGAACTCCCGCGCTTCGCGCGCGAATCCGAGCGGCGCCAGCGCCTCCTCGACCGCGCGCGCGAGCGGCGCGAGCGGCGCGGCGTCCAGGCCGGCCCACAGCACCTTGGGCCTCCTTATATCAGGAAATACGCCCAATCCTCTAGTCGAAACCGAGCCGCGGGAGAGGGGAGCCAGGGTGCGCTCCAACGCTTCCCCGACGGGCGTTATCCGCTCGTCGCTCACCTGGCCCAGGAACTTGAGCGTCAAGTGGAGGTTTTCCCGCTTGACCCAGCGGAGGCCGCTCAAATTATTTTCCAGCCGGGCCTGCGCCCGACCGATCCGCTCCAGAACGTCCGGGTCGATCTTGACTGCGACGAAGAGGCGCGCCACGGCTAGACGAGGGCCGTCCTGAGCCAGTTCAAAGCCGCCTGGGCGGAGCCCATGATCACCCGCTCGCGGTCGCCGGAGAAATTAAACAACCGCGCCTCGCTCCGGTCCGGCAGCGCGAGCGCCATCCAGACCGTGCCGACCGGCTTCTCCGCGCTGCCGCCGCCGGGCCCGGCGATGCCCGTCGTGCTGAGCGCCACGTCCGCGCCGGCCGCGCGCCGCGCCCCCTCGGCCATCTCCAGCGCCGTCTCGCGGCTCACGGCGCCGTGCTTTTCCAGCGTGGCTTGCTGGATGCCGAGGAAATGCATCTTCGCCTCGTTCGCATAGCTCACGATCGATCCTTTGAAATAGTCCGAGCTGCCGGCCACGCGCGTGATCCGGTGGCCGATATAGCCCCCGGTGATCGATTCGGCGAGCGCCAGGCTCCAGCCTTTTTTCCGCAGCAGCCTGCCGGCGATCTCCTCCAGCGTCGAGTCGCCCTCGCCGTAGATATGCGCGCCGAGCAGCTCGCGGATTTGTGTCGTCAGCGCGGCGAAGTTTTTCTCCCGCTCCCGGCCGCCCCAAACCGTCAGGCGCAGCGTCAGCTCCGGGAAATGGGCGCGAAACGACAGCCGCGCCTCCGGCGGCAGCGCCAGGGGCTTCACCAGGTCGTCGAGCTTGGACTCCGTCAGACCGTGGATCTTGAACGCCGCGACCGACACCTCCCCGCCGCCGCCGCTCGCGCGCGCGACCCAGGGCAGCACGGTCTCCCGCAGCATCGCCTCCATCTCGCGCGGCACGCCCGAGAGCCAGACCAGCGATTTTCTTTCCGCCGTCTCGACGCGAAAGCCCGGCGCGGTGCCGACCGGGTTGGCGACGATCTCCGCCCCTTCGGGAAAGAGCGCTTCGTCCAGGGAAAGCCGCGCGCCTCGAAGCGGCGCACGAGCCCTTCCGCCGTCGCCCGGTCCTCCATCAACCGCCGGCCGAGATACTCGCCCACGACCTCGGTCGTGAGATCGTCGGCGGTCGGCCCCAGGCCGCCGGTGCCGATGACGAGGTCGCCGAGCCCCAGGCCGTGGTCGAGCGCCCAGAGGAGGCGATCTTTGGTATCGCCGACTTTTAAAATGGCGACCACTTCCAGCCCGAGGGAGAACAGCCGGTCGGCGATGTGGGCGGAGTTGGTGTCCACCACCTTGCCGGTCATCAGCTCGTCGCCGGTGCTTAAAATCACAACCTTGCGTATCATAACAGGCCCCAGGAAAAGATCAGGCGCGCGATCACGAAAGTATAAAGCCCCGCGACGAGATCGTCCAGCGCCACGCCAAGTCCGCCGGGGATTTTTTCCGCCCGGCGGGCGGGGAAGGGCTTCAGGATATCGAAAAAGCGGAACAGAAGGAAAGCCAGCAGCGCCGGCTTCGGCCCGGCGGGCGCGGCGAAATTGGCGAGCAAAAAGCCGGCGACCTCGTCGATCACGATCCGCTGGGAATCCTTCTCGCGGAAGATCTTCTCGCCCTCGCCGCAGAGCCAGACCGCGGCGGCGATAAAAGCGGCCAGCGTGAGCAGCGCGAGCGGGAGCGAGCGGCCGGCGATGCGGTTCAAAGCCAGCGACAGGGGGATCGCCACGACCGTGCCGGCGGTGCCGGGCGCCAAGCGGATATACCCCGCGCCCGCGCCGGTGACTAAAAATAGGATTATTTGCTGTAGCTTGGGCATGCTTCAGCCCGGCGGGGCGGGCCTTTCCGGCCGATGGCAATAGGCCTGTGCCTTGAGGCGGTCCGGCAAACGTCGGATATGCGGCGAGCGCTGGACGAAGACGCGAACATTCCGACCGGCACCGCACAAGTCGTCGCGGCTGCGCGTCCCTGTGCCATCGCCCGTCCAGGCCCGCCCCGTCCCGGGCTTGCTGGTCTTTTGATTGTCGCTTCTCGCTCCGGCGCGAATCCAATACGAAGGGCGGTTCGCGAACCGGAGAGATTCTTCGCGGAGTTTATCCTGAGCGCGGCCGAAGGGCTCAGAATGACAAAAGAGGTTATACCAAAAGGACGACAAGTCCTATCTGTCATCCTGAACGAAGTGAAGGATCTCTCCGAATCCGCGCCCGGCTCCGGTTAGGATTTGATTCGAACTTATCCCGGTTGTCAACCGTCGATTTACGAAACCGGCGTGGCGGCGAGCTCGGTCAGGAAAAGCTTCTTCCGGGTCTCGAAGAGCCGGAGCAGGGCCGGCTCGATCTGATATTCCGCCGGCGACTCGAAGGTCAGCGGGTCGACGTACTGGTGATTCTGATAAATCTCGAAGTGCAGGTGCGGTCCGGTCGTCAGGCCGGTGGAGCCGACGAAGCCGATGACCTGGCCTTTTTTGACCGCCACGCCGTTGCGAATGCCGAGGGCGACTTTTTGCAGGTGGGCGTAGCGCGAGGAATAGATTGAATCGTGCTCGACCTCGATCAGCCGGCCGTAGCCGCCTTTTCTGAGTCCGGCGAAGAGGATCTTGCCGTCGGCGACCGCGCGCACCGGCGTGCCGCGCCGGGCGGCGAAATCGACGCCGGTGTGGGGGCGGTCGATGCCCAGCACCGGGTGCAGGCGGGAGTTGGAAAAGGTCGAGGTGATCTCGATAAAGTTCAGGGGGAAGCGGAGAAAGGCGCGCGCCAGCGTCCGGCCGTCCAAGTCGTAATAGTCGCCTTTGCCCTTTTCCTTCTCGAAGTACATGGCGAAGTAGCGCTGCCCCGAGTTGATCAGCTCGGCGGCGAGAATCCGAAACGTCGGGGCGGCTTTGCCGCCGGGGCGCGAGCGCTGCTCGTAGACGACCTTGAAGGTGTCGCCCTTGTGAATCTCCTTGTCGAAGTCCAGCTCCCACGAGAACATATCCGCCAGCTGCGAGAGCAGGGTCGGGTTCAGGCCGACGCGGGCGCCGTCGGCGAACAGCGTCGACTCGACCACCCCGCCGGCGGTTTTAAGCTCGACGTCGGCGGGCTTTTCGCGCTTGCTGAAGACGATGCCCCGGGTGCCTTTTTCCCAGGTGAGGATCGACTCTTCGTTCTGCTCGACCTCGATCGCCTTCAACATCTCCTTATTTTTTTGGCCCTGTTGCGCCCGGCTCGATGCGGGCGGCTGGGTCAGATAGAGCTGCACGTCCTTGCCGGGGCGGAAGGCGGTGAGCGGCAGATGCTTCTGGATCGATTGCAGCCAGAGCTTGCGGTCCTGGAGCGATACCCCATAGCGGACCAGGACGCTGGTCAGGGTATCGCCGGCTTGAATTTTATAGCCGATGCGCTTGAGCGCCCGGAGCCCTTCGGGGGGCGAGTAATCGTGCGCGGGCAGCGGCGGATTGAGAGCGCCGGACTGTCCTGACGGTTCGTTGAGCTTGGGGAGGAGATCTTCTTGCTGCCCGGCTCGGGTTGCAGCCGGGGTCCAGGCCAGCACTCCCAGGAGAATGCCGGCAGCGGCGGTGAGTTTAAAAGCCATGATGCAGAAGCGCGTTAACTAAATGACCTTTTTTCTACATTCGTCTATTCCGGGTTCGGCGAAATTCTGCTGTTAATAACCCGTTTTGACTCAAGTTGTCAACCCGGAAATAGCCCTAGAGCTTATATGTTACGGAAGCAATATCGATGCCAGAACGTCAGGCCGGGCTCAGAACGAGCCGGCGGAAATAGACCTCCAGCAGGAAGAGCAGGGCGGCGGCCAGGATGAGATAGGCCCGGAGCGGCGTCGCTTCGGGCGCCGCGGCCTCCGGCCGGTGCTCTTCGACCGCGCCCGGATTCAGCGCCCCGCCGGTCGCCTCGGCGACCCGCTCCAATAGAGGCAGGTTGAAATCGCCCCGGGGGGCCTCCCGGTCGTTGTTTTCCGCCGGCAGCGTGTAGCCGAGCGGAGGGTAAGCGACCGCGAGCCCGCGCCGCTCTTCTTTAAGCTCAATGCGGTAATCTCCGGGAGCGGTGAGAGGGAGATCGGCCTGATAATGTCCCGGCGCCAGCCGCTTGAGCGTCCCGTCTCCTCCGGCGCCCTGCGGGCCGCTATAGGAATAGCGGAAAGGATTGCCGTCGGACTCGGCGCCGTAGAGGTAAAAGTCCAGCACCGGCCGCGCGCCCGATAAATTGATGCGCGCCTCATATAGCGGGAGCGCTTCGCGCTCCCGCCCCGCCCACTCGAAAACCCGCCCCCAGAAGCGCTCCAGGCCGGGCCAGGCGATCCAGTCGCGCGACCAGCGGCCGGCCTGGTCGATCGTCAACACCGCCGCCTTGCCCTTGCCGTACTTCCACGACGCCAAAAGCGGCAAATTTTTCCCCTCGTTCTGAATCATCAAATCGAGGCGGGCCTCTTTCTTGAGCTCGCTCTCGACGTAGCCCTTCACCGGCGGGAACG
>WNFL01223295.1_pt2 | contig 16305 bp, 17 predicted proteins | sample 5400361 | NCBI WGS metagenome assembly WNFL01 (sample SAMN13153351, study PRJNA577476) | soil metagenome | isolation source: 40 cm soil on Douglas fir-dominated hillslope | place: USA:California | collected 2013-09-17 | reverse complement strand
ATCGCGCGCTCGATCGTCACCGACGCCGAGCTGATCGTCGCGGACGAGCCGACCGGCGACCTCGACGCGAAGAACGCGGAAGAGATCCTGTCGCTGCTGCAGACCCTGCGGCGCGACTTCGGCAAGACCGTGGTCATCGTCACCCACGACCCGCGCGCCGAGAAGTGGGTCGACGAGGTGATTCACCTCGACAAGGGCGTGCTGCTCGAGAAGCGCCCCGGGGGAGCCGCGCGCGGCGCGGCGGGAGCCGCGGGATGAAATACCTCCCGCTCGTCTGGCGGAACCTCGGCCGCAACCCGCTGCGCTCGGTGTTGACGGCGGCCGCGATCGCGCTCGCGATCGCGCTGGTCTGCATCCTGCGCACGATGCCCGCCGGGCTCGACGCGATCCTCGCCTCCGCGGCCGCGAATACGCGCATCTCGACTCACAACGAGGCCGGCATCGTGTACTCCATGCCGTACTCGTATCTCGCGAAGGTGCGCGCGGTGCCGGGGGTCGTCGCCGCGATCAGCTGGAACTGGTTCGGCGGCGCGCTCGATCTCACGAAGGGCGTCGAGTTTCCCAACTTCGCGGTCGATCCGGACGGCTTCGCCGAGGTCTACGCCGACTGGGGCCTCGAGCCGAAGGTGCTCGAGGACTTCCGCAAGTATCGGGACGCCGCGTTGGTGGCGCGCCAGACGCTGGAGAAGCACCGCTGGAAGGTGGGCGACGTCATCACGCTGCAGAGCACGGTGTTCCCGGTGACTCTCTCGTTCCGGATCGTCGGCGCCAATCCGAACCAGGGCGGCGCCCTCTACTTCCAGCGCGAGTATCTCGAGCAGGCGCTGGCGGGCGCCGGCGTGCAGTTCGACACCACCGGGATGATCTGGTCGCGAGTCGACGACCCGGAGCGCGTCGCGCCGGTGATGCGCCAGATCGACGAGATGTTTCGCAACAGCGAGGCGATCACCTCGACCGAGACCGAGAAGAGCTTCATCGGGAATTTCTTCGGCGGCTTGAAGCAGCTCGTGATGATCATCCAGATCGTCGCGGCTCTGGTGACCCTGTGCATCGTGTTCATCGCCGCGAACACCGCGAGCATGTCGATCCGCGAGCGCGTGGGCGAGATCGCGATCCTGAAGGCGATCGGCTTCCGCAAGCAGACGATCTTCTCGACCTTGCTCGCGGAGGCCGGGCTGCTCGCGCTCGTGGCGGGCATCTTCGGCGCGGTTGCGGCGTTCGGCATGCTGAAGGCGCTGCAGCTCTACGCCACCGGCGCCGGCCCGCAGCTCGGCCCACTCACTGCGTTCGCCGTCAGCAACGCGATCCTCGTCCAGGCGATCTTCATCGCCTTCTTCATCGGCATCCTCTCCGGCTGGGTGCCCGCGCTCGGCGCTTCGCGGCGCAGCGTGGCGCAGACCCTGCGCGAGGTCTTCTAGGCGGTGGCCCTTCCGCTCTCGTACAGCTGGCGCAGCCTGCTCGCGCGCGGGTCGCGCACCGCGTTCACCGTCGCGGTGATTGCCCTCGTGGTGATCGCGACGACGCTCTTCTGGAGCCTGATCGGCAGCCTGAAACGAACCTTGGTGTCGTCGGGCTCGCCGCACAACCTCATCGTCATGCGCAAGGGCGCGACCAACGACGGCTCGAGTCAGCTGTCACTCGACGCGTATCAGACGATCCGCTTCTTCGAGGGCATCGCGAAGGACCCGGCCGGCAACCCGCTGGTCTCTCCCGAGATCGTGGTTCAGCCGTTCTTTCACACGACCGGGGGCACGCGCGAGAACGTGCTGGTGCGCGGCATCGAAGCGCCTGCGCTGCTGGTGCACGACGAAGTCACCATCGGCGAAGGCCGCATGATCCACCCGTCGAGCGGCGAGGCGGTCGTCGGGCGCATCGTCGCGAAGCGCTACAAGGGCGCGGCGCTCGGCTCGGACCTGCGCTTCGGCAACGCGAACTGGAAGGTCGTGGGCATCCTGGATGCGAACGGCTCCTCGTTCGAGAGCGAGGTCTGGGTCGACGCGCGCGAGCTCGCGAACAACGCGAAGCGGCCTTTCCCCTACTCCGGCTTCCGCGTTCGCGTCGCCGACGGCGCGGACATGGACGCGCTCGCGAGGCGCATTGGCGACGACCCGCGCTGGGCGCTCGAGGCGACGCGCGAGATCGACTACTACAAGCAGCTCTCGTCGACCGCGAACACGCTGTACATCATCGTCGCGGGGCTCGCGGTGTTGGCCGGCATCGGCGCGATGTTCGGCGCGACGAACAACATGTACGCCGCGGTGCAGGCGCGCACCTCGGAGATCGGAACGCTGCGCGCGCTCGGCTTCTCGCGCGGCGCGATCCTCGGCGCGTTTCTCGCCGAGTCCGTGATGACGGCGGCCTTCGCCTTTGTGATCGGGGCGGCGATCTCGTGGCTGCTCGCGATCGCCATCTCCGCCGCGATGGGCGGCATCGGCTTCGCGTCGCAGACGTTCACGACGAACGTCGTGGTGCTGCGCGTCGCGCCGCAGGACCTGCTCATGCCGCTCGGCCTCGCCATCCTGATCGGTGTCTTCGGCGGGCTCGCGCCCGCCGCGGCCGCCGCGCGCCTGCGCCCCGTCGAGGCCCTGCGGAAGGCGTAGAATAAGTCACGAATGGCCGCCGAGTCCCCACGAAACCTGCGCGATGAGCTCGCGGCGCTGCGCATCGATCGCAGCGCACCGGTGGCGAAGAAGCCGAGCCGCCGCCCGCCGCCGCGCTGGCTCGCGGTCGGCGCGGGCGTGCTGTTGGCGCTGGTCGCGCTCGCCGTCTGGCTGTCACTCGGCGGCGCGAGGCCGATCGAGGTCGCCTACGCCTCGCGGGTCGAGGCGGGCGGAGCCGCGCCGTCGGTGGCGGTGCTCTCGGGCTCGGGCTACGTGGTCACCGCCGACAAGTACATCTCGATCGGCGTGCGCATTCCGGGCCGCATCGAGAGGTTCTTCGTCGACGAATCGGATCGCGTGAAGATCGGCGACCCGCTGGTGCAGCTCGACGACCGCGACTACCGCGCCGCGCTCGAGAGTCAGAAGGCGCGCCTGCAGGTGGCGCGCGCGAATTCCGACCTGCACAAGCTGCAGCTCGATCGGCAGCGCAAGCTGCGCGCGCGGAACTACGCCTCGCAGGCCGAGCTGGACAGCGCCGAGACGCAGCTGCGCGTCGACCGCGCGCAGATCGCGCAGCTCGAGGCCGAGATCGCCCAGTCACAGGTCAACCTCGACTACACACTTCTGCGTGCCCCGGCGGACGGCGTGATCCTCGCCAAGCTGAAAGAGGTCGGCGAGATGGCCGTGCCGGGTGGCTTCGCCGGCTCGGGCGATCTGATTCGCATGGCGAACCTCTCCGACCTGCGCGCCGAGGTCGACGTCTCCGAAGCGGACCTCTCGCGCGTGCGCATCGGCCAGCCCGCGGTCGTCGTGCCCGACGCCTACCCGGATCGGCGCTACGACGCCAAGGTCGTGAAGCTGTACCCGCAGGTGAACCGCGCGAAGGGCACCTTGAAGATCGAGGTCGCGATCCAGAAGGCCGACGACTTCCTGCTGCCCGACATGAGCGTGCGCATCCAGTTCTTCGCCGGCGAGGAGCCCGCGAGCGCGAACGGGCCGGCGCTTGTGCTCGCGCCGCGCGCGGCCGTGCGCAGTGATTCGTCCGGGAGCTTCGCGTGGGTGGTCAGCGACGGCCGCCTGCGCCGCCAGTCGCTGCACACCGGCGCCGAGCGCGGCGACCAGATCGCGATCGCCGAGGGCCTCTCGGGCGGCGAGGCGCTCGTGGTCGGCGACGCGGCGGCCCTGTACGAGGGCGAGCGCGTGAAGATCGCGGCGGCGCCGCGCTGACTCAGTCTCCGAGATGCACCACCAGCGAGCGCTCGCTCGGCCGGCGCCGGTGCTCCCAGAGATACACGCCCTGCCAGGTGCCGAGCGCCAGCCTGCCGCCCAGGATCGGGATCGAGAGCGAGGTCGCGGTGAGCGCGGCGCGCACGTGCGCGGGCATGTCGTCCGGCCCCTCGGTCACGTGGCGGTAGAGCGGGTCGCCCTCCGGCACGAGCCGCGCCAGGAACGCCTCCAGGTCGCGGCGCGCCGACGGGTCGGCGTTCTCCTGGACGACCAGGCTCGCGGAGGTGTGGCGCACGAAGACGGTGCAAAGTCCCTCCTGCCGTCCCGTCTCGCGGACGAACTCGCGCACGAGTGACTCGAGCTCCGCGGTCACTTCGTGCAGACCCGGTCGCGCGGGCGAGACCGAGAGCTCGCGCACCACGGCTAGCGGCCGCCGGTCCCGCGCTGCAGCGCCTTCGACACAGCCGACGCCGCGCTCGACGCGGAATCGCGCACGCGCGCGAGCAGGCGCCGCGCCCAGATGAACTCGGTCGCGAGGATCGCGAGCCCGGCCGGCGCGACGATCAGGCCGGGGCCGGGCAGCACGAGCATCGCGACGCCGAGCAGGAGCACGGTTCCGCCGACCACGAGCACCACCATGCGCCGCGCCGCGCGCAGAGTGAGTCGCGCGAGCTCCTCGAGCTCCGCGGGCCCGACCGGCGAGCCGAGCCGCGCCGAGTCGCGCTTCGCGCTGATCACCGAGGCGAGCGCGCCGGCGCCGAGAATCGCCAGGATCACGCACAGCGAGGCGGAGTTCGGGATGTCGACGTGGTGCGCGAGGATCATCTTCACGCCCACGAACGCGAGCAAGAGCACGAGGCTCGCCTTCATGTAGCGGAAGTGCTCGATCATCGGCGCGAGCGCGAAATACAAGCTGCGCAGGCCGAGCACCGCGAACACGTTCGAGCTGAACACCAGGAACGGGTGACTCGTGACCGCGAAGATCGCGGGGATCGAGTCGACCGCGAACATCACGTCGGAAGTCTCGACGAACATCAGCACCACGAAGAGTCGCGTCGCCAGGCGCTTCCCGGACTGCTGGATGAAGAACTTGTGCTCGACGAAGTCGTCGTGGATCGGGTAGACGCGGCGCGCCAGGCGATAGAGCTTGCTCTCCTCGGGGTTCAAGCTGTCGCCGCTTGCGACGAGCATGCGCGCCGCCGAGAAGATCAAGAACGCTCCGAACAGGTACGAGATCCACGCGAAGCGCGCGAGCAGCGCCGCGCCGGCGCCGATCATGATTCCGCGAAACACGAGCGCTCCGAGCACGCCCCAGTACAGCACGCGGTGCTGGTAGGCGAGCGGGACGCGGAAGTAACTGAAGATCAGCGCGATCACGACCACGTTGTCGAGCGAGAGTGAGTACTCGACGACGTAGCCCGTCAGGTACTGGAGCACGGCTTTGCGCCCGTCGATCTGCTCGAGCGCATTCGACGCGATGCCGCCCCAGTCGTGCTCGAAGAGCGCGAACACCGCGCCGCTGAACGCGAGCGAGAGCGAGACGTAGAACAGCGTCCAGGCGAGCGCTTCGCGCGTGCTGATCACGCGCGGTGTCTTGTTGAAGACGCCGAGGTCGATGGCCAGGAAGAAAAGGATCAGCGCCAGAAAACCGGCCCAGATCAGCAACGCCATCCGGTCAGTGCTCCCCGCCGCCGCGCATCGGCGCATCGCGCAGCGCCCGACTAAGCTCCACGAAGCTGCGCGCGCGCGCAACCCGCCGGCGGGTCTCCGGGTCGGCGAAGCTGCGCGCGACCTCGGCCAGGATCTCGAGCTGGATCTGGTCGTCGCCTTCGGGGGTGACGATCAGCACGGCGATCCGCGCGGGGACGCCGTCGGGCGCGCCGAAATCGATCCCCGGCTCGACGATGCCGAGCGCCGCGACCGGCGCCGCGAGGCCGGGCAGCCACGCGTGCGGAATCGCGACCCCGCCCGCGACGCCCGTCGACATGATCTCCTCGCGCGCGAGCACGGCCTCGGCGAGCAGCGCCGGTGCGATCTTCGCCGCGGGCGCCGCCACGCGTGCGAGCTCGCGGATCGCCTCCTCGCGCGTTCGCGCAGCGAGCGCGGGCAGAAAGGCCGCCTCGCGCAGCGCCGCGAGCAGCAGGCGCTCGCCGTGCAGGCCAATCAAGCGTTTCATCAGCGGTCCGCTCATCGCGGAGGTCGCGAGGGCCATCACTACCAGTGCGACGAACAGGCGCTCCGAGATCATCCCGTATTGGAGCGCGACGAGCGCCATCGCCATCTCCATCGCGCCGCGCGCGTTCATGCCCGCGCCCACCGCCCAGGCCTCGCGCGCCGGCAGGCCGCTCCAGCGCGCGGCGACGCTGCAGCCGACCAGCTTGCCGAGACACGCGATCGCAAACACCACGAAGACCAGCGCCGGGTCGAAGTTCGCGGCGAAGTCGGCGCGCAGGCCGAGGCTGCCGAAGAACAGCGGCGCGAACACCACCCCGACCAGCCGCTCGAGCTCGAGCAGTCGGCCGGGCGAGGTCGCGAGCGTTCCGCCCATCACGACCCCCGAGAGGAACGCCCCCATCAGCGCGCCGTGGCCGAGCCACTCGGTGAGCGCCGCCGACGCGAACGCGACACACACCACGAACGCCACCACGCCGCCGCGCTCGCCCGCGCGGCGATCGACCCAGCCGAGCACGCGCAGCACGAGCCAGCGGCCGAGCGTCAGCGCGACGCCGACGCAGGCTAGCGAGATCGCGACCTCGCCGAACGCGCTTGCGGCAGTCATCTCCGCGTGGCGGAACAGACCGACCACGAGCCCGAACAGCGTCCATCCGACCAGGTCGTCGAAGACGGCCGCGCCGATCACGAGCGCGCCCAGGTCCGTGCGGTACAGGTCGAGGTCCACGAGCGTCTTCGCGATCACCGGCAGCGCCGAGATCGCGAGCGCCGTTCCGAGGAAGAGCGCGAACGGAATCGGCGCGCTGCTCGGCTCGGCGCCGAAGGCGAACGGCCAGGCGAGCGCGCAGCCCAGGCCGATCGAGAACGGGACGAGGATCCCCGCGATCCCCACCGACGCCGCGACCCGCAGGCGCGCGAGCAAGCGGCCGAGGTCGATCTCGAGCCCCGCCACCGCGAGAAACAGCACGATCGAGACGACCGTCAGCCCGCGAAACGCGCCGGCCTGCGCGCCCTCGCGCGGGAAGAGCGTCGCGAACGCCTCCGGCGAGACATGGCCCAGGATCGTCGGACCGAGCAGGATGCCCGCGAGCAGCTCGCCGAGCACCGCCGGCTGGCCGACGCGCCGCGCGAGGGCGCCACAGATCTGTGTCGCCCCGAGCACGCACGCGACCGCGAGCAAGAGACTCGCCAGCTCAGCGGAGGCGGCCGGGCCCAACGCGGGGAGCTCTCGTCTACCGGGATCGAGCGGCTAGCGCTCGTCGATCGGGACGTAGGCCTCGCCCGTCGGTCCGACGTACTTGCCGCGCGGGCGGTAGATGCGGTTGTTCTGGTACTGCTCGAGCACGTGCGCGCACCAGCCGGCGATACGGCTGGTGGCGAACACCGGCGTGAACAGGTCGATCGCGATGCCCATGCTGTAGTAGACCGACGCCGAGTAGAAGTCGACGTTCGGGATCAGGCCCTTCTTGGCCTGCATCAGCTCCTCGAGCCGCACGCTCATCTCGTACAGCTCCGGGTGGCCGTTCTCGCGCGTGATCTCCTGACTCATGCGCTTCAGGATCTTGGCGCGCGGGTCGCCTTCCTTGTACACGCGGTGACCGAAGCCCATGATCTTCTCGCCGGACCGGAGCGTGTTGTCGAGCCAGTTCTCGAGGCGGTCGGGCGACTTGATCTCGAGCAGCATGCGCGCGACCTGCTCGTTCGCGCCGCCGTGCAGCGGCCCCTTCAGCGTGCCGATCGCCGCCATCACGCTCGAGTAGAGACCCGAGAGAGTGCTCGAAGTGACTCGCGCCGAGAACGCGGACGCGTTCAGCTCGTGATCCGCGTGCAGGATGAGACAGGTGTCGAAGCGGCGCACCGTCGTCTCGTCCGGCTCCTCGCCCTTCAGCATGTAGAGGAAGTTCCAGGCGATCGACTTCTCGGGCAGCGGCTGCAGCGGCCACTGGCCGCTGCGCACGCGCTGGTACGCGGTGACGATCGTGCCCACGCGCGCCGAGAGACGCGTCGACTTGCGCAGGGTCGCGGCGGCGTTCACCAGGTTCGCGTCGGGATCGTGCAAGGTCAGGCCCGCGATCACCGCGTGCAGGAAGTCCATCGGGTGCACCCGCGTCGGCAGGCCATGGAACCAGCCGAACGACTCGGGCGGCAGCGCCATGCTGTGGTGCAGGTCGGTGCAGAACTCGTCGAGCTCGCGCCGCGTCGGCAGCCAGCCGTACCACAAGAGGTAGATCACTTCCTCGAAGGTCGCGTTGGCCGCGAGATCCTCGATCGTGTAGCCGCGGTACAAGAGCGTCGTGCCCTCGATCGTGCTGATCGACGTGGTGCACGTCACGACGCCTTCGAGCCCGCGATCCAGGGCGCCTTCGTATTCCTGCAACTGCTCGCTCACGATCGTCTCCCCTGCCGCGCTCGCCCCCGGTCCTTATGAGATCGCAACTCTCCCGTCCCCGCCAGCGCCGCATCGATCCGGCGCTGCAGGTATGGCGAGAAGTAACCCGAATAGCGCTCCCAGAGCTCGGGACGGCTCCAATCTTCGCCCGTCACCGCGCCGCGACAGCTCTTTGCGCCGCAGCCGCAGGGGAACTGGTCGTAGGGCGTGCCGTCGCTCATGGCGTAGTCGAAGCAGATCTCTTCGCCGGGCTCGAGGCCGCGCATCGCGACGAGCGCAATCTGTCCGCGCAGGCCGCAGTTCGGATCGCACGAGTGGTTCACCCAGTCCGCCGGACCGTCGGCGACCGAGACGAGATACAGCTCTTCCTCGACCTGGAGGGTGAGCAAGCGCTCTGCGGGCGAGAGCGCCGTGAGCTGCGACGCCTGCACGACTTCGCCGCCGAAGACGACGACGAGCTCGTCCGCCTCGACCGCCTCGCGGACGACCAACGTGCGGCCACCCTTCCCGTCGATGCGTCGACCCTCGAGCTTGGGTGAGTGGTACGAGGTCGGCTGCGCGTGCACGTCGCAATCGTAGGAGAACGCCGCCCGCTCGCGCCAGTCGTGCGAGAATCTCCTCATGCCCGACGAGGCCGAAGACCTGCGCGAGGTCGCGAGCTGGATCCGCGCGGCGCGACGCATCACGGTGTTGACCGGCGCCGGCATCTCGACGGAGTCGGGCATCCCCGACTTCCGCGGCCCGCAGGGCGTCTGGACCAAGAACCCCGGCGCCGAGAAGCTGGCGACCCTGTCGCACTACGTGAGCGACCCGAAGGTGCGCGTGCGGGCGTGGCGGAGCCGGCTCGAGTCGCCCACCTGGGCCGCGCAGCCGAACGAGGGCCACCGCGCGCTGGTCCGCCTCGAACGCGCGGGCAACCTGCATCTCCTGATCACGCAGAACGTCGACGGGCTGCACCTCGCGGCCGGAACCTCGCCGGGACTCCTGGTGCAGATCCACGGCACGATCCACGAGGTCATGTGTCTCGACTGTGGCGAGCGCGCGCCTATGGAGCGCGCGCTGGCGCGCGTGCGCGCCGGCGAGGACGACCCGCCGTGTCGCGGCTGCGGCGGAATTCTGAAGTCGGCGACGATCTCGTTCGGGCAGGGCCTGGTCGCGCACGACCTGCAGCGTTCCGAGCGCGCCGCGCAGGAGTGCGATCTCCTGCTCGCGGTCGGCAGCACCCTGTCGGTGTATCCGATCGCCGCGGTCGTCCCGATCGCGAAGCGCGGCGGCGCGCGCATCGTGATCGTGAACGCCGAGCCGACCGAGATGGACGAGCTCGCCGACGCGGTGATCCGCGGCCCGATCGGCCAGATCCTGCCGCGACTCGTCGACGGCGGCTGAACGGCGCGATGACGCTGTTCGCGCTCGAGGTCAGCTCGGCGGGCGGGCGGCCGCCACTGGGCGGTGTCGGGGGCACGATCCGCGGCATGGTCGGCGCATTGCTCGCAGACGATCCCGGCAGCGACTACGCGCTGTGCACGCGCCTCTCGCGCTGGCGCCACCCGGACCACTGGCGGCCCGGCGCGCCGAACGCGCGCGTGCGCTTCATCGCGGACCCGCTGAACGGCGTGATCCTGCGCGGCGCGAAGCTGTTCCACGCGATGAGCGTGTTCGTGCCGCGCACGCCGCGCGTGCCGAAGCTGGTGACGATTCACGACCTGAACGCGGTGCGGAACACCGAGTGGGTCAGCGAGCGCTGGCACGAGCGGCGCGGCGGAAAGATCGCGGACGCGGTCGCGCGCGCGGATCACGTCGTGACCTACAGCGCCTTCACCGCGGCCGAAGTCTCGGAGCAATACGGCCTGCCGCGCGAGCGCGTGCACCCGATCCACCTGGGCGTGGACTGCGCGCGCTTTCACCCGGCCGCGCCCGAGGCGATCGCGAAGCTGCGTGAGTCACATGGGGACTACGTGATCTCGATCGGCCTCCTGTCGCGGCGCAAGAACTTTCCGAGCCTGATCGCCGCGCTCGCCCGCCTGCCCGAGCTGCGGCTCGTGCTCGTCGGGCGCGGCAGCGACGGCGAGCGGGAGGTGGAGGAGGCGCTCGAGCGCCACGACATGCGCGCGCGCACCACGCGCTTGGTCGGCGTGTCCGAGGAAGAGCTGGTGGCGCTCGTCGGCGCCGCGCGCGCCTGCGCGGTGCCGAGTCTCTACGAGGGCTTTGGACTCACCGTGCTCGAGGCGATGGCCTGCGGCACGCCGGTGGTGTGCTCGAACGCTGCGTCGCTTCCCGAAGCCGCGGGCGACGCCGCGCTGCTCGTCGACGCGCGCTCGCCCGAGGCGCTCGCCCACGCCCTGCGACGCGTCGTGAATGACTCCGCCCTCNNNGCCGAGCTCTCCGCGCGCGGCCTGGCGCGCGCGCGGCAGATGTCGTGGACCGCCTCCGCGAGCCGGCTCCGTTCGCTGTACCGCGCCGTGTCGGGCGTCTAGCCGCGCGCGCTGAAGTGGTTGCCCGACTCGTAGCGGCGCAGGCCGAGCGCGAACACGCCGAGCGCGAGCAGCCACCAGCCCAGCGCCGCGGCGAGCGCCGCGAGACACAGCAGCAGGCTCGGCTGGCGCACGACCTCGACCGGAAGGAAGCCCGCGAACCCCGCGGGCACCAGGGTGTAAAGGAGAAACGAGATCCCGCCGCTGAACAGCGGTCGCGGGTACAGCGCGAAGGTGAGCGTGAACTCCCAGAGCTGCCGCGAGAGCTGCTCCACGTCGCCCAGCCAGAACGCGAGGCTCTGGAACAGCACGGCCACCGCGACGAACACGGTCGCGCTGGTCGCCGCCGCGAGCAGCACGAAGGGCAGCGTCTCGAAGTCGAGACGGCCGGCGAGATACAGCATGCCGACCCCCGTCGTCATGTCGCCCCAGCCCGAGGCCGTGCTCGCGGAGCCGACCGCGTGCAACAAGACCGGCTTCGGCTGCACGAGCAGCGGGTCGAGCCCGCCGTCCGAGATCATGCGCGAGAGCCGGCGCGCTCCGCCGCCGAACACGACGGAGCCTCCGAAGCCCGACGCGACGACGCCGAACACGGTCATCATGTCGCGCAGCTGCCAGCCGCCGATGTCGTGGAAGCGCGCGAACAGCAGCCACCAGGTGGTGAAGAACGCCAGGTTGTTGGCGACCATGAACGCGGCCTGCAGCCAGAAGGCGCCGCGCAGCGCGAGGCTCGCGCGCAGGTTCGTGGCGACGAGCGCGCGCGCGAAGCGCAGCGTGGGTCGAAGCGCCATGACTAGCCGCCACTCACGGTGAGTCGCGCGCGCGCGCGGCGCGACATCACGACCAGGAGTCCGATCAGGATTCCCACCCACAAGAGGCCCTGGAGCGCGCTGCCCAGTGCCTGGCGCGGCGCGAAGCCGAGAGCCATCCGCGCCGGCGCCCAGCACATCAGCGGAAACGGCGTCGCGTGCGCGATGCGCTGCAGCCAGTCCGGGTAGAGCTCGAGCGGGAACAAGAGCCCGCCGAGCACGAAGGTGAGCTTCTGCCAGATCCAGAAGAACGGGCTCGTGTCGATGATCCAGAAGGCGGATAGCCCGATCGCGGCCATGAACAGAATCGCGATGAGGGTCGCGACCAGACCGAGCGGCAGCGCGAACCAGAGGCCGCGCGGGTCGGCTGGAAATCCGCCGGAGAGCGCCCAGGCGAACAGCGCCGCGCTCGGCCCCAGCACCGCCAGGCGCAGCGCGGCCTCGCCCACCGCCTCGGAGATCTGTGAGCCGACGTAGCCGACGGGGCGCACCAAGCGGCACGCGACGTCGCCCGAGCGCACCTCGGCCTCGATCGCGAGAAACAGCGGCGGCACCGAGAGCACCGACCACTCGCTGACCGCGAGATACCACACGAGCTCGCGCTCCCCGGCGCCGGGCAGCGCGGAGCTCGCGCCGATCACGTGCCAGATGCGCGAGAACGCGAACAGGATCACGCCGAGAAACACGCTGCGCCCGATGAGCACCGTGCGCTCGGCGAGCGCGCGGCGCGCGGCCGCCCGCGCGAACGCGAGATACTTGCCGGTCACGATCGCGACGCGTGCCGCGGTCATGTCGCGGCGTCCGCGGAGGCGCCCGCGTAGATCGCGGTCACGATCTCCTCCATCGGCGGATCCTCGACCGACAGGTCGAGCACGCGCGCGCGCGCGAAGATCTGAGTCACCACCCGGTCCACGCCGACGGCGCGCAGATCCACCTCGAGCTCGGTGCGGTGCGGCGCGCTCGGCAGGCGGCGCACCCCGGGCAGGTCGAGCGCGAGCTCGACCTCCTCGGACACCACCGAGATGCGCTTGCGCGGAATGAAGCTCTTGCGCAGCGCGTCGACGGGGCGATCGAGCAGGAGGCGCCCGCGATGAATCACGAGCACCCGCTCGCAGACGCGCTCCATGTCGCCGGTGTCGTGCGAGGTGAGCAGCACGGTGCAGCCGTCGCGCCGCCCGCGCTCGCGCACGAGATCGCGGATCGTGGCCTTGGCCACGACGTCGAGGCCGATCGTGGGCTCGTCGAGAAACAGGATCTCGGGCCGGTGCAAGAGGCTCGCGACCAGCTCGCAGCGCATGCGCTCGCCGAGTGACAGCTGGCGCACGGGTTTCTCGCAGATCTCCGCGATCTCGAACGCGCGGACGAGCTCGTCGCGGCGCGCGCGGTACTCGCCGGGCGCGAGCTCGTAGATGCGCGCGAGCAAGTCGAACGTATCCGCCGCGGGCAAGTGCATCCAGAGCTGCGAGCGCTGGCCGAAGACCGCGCCGATGCGATAGCCCAGGCGCCCGCGGTCGCGCCCGGGCTCGAGGCCCGCGACGCGCACGTGGCCCGAAGTCGGGCGCAGGATGCCCGCGAGCACCTTCAGCGTGGTCGACTTGCCCGCGCCGTTCGGGCCGACGAAGGCGACGCGCTCGCCGGCGGCGATCGCGAACGACACGCCGTCGACGGCGACGACCTCGCGCGTGCGCGGCGCGACGAGCCCGCGCAGCGAGCCCAGGACGCCGTGCGTGCGCTCGCGCACGCGAAACACTTTCCGGAGCTGTTCGAGCTCGATCGCCTTCGACACGTTTTTTCCCTTGAACGCCGAACGCCCTTCCGAAGGGTGCGGAAGGGCGTTCGCTGAAAGCTCTGCTGCCCGTCCGGCTACACCACGAGAATCTCCGCGACGGCGCCGACACAGAAGTCGGTCATCGCAGCGCACGGCGCGCACATGCTCGTGTGAGCCGAAAATGACATCGCGCGCAGAATCTCCCGCGCTGTCGTTCTTGTCAAGCGAGCCCTGTGCTATGCATCGCGCTCGATGATCCGCGACGCCGAGTCTCTGCTGCGCGCGTTCGTCGCGAGCCGACGCGGCATTGCGATCTCGGCGCTGCTGCTTCTCGGCGCCGCTTCGCTCGCGCTCTGCGTCGGACTCGGCGCCGACCCCGTGGGTCGCATCAGCGAGGCGCGTTGCGTCGAAGTGGTCCGGAACATGATCGAGAGCGGCGATTGGCTCGTGCCCCGGCTGGGTGCGACGATCCGGCTGCAGAAGCCGCCGCTTTTCTACTGGGCGGGCTCCGTCGTCGCCGAGCTCTCCGGTGATACCGGACCGTGGAGCGTGCGCGCGGTGTCGGCGGCCGCGGCGCTGGCGCTCGCCGCGCTGGTGCTCGCCTGGGGCCGGTCGCTCGGCGGCGCGGGAATCGGACTCAGCGCTGCGGGCTGCCTCGTCGCGATGCAGCAGTTCACCTCCTCGGGGCGGCGCGGCGACGCGGAGATGCTGCTCGCGCTGCTCTCGACGGCGGCGCTGTTCTGCTTCGATCGCATGCACGCGGAGCGCCGCCGCGGGCTGCTGCCGCTGTTCGCCGCCCTGCTCGGTCTCGCGTTCCTCGCCAAGGCGACCGCGGTGCTGCTCACGGTGGGGGCACCCATCGCGGTGTACCTCGCGTTGAGGCGCGAGCTCGGGGTGCTGCGCCAGCCGCGCATTCTCGCGGCGCTCGCAGGGGCCGCGGCGATCGGCGTCTCGTGGTACGCGGCCGTCCTCGCGTTCGTGCCCGGAGCGTTCGAGTCACTGCACGGCGCGCTGCTCCAGCCGCTGGGCAGCGCACAGGCCCACGGCGGATCGGCTCACTTCCGCGCGCCCTGGTGGTATCTCTCGGTGTTGCCGGTGCGCGCCGCCCCCGCGAGTCTCTTGCTGCCGCTGGTGATCTGGCGGCTGTGGACGACGCGCCTGCACCGCGAGGACCCGCGCCGCCGCTTCGCGGCGCTCGCGTTCCTCGCGCCCTTCGCGGCGTTCTCGCTGCTCCCGCAGAAACAGAAGCACTACACGCTGGCGATGCTGCCCGGCCTCGCCCTGTGCTCCGCAGACGCCGTCGCGGCCGCGGCGCGCGAGCTGGGGCCGCGCTTCGCGCTCGCGCTGCGGGCGGTCGGAACGCCGCTCGCACTCGCCGGCGTCGCGGCAACCGCCGTGTTGTCGCTCTTCTTCGTCTGGGTCGAGGGATTCACTCCAGCCGCCGTCGCCGCGGCCGCGGCGCTGCCGCTCGCACTGTTCGCCGCCGCCGGCGCGGCGGCGCTCGCCGCCCGGCCGGCGAGCTTCGGCGCGAGCTGGATCCTCGGCTTCCTGCTCGCGCTCGCCGTCGGGCGCGGCGTCGTGCAGACGCGGGTCGAAGCGCTCTCGCGCGACTTGGCGTCGCTGCCGCTCGACGACCGCGAGCGCCTCGCCCTGGTCGCCCGCGAGCATCCCTGGTTCGCGCGCCAGATGCTGGCGCTCGGCGCCAGCGGAGACGACGACTAGGGCGTCTCGTCGCGCGCGCCGATGCGGATCGTGCGCTTCGAGAGCCAGTACACGCCGACCAGATCGAAGCTGGTGCGGCGCAGCCGCGCGAGGTTGGTGTACTTCGAGTGACCCGCGCGGCGGGCGCGGTGATTCACGTCGACCTCGTGCACCGACAGCCCCTGGTAGCCGAACAGCGCCGGCAAGAAGCGGTGCATCCCGTCGAAGCGCGGGAGCCCGAGGAACGCCTGGGTCGGGAACAGCTTGAGCGAGCAGCCGGTGTCGGACGCTCCGTCCCCGAGCGCCGCGCGCCGGACCGCGTTGGCGAGGCGGCCCGCGAGCCGACGCCAAATGGTGTCGCGGCGCCGCGCGCGGCGGCCGATCACCACGTCGTGGTCGCGCGCGAGCGCTACCAAGCGCGGGACGTCGCTCGGGTCGTTCTGCAAATCGCCGTCGAGCGTCGCGACGTGGCTGTGGCGCGCGGCGCGGACGCCGGCGACGAGCGCAGCCGACTGCCCCTGATTGCGGTCGAGCGGCACGAGGCGGAAGCCCTGCAGCGCCTCGACCGCCTCGAGCACGCGCTTGCGCGTGCCGTCCCGGCTGCCGTCGTCGACGAAGATCACCTCCCAGGGCACGTCGAGCGCGGCCAGCGCCGCGGCGAGCTCGTCGGCGAGCGGCCGGACGTTGTCCTCCTCGTCGTAGACGGGGACGACTACGGACACTCCGGAGAGCGCGCGGCTCAAGCCGTGTCTCTCCGGCGCAGCGCGAGGTTGCGCGCGTAGACCACGAAGCCCATCGACTGGCCCAGCGTGAACACGACGTCCCTACGCCAAAGTGCGTAGCCCAGAAGCAGCATCGAGCCCGCGATCGACAGGTACCAGAACGAGTCCGGCACGACGCTGCGCCCCGCGCGCTCCGACTCGATCCACTGCACCAGGAAGCGCAAGGAGAACACCGCCTGCCCGGCGAACCCCAACAGGATCCACGGATTGCGCAGACTCTCGAGCATCTCGTTCATATCGGACCTCCGCCTCGCGGCTCAGGATAGACCGCCGAACCGAACCCAGCCGAGCCAGAGACTAACGCACAGCAGCGCCGTGAGAGCGAGTCTGTACCAGCCGAACGGCGCGAGCCCGTGCCGATTCAGGAATCCCACCAGCCAGCGCAC
>WNFL01408195.1_pt2 | contig 16311 bp, 18 predicted proteins | sample 5400361 | NCBI WGS metagenome assembly WNFL01 (sample SAMN13153351, study PRJNA577476) | soil metagenome | isolation source: 40 cm soil on Douglas fir-dominated hillslope | place: USA:California | collected 2013-09-17 | reverse complement strand
CAACGGAACCCGGTCACAAGGCTCGGTCACAACGACACTAATGCTCTAGACTTGACAACCCAGGCGGGCACGTATTATGGTTACTACAGTCCGGCCGCTGGGCGGTCCACTCCAACGCCACCACCTCCCAGGGTACCCTCATACTACGCATATGCGCCTAGCAGCTCCGTTGTACCCCTACCAGTCAAGACGGGCACGTCAGGAAAGGGATGGGAGTACATCGTTCCCCCTGCTGGGTCGCCGCCACCGCCCGATATTGGCCATTAGTAGTCTGGCACTATGAATCGTCCGTTCCCTATCACGCACGGAGGCCGACTTTATTATTCATGTACACTATTGCAATCAAGCAAGACAATATGAATACTGTATCAATATCGCTCCACAACCAGGCTGCCTTAATCATTACAATCTCCCGTGCCCGGAAGTGGAGCAGGGTCTGGATGAGTCTCACTCTCCATACGCTGTAGGAAAGCTGCATTACACTCACCGATAGAGTAGAGCAATGTTAGGAGTGGAATGGAATGGGGGAAAGTTGTCGGGAAGTCACGGTTGTGGAAGGGGTTCAAGTTTGGGGTTGCGGGGTTGTGCGTATGTATCCTAACTTGTGGTGATTCGGACTTGGAAAAAAACGGCACCAGACCATGCCTGGCCATCAGGGAAAGCGCCCAGATACAACCTCAGAAAATGAAAAGGGCGACATTCACTGTCCTCACGTACCTTCGTGCACAAAGTGGATGCACCGCCACACCCGAAATAGGCACTGGCGGGGTCTGCTACGCAATGAGGCCCAAGGCAAGTGCACGAGATGTGTGAGGAGGGCCTCTACAGCTCATTCATCATTCTTTTTTTCTGTCAGTTATGGATGCCACCAACGCTGATGATGAGGGTTCCAGCAGTGAGGCTGAGGAGCCCACTGTTAATCTTTCCAGGAGTTCTAGCAGTGAGGAGATTACCAATGCAATGGGGGGTGTTCTAGCAGTGAGGAGATTACCGATGGAGGGCGTTCTAGCAGTGAGGAGTTGGACACTGCTCTTCCTCAACAACCTCTTGCCACTTCGCAAATGCCACCCTTACACTTTCCTACATCTCCTGCTCCCCATGACGCCATGTCAGACAATGGATTCAGCATGGGGGGCAACGATCAGCAATATTCTGACAACATTTCTCAACAGAGGACAAGGTCTGATCCTCGCTGTTCAATGTATTGGACTAGGTAACTCACATCACTAGTGTAAATCACCCACCAGATCCCCAGAGGAAACCAACCCCAAGCTCAATCAATTGACGGACAACCAAGATGGTCAAGATGTTCCATTTCTTGATCATTCTTTTGAGTCTGATAGTCCATTTCCTGAAGAGAGTGATTCGCTGCCCCCACAACACTTGGTTGAGAGTGACAATGACAGTACTGCATCAAGCAACAGTGCTTCAAGCTCAGGCAAACAGAAATGGATCAATGACCATATGCCACAACCTCTTATTTAGCATCCCACTGAGCCCTTTGTCAGAGTGAGAGGAGATTCTACAGCATCATCTCTATGATGTCCGAATGTTCTCACACCACATCCAACAACACCACAGCTGCAGCTGCCAATGCCATCTCAACCACACTTGATGGTAATCTTCGCCGACCGCTTCAATCCCTATTCAAGACAGAGATGCTTGTCAAGCAGCTCTCTGACCTCAAGACGAACGCGATTCACATGTGAAAAAACTCATGTTGCACATTCAATGGCCCGTTTGTGGAAAGGGACCATTGTCCTTTCTGCAAACATGCTTGGAGAAATCGAATGGGATGCCATACAAAATATTTCGACCAATACCCCTTACACCTTGCCTCCAGGCCATGTATTCCAACCCAGAAATGGCCAAAGCGATGTGCTATTGTGCGGATTATCATGAAAATGAGCCTGACCAGCAACGGGAAAACACTGTAAATACCAACCATACACGATCACCATCTCCTCTATGCCCAAACGCCCCTTCCCTGCACCCAAACGTCCCACCGAGTAGCCAGCTCAAGGACGTTTTCAACAGTCAGCATTATCACCATCTCTGTCAAGAACAGGTCAGAATTCCATCCGAATATGAAGAGGGATTCAAAACCCTGCAGCACCTCTACTTTGAAGATGAGCAAGATGTTGCACTGGGGCTCGCGCTCGACGGTTTCACCTTTTACGAAACGCTTGGAAAGTCGGCACAGAAAACCAAATACAACACATGGGCACTCGTTCTCATCAACTTCAACCTCGATCCAACCATCAGAACCCACCGAAAGCATGTTATTCTGCTTGGAATGATCCCTGGGCCAGGATCCCCGAAGCACATTGGCTCGTTTCTCTATTGGTTACACCGAGAGCTCATCGGACTTGCGCAAGGTGTTTGTACATATGATCGCCTTGATCAAAAATTCTTCCTTCTACACGCTTATCTCATTATCATCATTGGGGACATGCCAGCAATCGCGCATATTATGGACATGAAGGGACACATTAGAAAGTGTCCCTGTGGAGCATGTTGGGTGACAGGAAAACGATATCGCACCAATAATCAAAGCAAGATTCACTATCCTGTTCATACAGACAGTGACCATCATGTCCGACACAATATTCATGATCTCCTGAACAACCCTCATACACACCAGTCGTTTACGACTTGGCCAATACGATTGTTGAAGCAGAGATGCTGGCCGGAGCCAATGCTCAGCGGACACGCACAGGGCTCAACCTCATGAGTGTGCTTTGGGGCGTACCTGGTATCAACTTCGAGCATTCATTTCCACATGATTTAATGCACCTGATCTTCTTGAATGCGTGTCCCAACCTCGTGGCATGGTGGACAGGCACATTCAAGAACATTGACACCACTCTCGAATCTCGATCAACAATTGGAAATGGATTAGCCAACGAATTGTCAAGTCGATGGAGCTGATACCAGCGTCGTTCATTCGCCAGCTTCCTGACATTTCAACGCTGGGACATACGTACCTTGCTGAGGGTTGGAGCTTTTGGCTTCTTCACATTGCTCCCTATGCACTGGACGGCATTCTCCCAGTCGAATACTATGACCACCTCATGGATCTCACTACAATCACTCGACGAGCCATGTCATTTGATTTGACAGAGGAAGAAGTTCTCATGATATTTCGAGACAAGTGCACAACTGGGTGACGGACTATGAGCGACTATACTATCAATACAAAGAAGAACAAACTTCGGCATGCACAGCCACAATACACATGATAATTCACCTCCCCACTGATATCTGGAGTTGTGGCCCTGCGTGGGTGCACTGGGCCTTTGTGATGGAGAGAGAAGTGCAGTGGTGCAAATCTCAGATTAGGAACTCTCGAAAGAGCCCTTTGCTCATCTCACGCATAAGGGGCTCCATCGTGAGCAAGTTTGCACCATCATGTTGCAATTTGACCTGGAGAATGAGTTGGACATTCGAAAGGCAGTCAATGGAGACAGGGATGGTCTCAAAGGAACGACATATGATTCATGTACGTACCAGTCATATATGTTATGTTTTTCAGGCTCAACGGGCTGTGCTACAGATGATGACTACGCGTTTCTACCGCCATCAAAACAAACTGTACTGCTCAGGGATGATATGAGGGAGGAAGTCGCGCAGTTCGTGGTTGCTAATTGCGATCCCGAGTTGCCAGATATTACAGTACTCGAGGCCATGCGGTGTGTTCCTAGAGACAGCGTAAATTGGGGCAAGGAGACCATCAACAGAGAGCGGATAACAGCCTCTTGGGCGTACTCCAGCAAGAAATATCAGAGACGGGCTAACTATGTCAGGTACCGTGTCCTCTTACCCGGGCAAGATGTACAGCAACCAACGATTCATTATGGCCATCTTGACGAGATATGAGCACTGTAAATGACGCCTGTTCCAGACCTCAAGCTATATTGCGCCCATGGGGAAGTAAACTGTGCATCACCCATGGAAGAGACGCATCAGTCGAAAAAGTGTATTATTCCTGACTCCATCACAACTCAGGACTAGTAGACATCACTTTCATTAAGGCTGTTGTTGGTCACACCTATTCCTTTCGCAATGATGGGCGGTACGGCATCATTGACTGTCTACATGCGGAGCAATGTGCCTTGTTTGCCGATCGAGGCAATTAAATTCGTGTATTGTTTCCTGCTAACACCGAAAATATTAAATATTAATTTTCGGTGGTTTTCAATTACGCTAACCCTCAAACCGGACAGCCCACAAATACTTGTGGCGAAAACCACCACAGGATTTGTGGTGATTGGGACTTGCGGCAGTTTCGCCACAAGTATTTGTGGTGATTGGGACTTGTGGTGATTTGGACTTGTGGTGAAATCCACCACAAAAATCACCACATATACTTTTCTCAGTGGCATGCCAGTTCCTTCAAGGAGTTCAATTCATGCAAAATTTGGGATGTGCCACATTGCTGGTGCCACATTGCTGGTGCATAAATTGAACCCCCCAGTGTGGCTCACTTAGACCTCAGACTTCAAAAACCCCTCATCACCATTGACTGCAGCATTTCAGTTCATGTTTCTGAAGAGGAGTGGGATCAGAGCTATCAAGGAACAGAGGGATGATTTATGGTCTGTAGGAAAGTGTTGCACCACCCGGTATGCCATCAAGCCAACTCCTCCAAGAAGGATGTACGCGCAGGCTGCATTCCTGCGGACAGATCAGGCGGCGCCCGGCAATGCTGCCGCCGCCTTCTCGACCACCTTGCGAAGGACCGCCGGCATACGGAGGCTATCGATCGCCTCGTCGCACAGCGTATCAACACGTCACCCAACAACCAGGGTAATGAACACAGCAAGAATAAGCGCAAATTCAAGGTTCGTACGATCCCTGGCTCAAACGTCGCCACTGGGTCGCCGGCTCCGTTCTCATCCACGCCCAGCACCTCGACTGCCCAGGAGTCTGCTGGTGTAGCTATCCTTTCCAACGTTTCGTACGGCTGACTATGCGACTCGGGGGCCAGCAGTTATATGAGCGGCGATCGCCCAAATTTCTGGAGTCTGAAACCTGATCATCGTGCGATTCGGTTGGCAAATGGAAGTGTGATACATTCCAGAGGCCTGGGCTCTACTCCGATTATGGCTAAGTCTTCACTATCAACGCCGTTCTTTTTATTCTTACGACCCCACAAACAATGGAACAAGCTTGCGGATTCAGTTTAGGCAACGTTCTGATGTGGTGTCGCGGCATGTTGTGGGAGGTGACTGGTAGATGGCTATCTCACTCTCATCGAACCCAACCATATTAAGGTATCTGGTGGGACACAAGTGCCTCTCTGCGATCACATGTGGCACCTTAAATAACGTTGAAAGCGCTCCCCAAATAGTTAGAGAAGGACCTCTTTTGACGGGGTCCCGCCTTGTGGCAGACTTGAATAGTTGCAACAAAACATGCCAGCTCTATATACCCACCAATTTCAACTTTCTCGACATTGATGCCGCCGTCATACAACTGGATTACAAGGAGCAGTTGGCATATGTTTACCCTATCCAAAATGACGGTTGCTAAGAATCACAAAAACTCAAAAGCGAGCTTCTACCTGAACCAATGGGGGGCAGGGAGGAGAGGTTTTTGACCAAAGGGTACAAGACATCTACCCTAGTATGGATTGACAGGCAGGGGCCAAATAAAGAGGGTATAGGGAAGAACACTAAGAATGGCATAATGACTTTGGTGGCTGTGGTTGTGCCAAAGAAGACTCGGATTGTCAGGAAGGTTAAAGAGCTCGTCGATAACACGATCCATACTGACGCCTCCCTGGTGAATGGTTATGGAAGTGGTAGGACCCTTGGTCGTCAAGCGTGGTCGTCCATTTATTCATTTGACAGGGACACTGCCAGTACATTTGAATCTTCCCTGCTCCGACAGTTCTACCCATCTCCCGTAGCCCTCGTTCGAATGAACACGGCATGACCGAATCTTCGGTACTCGATCAACCACTATGAAGAAGAATCGGTATCAATTGCAGCTCTGGTCACGGCAATAGGAGAAGAACTCAAGAGCTCTATTCCATCGCACGAGAACGAATGTCCCTGGAGTGAGTAGGCTAACGGAACAGCGGAAGACTACTTATCCCGCCCTTGGGAGGATTTCCCATTACCACGGGTGTATGCAGCCAGCTGAATCAAACCCAGACTTTGGGGATTGGCTAGGGCAAGCCCTGATTGGAGTCCCACACATGGCGCCTTTCAGCGTTATGGGGCATGACGCATTCCCCCCCCTCTCCCACCAAAAAATTTGAAAAAATTAAAATTAAAATAATTCTAGGAGACTGAAACAGAAGCGTGCAGTCACCAAACGACCTGTAGCAATCTCGCAGACTGAAGGTCGCAGTTACAACCGTAAAATATTAGACATGGCGGGGAGCAACGTTCCTCTGTTTGGCCAGTGGGACTCGAACTTTAAATACCAAGGGTATAAAGGAACAAGTGAATCGAAGCGACTAAAAAGAATGGCAGACATTCCACAGGCCAAACTCAGTGTGGAATACAACACATCATATGGGAATGGCCGTGGATGTGATAATCCAAATGAAAGGGGTAAAAGCCTGAATTAAGAAAGCCTCGCCAGATGCGTTATGCGAATTGTAGATTTGGACGCTCAAGCGAGTCGCTATAGATGTTGATAGTACGTCTTCTCGATTGTTCAATGCTAAGTAGTGAGAAACCATCTACCTCAGTGACTGGAAATTTGAACGCGCGCGGCGGGAAATATTCTAATAAAAACTTTAACGAGAGGCCGAGCCAGTGAAGATGGTGCATTCAGTGTAATCGGCATACAACCATGGAACCTTGTTCCAGCTAGGAGTTGTTGCCCGTTTTGCAGGCAATTCGGCTCTTATGATCCTCCATATTCCATACTCGGCCCACCACCTTATTGGAGGGGACTGTGAAGGGAGATCATTTCATATAAATCATTCTATCGTTGCGAGAAAGAGCTATTTACTGTTTGACCTCCCTTTGAAATCTTGGCTTTTGTTAACTAATGTTGAGAACAATGTCCCCGCCTTCCTCCACAGTTATCCCTGCTATCAAGTCATTGATGACCCCGATGACGACCCGATCGTTGTGGCCATTAACTAGTCACTAAGAGATGCTTGCCAAATTGAAATAGATGGACAAACCATACAGTATCGTATGAAGTAGTAATTCTCGTAAGTCTTCGGATCCCAGGAGGTTATATCTTAATCTATACCAATTAGGGCCTCGGGGCTCTGTGGCCGGGTATTGAGCTGTCCAGCGAATCGCAATATCGTTGGTGAGTCGAAGAATCACGCAAACCATTCGCTAGCATTCCGCTGCGGGCATTATGCTCCCGTTCGCTGGAGCATTGCCTTGATTACGTGCGTTATCGATTGGTTGTTGGGGTACCCCTCGGTCATCCATGAAGCCTGCCCTTCCGCATGTAGATTATACCCACTTTCTGAATCGTAGCGGTTATAGATGTCGGACACCCTTGTCCAGTCAACGCATATCAGCGCATACCCAAGTGTTAGAGGTGTGGGTGCGGGTGCGGGTATCGGTTTCATTTTCGTCGTTGCGAACAAGCAATGGAGGGATGGTGGTAAGCAATCATAACCTGAGCTTGTGAGGCTCGGTAAGCTATCCGCAACGCGATCGAGGTGAATCGGACAGCTTACCATTCCTACACGTAATCAATGATCCATAAGAGTTACCAGAAGTCATACGCAAGCTGCCTACTGAGCTGGAGACTGTCATCTGGATGCGCACAGGTGATTTACGAAGTAGCCATATAGCACTTCATCCATTGATGAAAGGATACCTGATCTCCCTCCTAAACAGAGTGAAACTTACAGAGTTGATCCAGTATGCGTAAAAGTACATTCAGCCAGCGCGCCTCACCGCAGATCATGATCTACTGTGGTTGCAGTCATCCAAGCAGTCTCAAATGGTACGAGGTTCGAAAGAAATCAACGCATATCTTTCAGCACAATCAGTATTGATCACTCAGCTTGTCTTTCGGGAAAAGGGGGAAGGAGAGGTACGTACTTGCCGCTCACCCTCCACTTTTCGCCCTTGTCATCGAGCTCCTGCGCGACTTTCGCAGATACACCAACCGCGACATCCGCCTTGTTAGTTCGCAGCGCCAGAATTGGGAACGAGCCCTGTAATGGCCCTGGTGGGAAGGCAGAAATCTTGTCAGCTATTCTCTGTCGTAGAAGATGGAACCAAGAACGACAACAAGAATTTAAGCATATACCTAGTGCCTCGGAGAAGGGCGTATCGACTGGCCATTTGATGTCCCCGGTTAATCTATACGTGATTGAGTCGGAAGTTTGCATCTAGACAGCCTGGAACTTCTCACTTGCGATAGCTGAGTGACTGGTTCAGTAATGGACGAAGAGGTACGGGTGGCACAGTGACTGACTTCAAATCTCCCTTAAAGATGACCAGTGTACTTCCAGATAGGTACTCCCAGAGCTTCGGTGCGATTTCCTCCATATGGTGGTACGCATAAGGTTCGGTCCAGAATTCGATTTGTGTATCGCTCGTTGTACCTGCAGAATGACTAGCATTTCGAGGGACTCTCTCCAATGATGGGGTGCATTTATCGACAAAGCTGACAACATACCGAAAGGTGTATCGAGTCCAACAGAGAGCTCAAATTGTCCTGATTGAACCCGGTCCTGGAATCGGCGTGCCAACTCTTTCAGCGCTTCTGAACTGGCGTTAGTCTCATTCGCTGAAGCATCGGCTTGCCCTTCGTCAGCGGTGACATTGGTAGCCCAAAGCTCAGGTTGTTGCAAGGCACGGATTGTATACGAGAAGTCGGCCGGAGTAACATCTGAGACGAACCAAGGGAACGATTTTGGACTAGGGTTCCCGTCAGTGCAAAGGTACAAGTCACTTTGCAAAATGGACATACTGAAAGAAGACAAGGTCCGTGTAGAGCTTGAGGTGGATGAGCCTTCAGCCTCTCCAACGGAGTATGCAACTGACCTCGAATCCAGCTGCCAAGGTGACTCCTTGTAAGCAGACGCGTTGGTAAATAAATTGCCACACACCATTGTCCAGAATAAAGTCGACTCTGGAAGTCCCGCTGTTACTCTGACGAACCTTGTTGAGAAGGTCCCAGGCGAGTGGCCCGTCATCCTTCAGTATATACTGCGCACGATCGGTCTGTTCGCTCTTCGAAACAGTCTGGAGCCGTTGGATGTCCGCGTGGGTAATGTTTGTCAGTAAGCAAAGATCCTGAACAACCGCATTCGTCAGTGTATCGGCGATAGAGTGCGGTGTGGATTGACCGCCTTACAGTGGCATTGCCCCAAAGGCACATATGCATCATTTCTCCCAGAAGTGCTTTCAAAGCGGTCTCGTCCTTTTGTAGCTCGTCCTTCTGTTCATCTAAAGCAATAATTGTCTCCGCAAGACCTAGCGCAGGAACGTCAAGCAGACGAAATTGTTCGTCAAATGAGAAAACGTACGACGGATAGCAGAACCACTAGATTGAAATGTTTTGACCTTTTGTTCAAGGAATGGATCGTGCGATATCCAGTGCGTGGTCTTGGCAAATAATGTCCGAATCAGACGGTAGCTGTGAGATATCAACGATGAGGGTATGAGGTGAGTGTACTAATCGTGAAACATACAGGTAACACCTATCAAAGGGTCTATAACGAGATGCGCGGATAATAAGGCATCTAGCTTACTCGGCATACAACCATGGGGCTTTGAACCAGGTGTTATCCCCCTTTTCTGCAAGCAACTCGAGCTCTCTATTGTACCTTTCCACACTCGGCCCATCGTCTTGTTCGAGTGGACTATGAAGACGAACAGTGAGTTAGAATTTGTGGTACTGTCGAGCAATAGAATGAACCGCTCACTGCATGACTCTATCCTTTGACATCTCAGCTTTGATTCTACTAAGGTTGCGAATAATCTCCGCGCCTTCCTCAATGGCTGCTTGTACCTCTGGACCTCCCTCATCGCGAAGCGTGTTTTGGCGATGAAGCGTGTCATTGATGACTCCGGTAAGAATCACGGGCCATCTTCGGACAACCTGATCGTTATAATTCGTTTATCAGTCGCCAAAAGAGGCTCGTCAATTGAAGTAGACACCGTATCGTACGAAAAACTGTAATCGTTGTTAGTCTCCGGATCACAGGAATTTGTGCCTTATTTCATACCCTTTGGGATCTCGAGGATCGTAAGGCGGATATGGAGCCGTCCAGCGGGTCATGGTAGTGGGCGGAGGCAAGAATCGCGCTGATCAATCCTTGGTACCCGACCACAAGGGACTCAGGGCGATACCGGGCGAAAATGATAGAAACAAATCGAGGCCATTGCGTCACACCACTTAGACAAGCAACAGGAACACTGAGTGCCGTTACACTGGCAACTTTGCCTTCGTGTTGCCATAGCCTCACGAACAACGCTCAGCGAACAGTACAACGCAATCGCTGAACGAGCGACAGGTGCATTATCTCGAGGCAAATCGGAGCCATTGCGTAACGATCTGGTCAGCAGTCGAGACAAAAAATTTGAGACTTTGCACATCGATATAACCGGAATTCCCATAAAACGGATTTCTGGCCAGCTGTAAAATGCCCATGGCTTGATTTATTGTCTATTCTTACACCGACCGCACCGCCCGTACATGACACGGACGATATAAAGGAGCTCTCCCCCGACCACAAAGACCTGCGTACTGCTATCGGCATTCTGGCCTTGGGGAGTTTCAACGAGCAGCACAAACTCTCAAGAAAATCAATTCTGTGTGCTAAGTTATATCGAGAAATCCTCCAAGGTAAAGGACGCCAACAAGGATAGTATGCTCACGTCTTCCGAACAGCCATTGACCGTTAACAAAGCCACAGAAAAGCGTTGGAGGACCTTCACCCATAGAGTGTAGACCAAGATTCTGCAATTCGATGCCAGCACAAACTCAGGCATCTCTGGGTGATCTCATGGGTTTTTCAGAATCCGCCGATATGGTGTCTCAACCATTTATTGCCAATGGAGAGTACCTTGGCTCTCGGTCGGGCTATTCAACCATCGCTTACTTTCATTCATTTCCAAGATCGTCCGCCTCCAATTTTGCCGGTAAAAGCCAAATGCATGTGCCTTTGATGTAAGGCATCATATCAACGTAACCTATGGGGCGAGTACTTTCCATGTTGTTAATGGCATGATTTCCTTCATTGAACCGTACATTCGTGGGCCATTCAAAAAGGGGTGGACGATTGAGGAGATGTGGTCCAAATGGAACGTATACCGGATATTGTCAGAATTATGTATTTTCCCTCTGAGTTTACTGCTGTATGTCCGTGTTGCTTGTAGTTTCATCTTTTTGCTTGACCCGCATTCGACGATGCCACAGCCACCACTGAGCGCGTAGCCCTGGTGCAGGGCCACATATCATGTTAGTTATGGCAGCAGGTGATACGGAGAAACACTGAAAATTTTCTCTTTTTATTGGCGCTCCAATCCAACGAGCAATAGTGCTTCTCAGGCTCAGAATGTAAACCCCGTACTTGCTTCTCCCAATTGCGCACACCACAAGTAATCTCCAGCACACGCACTAAATATGTACTCAATCCTTGATCATCCATAATGCAATTTACACATTACTTTGTGCAACTCTGATGTAGCATGGCAAGAGGGCTCAGCAGATGATTGTCAGAATCGGGACAGATAGAGGTGGTTTCGCTTCCGTGTTACGGCCATGAGACTGCGAGTCTCGATGAGAAGAGGAAAGGTTGGGAGCTGGAATAGAATGGAAAATGAAGAGTTCAGGCGACAAAAAGGAAAAGAACAGGAGTCAAGGTTGAAATCGGACAATAGAAAGAAGATGGATGGGAGTCCAAGCCGAGGTTCGGATTACAGGACATGTAATAACGGAGATACAGGCCTTGAATCAACCTACGGGGAAGTGGTTCGCGTGGTACGATGACATGATGCGGTGGTCTAAGGGTCCGATACTGCATAGAGGTCCGAAGGGGCACGAAGAGTTGGGGACTAGAAGTGCTGGGCGGAGGAGAGAGGACAACAAGGAGCATGGGCCCTCTTAATCCTGAAGCAGGGTGGATGAAAAATATAGCCGGACGTGTCGATCGTGGAGATGCTTTGTGAACCACCTGAACTGCTTCGCGCCGTAAACAGATATGAACAAACGTTAACATAACGTGGTATGCGAACGGCCAAACCCGACGAAACAACCGCCATGATTGATACGGACACTCTCATCAATATCCGAAAGTCGAACGCGGCAGTATATCTACGTGGAAAATAATGATCAGGACGATAATCGGGTGAAATGTGCATGCATAGTCAACGGGATACAGGGATCGCACGAGAGGTGATCGTAATACAACGACATTTCTTGTGGTTATATACTAGTTAGATCTGTAGGAGATCTCGCAAAATCAAAAAAACTTTCTCTGCGCATTGCCTTCCTCCGCGTTTATGGTCTGGAATCTGAGAGAATATATGCCCCCAATCAGTAAGGATCGAAACACCTTCGACCACGTAGTTCCAGCCTTTCCACTGAAAATACCCTTGGAAAAAGTTTATCACAATCAGATCCTCCAGGTGATTGACCATTACATTCTGCATGGGGTAGTGATGCGCATGTGGCATCAAAATTGGCCAGGGGATTTTGAGCATGGAAACACCCTGGCCTGACGCTTTCGCAGCAATCATCATCAAATCGTACTTCTTGTATATTTCCTGTTGAGTTGGTGTAATCGTGGGAGAGGAGAAGGACGGGACTGTCGCAGGTGGGTTGTTGCTGGAGCCCGTCGCAAGGTGGATTGGGACCGGTGATCGACTGCCGTCGAGCGAATGGTTTCCAGTGGGAGCATATGATGCTTGGGAGGGTGCTTGATTCGGTGCGTCAATAGGGGTGGAACGTTCACCTGCTTGGACAGGGTCGGGGCCAGTCACAAGAGGCAACGGAGGAATCGCTATCGGCCCAGAGGCGGACGGGTGGACGCCATTAGCATCAGGGAAGTCTGAAAGAGAGCCTACAGGGCTAATACACCTAGTGGGTAGATTCACTCTGGAGTCCCCCTGGCTTGCCTCATTCAAAGCGGCTACGATTTCGACCGCTTTCTGCCTTGTTGCCTCGCAGGCAATCCTCGCATGTCTGAGCTTCTCCGCAGCAGTTCTTTCTTTCCTCACCAGAAAATCCTCTATTTCCTCCTGAAGCATTTGCCGTTCGTGGCAGATATCGGTGTAACGCTGAACCAAAAGGGTAATAAATTCATCACTCAAGTCATCCTTTGGGTGACTGGAGGCGTTCAGTTTGGCTTCCTGACCCACGCCTGTACCAGCAGCACCTTGATGTGGGTCGGGAACATCTGAAAAGTCATCAGGGTCCATTGTTGCTTGTAGAACTTTGCTTTCCGTCGTACCATTTGAAAAGGCCTGGAGTCGACTATCTACAGGCGAGCGAAATTCCTTCGCCCTATCAAATTCCAGTTGACGCGCGCGCTCCACTCGCGCCTCGATCTCCGCGCGTTCCCGCGTCGCATTTTCTAGTTCATGTTCTGCGAGTTCTACTGCTTCCACAGCGGCATCAACTCTTCTGGCCAATGCCAATTCTATATCTCCTTCTAGGCTTCGCTCTCTGAGACAGTATTCTTCAAAACGCTCAACTTGTGTGACAATGCTCTCCTCGCCGGCTTTCATTCCCCTCGTCCAAAAGGGTTGGTGAATATAATTTTGGGCCGGTAGGTATATGGAAAGGTTCAAGGGTCACAAGGAAGCGGGCAAAGTGGGAGGCTGGGTCCTGTGCTGATATACGAGTTGGGAAAGTCTATCGAGCATTCAGCTCCGGCTATTTGAGATGTGAGACCTGTTGCTTATCTGGTGGTTATGCCAAGGTTGTACACTGAACATGGTACCTTTTTCGGCTGGTTTGCAGCTTCCCGGCACTGAGTCTATCTACGATCGATGAGAGGAATTTCTCAGCTTTCGCGATAGGCTCTTCAACTTCCACTGTATTTGTGAGCTACGAATTAAATACATCGTTAAAGGAAAAACAATCATGGTCGGGAAAACAATGTAAGTCCATGACAGAGCGTCGTAGCTAACGATTCATCCTGAATCGCTACGCGGAGGATATGTCATTTCTCCTCCAATCAACTCGGCAATCCGGGTAATGGCGGGCATGGGTGATGAAAGGTGCCGATTTCTGACAGAATTCCCCCCATTTTCGCTCCAATACAACTCGGGTGTGTTCATATGATTCATTCAGCCACGACTTTCCTGCTACAAACTTCCTCATTTCTTGCACGATTCAACGAACGGATGTATCTCGCGTACAATTACGTTCAATGCTTTTCATCTTACTACCAAGGAGACAAGACTGCGCGGCTCATTGGCAATAGGTCCGTGAAATTTACGAGGCCACTGCTATGTATTATATTGCTATCACAGATCGACTGACAAAAACAACATCAGAGACTTGATCGGGTTGCGGCACAACTGAACTCTAATCGATTGATTTCGATATTGATTTAATCCTAGAACGCAATAACGAAAACTTATTCTGGAATGTGTTCTGCCAGGTCCTTCCCTGGTGTTGCGACGGATGATTATTGACCAGCCTTCCTATGGACAATACAAAATGAGTAATTCCTGCGGCGACCCTGGACTTTGAAGTCTGTGGATTGGACAGTCATCTGATTTGGAAGGGTACTCTTCTTCGGTTGTGGAGGTAGTATTACTTCCTTTTTGGTTAGCTTTAGCGTTACCTTGTGTATATCTTCCTGAAGTGAATGGGTTGTATTTACAATTGCCTTCTGGCGTCATAAAAGCGGTCTGGGAAGCTCGTGTGAAAGGCAAACACCAAATTTCCCCCAAAGCAAAGTGAGCAATATCCATTTTTTACACAACAAGAATCTGAGGGTCTAATTACATCCAGATTGAATGGTGGACATCTACTCTTCCCATCAGAATGCCGTTTGTGCACGAGCCACTATATAGTAATGTGTCAACATTATATATGTAAACTTTTTTAACTAGCTTATATTAAGTATTAAGTCTCCTCTTATGCAGCAATTAGACCCCCATCGCATCTACCCAACCCGCTTGAGACAGGACCTGTAAGTATCCGATTTTCTTCGACCTTATTTCTTATGTGGACGCCCAAGTACAATCGAATCCCTTTATATATTGAAAGAGACAAGCGTGTACTAGTTGAACGTGCGGGCGGGTAAGAAGTGTTTATATATGGTACAGGATTCGCAAGCGACAGGGTTAAATAGGAGTGTGAAGTAATATGTAATAGTAAATGAAATTAGCCGCAAGCGAGTCCATACAGGACCTAGTTCTACACCTCACCCTATTTTTGATATTGCATGGGGAGCTTACCCATCCATGGGGAGGATGCCTTCCTCTTCACAGATGCCTGTGCCAAATAGTTTACAGAGCTTTAGAATAACGCTACAGATACGAGTTTCTAGAAAGGTGCATTTCTGAAAATTTGACTCCATGATGTTCCAAAAGCAAAGTCGTCAAAGTCAAGAGAAACAGGTCCCTTACGAGATGTAAGGGGAATCGTCATGACGGCAGGTGAATGCACGCGTGGACGACAGTCGTGGGGTACCCAGTATAGTAAGCCACCCTCTGAGTCCTTGACCCAACCATCCTTGTCGGGCTTCGCATAAAAACCAGGATACGATGGGTTACAAGAGGATGGTCGGATAGTGGGAAATGGAAATGGGTCCAATACACGCGTAGTGTTGTCATAAGGCCCAGAAACGATGTGCTTCCCGTCAGGGGAGTATGCAATGGACTGGACCGAGTGAGTATGCCCCCCAAGAGGCTTGCCAGCTGAAGTATGAGCCTCAGCATCCCAGGTTCTAATAGTACTGTCATCAGATCCGGAGATAATACGCCGCCCATCGGGAGAGTAAGCAACGGGCCACACCCAGTCAGTGTGCCCCTCGAGAGGACCGCCGACTGGAGCACCAGTCTCGGCATCCCAGATTCGAATGGTGCGGTCTTTGGATCCAGAGATGATGTGGCGCCCATCGGGAGAGTAAGCAACAGACCGCACCGAGTCAGTGTGCCCCTCGAGAGGATCGCCAAGTGGAACACCACCTCCGGCATCCCAGATTCGAATGGTGCGGTCGGAGGATCCGGAGATGATGTGGCGCCCATCGGGAGAGTAAGCAACGGACCGCACCAAGTCAGTGTGCCCCTTGAGGGGATCGCGGACTGGAGCACCAGTCTCGGCATCCCAGATTCGAATGGTGCGGTCGTATGATCCGGAGATGATGTGCTGCCCATCGGGAGAGTAAGCAACAGAGCACAC
>WNFL01004288.1_pt2 | contig 16322 bp, 14 predicted proteins | sample 5400361 | NCBI WGS metagenome assembly WNFL01 (sample SAMN13153351, study PRJNA577476) | soil metagenome | isolation source: 40 cm soil on Douglas fir-dominated hillslope | place: USA:California | collected 2013-09-17 | reverse complement strand
CCCGCCGAGACCGTGAAGACATAGTTCCCCGGGGCGATGGACACATCGAGCCGCCCCTTGCGATCGAGCTCGGTAAAAACCGTCTTCCGACCGAGAAACCCCACGAGCGGCTGCTGGCCTTCCGCGATGCTGATGCGTGCGTCCAACGGCTTGCCGCTGCCGGCATCCGCCACGGTCCATTGGATGGTTCCCGGGACCTGCAGACCGCGAAAGTCGCGAACCACGGCCGCGCCTGGCGTGACCTGCACGGAAATCCGCTCGCTCTGTGAATAATTCTTGGCGGTGGCATAGAGATCGTAGTCGCCGGCGGGAAGGAGCAGCTCGTACTCGCCGTGCCGGCCCAACACCCAGGCGTAAGGCTTGCCTTGCTTCTCGATCACGACGACCGGCGTCTCGACCGCCTTCCCATCGCCTCCGCTGACCACGCCGCGAACGGTTCCGGAAGCGAGGTGCTTGCGCGCAATCTCAGCCGCGACGATGGGCTTCAGATCCCCGCTCGAGCCGACCTGCAACCATGCATCAAAGACCCGGCTGTCGCCGGCTGCCAGCGCATGCAATTGGTACATGTCCAGAGACCCGTGGGCGATATGGTCGGCATACGGCGCATGCAGGGCGACGCTCCATTGCTCGTCATAGGCAACCACCCGATCGGCGAGTGCCCCGTCAGTCTTGCCTTGCACCGCGCCCGCCAATCCCGGAACGCCGAAGAAGTATCCCCCCTTCGGCCACAGCGTCTGGCCCGACAGCAGCCCGGACAGCGCGGCACCTCCGTTACTCATGGTCGTGCGGATCGCGACCGAATCCGCGTGCGCCTCGAGCGTATAGACCGTGGTGATCGTCACCTTGCCCCAATCGCGCACCGTGCGGACCACGGCCCTCTTCGGGCCGCGCTCGAGGATCTCGACGCGCTGGAAGGTATTGGGCCATGCCGACCAATCATTGGGAATGAAGTCCGCGAAGACGACGCAGTCGCCGCCAATCGCGCCATTCACCACCGGCGCCACATCAACGATCGCGCCGCGCGGCACCCCATACGGAACCGGCGAAACGACGGCGAGCGCGAAGGCCATTCTTTCGTTGATCACCGTGATATCGCCGGCCGACTTGGCCTCGCCGTCCCGGATCGGTGTGGGTCCGACCAGCACCCGAACGGCCGCGCCGGCGGACGCGGGCAACGCCGACATCAGCAGGCAAGCCAGCAACGCGGATCTCGATAAGCCCATGATTCCTTGTGCGGCAATCGCCGGCGAAACCGGCGCTGCGACTATCGCACGGCGTCCTGATACAAACGCAGAAATTCGTCGGCCGCCTTGTGCAGATTTCGTTGCCAATCTTCCGCTGCCGCGTGATCCGCGCCGTCGCTCACATACTTGACGCAGGCGAACGGCGCCTTTTCAAACCAGCACACTTTGGCGAGCGCATAGGCCTCCATGTCGACGACCGCGCATTCCATGCCGGTGACCGACGTCGCAAACGAATCACCGCTGCCGCACACCGCGGACGGCAAGTGAGTGAACACCGGTTCGAAGCGTAAGCAGGACGGCGCCTCGTCATACGGCGTCACGCCCAAGGCAAATCCCAAACCGCTGACGTCCATGTCGCGCTGCACGAACTCGTGGCACTCCACCAGGGTCCCAGTGGGGTAGCGACGGCTTCCCGCCGACCCGAAGTTCATCACCAGCGGCATGGTTCGACCCTGCAGCGCATAGCGGGTCAGCGCGCGCGCAAGTGCACTGGCCGCATTGACCTTGCCGACGCCGCAATACAACACCGGAATTCCCGCCGCCTCGAATACCCCTGCGGATTCTTCCCGCAGGGCAACGACCACCAGCGCACTGGGCAACTCGAGCATCAGGTCACGGCTGATAGTTGATGGCCGCACGCAGGCGCAGTTGCCGCCAGGAATAGTTCCTGACTATATTCAGATCCATCAACGCCACCAGCGCGTGCAGCCGGTAGCCGGCGAGTTGACATAGATCGGCGGCGGCGGTCATCGTGCCGCCGGTCGCGAGCACATCATCGATCAGCACCAGGCGTCCCTGACCGCGCTGCATTTCCAACACACCGGATCCGTACTCGAGATCATAAGCCGCATCGACCACCGGGGGCGGCAGCTTGCCTTGCTTGCGAACCAAAACAAATCCCTTGCCGCGGCGGTTCGCGAGGGCGGCACCCAGGATGAAGCCGCGCGACTCGATTCCCGCCAAGGCGTCGATCTCGCTCCATTCCGCATCCGAAAGCAGTGCATCCAAGGCTTGTATGGCGGCGTCGAAGTGATCGCGCAGCAGCGGGGAAATATCGCGGAATAGAATCCCGGGACGCGGAAAATCCGGTATGTCGGCAATCGCCTGCTTCAACTCAAACATAGACAACACCACTTGATAAACTATATGAAGCTCATTGACCGCGCCGCAGTTTACCGTGACCCGGCATTTTATGCCGCCGCACTGATCCCCGCGGCGCACCCCGAAACCACGGCAGCGCCTCTCCTCCACGACAAAGAGGTAGGATTGATCTATGTCGAAGCCAACCCCTCATCTTTTGCGGGCAAGCGCGGCGCTGGCATTGCTCCTCGCCCTGATCGCCCCGGTACCTGCACCGGCCCAATCGGCCGCCTCGCCGGTGCAGCCCCCGGGCGATGCGCCCCAGGCCGAAGCGTCCCAGGTCGCGCCGGGCGCCGCCGCGCTCATGACCGGTCCGCAGGTCATCCAAGTGCTGGATCAAACGATCGACTGGTATCGCACGCTCGGCATTCAACTGCAAGTGTCCACGGAGCCGAGCGATTTATTGATCCTCTACGACAACCGGCAAACCGCGACCAAAGTCATCGGATTGGCCTTTGAAATAGCGAGAGCGAATGCGGAAATTCTCGCCAAGCAACCCAATGCCAAGGATGCCGGCGCTTCGGCCTCGTCGCAAACACTGAGCCAGCTGCAAAATAAATTTGCCGCGCAAGGGGCCAAAGTCCAGGCCGAACTCGATTCCGACCAAGATCAATTTGCGGCGGCGCGGCCGGAACAAAAGATCGAACTGCAGGCAAAGATCGCCGAACTGCAAGGTGAGCTCGACCTGATCAATGCCAGAAAGAGTCTTCTGGCCACGATGTCTTCATTCGCCAATCAAAGCGACACCAGCGGCGTCAGCGCGGGCGCGCTCAAGGCGCAGATCGACGCCATGGCCGTGACCGTGCCCTCGGCGAGCGCCGGTTCCGCACCCTCGAATGCCGCATCCCCCAATACCGCTTCAACCGGCTCTGCCTCGTCCACGACTCCCGCCTCCTCGGTTCCGCCGCCGACGCTGACCGGTCCCAGCGGAATCGCCGCGGCCCGCTTCGGCCTCTGGGACTTGGCTGCGAATGTGGTTCGCCTTTCCGAGAAGGCCGCCACCATCGATGCCATCGACGAGCGTACGGCGGCGCTGGAAACCACATTCGCGCGGTTTCGCGCGCCGCTCATAGCGCAATTGAAGCAATTATCGGCCCGCGGAGATGAGTTGGCGACGCAGGCGGATACGGCCGATAGCGCAACGCTCAACCGCGTACACGACCAGCTGGACGCCTTGTCGAGTCAGTTCAAGGAGGCCTCGGCTCTGCTCATCCCGTTGAGCAAGGTCGGCGTACTGCTCAACCAATACCACCGCAATATCGGCAACTGGCGCGATGGCATCAACAGTCAATACGGCAACGCGCTCAAGACACTCGGCGTGCGCTTGGGCGTGCTCGCGGTGCTGTTGGCGATCGTGTTCGCCGCTGCCGAAGCTTGGCGGCGCGCGGTAATGCGCTATGTGCAGGACTCGCGGCGCCGCTATCAATTTCTTTTGCTGCGCCGGATCGCCGTCTGGTGCGTAGGTGTAGTGATCGTCGGCTTTGCGTTTGCCAGCGAACTGGGTTCGATCGTGACATTCGCCGGTCTCATCACCGCGGGTCTCGCCGTCGCCATGCAAAGCGTCCTGGTTTCCATCGTCGGCTATTTCTTCTTGATCGGAAAATACGGAATTCGCGTCGGGGATCGCGTGCAGATAGGCGATGTCACGGGTGAAGTCATCGATTTGGGATTGGTCAGATTGCACCTCATGGAACTCGGCGGCCACGGTTCACTGGGGCCGACCGGACGAGTCGTCGCCTTTGCCAACTCGATCGTCTTTCAAGTGTCGAGCGGTCTGTTCAAACAAATCCACGGCGTCAACTTCGTGTGGCGCGACATTACGCTGAGCCTCCCGGCCGGTGTCGACTATGCCGCAACCAAGAAAAAGCTGGCGGCCGCGGTGACCGACGTCTTGAAGGACGACCGCGAGGAAATCCTGCGCCAAACCAAGGAAATCCAAAAAGCCACGTCCTCGAGTTCCAACGGCGACTCGCAGCCCCGGGTGCAGTTGAGTTTCTCGGCAACGGGAGTCGACGCGCACATCCGGTATCCGGTGCATTTGCAGAATGCGGCGGAAATCGACGAGCGGGTATCTCAGGCAGTGTACGGTGTGGTGGCGGTGCTGAGCACTGGTAGCAGGACCACGCGTTCAATCTAAGTCACTGATTCGAAATAATATTGCCCGCATTTCGGTGGAGGTGCCCGGCCTTCGATGGAGGCCAGGGCCAGTCGCGACGATGCTATCCTTGCGCGCTTGCGTGTGAGACGGCGCATAAAGGTACTGAATTACGCATGATTTTGGTCATCGATGTGGGAAATACCCGCCTGAAGTGGGCCTGGCTCACGAGCACCGGGCTGTCCGATCAACAGGCCGTCGTGCATCGAGACGCGAAGCCCGGCATCTGGACCACCGCCTTATTCGAGTCGGGACAACGCCCAAGTCGGGTGCTGGTTTCCAACGTCGCCGGGCCGGTGATGGCAAAAACACTGACCCGCCTCACGAAGAAGGTGTTTCGGGTCAAGATCGAGTTCGTGACCGCTTCCCAGGAATATCACGGGCTCACTAACGGCTATCTCGATCCCTCGTTGTTGGGAGCCGATCGCTGGCTGGCCTTGATCGGCGCGTGGACCAAGGCGCGCTCCGCGCTCTGTGTAGTGGACGCCGGTACCGCGGTGAAGGTCGACAGCGTCGATACCAGCGGCCAGCATCTAGGCGGACTGATTGCGCCCGGCATCCACATGATGCGTGAGGCCTTGATGAATAATACCAACGACATCGCCAAGGCGGCCCTGCACAGCACGCCCTCGCTCGCCGGAGTTCTGGCCAACAACACCATCGGTGCGGTATCGCGCGGCGCCGTCTTTGCGTTGGCGGGCATGGCTGATCGGGCGGCCGAGGTGATCGAACAGAGCACCGGCACGAAGCCCAAACTGTTCATCACCGGCGGCGATGCCGGCATGATCACGGGCACCATGCGCTCGCACGGTGAGATCGTACCGGATCTGGTGCTGCAGGGTTTGGCGGTCATCGCGGCGCAGCCGCGTTAGACGACTGTGTTTCGCGCCGGCCCGAGGAACCTGATTACCGATATCGCGGGACTCACGGTGGGCCACGCGAACGACGAGAACGTCAGGTCCGGAGTGACGGTGCTGGCATGCGGCGCGGCGTGGGCGGCCTGGCGGGCGCGAAACCGACGCACTGTCTCCCGAAAATCTCGTCGGCCGCGCACACGCGGTGGTTCTCGCCGGAGGTTCGGTCTTTGGGCTGGCCGCCGCGGACGGCGTCGCCGCGGCGCTCTCCGTCAAGGGGATCGGATTGCAATTTCGGCCGGGTTCGCCGCGGATTCCCATCGTGCCCTCGGCCGTGCTGCACGATCTCGGCAACGGCGGCGACAAGGACTGGGGTCTCGCACCGCCTTACCGCGACCTTGGGATCCGCGCGCTCGACGCCGCCGGCAGCGATTTCGCGTCGGGTTCCGTAGGTGCGGGACGCGGCGCCATGGCGGGATTGATCAAAGGCGGCATCGGCTCCGCCTCATTGGATTTGGGCGGCGGACTGATCGTCGGGGCGTTGGCGGCCGTCAACTCCATCGGCTCGGCGCTGATGCCCGACGGCCAGACGTATTGGGCATGGGCTTTCGAGCTCGACCGGGAATTCGGCGGCGGCGGACCACCCCGCGAGCCCATGGACTCGAGCGATCCCGCACCCGATGAATCCCGTCTCATGGCGCTCGGTCGTCTGCAAGCCGGAGCCAACACCACGCTGGGCGTGGTTGCGTGCAATGCCGATTTGACCACGGTGGAATGCAAGCGCGTGGCCATGATGGCGCAGGATGGGATTGCGCGCGCGGTACGCCCCGCACACACACCTTTCGACGGCGACACGATTTTCGCCCTGGCGAGCGCGGCAGTGGAGCTCAGCGGCGGTCGGCAGCGCGCCGTCCACATCGGGCGCATCGGCTCCGCGGCGGCGGATTGTTTGTCAAGAGCCATCGCCCGAGCCGTGCACTTCGGCGGTCCGTCGCGGCATCAACCGCCCAATGCTTGATGAACCAAACCGGCCGCCAGCAGCAGCATCGTGGCTCCGATGAGCATGTCCAGCACCTGCCACGCCCGCGGCCGGGAGAAAACGGGCGCCAGCAGACGCGCGCCGAAGCCCAGCGCCGCGAACCATGCGCCGCTCGCCAACGCCGCGCCGCTCACGAACCACAGGCGCGAGTCGGGCGGCTGCCTGGCGCCCATCGACCCCATCAGCAAAACCGTGTCCAGATAGACGTGAGGATTGAGAAAAGTGAAGGCAGCCGCCTGAGCGACGGCGCCTCGTAACGATACCCGCGTGCTCCCGGCCGTCCGCAGAGACTGCGGATGAAATGCGCGGCGCAACGCGCCCAGGCCGTACCACAGCAGGAACAGCGTGCCCCCGATGGTGAGCGCCAGTGTGAGCATCGGCGCTGCGCCCAGTACCGCCGCAAGCCCGGCAACGCCGGCCGAGATGAGCGCCAGATCGGCGATCGCGCAGAAGGCGACGATCGGCATGACGTGCTCGCGCCGCAATCCCTGGCGGAGAACGAACGAGTTCTGCGCGCCGATGGCGGCGATCAGCGTGGCGCTCAAGGCAAAGCCGGCAGTGAAAGCGGAGGTCGTCATGCGGGCAGTTTCGGTTCCGCGAGCGCATGATTCCAGTTAAACTTCCTGACGTATATTAAGGAGGGCTAATGCTCGACTACGCGTCCCTGGCGGCCGTCGCGACCATCGTGCGCGAGGGGAGTTTCGAGCGCGCCGCACGCGCGCTCAACGTCACACCCTCGGCCATCTCGCAACGAATCAAGCAATTGGAAGAACGCCTAGGGTGCGTGCTGATCGTCCGCGGCCAGCCGTGCGCGGCGACCGAGACCGGCCGTCTGCTTTGCCGGCACGTGGAACAAGTCGGAATGTTGGAGCAGGATTTGCGCACCGCGCTGCCCCGCGTGGCGCCCTCGGGGTCGGAAGGCGGACGTGTAACGCTGCGAGTGGCCGTCAACGCCGACAGTCTCGGTACCTGGTTCATCGGCGCCATGACGGCTTTCCTGAGCGGCGATCGCGCGCTCCTGGACATCGCGCTCGACGATCAGGAATATACCTTGGATTGGCTGCGTTCAGGCGAAGTACAGGCGGCGGTGACAGCCAATTCCCGAGCCGTGCAAGGCTGCGATAGCGCCGCTCTCGGCAGGCTGCGCTACGTTGCGGTCGCGAGCCCGGAGTACGTACAACGCTACTTTCCTCGCGGCGTTACGGCCGCCGCTCTCGCTGCGGCACCGAGTCTGAATTTCGATCGCAAAGACCGGCTTCAGGCCCGGTGGATCCGCGGCGTGTGCAAGCGGGACGTCGACGTTCCCGTCCACTGGCTGCCCTCGATACAGGCATTCGTCGACGCCGGCCTCGCGGGCATTGGCTGGGGAGTGAATCCCATGTCGCTCGTTCAGGGGCAGCTGCGCGAGGGCGCACTGGTGGAACTGGCTCCGGGTCGTACTCTGTCGGTGCCGCTGTACTGGCAGCACACGCGACTGCAGATGCCCATGTTGGCCCGCCTGACTCGTGCGGTGGTGTCGACGGCCCGGCGTGCGCTTCGCGAGTGAATCCCCTACCGCCCGTTCAGGCTCGGCTCTACAAATCCTTCTCGTGAATCAGGATGTCGATCCGTTCACGCTTCAAGGTCCGAGGGTCGCGGTATAAGAAAACACGATGAGCGCGGAACAAAAGAATACTCCGCTGCGGACGACACCCATTCATGATTGCAAACATTCCTTCGTGGCCGAGGCTTTGTCTGCTGATTTGCCTCGCGGCACCGGCGCTCGCCGCGGTCCAGCCCGGCGATGCGATCGGCACCTTCGACATTGCGCGATTCGCAGTCGAAGGCAACACCTTGTTGAACGAGGCCGCGGTGCAATCGGCTGTCGGCGGATTTGCCGGCAAGGTGCGCAATTTCGGCGACATTGAGCGCGCCATCGGCGCACTGGAAAAGGCTTACCGCAAGCGCGGCTTCACCCTGGTCAAGGTGATCCTTCCCGAGCAGGAATTGAGTCAAGGGGTGGTGCGCCTGAAAGTGATCGAGACGCGCATCGGCAAGGTGCGGGTGGCCGGCAACGTCTTCCACAGTGAGTCCAATATTCGCCGCAGCCTGCCCGAACTACGGGAAGGCGGAATTCCCAACACCGAGGCGCTGTCGGCGGACCTCAGGATCGCCAATGAAAACCCGTCGAAGAAGGTCACTCTGGAACTCAAGGACGGCGGCGAGCCGGGCGTGATCGATGGGGTCGCGCAAGTCGTCGATGAAAAGCCTTGGTCCGTCGGCGCGGTATTGGACAACTCTGGATTCGATCCATCCGGCCGTTATCACGTCACGGCGCAGTATCAGAATTTCAATCTGTGGGGTCTCGATCACGTGTTCAGCGCGCAGTACACGACCAGCGTGGACGATGCGAGCAAGATCAGCGTGTACGGTGCCGGATATCACATCCCTCTTTACGCGAACGGCGACTCCCTGGACTTCTACGGCAGCTATTCGAACATCAACGCCGGAACAGTGTCCGCGGGCTTGGTCGATCTGCAGGTCAGTGGCGCAGGCACCACGTATGGCGCGCATTACAATTACGGTCTGCCTCGCATCGGACACTATGATTCGCAGTTGACGGCAGGCTTCGATCACAAGGCGTTTCGCAACAACGTCGTGTTGACGGGCCTGCAGCTGGGCGGCGATGTCACCGTCGATCCGTTCAGTCTGTCCTACGTCGGGCAGTGGGCGTTGCCCGGCGGCGATCTGAATCTTTACCTGACCGCGGTGCACAATGTGCCGGGGGGCGCCCATGGCAGCGATGCGGATTTCACCGCGGCGCGCTCCGGCGCCGCTCCCAGTTACGGACTGTTGCGCTATGGCGCCGGATACACCCGGGCGCTGCCGCAGGAGTGGCAGATGCGGCTGACCCTGAACGGTCAGTCGACTCATGACGCATTGGTGCCGGGCGAGCAGTTCGGCGTCGGCGGCGCGGCCTCGGTGCGCGGACTGCACGAGCGAGAAATTGCGGACGACTCGGGATTCGCGGCAAGCGCGGAGCTCTATACCCCCAATGTGTGCGCCGTCAGAGGCGCGGCGACTCGCTGTACCCTACTCGCCTTCATCGACGACGGGCATGTATCCCGCAATCAGGCGCTGCCTGGCGAGGAGACTCACCTGTCGGTCAGCAGCGCGGGCGTGGGATTCCGTCTCACCAGCGGCCGGACATTGTCTCTGCAGATGGATTACGGGCGGGTATTCAGCGCCTCGGATAACCAACAGAAAGGCGAACAGCGCCTACACGCCTTGATCGCTGCGGCGTTCTAATGCCGAAGATAAGGACCGAGAATATGAATCCACGCAGCCGATCGAAATTCACTCGCGCTTTGCGCCCGCGGCGGGCATTGGCCGCTGCGTCTGTCGGCTTGCTGGTGAGCACTGCAGCCTTCGCCAATCCGAGCGGCCCGCAAATCGTCGCCGGTCAGGTGAGCATCCTTGCCTCGGGCAATCGGTTGTTGATCACCAATTCGCCCGGCGCGATCATCAACTGGCAGAATTTTTCGATCAATCCGGGCGAACTCACGCGGTTCATCCAACAGAATTCCTCGAGCAGTGTGTTGAACCGCATTACCGGGCAGAATCCCTCGCAAATACTCGGGGCATTGCAGTCGAACGGCAGGGTTTTTCTGATCAATCCCAATGGCGTTCTATTTGGGGCCGGTGCCCAGGTCAACGTCAGTGGCTTGGCGGCTTCGAGTCTCAATTTGAGCAATGCCGATTTCCTGGCCGGCAAACTGGATTTCAGCGGCGCGGGGAAGAGCGGCGCCATCGATAACCGGGGTGCCATCACCACCCCCAGCGGCGGCCAGGTCTACCTGATCGCGCCCAACGTCACCAATGGGGGCATCATTACGGCGCCAAACGGCGATGTCGTGCTTGCGGCCGGACACAGCGTCAATCTTGCGGATTCGAACGATCCCAATATGCGCGTCGTCATCAGCGCGCCCGGCGACCAAGCGCTCAATGTCGGCAAGGTGGTCGCGGAGAGCGGCCGGATCGGTATTTATGGAGCCCTCGTCAACCAGCTGGGCCTGGTCAGCGCCGATAGTGCCGTGGCCGGGGAGAACGGCAAAATCCTGTTCAAGGCCAGCGGCGACACTTTGCTTGGCGCGGGCAGCGTGACGACTGCCACCGGCGCCGGCACCGGCGGCGAGATCCAGGTACTCGGCGATCGCGTGGGACTCACCGCAGACGCCATGATCGATGCCAGCGGACGGACCGGCGGCGGTACCGTCATGATCGGCGGCGATATTCACGGCAGCAATTCGGCCATTCCAGATGCCGCGCTCACTTACGTGGGTCCGCTGGCGCGGATCCGGGCCGACGCGCTGGAATCCGGCGACGGCGGCACAGTGATCGTGTGGTCGAATCAGCAGACCCAGATGTACGGAGACATCTCTGCCCGCGGCGGAGCGCATGGCGGCGATGGCGGCTTCGCCGAGATCTCGAGCAAGAACTTTCTCGATTTCCAGGGCTCCGCCGATCTGCGCGCGCCGCTCGGGGCATCGGGGACTTTGTTGCTCGATCCCAGCGACATTACCATCGCGTCAGGACCCTCGAGCGGCGACATCACCCTTCCCGGTTCGTCTCCCTTTACCATTACCGGCTCAAATGCCACGTCGATCTTGTCGGCGGCCGACCTGCAAAACGAGCTGAACTTGGGGAACGTCACCGTTTCGACCTCCTCGGGTGCGTCAGCGCCGTCGGGAGGCACGATTTCCGTGGCGGCGCCGATTGCGTGGAGCAATGCGAACAGCTTGACGCTGGCGGCGAATCAAAGCATTTCCATCAATGCGCCCATCACGGCCGCCGCCGGCACTCTGGTGTTGACGGCGGCCGCCGGAAACATCACTCAGACCATCAATCCCTCGACCCCGGCGGCGATCGCCGTAACGGCGCTGGCGGCCAGCGCTCCGAATGGCTCGGTGACGCTGACCGAACCCACCAACAATGTCACCGGCGCGATCGCCGGCGACGGCGGTCAGGGTTTCAGTCTCCGAAATTCCGGCTCTATCACCGTCGGCACCGTCGCATCGGTATCGGGCATTTCGAGCTCCGCCGGCAGTGTCGGATTGCAGGCGGGGAACGGAATCGTCCTCAACGATTCCATCACCGTCGCCGCTGCAAACGGCGTGGTCGCGCTGCAGACAGCCGGCGGAGACATCATGCAGAATAGCGGCTCGATCAGCGCCGCCTCGGTGTCCGCCGCCGCGCCGAACGGCAGCGTGGGCCTGAACGACCCAACCAATTCCATCGGTACGATCGCCGGCAGCGCCAACGGTGCCTCCGGATTTTCTCTGATCGACGGCAACAGCTTCACCGTCGGATCGGTTTCCGCCGTGGGCAATATTGCGTCGGCTAGCGGAATCAGCTCTTCGGGTTCGTTGGGCCTCGGTGTCGTCTTAGAGGCACCCACCGCGGGTGATATCACGTTCCCAGGTTCTGGTGAAGGCGCCCACCGGCGCGATAGTCCAGGGAAGCGCCGGTCTGATTACCGCCAGTTCCCTGAGCATTTCCGGCAACACAGGCATCGGTACCGCTGCGGCCCCGATGCAGATCAACGTCGGTACCCTGATGAGTGCCGGCTCTCAGGGATCGATATACATCAACGACAGCGTCGGTTTGACCGTCGACTCGATTTCCGCGCTCGGCGCGGTCGACGTCAATACCGGCGGCTCGCTGACCATTCCCACGATGCTGGCGTGCGATTGCACCAGGTCGATTTCCGGCTCCTCCGTCACTCTGACGGCGTACGGTCCGATGCTGCTGAATACCGGATCCACCATTACCGCCGCCAACGGGGTCGCGCTGTACGCGGGTTACGACGTTGCGAGCAGCACCTATGTCAGTTCCGGCGGCACCCTCACCGCTGATGGAAGCGTCACAGGCGCCACCATTGATCTTTTTGCCGCGGGCGCCATCAATATCACGGGCTCGATGACCGGCGTTCTGACGCAGAGGCCCCTGCAATATTCCGCGCCGCCGCCGCCGCCGCCGCCGCCGTCGCTGGCTCAATGCATTGCCAATCCGGCGTTGGTGGGCTGCAGCGCGGTGCTGCCGACGCTGGCTCAATGCACGGCGACGCCGACCACCGCCGGATGCAGCGCAGTGCTGCCCACCCTCGCTCAGTGCGCGGCGACGCCCACCACAGTGCTGCCGACGCGCGCTCAATGCACGGCGACGCCGACCACCGCCGGCTGCAGCGTAGTCCTGCCGACACTCGCTCAATGCACGACGACGCCGACCACCGCCGGTTGCAGCGTGGTGCTGCCGACGCTCGCTCAATGCGAAGCGACGCCAACCGCTGCCGGTTGCGGCGTGGTACTGCCAACGCTCGCTCAATGCACGGCGACTCCGGCAACCGCCGGATGCAGCGTCGTGCGGCCGACGCTCGCTCAATGCGAAGCGACGCCCACCACCGCGGGATGCAGCGTAGTACTTCCGGCGGCGATCGCGGCCACGACGCCCGTCGCTCAGGTCAACGCCACCGTTACCGTCGCGCTCAACACGACCGTCGATCATATCAACTCCCCTGGCAGCGCCACGTTGGCCGCCTCGAAGAGCGATGACAGCGCGAGCGGGAAATCCGACGGCGGGTCGGGAAGTGCAACCAATGAAAATACTTCGACAAAGCCGGGAATCAAGAATGACACTGCCAAAAAAATGTATTGCAACTAAGGCATGTCTGTTGGCGATGCTGTTGGCCGGCACGCCCGCCCTTGCGGACCCGATCGGCACCGTGACCGCGTTGAGCGGCTCTTTGCTGGTTAAACGCGCGAATGGCGCGATTGCGATTCTCGCCGTCGACTCACCGCTGCAGGCAGGTGATACGCTCGCAAGCAGAAAGGATACCTACGCACGGCTGACCCTGACTGACCATAGTTCGGTGACGCTCGCCTCCGACACTGAGTTGATCATGGAGCGGTACTCCTTCGACCAGACGCAGACGCAGTCGCAGAACAACACCGCCGTGCTCGATCTCGCCCGCGGCCGAGTGCACATCGTCACCGGACTGCTTGGCAAACGCAGCGCTGATACCTTCACGTTGACGACGCCGTCGGCGACTATCGATATCCGCGGTTCCGATATGATCGCCGAATACATCGCGCCGGATCGGAGCGAGGTAGCGTCGATCGGCTATACGGCGGCCGCCGCCTACAAGCATGTGCGAATGCGGTCATTTACCAGTCGAGCACCATTGCTTTTGGCGGCCAATTCTTCGGCAAACTTGCAGCTTGCGCAGAACACGATGCCACCCCCATCCGCAGCACGTGCTCCAGGTCTCTATGTTCAGGTGCTGGACGGAGCCATTCATTTGACCAACGGCGGCGGTACCCAGAATTTTACCGCGGGCCAGTTCGGCTTCACGCCGGGTTTCCAGACACCGCCGGTTATTTTGCCGACGAATCCGGGAATGCAGTTCACTCCTCCCCCGTCGTTTTCATCCAGCACGGGATCGCAGGGCGGCACCGCCGGCAGCAAGCCAGGCAACGTCGATTGTGAGGTGCGCTGAGACCGGACATCGATTGGGCGAGCCCGCAGCGGCCGCGTTCGCTACGCCCGGGGGAACGCCAGCGTCGGGGTGGCGGCAATCAGCGCCTCGGTATAGGCATGACGCGGCGACGTAAAGACGGTTTCGGTCGGGCCATGTTCCACGATGCGTCCCTGCTGCATGACGTATATCCGATCCGCGATCGATCTCACGACATTGAGGTCGTGCGATACAAATAGGTAAGCCAGCTGCAGCCGCGCGGCGAGTTCCGCCAGCAACTCCAGTATCTGGGCCCGCACCAGCACGTCGAGGGCCGACACCGCCTCATCGAATACGATCACGGAGGGTTCCGTGATCAGGGCGCGCGCGATGGCGATGCGCTGCCGCTGACCTCCCGAGAACTCGTGCGGGTAGCGCCGCGCGTCGGACGCCGACAGGCCGACGTGCTCCAGTACCGTCGCAACCTTGCGCCGGCGTTCGGCGGCGACGGGCGGCGAATTCAGCAAGTAGAACGGTTCCGCGATCAGCCGCTCCACCGGCCATTGGGGATCGAAACTGCCGTAGGGATCTTGAAACACCGCCTGAATGCCGCGGCGAAGCCGACGAAGAGTCGCGCCTTTCGCGGTCGAAAACACATCGCCCAGCATGCGAACCTCGCCTGCCTGCGGCCGTTCCAGCGCGAGGATGACGCGCAGCAAGCTGGACTTGCCGGAGCCGGACTCCCCCACCAGACCCACGGTTTCGCCCGAATGGACGGTTAGCGAGACCCCGTCCACTGCCCGCAAAGGCGCCGCCGCGCGCCACAGCGAGCGTCGCCGGCGCGGATATTCGTGAACGACGCCGCGAACTTCCAAAACCTGCTCGACTCCGGTCCGCTCGGCTCCGGTCCGCTCGCCTCCGGTCCGCGGCGCCGCCGCGCGCTTCGGCTTCAATTCCGCGGCGGCCAGCAGCGCTCTGCCGTAGGGATGCTGAAATTGGCGCAGCAGTTGTTGGGTCGCACCTTGCTCGACGATTTCTCCGCGGTGCATCACCGCAACTCGGTCCGTCACCTGCGCCACCACTGCGAGATCGTGGGTCACCAAAATCAATCCCATGCGGCGAGTGCGCGCAAGCTCCTGCAGTAACCGTAGTACTTGGGCTTGTGTCCCGACATCCAAAGCAGTGGTAGGTTCGTCCGCAATCAGCAGCGGCGGTCCCAGAACCACGGCCATGGCGATCGCCACGCGTTGGCGCTGCCCCCCCGAGAGCTCGTAAGGCAGGCGATCCAGCGCTCCCTGCTCGCCGCGCAAACCCACGAGATCGAGGGTTTCGCGCGCCGTGCGCCGGGCCTCCGCAACCGACACCGAGCGATGCAATCGAATCGTCTCCGCGACCTGGTCGCCAATGTGCATCAAAGGATTCAACGCCGTCATCGGCTCCTGAAACACGATGCCGATGTCGCGGCCGCGAATGCTCTGCAGTTGGCTCTCGCTCTTGCCGGTCAGCGCCTCGCCGCGCAGGCGCACGGCGCCCGTGAGCGCGGCTCGCGCAGGCAGCAACTGCATGATGGCAAGAGCGGTCATCGATTTTCCCGATCCCGAGGCGCCGACCAGGCCGAGAATCTCCCCGGCGTCGACGCGCAGCGAAAGATTGTTGATGATCGGAGCTCCGCCTATGGACACGTTCAAGGCATCGATCTCCAGTAGCGGTGCGGCGGCCTGAGCGGCGGTCATTTCGGCTGTTCCGGCCGTCGCCGCAATCCGTCGCCCAGCAGGTTCAAGCCCAACACGAACAACAGCACGGCGGCGCCCGGAAACAAGGCAAGCGTCGGTGCCAGGGCGGTCAGCGTTTGAGCGTCATTGAGCATGCGTCCCCAGCTGGGCGTGGGGGGTTGCGCACCCAGACCGACATAGGAAAGACCCGCCTCCGCAATCACTCCCAGCGAAAATTGAATCGTTCCCTGCACCGCCAGCAATGCGACTAGATTCGGCAGGATGTGCTCGAAGGAGATCCTCGCATGTCCCTTGCCGGCGACGCGCGCAGCCAAGGTGTAGTCGCGAGTCCACAACTGCAGCGCCCCGCCCCTGGCGACGCGCGCGAACACCGGTATGTTGAAAATGCCGATGGCGATGATGGCGTTGATGGCCCCGGGGCCGAACACGGCGGTGATCAGAATCGCGAGCAGCAGGGAGGGAAATGCAAACACCAAATCATTGCCGCGCATGATGAGCTCGTCGATCGCGCCGCGGCGGGCAGCCGCCCACAGCCCCAACGGCACGCCGATGAAAACACCGATGATCACCGACAACAGGGCCACGCCCACCGAGTTCTTGGCGCCGGCCATGATCATCGACAACACGTCGCGGCCCAGCTGATCGGTGCCGAACCAGTGATGCAG
>WNFL01382370.1_pt3 | contig 16324 bp, 19 predicted proteins | sample 5400361 | NCBI WGS metagenome assembly WNFL01 (sample SAMN13153351, study PRJNA577476) | soil metagenome | isolation source: 40 cm soil on Douglas fir-dominated hillslope | place: USA:California | collected 2013-09-17 | reverse complement strand
CGTTAGCCCTCGCTTGATCTGCCACGCGGGTAAGCGGCACGGACCTGTGACCGCTACCCGCAGTGGCGAGGATTGCAGTCGCGACGATGAGCCAGCGCGCATCACCGTGCCGGCCCGAACGAGGGAGCGACTGGACGGTCAGATCACTCGGTCCGCCGCGGTTGTCGCTGCACTGAACGCCGAGCGGCCCGCGTTCTGGGTCAGACATCCGATACGGCCGCGAGTCCGTCAGCACCAAACTCGCTGACCTCGACGGTTCGGCCGTCTTGGGCTCGCCGACTTTTGGGTGCGCTGACACTACCCCGCTAATCGGCCTCTCCGCCTCAGGCGTAACGCCGACTCACGGATGAGCAGATCGGTTTTGAGCATCACCTGCACGGGTTCTCGCCCGCCCCGCGCGATCAGGGCCAGCAACTCCCCGGCCAGCCGCTCACCCATTGCCTCGACAGGCTGCCGCACGGCGGTCAGCTTGGGGTTGGTGTGCCGGGCCAGGGGTGAGTCCTCGAAACCGATGACCGCGACATCGTCGGGCACCCGCCGCCCGCTCATGCGCAGCGCGCGCAACACCCCTGCCGCCATCAGCTCGGAGGCGGCGAAGACGGCGTCAAGATCTGGACGACGGTCGAGCAGCCGGTACACCGCATGCTCGGCGGAGAACCGGCCGAAGTCCCCGAACATGATCAGACCCGGATCGCTCAGCCCGGCGTCGGCCATGGTCATCCGGTAGCCACGGAGACGGTCGACGCCAGGGGACATGTCGGCTGGGCCAGCCACAGTGGCCACGGTCCTGCGGCCGCGCTCGAGCAGGTACCGCACGGCCATTTTCGCCCCGCCTACGTTATCAGCATCCACGTATGAGAGGCCGGCGTCGTCGCAGAAGGGACGCCCGGCCAGCACCACGGGTACGTCGAGTCCTGCGATGTCGAGTGGGCGCTGTCCATGCACGCTCACCAGCACGGCACCGTCCACATGACCGCTGCGCAGGTACCTCGACGCGATCTGCTGGTCTCGTGGCGAGTGTGCCGTGAGCAGGACCGGCTGGATGCCCTGGGACAGCAGCTCCCGGCTGCCGCTCCTGAGGATGAGCTGGAAGAACGGCTCAGAGAAGACCCGGGAGCTGTCTTCGCACACCACGAACGCGGCCGATCCGGTATGCCGCCGTGCCGAGTGTGCTGCCCGGTTACGCACGTAGCCGAGTCGCGCCATCACCTCCTCGACCACACGGCGGGTCTCCGGCCGCACCCCCGCGGAACCGGTAAGTACGCGCGACGCGGTCGCCGACGATACACCAGCCTGCTCGGCGACATCACACAGCCTGGCCCGTGCATGCGTGTCCGTGACCGACATTCCGCCTCCTCGCCAGTCCACCCTCCAGTGCTGGCGGATGGGCCGCAACCCGCCGCGGGTGCGTGCGCGCGCGCGAACCAACTCCGGTGTTTCGGTGTATTACGCCCATTGAAACAATCTTATGTATATTCTGGGCGGACGTGAACCCTGTCAAGACTGTTACCTCGGCTCCGCTCCGAGCCAGGCCTGCATGAGGGGCGTCCCCACATGTGACCCGAGGGTGTGGATCAAGCCGCCGGTGAGTCCGACGGTGACTACCCGACGGCCAGTCACGCCCACGGTGACCCGCAATGCGGCCCCCTGTGGCGCCCTCTCGGATGGGAACGGGTACACCTACCCGACGAAACTGGATGCCGGGCTACGACGTCCCGGCCGGGCAGTGGTTCCCTGCCCAGTTCCAGATGCTCGTGCCGGAACGCCTATCCACCTGTCCCATGACCAGCCGCTCCACTAGCCGCCCCTGAGCTCCTCCCAGGGAGAACCGCATAACTCCGGGACGGAGCCGCTCAACACGCATGGAGCCGGCGCGGCAGACCCGGGATCGGGCCCGGCCGCGCCGGCGGCTGTAGTGCCGCCTTATCCGGCTGACAGCCGGAACTGAATCGACGCCAGCGTGCTCTGCTTGGATGAGTTGGCTGAGGTGGGGTCGTAGTTGTTCTTGAGCAGCGCGTAGGAGTCCTCACCGTTCAGCGCCCAATAGGTCCAGCCCATCCACCGGTTGGCCTTGAGGTAGGAGACGAGAGTGGAAAACCACTGCCCCTGCGAACCCGGCGACGTGCTGGAGATGTCGGATGACGTGTTGCCGGTGCCGAACTCGCCGACCCAGATGGGCACCTTTTCCTTCGTGTAGAGGTAACCCCAGAACTTGTGCCACACGTTGTACAAGCTCGCTCGGGTGGTCGACGAGGTGAACCAGCTCTGCTGGTACAGGTTCGGCCCGTAGTCGTGCGCGGAGTACACGACATGGCCCGGGGAGTTCAGCACGACCGGGTACTTGCCCGCCATGGCCAAGTCGCCACCCCACCAGGTGGTCTCGTAACCACCCGGGGACTTGGGGTTCTCACTAATACCTTCGCAGAGGATCAGGGCGTGAGGGTCGGCGGTCAGGATGGCGTTGCCTGCCTGCTCATAAGCCAGCCTGATGTCGGTGTTGGGGTTGCCGGTCCCCCATGTCGCTCCCTGCGAGTAGGGCTCACGGGCCGGGGTGTGCGGCTCATTGCGCAAGTCGAATCCGATGACCGTCGAATTGCCCGCGTATCTCTTGGCGATGGCGACCCAGTCATGGACCCAGTCCTGGCTGGTGTAGGTGCTTGTGTGCCAGAGGCCGTTGGCCTCCGCTGAGTTCCCCGCCTCGGACCTGTGGTCATCGAGGATGACCTTCAGTCCCGCCCGCCCGGCATAGGCGATGATCTTGTCGAGGACCTGCAGGGAGTTCAGCCCCTTCAGGCCGATGTTGATGCGGCCACTGCTGCCGTAGTAACTGACGCCCGACGGGACGATCGGTTTCTCGACCATCTGGTTGGAAAAAGGGATCCGGATGGTGTTGTAGCCAAGGTTCTTGATGTCGTTGATGATGGTGTGATAGTCCTGCGTCCACAGACCGTGCGCCACCTCGTCCGTGGTCTCGAACCCGTACCAGTTAATTCCCGCGATACGGATCGGGTGCCCCTGGGAGTCATAGATCCGGTTGCCTTCGGTGTGCCAGTAACCACTGCCGGAGGGCCGTGCAGCATTCGGCGGCCCCGCGCTCTGCATGGCGGGTGCGGCGACACATCCGGCCACAAGGCTGACCGCACCGAGGACCGCCATGGCGGAACCGACCAGGGCCAGTTGCCTCCAATGGCGCGGGGACAAGGAACCCTCCGCGGATCCTCGCGTATACAACAGGCGCATCCATACCTCCTAGGGCTGGCGGGGCAGCCGGGGTGGCTCGGCCAAAATGGCTGGCCAGGCAGGGCGAAACGCTAACGCCCGCGCCGCGGGTCCGCCAACGATCCTGGGTGGCCGGATCATGACAGCAGCCGAATAGCCCTCTGACCAGCACGAACATCACGCCCCGACACCGGCTGAGGCATGAAACTTTCAGGCCGGTCCCTGCGTGCTCGACCCACTGGCGGACGAACGATCCACGCGGCATCTGAATGATCTGGATGCACAGGAAGCGAAGAAGCGATGAGCAGTTCGATCGACCAGGCGTTGTTCGCGCGCGGCGGGCGGGCGAGCCGGGTCCGGAGCTGCACGTGGCATAGTGCGCTGCCATGGCGGTCGCCGCGAAGGAATGCCGGCCGCTCCGATCACCGCGGTTACCTCGTCGCGGCGCGCTCGCAGAGTTCTGCAGGTGGACTGGACGCGCAACGGCATCGACCATTCCTTCCGGCGAGCCGGGCACCGCGCGTGTGCTCCAGGTCGATGACGTCATGATGCGAAAGCAGGTTGCGCCCGCGCTCCCGGCCGCCCGCAGCGCGGCGGTCTTGCTGGCGGTGGCTTCTGCGTCAGCGCTTGCCGTGCCGGGGGACGTTGCGCGGCTTGCTGGCATCGGTCAGCATGGGCTGCGTCCAGTCACGCGGGCGGGTCATGCGGCTTGCGATCCGGATCGTGTCGGATGAGTATCTTGATCTTTACGTCCTGGCCGTGGCCGCGCTGACGTTCACCATCTTGGGCATCGCAGGGGTGGCCGGCATCAAGGTGCTGGCATCGGTCACGCTGGCCCTGCTGGCGGTCCTTGCTTATTGGCAGATCAGGTCGCGGCGGCATGTCGCTGACACCGCCAGCAGGGCCAGCGTTCCGATCCGCTGGCGATCTTCCGCGCGGAGTTCCCGGACGATCTCGAGTCCCGGCGCGGCGCCGCGTCCAGCCTGCTGCTCATCGGCATGTCGATGACCAGGACGGTCCAGGGCGGGTCGCTGACCGTGCTGCGCCGGGTGCTGGGATCAGGCGGGAAGATCCGCGTCCTGCTGGTGGATCCGGCGGACGACGCGCTCGTCCGCGCGACGAGCGAGCACCGGCCGCACGGCATCACGGCGGACCGGCTGAAGCGGCGGATCGAGGCCACGCTCGATGAGCTCGCGGCGCTGCGGGACGCCATCGGCGGTGACCTTGAGATCCGGGTGGCGCCGTTCATCCCGCAGATGGGCATCAACGCCGTCGACGTGGGGAGCCCGGACGGCCTGATCGTCCTGCAGCACTACCAGCACAGGCCCGTCGGCGAGTCCGCGCCGATCTTCACTCTCCGGCCCGCGGACGGCTTCTGGTATGAGCACTTCGCGGCCGCGGCCGAGCGCCCGTGGGCGGACGGGATTCCGTGGCCGCTCGCCGCGGCCGCCGCGCTGCGCAGATCCGCCCGCCCGCTATTCACCGAGGAGTTCGGGCCCGAGCTGGAACTCGCGATGAGCCAGGCCCGGGAGCTGCTGATCACCGGCGTCACCCGGAACGCGCTGATCATCAGCAAGTACGGCAAGGTCGAGGACTGGCTCAGGAGCGGCTGCCGCATCCGCATCCTCCTGATCGAGCCGTCCAGCGACGCCATCGGCGTCGCGGCCGAGCGGTACTACGCGGAGAGATCGCCTGACAGCACCCGCGAGCGGATTCGTCACACGCTGCGGCTCCAGGCCGAGCTCAAGCGCTCGACCGGGGTGAGCTGTCCGTGCGCCTGACGTCCCACCCCCGGGCATGGGCGTGATCTGCGTGGACGGCAGCCAGGACAGCCGCTCCGAAGCCTCCGCGCTGTTCGCGGAGTACTACACCTACTAGGCGCCGGGCGAGCCGAAGTTCGTCCTGCTGCCCACCGGGGACCGGTGGTTCGACAACCTGCATCAGGAGGCTGAAGCCCTCTGGGCCAGCGCCAGAGAGTACAACCTGGCCCCGTGACGCTGCATCTCTCAGGTTCGGCCTGATGTGGGTGGGCAGGCCCAAGGAATCGCGCAGCCGCGCGAACAGATGGCTGATGACGAGGCATCATCGCGGGGATACACCAGATTTGTCGGTATGCCTTGCTAGCGTGCCGATCGTGACTTTGCGGCTGGCGGAGTTGACGCCGGACAACGTTCAGGCAGCTTGCGGCATTGAGGTCAAGCCTGAGCAGCGGAGATTCGTTGCCCCGGTTGCCGAGTCGCTGGCGGAGGCCTACGTCCACTACGGGACGGCGTGGCCGCGGCTCATCCTGGACGATGATCGCGTCGTGGGGTTCGTCATGGGCAACTTCGACCCGGACAACGAGATCGACGCGTTCCGGGCAGGCATCTGGCGGCTGAGCATCGCAGCTGGCGAGCAGGGCCGGGGGTACGGCAGATTCGCGGTCGAGGCGATCGGCGCAGAGGCGCGGCGGCGCGGCCAGAAGCGCATCACCGTCTTGTGGCTGCAAGGTGATGGCGGCCCGGAAGGCTTCTATCTGCGCCTGGGCTTCACTCCTACCGGAGAGGTTATGGGTGGCGAGATCGTCGGCGAGCTGATCCTGTAGAGCCCGTTCGCTGGACCGTGTTACAAGATTCGCGCTGATCTGCTTGCACTCCAGCTGAGCGGCAGCGGAGAGTGCGGACGCAGGTCGGCGAGCTAGCAGCCGGAGAGCTGGAGCAGAAGAACAGACAAAACTCCTGGAGCGTGTTAAGGATCAAATGAGGCTGATCCGTCAAGGATCGAGTGGAGCTAGGCAATTCTGTTGGGTGGAGTGCGCATCTCTTGCCAGGCAACCCACTGGTAGCGACTCCCGAAGGGGCCGAGACCGCTGGCAGCGTGTCTGTGCCGAAGGGCACAATGTCCGGAACTGGTTTATCGGGAGGCCGGACGTGACGGATCGCAGCGGCTGCGGCCTGGCGGAGCTGACGATTGTGCAGGCGGTCGCGGCCCTGTCGACAGGCAGCGACGAGGCTGCGTCGGCGAGGGTGCTGGACGAGGTCGACCGGCGGATCGGCCTCGGCCCGAGCTACGCGTACCCGATGGTGTGCGACCTGACCAAGCCGTGGGTGATCCCGGCGCCGCTGCTCGCGATATCGGGGAATGCGGGCGACCGGACCTTTCCCCAGCCAGCGGAGCCAGTCCATACTGAGTGCCGCCTGTCCCGGGTCGGCGAGGTGGTCGTGGCAGCTGAAGCCGGAACGATCGCGCCGGTGCCAGCCGGGCTGATCAACGGCACCTGGTGGCGCGGCGCGGCGCAGCCGCCGCTCGACCCGTTCGGGGTTATCACTGCATTGCGCCATCTGATCGACGATCCCGGGCTGCCGGACAGCCAGCTCCTCCATTTCGCCGGCGGCCCGATCTCCACCACGGGCAGCGAGCTGACCGGCGACTTCGAGGCGCTGACCCGCGGCCGGCGGACCACGATCCGTGAAGCGGCCCGGATCACGCGCACGGACGCCCCAGTGCCGCCCGCCGCGGCCGAACCGTCCCGCAAGCGCGGGCCGTTCAAGTTGACCGACAGCCCAGGACCGAGGCCCAGACCGGTCCATCTGATCATCGATTCAGTGCCCCGCCACATCTGCGAGCCCGACCTCGTGGAAGAGATCACAGGAGCGATCCGGCCGGAGAACTGGGATCCGCCCTACCCGCCGGCCGGGACCCCGCCGCAGCCCGCCGACCTGCACGACCGACTGGCCGCCAGCGTGCTGCCGATCGCCGAGATTCGCTCCGAAAGCCGCCAGGCCTACATTCGCCTTGAGATCAGGCTGCGCCCCGGGTCCGACCCCCTCAGAGTTCTAGCGCAGCTTGCGCGCATGGACGGACTCGCCGTCGGACTTGCCGCTCAGTTCCCGGCCCCGCTCGCGGGCCTGCTGCGCTCCTGGACCGACGCCTGCCGGCACCAGGACATCACCACCAGCCTCGACCAGCTCGAAGCCGCCATCCGCGCCGACCAACTCGACCAGCAGGACTACTGGAATTGACCTGTGGCGGCAGTAGCTGCCAGCTTCGCGAACTTGGCGACCATGCTCGGCCTCGACCCTTGACATAAATGGGAGCGTCAAAAACCAGCCCCCGCACGGTTCACGGCGACTGCCCACAGCACTCTGTCCAGCGCCTGGCCCCGCAACGGTCAGACGGGCCCGCTAACGTTGTCGCATACCGTGACCAACCGTCTAGGCGTATCAAGGATCATCCGATGCGCCAGAATTAGCCCCGGCACATGCTTTACAGATGCCCTAGGCCTAGGAAACATCGTCAGCCTTGCGGGGGCTGGTGCGGGGTTTGGTCCAGGCTCTATGACGTTGACCGCGAAGGCGCTGGACTGTCCCAGGCTGCAGGGCCTGGACGGGTCGACGTCGATGAAGCCGCCGCCGACGATTAGCGTGTCGCCTTCCCGGGCCATGACGGTGCCGCCAGGGTTGAGGATTTCCAGGGGTTCAGGCGGGCCCTGTAGCCGTGCGGCCAGATCACCGCGTGGGTCATGCCGCGGTCGGTCAGCCAGACGCAGTACTGCCCGCCCGGGAGCAGGCCGCCGGCGAGTATCCCGCCCGATCGTGCCGTCATGGTGGCCAACGTGGGGGCGCCCGGGCGGGGTGCCGGGCTGACTGGAAGGTCGATGACTGGCCTGTCTGTCATTGCCTGTCTGCTTCCTGCGGATGGGTGCTGTGCGAGCATTCTGGAGCCGCTAAGCCGCGCTGGCCACTGGTAGTTGCTGGGGCGATAGGCGGCGCCGCTGCGCGGCGCTGGGCCCGGCGCCAGCGCTCGGGCTCAGCCTTGGGAGGCGCGCCCAGCGCGCGCCGGGCCGCACCGGGCAGCACCACTGATCAGCGAGGCTCACTCATCACGCGACCCAGTGCTGCACTTGGCCGTCTTCCTGGCGTTCCATTGTCCTGCTCCCGGCCACCGTGTCTAGGTCGCTCCCTGCGGTCGCGTCGCATGCGATCGGCTTCGCCGAACCTAGACACGGCGCCCGCTCGCCAGGGATCGGCGCCTATCAGGAAGACGGGAGCAGAGCAGGCATCACGACACGGGTCCCGGCAGCCAACGGATACCTGCGACGATGATCTGCATGGCCATTGCGCAGACTCCCGAGCCGCCCTACCACGTGGCCGTGATCACCGTGGAGCGCACAGACTCCGATGACGGCTACCTCGAAATGTCCGACGCGATGTACGAGCTGGCCCAGGCGCAGCCAGGTTTCCTGGGCATGGAATGGGTCTACGACAGCGGGCAGCGAACGGGGATCACCTCGTCGTACTGGGCAGATGCTGACGCGATCGCGGCGTGGAAGCAGCACGCCGAGCACCTAGTCGCGCAACGCCTGGGACAGGAACACTGGTACCGGGCCTACACCGTCCGGATCGCCCGCGTGGAGCGCGACTACCGATGGCCAGCCTGAGAGATGGTCCCGCGCACGGCGAAGCGGATCGCCTCAGCCTTCCCAAGTTCGAATCCTGGACCTGCCACCACCTGTAGTAATGCGCTCTGAACTGGAACACTCCGGTCTGGGCTGATCTTGCCGCAGGCGGCTTCTATCGCTCACGGTTTCGGGTCGTGGTAGCTGCGCTCGTTGCGGGGGTGAGGTGATCGATGCCGAGGAAGACGATGCGACACAGGGCGATAGTCGTTGCCCACAGCCAGCGGGGACCGGCGCTGAGCAGCCCGAGGAGCACGGCGGGGGCGATCGTCTGGCCCACGCTCCAGGACAGCTGAGGGCCGCGGAGCTTGGCGGGACGATTTGTCAGCCTGCCCAGCACGTGCCGGGGACGAGCTTCGGGGTCTTCGCGGACGCCCAGGGCCACAGGGTAGGCGTGGCCGCGAACGGATAGGCGCAGCGCCGACGTCGTGGGGGAGGTAGGTGGGTCCCAGCGGTCGGTTCCCGGTCTCAGTCGCAATGACCGGTGCACGGCGTCGGCAGCTGGAAACCACCTACTTCGGACGAAGTGTCAACTTGGTCGCGGCCGGAACTGCCACTTTGTGGCACTGATCGGCATCGTGACCTGTGAGCGCTGAGCGCTTTTCGCCGAACCGGCGCTGGCCACCTACGGCTACCTCAGGCCACCCGCGACCGCTTCCTGCGCCAGGGCTCCCTCCGGATACTGCCGGTGGGACCTTGGTCGTTGAACGTTGTCGTAGCAACCGCGAAAGTCGGCCATGCCGCCCACGTTTAGGACGCCGCCGACCCGAGCGGTGTCATGCGCTGTGCGAAGACGGCCGGGTTCCGCTGGCGGCGTTCCTAGCCGAGCACGACATCGTCGTCAGCGTGCTCCGCATGAAGACTTCGCCGGCAACCGCCTCGCCGCCAGACGGCGGGCGGGCCCATTCGGCGTCAATTCCGGCCGCGATAGGGCGTCCGCCAGCGCCGGGCCGGATGTCTCCACGGTGAAGACGGCGAGGTCGCCGATGAGCCGAGCGCAGGCGACGGGGATCGCGCACCTCCGCGATGCCTACCTGCCGAGGTAATCGGACGCTGGGAGATCGATCGCACGAAATCTGATCACTGCCATCACTGAGCGTGATCTCAACGCCGTCACTGAGAGTGATGTGAGAGCCGGAGGTGGCTAGTTGATCGTGGAACGAGTCGTGGACCGGGTTCAGCGAATACTGGGTGCTTCCTGTGCTTGCTGGGCGTTCCGCTGTGCTATTGGTGCAGCTAGTGCGTCCAGGGCGGTGGAGCGTGGCAATGGTAAGGAGAAGGTCTACGGTTCGATTCCGTAAGGGGGCTCGCAGGTAATAGACAGTTTTTCGAAACTATTGCTGGTCCAGTTTGTCGCGTTCGTGGAACGAGTCATGGAGACGCTCCGGCGCCCAGGTTGCTCAGAATGCACACTGCTGATCATTATTGATCACCCTCTGTAATCGGGGCCGCTCGGTCATCATAAGAGCGAGTTGAGTTGGTGGCCGGAAGCTGTCCATCTACCCGGCCTGCCTGCCTCGTCACTGAGCGGGAGACGTTTCATCGTCGCCCATATCGCCGAATAGGTTTCCCTATGAAGCTAGTAGCTATCCGCGTTCAGTCCAATCCCGAATATCCGTTCTGAGTGGGCTGGAGTAGCTGCGTACTTCAGCGCAGCGATCCTGCTTCGCTGACGCCGGTTGCGCGCCCGTCCGGGGCGGCACCGATAAGCCTTGCGAAGGCTTCTCGAGTAACTGGGGACGATGCTGCAATGGCGCTCCACAGAGCAGTGGTTCCGCTTACGCCCAGGGCGATCAGTGCCGGCCCGTTGAATCGGTACACGGCGTCGCAGCTTTGGTTCATGGCCCAACCGTAGGTGGTTGGGAGCACGGTGAGACGGGCCTTAAGCGTGTCGAGCGCGCCGAGAGGCAGCGGGTGGTCGAAGTCCGTCAGCAGTTCACCGTTCCAGAGCTCGGCGTCCCAGGCGCAGGTGAAGGCGTAGTCGGAGAACGTATTGGCGTATCGGGTCCGCGTCACGCAGGCATCGTCGTCCGGGTCGATCAGGTACACCGGCGGGTCGTCGTTGGTGGTGGACGTCGCCACGACCCATCGGCAGCAGTGCTGGCTGTCGGTCTCCAGCAGCAGGAATCCCGAGGGCAGGAACCGGTTGATGGTCTGGCCGTTGAAGTCTGGGGTCTGGGTGACCAGATTGCTGCTAATTGCGGCCAGGCGTCGATCACCTCCGAGCAGGTACCACTCGCGGACAGCTTCCGGCAGCGGCGCCCCGGTCGCGTGTTCGAGCTCGGTGAGGTCGGCACGCGCTTCCGCGCTCTCGTCGTCAGGCCCGAGCATCGCGTACGCCGCCGAGTTCCACGCCATGAAGGAGATCGCACCATACGAGCCCAATCGCTGAACACGGGCGTCCGCTCATCGGCATTATGCCGGTGATCCTTGTCAAGTTAATCGTGGCTTATTCCGGTAATGGCGTGCCGCTGTGGCAGCGGTGGTGTTGAGAAGTTCGCCGATCTGGGTCCAGGCGAGGTCGTGGTCGCGGGCGTCATGGACGGGAGGAGTTGCTCGGCCTGGGCGATCAGGCTGGCCAGGGTGTGCAGGCGAACGGCGGAGTCGCCGAGCCAGCAGGCCGTGCGCAGCCGGGCGAGGCTGTCGATCGCCTCGCTGAGGACCTGACGGCTGTCGTGGCCGGTGAGGGGTGCGAGCATCTGGCCCGGGCGGGCGAGGTGCAGGGGCGGGCGTTTCATGACGCGTCCTGGTCTACTCGGGCGAGCAGCGTGGCGAACTGCTGCCCGCGGTGGTTCTGGTGCTTGGTGATGGCGTCGTCATGCTGGGCTTGCAGGGCGGGGCGGAACCCGATGCTGGTCTGGAAGAACGTGCTGGACTCGCAGATCGACTCGAACGCGCAGTCCAGTTCTGGGGGCCGGGTGCAGTAGCCGTTGCCGAGCATCCGGTGGTGCTCGCGGCGCAGCCGGGCCATTTTCGGCCCGATCGCGTCGGCGGGCAGCACAGGGGCCTGGCCGTAGAGTGCGTCGACTTTGTCGGTGACGGCGAAGGACTCGTCGGCGACGGTGCGGCTGGCGATCTTCTGGTGGAGTCAGGTATCGCAACTGTCTGAATGCCTACTGGTTCCGGACCCAGTTAGTGAAGTCGGCTGCGATTCCTGCTGGGTTGGCGATTTCGGTCTGGTCGGCGATCTCGCCGTAGTACTCGAGTTCGTGGATGAGCACCGGGATGGTGCGGCCGAAGGTCTTCCGGATGAGACCATCGGCGTGCAACTGGCTGGCCGTCTGGGCGCAGGTGGTGACGAAGCGGCGGGTGATCTGATCTGCCAGGGGCCGGATAGCTTCCCAGTCTTGGTTCGTGTTGTTCTCCGGCTCGGAGTACCACCAGCCGTGGTCCTTGATCCAGGCTTCGCGGAGCCGGGCGCCTGCTGGGTCCCGGGTGCTGTCGCCGATGACGGCGAGTTCGTCTTGCGGCCAGAAGGCGTAGTTCCAGCGGGCTTCAGCCTCGTCGGAGGGCGGGCCCGCGGGAAAGAGGCTGAACCCGCGCTGACAGGCCATGATCTGCCGTACCCGGCTTTCGGTGTTGTAACCGATGGTCACGGCGGGGCTGGCGGGAGTCATCGTCTTGGTCGTAGACCTAGAAGGACACTGCGTAGGCGTCGCGGGCCTCGCTCGCCGGGATCGCTGCGATCCCTTTGGCTGCTGCCTGGTGGAGATGGTCGGGGACAGCCATGGCCAGGTGATCTCCTTGTTTTTCATGCGATCGCCGGCTGACGTCGGCCGCGTAGCTGGACCAGTCCCCGGCGGCGTCGCCGTTGCCGGGCAACGGCGACGCTGATGTGGATGCCGAGCATCCGGGCAAGCACGGCGGCGGGCAGGTCGGTGGCGAGCTGGAACAGTGCCGCCGAGCGGGATCGCCCGGAGCGGATGCTGAGCTGGCGCAGGCGCTCGGCCAGCTGGCTGGCGCTGATGGGCCGTCCGGGCTGGCCGCCGGGGAACAGCCAGGGCGAGGTGCCCTGGTCGCCGATGGCGGCGTGGCCGCGACGGGCGGCGGCGACCTGCAGGACCAGGGCGTCAAGTGGCTCGGGAAGGACGACCGGCTCTGGGCCGAGCGCCCCGAGCCCGCGCGTGTGCACGCATGTGCGCCTCCCCCCATGCAGCTGACGATATGTTGACGCGCGAGGCAGGGCCACGGTGCACACCGCGGAGCGGGCGCCTGATGAGCGCGAATGTTCGGAACTGACATTTGGCTCGAGGCACTTACTGCGGCCAGGGCGAATCTGCTGACCGGCGCCCAGTTCCGCAGCGAGCTGACGAACCTGATGCCCTGGCGCCTCGAGCGTTAGCTCGGCTATCGGGCCACCTTGGACTTTAAGTCTTCAACACCACAGGCAGCGGCATCTGCAACATGATCTTCGCCACCGACCACTGGGCCGGCGAGAGAATCATGATCGAGGCAGCGTGGCGGTTGGCCCACTGACGTGAGCGGACAGCGGTGTGGCACGGCTGCACTTCTTCTTGCAGAGCCTGGAACCGCCGAGGGATCCGGGCACACTCCGATGGTTCCGGCTCCAATCGGGACGACGGCGGGGACCAGCACCTCGAGGGTGGGCTCGCACGGAAGAGGTCACTGCTTCTAGGCCTGACTCTTACGCCGCATGATGATCGCAACCGCCGCACCGATAGCGCTCCACAGCACGGCCGTCAGGATCCCATAGGCGTTCCACCAGAAGAAGCTGACAAAAAGCAGCACAACTCCTGTTGGCAACGTCCACTGCCACCACGCAGGAACCCGCCGACCCAAGCGAACGCCAGCTGAACTCAGCCTTTCACCCGGCCCTGCAACTAGCTGATTTCGCAGAAGTCCCCAGCGCGCAAAAACTCGATCAACATCAACCCCCATCAGCATGCCCACCCAAAGCAGCGTGGGCAAGGCAAGGAAACCCAGGGCCGCAGTCGAAGAATCCGAACTGTACATCGACACGAGGAGCCAGGTGCTGGCGCCGATAAATGCCGATCCGAGCAACCATGCCCCAGCCGCCGTCGCCACCCGGAACCAGTAGTACAAGAGCGGAGCAAGCCACCACGCCGTCGTGATGACCGCAACACCGAAGTTCGCCGCGCTGACCGTCTTGCCGCGGACGGTCAGTTGGACCGCCAGCATCGCAACAGCAGCGGTGCCGGAAACGATCGCACGAGCCGCCGTCAACGAGTTTCGCGCTCGACTATCGGCCTCCGCCAGTACCACATTCCCAGCATGTCACCACCTCGCGCGTGATCAACGGTTGTGAGCCCGCCAGCCGCGCCGAACGGCGATTCGGTAGCGCGCAGGCTCCCTCGGTGCTGCGGTCGGCGCGCGCACCGAACGAGCCTTCGCGTAGCCATGCGCAGGGTCGATTGCCGTCCTTGCTGACCCGCAGCAGTCCCGGGCGTTCTGGCGGCTGCCGACTGGGTGAGCTGGTCTTCGCCGGACGCAAGGCTCGATTCCCCTCGCCCTGCTGCAGCTTGACAGTCCCTACCAGGCCGCCAGCCCGATCCAGGCCCGGCGCAGCGATACCGGCGAGGCCTTGCCGGTCGTCAGGTCATACCGGCTGACGTGGGTAGGCCCTGCCGTGTCCGTGCCGACGTCGACGAACAGCTCGCGGCCCGACATCGCGAGCTCGCAGAAGCCTGCGCGGTGGTACGTCGCCAGTTTGGACGTCACCCCGGTCGCAACGTGGTAGACCCGCAGTGCGACGGGGCTGAGGATGCCAGCACCTGACAGTGGGCCCGGAGCGCAGTAGTAGATGCTCCGGCCGTCATTGGTGACCGCGGACGAGCCGAACGGCTTGCCCGACCAGTGCAGCACCGGGCGGCCATACTTGACGGCGGCACCAGGCGGTGAGGAGGTCGGCAGCAATCCGAGGCTGTTCACGTTATCCAGCGTCTGTCCTTCACTAGAGCTGATGACCTTGTTGGGATTGGCGAGGTATTCGATCAGCCGCCCGTCCGCCGAGATCGACAACGATGGGACTTCCACGCCGGGGAACGGCCAGGTCCACTGCTTGCGCTGCCCCGTAGCCGTATTGATGACCCCCAGCACAGAGACCCTCTCAAACGGCAGATGGCACGCCGAAGTCACATAGGCCACCTTGCGCCCATCGGGAGTGGCTGCCAGCGCGGTGACATCGCCGTGGATGACCGGAAGGGCCAGGCGGGTCAGGAGGCCGGGAAGGCCCTGGCCGGACAGGTCGAGCCGGTACAGCCTGGTGGCGTTATGACACGCCGCGCGGGTACCGGTCCCGGTCGAGTTCGACACGATGAAGGTCCGGTCATCGGCGGTGGCGGCCGCGACCGAGTGGCCGTCGGAGAACATCCAATGCGGCGTCTTGAGTGGCCCGATCAGGCGGCCCGTCGCGGCGCTGTAAACAGCCAAAGGAAAGAAGGTGAGCCCGCGGATGATGATTCCATGGCGCTGGAACGCCAGGAAGAACTTGGCCGGTCCAATTGTGGGAGTGATGGTTCCCAGTGCGGCGGCCGGAACGGCGCCATGCCAGCCCGTGACCTCGGAACCGCCCGCTGGCTGGCTCGGCTGGGCTCCGGGGGCGAGCAGCGCCGCCGCGACGGCGATCGCCGCCACCGCGGCGGCCGCGCCAAAGGGGGCGATCAGCCGTGTCTTGCGACGGATATCCCGCACCGGGCGCCACCGCGCTGCTCTGCCATTCGGCAGGCCGTTCGCGCGCCTAGGGGCGGCGGTCAGGTTCGCGAGCCGGCTCCGCTGGCCAGATGCGACACCTCGTCGGACGGCCGCGACCATATCGTTGGCATCAGGAGCCTGCGACTCCAACGTCGCGAGGGCGGCGACGAGGTCATGTTCCGTTCTCAAGGCTTGCCCCTTTCACAGCCGGCAATCCAACATGTGGATCAGACTCGCGGACAAACTCGATGCGCTGGGCGGCCAGCGCCCGCGAGGCGTAGCCACGAACAGTCACCGGCGCCACGCTGAGCAGGTCCGCAATATCTGTGTCGGAGAGCCCCTCGTAGTACCGCAGAACGAGAACGGCGCGCTGCTGAGCGGGTAGCTTCGCGATTTCGGTCAGCAGGACATCGCGGTCCGCGTGACTGACGGCATGATCCGGGGCCACCCGGTCATCCATCTCGGCTCCGCTGCCAGCCGGAATGAGGCGCCGCGACCGGCGGAGCGCGGACCGGAACTCGTTCAGGATCATCTTCCGGACGTAAAAGTCCGGCCGATCCAGCACTCCGATCCTGCCCCACCGCGCATATGCCCGGATCAGGACTTCCTGAACGACGTCCTCCGCGCTCGTGCGATCGCCGGTCAGGACGGCGGCGAAGCGCAGCACCGCAGGCAGGTACTGGGCCACGAACTCATCGAACGTCACCACGCCTCCGCTCTGCAGGCCATCTGAGCTGTACACGCAGCAGGATCCTGAATTGTTGTGCGCCCAACGGTGGAGCCTCGTGGAGATCTCCAGTTCGACCGAGGAGAGAAGATCATCTAGATGTACGGCAGCGAAGGACTGCGCGCCACAGGCATCGCGGAAGGCGATGGCCAAGTGCACTGACTTGCCTGAGCGTTGAGCCGGGCGGTTTCATCGGCATGCATCCGGCTGCGGACATACAGCTTTCCTGATCGTGGCGGGCCAGCGCTGGGTGGCCGGGCCAGATGACG
>WNFL01004241.1_pt1 | contig 16325 bp, 17 predicted proteins | sample 5400361 | NCBI WGS metagenome assembly WNFL01 (sample SAMN13153351, study PRJNA577476) | soil metagenome | isolation source: 40 cm soil on Douglas fir-dominated hillslope | place: USA:California | collected 2013-09-17 | reverse complement strand
CGACCACCGCGCCGATGATGACGTCGGAGTGGCCCGCGGGATACTTCGTGCACGGCTGCACGACGATGTCGGCTCCGTGGTCGAACGAGCGGTAGAACATCCCCGTCGCCCACGCGTTGTCGTGGATCACCGCCGCGCCTCGCGCATGCGCGGCTTTCGCTATCGCGGGAATGTCCTGCATCTCGAACGTGTGGGAACCGGGCGACTCCACGTACACCATCGTCGTGTTCGGTTTCATCAACGACGAGATGCCCCCGCCCACGAGCGGATCGTAGAACGTGGTCTCGACGCCCATGCGCGCGAGCTGGCGCAGGCAGAAGCGGCGCACGGGCTGGTAGACGCTGTCGGTGACGAGGATGTGGTCGCCCGCCTTCACGCACGCGAGGATCGCAACCACGTTGGCGGCGAGCCCCGTGGGCAACGTCGCCGCGCGATGGCCGCCCTCGAGCTCGACCATCACCTCCTCGAACGCGACGCGAAGCGGCATGTTGAGCATGCCGTAGGTCGGGACCGGCTCGTCCGCGTCGAAGCGCCGCTGGATCTCCTGCATCTCGGCGATCGAGCGGAAGGTCACCGTGGAAGCGCGGGCCACGGGGATGTTCACGGTGCCGGGCTGCGAGCGCGGCGCGCGGCCGCGCTGCGCGAGTCGCGTGCGAAGCTTCATCGCCCGAGCGGCCTCACCTCGGCGCGCACCTCGACCTGCGTGCGTTTGCCGCCGGCTTCCTCGATCGTGAGCGTGAGTGGAACCTGGTCGCCGGCGGCGAGCGGGCGCGTGAGCCCCACCAGCATGATGTGGAAGCTGCCGGCCTTGAGCTCCACGCGCTTGCCCGCGGGAAGCGCGATCGCCTCCACCGCATGCATGTGCATGACGCCGTCCTTCTCCTCGGAAGCATGGATCTCGGCGCTCTTCGCGGCGGGCGTGCTCACGGCGACGAGCTTCGCTTCCCCCGTGCTGGTGAGCGTGACGAAGGCACCCGTCGTCTTCTGCGCCGGAACCGTCCCGCGCACCCAGGCATCGGTGGCGGTGACGCCCGCTTGCGCCGCGCCGGCGATGCACGCCAACGCGACAAGGTAGGCGGCCTTGCGCATCAATCGGCCGCCATCGCCACGCCCGCCCCGAATGCGCGCTCCATCTCGCGGCGCAGCTTCACCGCCTCGGCCGACGCGTCGAACTCCACGTCGTCCCAGCTCACGGTTGCGCCCTCGGCGAGGTCGCGCTTCATCTTCACCTTGTGCGCGAGCCCGATGGGCAGCGCGCGCTTCGCCGCGGAATCCGCTGCCGGCATGAGCTTGCCCCACACCGTGTAGCCACCTTCGCCGTCGAGAACTTCTCCCACGCGCAGCGCGCGCTTCGCGGTGGCCACACAGTCCCCGCGCCATCCCGTGGCCGCACCCGTCGCCTCGCGGCGCAGCGCCGCGCTCGCGACACTGATGCCCAGCTCGAGCCCGATCAAATGGCTCGGCTTGTACATCGACGCGTATTCGCCCGAAGCATCGGTGACGATGCCGTACTCGTGGAAGCAGCGGCGCACGTACTCGTGCTCCGCGGCGAACGTCACGTACACGCCCCATCGCAGGTCGCGAAAGACCGGCCGTCCGTCGCGCTCGAGGCTCGAGATCACCTCGACCTGTCCGGCGTGATGCAGCGCTCCGCCCGCCGAACGCGGCTTCAGCACGCGCGGCAGGTCGTCGACTCCGCACGGCGGGAACGCGAGGCCGTCCGGCGCGGGCGTGAGGCCCGTCGCGTTGGCCACCGCCGCCATCTCGATGCCGCTCTTCGTCCCGTCGAGGAAGGAGTTGAACATCTGCGCGTTGAAGTCGCCCTTGGCGACCCTCTCCTCGCTGAAGCCGTAATGGCCCCAAACGGTCTTCGGCGTCGAGGCGTGATAGGCGGGCAGGTACTTGGTCCCCTTGCCGGCGGCGACGACAGTGAAGCCGGCGGTGCGCGCCCAATCGACCAGCTCGCAGATGAGCGCGGGCTGGTCGCCATAGGCGAGCGAGTACACGATGCCCGCTTCGGCCGCGCGCCGCGCGAGGAGCGGCCCGGCGAGCGTGTCGGCCTCCACGTTCACCATGACGATGTGCTTGCCGTGCCGGCAACACGCGAGCGCGTGGCTTATTCCGGCGGCGGGATGACCGGTCGCATCGATCACCACTTCGGTCGCCGTGTGCGCGATCGCCGCCATCGCGTCGTCGGTGACGCAAGTGGTGCCCGCTCCCGCCGCCTCGTCTAGCGAGCGCGCGCCGTAGCGTTCGGGCACCCAGCCCACGCGCGCCAGCGATGCGCGCGCGCGATCGGGCGCGAGGTCCGCCACGGCCATGATGTGGATTCCCGGCGTTCGGCGCGCCTGCGAGAGGTACATGGAGCCGAACTTGCCGGCGCCCACCAGCACCACGCGGACGGGCCGCTTTTCGGCCTCCCGGGCTGCGAGCATGCGATGGAGGTTCATACGGTCGGATCGGGCAGACGGACGGACTGGCAGTTTACCGTTCCCGTGGGAGAAAATACGCCGTGGGCATCCCCGATACAGTCACCCGCGCCGGCTTCGCCGCGCGGGTCGCCTCGCTGGCCCCGGCCATGGACGTCCTCGTCCTGCCGGCGTGCGTGCTCGACCGGGAGCTGCGCTATCACTACGTGAACACGGCGTACTGCGCCCACTCCGGCCGCGCGGCGAGCGCGTTTGCCGGCCGTACGCCGGACGAGGTGTTCGAGACCACGCCGCGCGACGATCGCCGCAGCCACCTGCGGCGCGCGCTCGACGGGCACATGGAAGTCTTCAATCGCCGCACGCTCGAGGGGCCGAATGCGGGCCGGTGGATGCGCGCGCACTACTTCCCCCTGCGCGATGACGGGGGCGAGGTCGAGGGCGTTCTGGTCGTCCTTGTGGACATCCAGCAGCTGAAGGACGCCGAGGCCACGCTCGCCGAGCGTGAGCGCCAGCTCTCGCTCATCATGGACTCGGTGGGGTTCCCGATCACTTACGTCGATCGCAAGCGCGTGATCCGCTTCGCCAACAAGCCGAGCTGCGAATGGTCGGGACGCTCGCACGGGACGATGGTGGGGCTCGGCGTCGAGGACGTGATGACGCCGGAGGTGGCGGCCGCTGCCATGCCGCTGCTGGAGCGCGCGCTCGCGGGCGAATCGATCACCTATGAGCGCGAGGCGCTCTGGCCCGGGCGCGAGACGCGCCACATCCGCGGCACGATGATTCCCGACCGGGACGCCAGGGGCGAAGTGCTAGGCGTGCTCATCGTGCTGATCGACATCGAGCAGGACTACCAGCTGCTCGAGGCGCTCGAGGACAAGGAGCGCGAGCTTCGCCACTTCGCGGAGAACATCCCCGGCCCCATCGCGGTGGTCGATCGCGAGTTCCGCTACATCTTCGCCAACAAGATGTTCCAGGAAAGCCGCGGGCTCCCGTTGGAGCGCATCGTGGGCCGCAAGGTGCGCGAAGTGCTCGGACCCCAGGTAACGGCCGAGTTCGTCGAGCCGCACGTGGAGCGGCTGAAGCGCGGCGAGACCTGCATGCATGAGCGCCTGGTGGAGCTGCCGGGGCGCGAGCCGCGCTGGCACCAGGTGCGCCTGGCTCCCATCATGGTCGAGGGGCGCTTCAACGGCTACTACATCGTCTCGACGGACATCCACGAGATCAAGGTCGCGCAGGAAAAGCTGCGCGAGCAGGAAACGCAGCTTCGCCTCTACACCGACAACATCCCGGACGCGGTCGCGTACCTCGATCGCAACCGCCGCATCCTCTTCGCCAACCGGCACTTCGCGCAGCAACGCGGCACGACCCAGGCCGAGGTCGTCGGCCGCACGACCGCGGAGCTGATGGGCCCGGAAACCGCGGCCTGGATCGCCGAGCGCACGCAGAGGGTGTTCGACAACGCGGAGGAAGCGACCTACGAACGCGTGATGACGCTGCCGGACGGGCGCAAGCAATGGCTGCACGTGAAGGGCGTGCCGCACGTGGACCCGGGCGGCACGGTGATCGGCATGTACGTCGTGAGCCACGACGTGACCGACATCCAGCAGGCGCGCCAGGAGGCCGCGGAGCGTGCCGAGGAGCTGCGCTTCTTCGCCGAGAACATCCCCGAGGCGATCGCCTACGTCGATATCGAGCGCGGCTGCACGTTCGTGAACAACCTGTTCCTGGAAAGCCGCGGCTTCACGCGCGAGTTCGCGCTGGGCCGCTTTCCCGAGGCCGCATACCCTCCCGAGGTGTACGCGGAAGTGAAGCCGCACCTCGACCGCGTCATGCGAGGCGAGGAGACAAGCTTCGAGCGCTTCATGAAGCTTTCTTCCGGCGGCGAACGATGGGTGCGCGTGCGAATGTCGCCACGGCGCGACCCCGCCGGCAAGGTCGTCGGCTACTACGCCATCAGCACGGACATCCACGAGATCAAGCTCGCGCAGGCCGAGATCGAGGACAAGGAACGCCAGCTGCGCGCGGTGATCGACTCGATCCCGACGCCCATGTGCTACGTGGACGCGGACACGCGCTATCGCTACGTGAACGACGCGTTCATCGACTACATCGGCCTCGCCGCGGAGCGCATCGTCGGCGAGACCGTGCGCACCGTGCTGGGCGAGGAGCGTTGGGAGCTGATGGAGCCCTATCTCGAGCGCGTGCGCCAGGGCGAATCGCTCGCGGTGGAGCGCCTGGTGAAGTTCGCCAACGGCAAAGGGCGCTGGATGACGGTGCGCCTCACGCCGCGCATCGTGCACGGGGAGTACCTCGGCTACTACGCGACCACGAGCGACATCCACGAGCAGAAGGTGGTCGAGGAGAAGCTGCGCCGCGCGCACACCATCATGTCGGCGCACTTCGACAACACGCCGCTCGCGGTGATCGAATGGGACACGGACCTGCGCATCGTGCGCTGGTCTGGCCAGGCCGACTCGATCTTCGGATGGAGCGCGGCCGACATGCTCGGGCGCACGTTCTCGGGCTGGCGCCACGTGTACGAGGAGGACGAGCCCATGGCATCGCGCATGATCCTGGACCTCGTCGAGGGCCACTCGCGCCACGCCACGCTTCGCCATCGCAACTATCGCAAGGACGGCTCGGTGATCTGGGTCGAGTGGCACAACTCGGCGCTGCACGACGCCAACGGCCGCGTGATATCGATCCTTTCCCTCGCGCAGGACGTGTCTTCGCGCATCCAGGCCGAGGAGCGCCTGCAGTACATGGCGACCCACGACGGCCTCACGGGATTGCCCAACAGCGTCCTGCTCCACGACCGGCTGGAGTCCGCGCTTTCGCGCGCGCGACGGGCCAAGCGGCGCGTGGGCGTGATGTTCCTCGACCTCGACCATTTCAAGGACGTGAACGACACGCTGGGGCACCGCGTGGGCGACGGATTGCTGAAGGAGCTATCACGGCGCATCCGCGGGGCGCTTCGCGAAAGCGACCTCCTCGCGCGCATCTCCGGAGACGAGTTCGTGGTCGTCCTCGAGGACCTGTCCGACCAGGGAGCGCCCGAGCGTGTGGCGCGCATGATCCTCGAGGAAGTGCGCCGGCCCTTCCAGGTCGAGGGAAACGAGATCCACGTGAGCGGAAGCCTGGGGCTCGCGATGCATCCCGAGGATGGCGCGGATGCCGAGACCCTGCTGAAGAACGCGGATGCCGCGATGTACCACGCGAAGGAGCTGGGAAGGAATGGCTTTCGCGTTTTTTCGGCCGAGCTCGCCACGCGGCGCACGCGCCGCCTGCAGGTGGAGACCGCGTTGCGCCGCGCGCTGCGCAACAACGAGCTTGTCCTCTACTTCCAGCCCATCGTCGAGATCGAATCCGGACAGGTGCGGCGCGCCGAAGCGCTGCTGCGCTGGCGCGACCCCGAGCACGGCCTCATGCTGCCCGCGGGATTCATTCCCCACGCCGAGGAATCGGGGCTCGGCCACGCGCTGGGCCACTGGGTGCTCGAGGCCGCCTGCAGGCAGGCTTGCGCGTGGCGCCAGGCGGGATTGCCGCTGGTGGTGTGCGTGAATCTCTCCGCGAGCCAGCTGCGCGACGGCGCGATGGTCGCGGACCTGAAGGAGATCCTCGCCAATGCCGGCTGCGAAGCGTCGTGGCTCCAGTTCGAGATCACCGAGACCAGCATGGTGCGCGATGTCGAGAGCGCGAGCATGGTGCTCACGAAGTTGCGCGCCCTCGGCGTGCGCGTGGCCATCGACGATTTCGGCACCGGCTTCTCGAGCCTGTCGCACCTGCGCCACCTGCCGGTGGACGTCCTGAAGATCGACAAGGCGTTCGTCGCCGACATCGGCACCGCGGTGCCCGCGTCGCGCTCCCGCGCGGCCGAGAGCGCGGGCGGGGCCGCCATCGCCTCGGCGGTGATCGGGCTCGCGCATGGCCTGGGGCTCGATGTCGTCGCGGAAGGCGTCGAGAAGCGATCGCAGCTCAACTTCCTCGCAAAGCTGGGCTGCGACGCATGCCAGGGCTACCTGTTGTGCCCGCCGCTGCCGGCCGCCGAATTCGAGAAGTGGCTGCGCGAGCGCCGCGCGCTCGCGAGGCACGAGGCGCGCGAGGCGAAGCGCGCGCAACCGAAGCGGGCGGCCGCGGCGAAGGCGAAAGCGAAAGCGAAAGCGAAGACGAAGGCTCGCGCCTAGGCGCGCTTCACCACCAGGAAGTTGCGCACTTCCTTCACGCCCTTGACGGCGCTCGCCATCTTCTCGGCGCGGCTGCGGGCGGGCTCGTCGGCCGCCAGGCCGTTCAGCGTCACCACGCCGTCCTTGGTGTCCACGTCGATCTTGAGGACCGAAAGGTCCGGGTCCTTCAGCAAATCGGTCTTGACCGAGGCCGTGATCGCCGCGTCGCTCACCGCGCGCTTCGTTTCGCTCGACGTGGTCGTCGTCGTGTTGCCGGTCGTGGAGACGGTCGTCTTCTCGCCCGTGGAGATCGAGCTCGCGACCTCGCCCGTCTTCGCGGAAATCTTCTCGCCCGCGCTGGACAGGGCCCGCTCGGTCTTCTGGCCGGCCTCGTTCAGCGTCTGAATCGTCTTGTCGCCGGCCTCGGAGATCTTCTGCGAGGTCTTGTCGATGGCATTGTCGATCTTCTGCCCGACGGTGCTGGGCTGCTCGTTGGTAGCCGTCGTCTTGGTGCGCTCGCACGCGGAAAGGCCGAGGATCGCGACGAGGGCCACCGTGCCAAAGCCCGGCGTGAGCTGTTTCGCGTTCATGGGTTTCACTCCGATGGAAGTCGAAGCCATCGTACGAGCCGCGGAGCTTCAAGGCAGTCGGCCGCCGGCCCTGCCGCATGTCGGCCGCAGCCGACGCGTTCCTGTCGGATTCGTCCCACGCCTGAATCGGATCAACGCGCCGTCGTGCCGCGCCCGGCGCCGACAGTTCGCCCGCGCCGCTCTGCCTAATCTGGCCAGGTGGGAACGCGCCCGCGCGGAAACCGGGCACACGCACGTCCATCGCCAAACGCACCAGCAAAGGAGACCGAAATGCGCAGCGCAAGCACCATGGGAAACGGCCAGAACTCCAACCCGATCGCCCGCGACATCCAGAACGTCGTCACCGACGCGCAGGAGCTTCTCAAGACCGTGCAGTCGGAAGGCCAGACCAAGCTCACCGAAGTGAAGGGCCAGGTGCAGGCCAAGCTCGACAACGCGAAGGTGATGCTGGGCCAGCTCGGCACGCAGGTCCAGGACGGGGCGAAGCAGGCGATGGACACCACCGACACATACGTGCGCGACAATCCGTGGCGCGCGGTGGGCATCAGCGCGGCCGTGGGTGCGCTCGTCGGATTCCTGATCGCACGCCGCTAGGAGAACGCGCGTGGACCACGAATCGACCGGCCTCATCGGCGACGTGAAGGCAATCGCGGGCACCGGGTTGCGCGCCATCCGCACCCGCCTGGAGCTCGCCGTCATCGAGCTCACCGAGCAGAAGGCCTGGGCCGTGCGGTTTCTCGTGGTCGCGGTGGCGGGGCTGTACCTGGTGACCTGCGGGCTGATGCTGGCGATCTTCGCGCTGGCGTTGTGGGCCCCGGAGGCGAACCGCCCCGCGATCCTCGGCGGTTTCGCGGCCGTCTTCGTCCTCGCGGGCGCGGGCGGCATCGCGTACCTCGTGAAAGCCTCGAAGCACCGCGAGCCCCTGCTGAAGGAGACCCTCGCGGTGCTGAAGGGCGACGAGCAGGCGCTTCGCAACGGCGTGGGCGCCACCGGTGACTGAGCTCGAGATCCTTCGCCGGCGCCGCGACCTGGTGCTGCTCTCCGCCGAGCTGCAGCGCGCCACGCTCGTGCGACGCATCGAGCGCGTCGAGCACCACCCGGTGCACCTGGCGCTCGGCTTGGCCGCGAGTGCCGCGACGGTGCCGATACTGATCAAGGTCGGCTCGCTGGTCGCGCGGCGCGTCTCGCGGCGCGATCGCCACATGAGTTCCACCGAGAAGAGGCGCTTCAGCGTCCTTGCATTGCTCCCGCTGTTGAGGTTCCTACCCGCCATCAAGGCGGCTTTTCCGAGACTCAGATCCATCAACCGCCGTAAATAAAGGAGATCCACATGCTTTACTGGGCAGCCGTGTTCTTCATCGTCGCGCTGATCGCCGCGGTCCTGGGCTTCGGTGGCATTGCCGCCGGCGCCGCCGGTATCGCGAAGATCCTGTTCTTCATCTTCCTGGTCGCGTTCGTGGTGTCGCTCCTGATGGGCGTCTTCCGGCGCTCCGTCTAAAGGAGGTTCCATGCTGAAAGTCCGTTACCTGGCCTTCGCCATGGCCGCTTCCGCCGTCACGGTGGCGTGCGGCAGCGATCCGTACTACAACGATTCGCATGCGTACCAGAACCCGTCGTACTCGCGTGTCGCCGACTACTCCGACTCCGGTCGCGTGGTGGCGATCGACGTGATCGGCGGGCCGGGCCGCTCGACCGGCGCGGGCGCTGTCGTCGGCGGTATCGTCGGCGGCGTCCTGGGCCACCAGGTTGGCAGTGGCCGCGGCAATGACGTCGCGACGGCCGCGGGCGCCATCGGTGGCGCGGTCGCCGGCAACGAGATCGAGAAGCGTCGCAACGAGGGCGAGCGCTACCGCATCACCGTGCGGATGCGCGACGACCGTGATGCAGTCTTCGAGCAGGATCAGCTGTACGGGATCCGCGTCGGGGACCGTGTTCGCATCGACCGGGGGCTCGTCGTCCGCGACTAGCGATCGCAGTCGTTCCGCGGGTGTTGCCATGGGGATAGAATCGAATTCACCCCATGGCTTCCCCCGTTTTTTCGTTCTAGTCCACTGCGCCATATGCCGGACCAACTCGTGGAGTTGTACGAGCAGGTGGCTTTGCATGTCGCCGAGCTCGACTCGGACCTGAAGTCCCTTCTCGCGTCCTGCCCCGACGCCGACCGCGCGGGTCGCGTAAATGCGGAGTGGGAAGAGCTCACCGCGCTCGTGCGAAAGCAGAAGGAGATGCTGGGCGACATCGGCCGGCGCACGCGCGAGCTCGCCTCGCTCTCCGCTTTCCTGCAGACGCATTACGAGCAGGAAAAAGCGCGCCTTGCCCGCCAGCTCCATGACGAGCTGGGCGGCATCCTCACGCCCGCGAAGATGGACCTCTCGTGGCTCGAGTCGCGCCTGGGCGGCGACGCGCAGTACCGCGAACGCATGGCGCGCCTGGCGGCCCTCATCGACCAGGGCATCGACCTCAAGCGCCGCGTGATCGAGGAGCTGCATCCGTCGCTGCTGGACCACCTGGGGCTCGCCGCGGCGCTGCAGTGGTACGTGGACGAGGTGTGCGGCGCGGCCAACATGGAGAGCCGCGTCACCGTGTCCAGGCTCGAGCGCCTGTCTCCCGACCTCGAAATCGCGCTCTACCGCATCGTGCAGGAGAGCGTGAACAACGCCGTGCGCCATTCCAGGGCCACCCGGATCGAGCTCGTCGTCGAGCGCACACCGCAGGGCGTGAAGCTCTCGGTCCTCGACAACGGCGTCGGCATCGCCGACCTCGACCGCGCGCGCAAGTCGTCGCACGGCCTTGTCGGCATGACGCACCGAATGCGAGCAATCAACGGAACACTCGATATCTCCAGTCGCAAAGGCGAAGGGACGAAGGTCGAAGCGTTCCTGCCGTTGGCAGCCTAGAGCCCGGCCGCTCGCCCTAGATGGAGATGTCGTGGTCCCTTTGCATGACCTGGTTCGCCCGGAGCGGAAAAGAAAAGAGCCGCGAACTGCGGCCCTCAAGCCCTGCTAGGGAGAGTCTGGGTCAGTTCTCGCGGCGGTTGAGCAGCTCGCCGATGAGGCGCGGAATGGTGGCGAAATCCTTCGACTTGTCGAGGAAGTAATCGGCGCCGGCCTCGAAGGCGGCGACCTTGAGCGCCGGGACGGCGTGGTTCGTGAGCACCACGATGCATGCCGGGTTCGCGCCCGCCGAGGCGCGCAGCCGGCGGATCACGCCGAAGCCCGTGCCCTGCGCGAGCTGCAGGTCGACGATGGCTAGCGCGATGGTGTGCTTGTCGCAGGCGGCCAGGGCCTCGTCTTCGGTGGCGGCGGTGGCCACGACCTCGACGCGATCGGGGACGGAGACGAGCTCCACGAGCCGCTCCGCGATCTGCGGGGAATCCTCCACCACGAGCGCGTTCATCATCTCCTCCTCGAGGCGACGCGGATCGAAGTTGGTGGAAGGCACACGACCCTGTTCCGGGCCTTCGTGCGATTGCGGCGTGGACATGTGAAGCAGCATTTTCAGGCGATGAGCTGGTTCTTCACCGCGTAGTAAGTGATGTCGGCGTTCGACTTGAAGTTCATCTTCTCCAGGATGCGCGAGCGGTACGTGCTCACTGTCTTCACGCTGAGGAAGAGCTCCTTGGCAATGTCGGAGACGCTCTGCCCGGAGGCGAGCTTGCAGAAGATCTGGAACTCGCGCTCCGAGAGTTGCGTGTGCGACGGCTGGTCGGCCGCCGGACCCGCGAGGCCCTGCGCCAGCTTGTCGGCGATGCGCGGGCTCACGTAACGGCGGCCCTGCGCGGCGGCGACGACCGCGGAAACGAGGTTCTCGCTCGGTGCGTCCTTCGCCACGAAGCCGGAAGCACCCGCCTTCAGCAGGTTGATCGCGTATTGATCCTCGGGATAGCCGCTCACGATGAGCACGGCCATCTCGGGACGGATCGCCTTCGCGCGGTTCAACACGTCCACGCCGGACATGTCGGAAAGGGACAGGTCGACGAGCGCCACGTCGTAGGGAGACGAACGAACATGGGCGATTGCTTCCTCGCCCGTGCGCGCTTCGCCTGTGACTTCCATGTCGACGCGGCCCGAAAAGACCTGTTTCAGGCCCATCCGCACGACGTCGTGATCATCAACAATTAGAAGGCGGATCATTGTTTGTTGTCCTGCCGGGTTGGAGGTCCACGAACGGATTACAGCACTAGTGCGCCCCGCAGGTATCGTCGGCGCGGACGGATTCGTTTGTAGGACTAATCCTACGCCCTGAGGCTTAGAAGGAGTAGCGGAGGACAACCCGGTCCCTCTTCACGGAAATGTTCTCCCGCGTCATGCCCGGCAAGTCGGGCATGAAGTTGCGTGCGGGCTTGTAGACGATGCGGTTCTCGGATGCGTCGTAGCAAAGCGTGGCCGCGTTGCCGCACGCCGAACGGCTCTGTTCATGCCGCGCGTCATGCTTGGGGATCAGACCCAGGTCCGTCTCGCCCAGCGGCGTATTGAAGGGCGCGTTCGAATGGGTGACGACGGTTGTCGTAAGCGCCGACTTCGGCACCTTGAGCTGCAGCGGCTGCGCTTCGTTCGCGAGCACCTTCGACGATGCCGCGAGTGCCAGCGCGAGGACGAGGACGAAGACCGGTTTCATGTTGGAACCGATGCTGAACCTCCTACGCGCCGCGGTCTGCAGGATGCGAACGGCACATGTTGTCCCTCAGGCCCATGAAGCCATGTCAGCGACGTCCGACCGCCGGACGGCGCCGGCCGACGCCAGCTTCCGCGTTTCTCTCATATCGTTGGCTTGCGCAGGGCCCTAATGTGGCTGCATCGCCGCAACGTTCGTCGCGGGTCCTTCGAAAGCCGCCATGCAGTCCCACATCATCGGCCGTCTCGCTTGCGCCGGATCCATCGCGCTCGCGACATCGAGCATCGCCGCGCGCGCCGCCGGGATTGATGTCAATCCGCCTTTCGCTGCGTATGGGCAATCGCTGGACGCCCAACTGCAGGGCATCGGCGCCGCTCCCTACATTCCCGCGACGCGCTACCACCGCGAGGGCACCGTGATCTCGATCGAGCAGGAGCACATGCGCGGCGGGTACTTCGGATTCCGCTCCGACATGGGTGTCGTGCCCGTTTCCCTCGGCGAGCTGGAGCCCGGCCAGTACACGATCCAGGCGCGCCTGCGGGACATCGCGAATCCGGACGAGGCGCCGTGGCTCTTCACGCAATTCGTGGATGTCGCGCCTCCCGATGCCGTGGGCGTGTATCCCGTGGCCGCGCGCGCCGGGCGCGTACGACGAAGTAAAGCTCGTGGTCCGCGCGGATGGCCCCGTCGATGCATCCTCGATGCGCGCCACCTTCGACTCCGGCATCGTGCGCGTCGATTTCGACTACTCGCTCGACTCGTCGAGACCCTCCTTTGCGACGATGAAGCTCGCGGGCCTCGCGCCGGGCGCGTGGCGCGTCGAGGCCTACGGACACAACCTGGGCATCGCGTCACCGGGACGCCAGTTCAACGGCGCTTTCAGGGTCGATACGGCGAGCGCGGTGGTCGAGTACTACTCCGGCAAGCTGGACCACTATCTCGTGACCGCGTGGCCGGACGAGATCGCGGCCCTCGATGCCGGCACCGCGTTCGAGCGCACTGGCGAGCGCTTCAAGGCGTGGCTGCACGCTTCGGACGCTCCGGCTTCCGCGGTCCCCGTATGCCGCTTTTACGCGAGCGGCCCCAACTCGCACTTCTACACGGCCGATCCCGGCGAATGCCAGTACCTCAAGTCGCTGCAGCAGAAGCAGGCCGCGGGCGCGGCCGCGAAGGGGCAGCCCTTCCCGGGCTGGCAGTTCGAGGCGATCGCGTTCTACGCCGTCGCGCCCGAGAACGGGTCGTGCCCGGCGAACACGCGCCCCGTCTGGCGTTCATATAACGATCGCGCCGCCGAGAACGATTCCAACCACCGCTTCACGGTGACGGACGCTGTGCGCCTTGCGATGAAGGTGAGCTGGGCCGACGAGGGCCTCGCGTTCTGCGCTCCGGCGTGAGCGCCCGGATGATGTCGAGGAATGCGGCTTCCTCGACGCGAAGCCCGCGCGGCGCGCGGCGCGTGCGGCGGTCGGCCTGCTGCCAGGTGCGTGGATCGAGCACGCGGGGATGGACATAGCTCTTGCGGCAGATCGCGGGCGTATTGCCTAGCTGCTGCGAGGCCGCGCGCACGGCCGCAGCCACGTGCGTGATGCCCACGCGCTGCTCGCGCCTCACGCGCCCGCGCAACCAGCTCGCCACGTACACGCTTCCATTCCAGGTGCGGAAGTCCTTGGTGCTGATCTCCTCGTAGCCCGAGATTTCCTTCAGGTACTCGTTCACGTCGGACGAGCCGATCGATTGCACCGCGCCCGCGTCGTCCATGTACTGGAACAGCTCCTGCCCCGGCAAGTCGCGGATGCGCCGGATCACGCGCGCGAGCCCGGGATCGTCGATGGCGATGCGGTGGAACTTTCCGCTCTTGCCGCGGAACTGGAACTCGATGCGCGCGCCATTCACCTTCACGTGCCGGTTGCGCATCGTCGTAAGGCCGAAAGAGTCATTCTCCTCGGCGTAGCGCTCGTTGCCGATGCGGATGCAGGTGCGCTCGAGCAGCCGGACGATGAGCGCCAGCACCTTGCGGCGCGGCAATCCCTGCAGCGCCATGTCGGCGCTCACCTGGCGCCGGATGCGCGGCAGCGCGCGCGCGAACTCGGATAGATGGTCGAACTTGTCGGCGTCGCGCATTTCGCGCCAGCGCGCGTGGTAGCGATACTGCTTTCGTCCGCGCGCATCGCGCCCCGTTGCCTGCAGGTGCCCGCGTTCGTCGCCGCAGATCCAGACATCGGTCCAGGCCGGCGGGATCGCGAGCGACCTGATCCGCTCGAGCGTGTCCTCGGCCGTCACTTTCTCGTCCTTCGCGTCGAAGTATTCGAATCCCTTGCCGGAGTGGCGGCGCGTGTAGCCCTTCTCGCCATCGCGGGAATAGCGCAAACCCCCGGGGGGCGCGGGACGCTTGCTGCGGCCTGGATGGGCGCTGGGCATGGAAACCCATTGAGTCCGCGCGACCCGATTGGTTCGCGGGGAATAGTTACCGCAGTAGCGGCGCGATGGCGGCTTCGAGGGTCTCGGGTTGCGCGTGAAGGATGTGGAGGCGCTCGCGGGCGGGATACGCGACGCCGCGCGGCGACACGTTCTCGAGGCGCGGTTTGTCGATCGCATCGGGGTTGCGCAGCGTGACGAGCAGGCGCCCGCCGGCCGCTCTCACTTCCGCGACGTTCGCCTTGCCTCCAAGCGCATCGAGCAGCGGCCCGGCGTCGATGCCACCGCCGCCGCTCGCGAGATGGGCGCGGATGTCGCTCGCGATTGCGTCGGCCATCGGTCCCACGACGACCTGCAGGCCGGCGTCTCCCGTATCCACGGTGCCGCGCGCGCCCAGGCGCTTCAACGCGTCACGATCGACGCGACTGCGATCGGCGAGCTCGAGCCGCAGGCGTGTCGTGCACGCCGACACTTCGCGCAGGTTCGCCGCGCCACCCAAGGCCGCGACGTACGCGCCCGCCGCCTCGCTCGCGCGCACTGGCGCCGCCGCGCTCTTCGTCTCTTCCGGATCACGGCCCGGCGTGCGCAGGTTGAAACGTGTGATGACGGCGACGAAAAGATAGTAGTAAAGCGCGAAGTAGAGAGCGCCCACGGGCAGCAGTTCAGCGCGTAGTCGAACAGCCCCGCCGAGAAGCCGAATCCCAGCCGGCTGTGCAGCAGATCCATCGTCACCATCGCGAGGCCCGTGAGGATCGCGTGCACTGCGTAGAGCGCCGGCGCCAGGAACATGAACGTGAACTCGATCGGTTCGGTGACTCCGGTGAGGAACGACGTGAGCGCCATGGACATGAGCAGCCCGCCCACGGCCTTCTTGCGCTCGGGAAGCGCCGTGCGGTACATGGCGAGGCACGCCGCGGGCAATCCGAACATCATCACCGGGAAGAAGCCGCTCATGAACGCGCCCGCCCGGGGATCGCCGGCGAAGAAGCGATTAAGGTCGCCCGTGACGCCGTTGAAGTCGCCCACCAGGAACCACGCGACGTTGTTCAGGATGTGATGCAGCCCCGTGACGATGAGCAGGCGATTGAGGGCGCCGTAGACGAAGAGCCCCACGGAACCCGACTCGATGATCGCGTGGCTCATGGCATCCATGCCGCGCTCGACGAAGGGCCATCCGAGGCCGAAGGCGAATGCGAGCCCGAGTCCCGCGAGGCCCGAGACGATGGGAACGAAGCGACGCCCCGCGAAGAACGCGAGATAGTCGGGCAGCTTGATGTCGCTGTAGCGGTTGTAGAGCCACCCGGCCAGGATCCCGGAAAGGATCCCGATCGGCACGCTCGCCTTCTTGATCTGCTTCAGCTTGTACGCCGCGGCGGCAAGCGACGCATGCGCGTCGGGAAGTCCGGCGATCACCTCGGCCGGGACGGCGATGAACGCTTCGGTTCCCTTGGTTGCGATGAAATACGCCACCGCGCCCGCGAGTCCGGCGGCGCCGTGGTTCTCGCGCGCGAGCCCCACTGCGATGCCGATGGCGAAGAGGATGCCGAGGTTGCCGAAGATCGCCTCGCCCGCCGCCGCGATGGGCGCGAGATCGAGCAGGTCGGGCTGGCCCAGGCGCAGCAGGAGCGCCGCCACGGGCAGCACCGCGATGGGCAACATCAGCGCGCGGCCCAGCTTCTGCGTATTTTCCATCAGGCGCTTCAAGGCGAGACTCCCGAAGACGATTGCGAAGGCGCGCGGGCCTGCGCGGCGAGATCGCGCACGGCGGCCGCACTTTCCTGCGCGAGCGCGCGGCGCGCCAGCTCCGCGCATTCGCCCGCATGGAGCCCGCGCACCGTGCGCTTGAGTCGCGGGATGGTCGACGGCGTCGCGGAAATCTCGTGCACACCCAGGCCGATCAGCAATGGCAGCGCATCCACGTCGGAGGCCATCGCTCCGCACACCGAGACGCTGCGGCCGTGTGCGCGTGCGCCTTCAACCGTGGCCGCGATCAACCGCAGCACCGCCGGATGCAGCGCATCGAGCTTGCGCGCGAGGTCGGGATGGCCACGATCGATGGCGAGCGTGTATTGCGCGAGGTCGTTGCTGCCGATGGAAAGGAAATCGACGTGTTC
>WNFL01370335.1_pt1 | contig 16328 bp, 17 predicted proteins | sample 5400361 | NCBI WGS metagenome assembly WNFL01 (sample SAMN13153351, study PRJNA577476) | soil metagenome | isolation source: 40 cm soil on Douglas fir-dominated hillslope | place: USA:California | collected 2013-09-17 | reverse complement strand
AGATCGCAGCCGAGCTGCGCGAGCTCGTCGCGGTTGATGTGTGCGAGGACTTTCTTTGCCGCTTCTCTATCCAACGCCACACCTGTCTCCCTCTTACCCAAGCAGATTCATCGGAAAGCCGACTCGGCGCAGCAGACCGTCGCGCGCATCGGTCGCAAGGCGCATCACCCGAGCCGCATCGACGCCGACGAGGGCGCCGCGCCATTTCTTCACGCGGCCGGCGATGAACACGGTATCGACGTGACCAGGGTTCATCAGATTGACGGCGGCGCCGTAGGCGTTGTTGAGCGGCCAGACGTCGAGGCGGTCCGTCTTCAAGAGCAGGATGTCGGCATCCTTGCCGGGCGTCAGCGTGCCGATTTTGCTGTCGAGATCGGCGCAGCGCGCGCCCTCGATGGTGGCGAATTCAAGCACCTCGCGGCAGGTGAGCAGCTTGGGCGTGTTCTGCTCGCCATTGCGGATGCGCTGCAGAATGAGGAGGCGCTGCAGCGCGAAGGTCGTGCGCATGACCGAGAAGATGTCCTGCGCCACGGTAACGCCGTGGTCGGAGCTCAGGCTTGGGCGCAAGCCATGATCGAGCGCGGCCTGGATCGCGGGCATGCCGTGGCCCATCGCCATGTCGATGGGCGCGCAAATCGAGATACGCCCGCCGCTGTCCTTGATCAGCTTCCACGCCTCGTCGTTCAGCCCCAAGCAATGGATGTATTCATCGCCGGGCCTCAGCAATCCGGCGCGGCCGAATTCCAGCATCGGGGCGCTTAGATCAGTGCCGACAAGATGCTGAACCACGCGCACGCCGGCTTCGCGCCCGGCGCGGAACACTTCGGCGGTCAAGTTTCCCGTGAGCGCCAGCGTCAGCAACTGGTCCTTGGAATTGAAGTAGGAGCGCTGAATCCGCGCGATGTCTTGCGGATAGCGCGCCGCGGGTCCGGCGCCTCTGGCGTAGGAGTACACAGCCCTGATGCCCGATTCCTGCAGCGCGTGCACGCAGGCATCGCTGTGCTCGGGCGTGTGCGAGACCTGTGACAGATCCACGATCGTGGTGGTGCCCATTTCGATGAAGCCGAGCGCGGAGATCAGCAGCCCGGCATAGGCGTCGGTCGCGAGGTAGGCGGGTGTAAGATTGTTTTGGATGTCGCGATTGTAATCGGGCTCGAGCAGACCGTTGGAAAGGATGCCGCGGAGCAGGCCCTGATAGGAATGGCTGTGCGTGTCGACGAAGCCTGGACTGACGATGCGGTTTGAGGCGTCCACCACCTGGGTGCCGCCACCGGCCGCGATGGCGGGACGGATTTCGCGGATCTTGCCGTCCTCGATCATCACATCGGCCGACGCGAAATCGCCGAGTTGCGGATCAAGCGTCAAAACGATACCGCCCTTGATGAGGATGCGCCGGCTCGCCAGCAGGCGGCGCAGTGCAGGATCGTTTGCGCTTTGAGCGAGAGCGGGGCTTGAAATCAGCGGAAGTGCTGCCGCACCGGCAGCGAGTCCCGCGCCTGTCTTGAGAAATGCGCGGCGCGAGGTTGTCGCGTCCCGAGCCGGATCGTCAACGCAGTCGCAAGCCGCCTGCAATGCGCGCAGCGCGGGAGAGCTCTTGCAAATGTCGGACATCGTAGCTCCGCATCGTGGACGGCACGCGAGCGGTCCATCTTAGAGCGAAATCCTGATCTGGTCAGGCGCAATCGTCCACGGCGAAATGGGCCGGCGAGTCGCCACGGCAATGGCGCTCGATCATCGCCATGTAAGCGGCTTCGAGATTACGGGTGAAGCGGGAGGTGTCGAACAAGGGAAAGGCCAGCCGGTTTCGGGCAAGCGGTGCTTTCAGTTCGGCCAGCGCGGAGGGATCGCGCGCGAGCCGTAGCGCAAGCTTTTCATAGGCAGCGACGGATGGGGCGATCAGTTCAGGCAACCCAACGGCGTGGAGGAGGCTCGCTGCAACCCGTCCGGCAAACGTCGTCCCCAACACGGTCAGTACCGGCAGGCCTGCCCAAAGCGCGTCGCTCGCCGTGGTATGCGCGTTATAGGGCAGCGTGTCGAGAAAGAGATCGGCCAAACGGTGGCGCGCGAGATGGTTTTCTAGACTCTGACGCGGCGCAAAGATCAGTCTGTCCGCGTCCACTCCTCTCGCCGCTGCTTCGTTGCGAAGATTGCGCAACGCCGCCGCATTGCCTTCGAGCAACCACAGCACACCGCCTTTCACGTCGTGCAGGAGCCTCATCCAAATGCCGAAGATTTCGGGCGTGATCTTGTAATTGTTGTTGAAGCAGCAAAAGACGAAGCCGGTTTCCGGCAGGCCCGCTTCGGCACGCGTGGGTGCGGTCTCGGCGATTGCGCGCTTTGAATCGTTGCATTGATAGCTTCCCGGAAGACGGACGATCTTTTCGCTGTAATAGGATTGGTGCTCTTCGGGAATCACGGTCCCGTCGGCGACGATATAGTCGATGAAATCGGCGCCCATGGTGCCCGGATAGCCAAGATAGCTTGCCTGGACGGGCGCGGGACGAAGCGCGAAAATTCCCGGCCGGCCGCCTTCGGTAAAACCTTTGAGGTCGATGGCGATGTCGATCTCCATTTCGGTCATAAGGGCCGCGACATCGGCATCGCTCGTGCGCCTGATATCGATGAAATGGTCGAAAGCGGCTTCCAGACGTTTGCGCATGGCGCTGTCATCGTCGGGGCTATTGGAAAGAGCGATGAGTTCGAAACGCGATTTGTCGTGTTGTTCGAAAACGCCGGCCATGAGGTAGGCGGTGGCGTGGGCGCAGAAATCGGCCGAGAAATAGGCGAGGCGGATTTTACCGTGGACGTTCGGCTTGCGCGCAGGCGGCGGCGAAGACCGGGGATAGCGGTCGGCGATGCGAATCTTCGAGCAGGAGAGCTGGTCTTCCAGCGAGGACGAGAGCGCGAGATTCGCGAAGGGATGAATGATCCGCTCGCCCGCGCGCAAACCCGCAGCGATGCGCGGCCTATCGCGTTCCAGACTGCTCCAATCGCAAGCATGCAGCTTCGCATGCAGGCTGTAACCCAGAATGTAGCGGCGCGAGGGCTCCAGCGAGAGCACGCGGTCATAATCGCGGGCCGCTTCGTCGAAACGACCCGCTTGATAAAGCGTCGTGGCGCGATTTTCCAAGGCCCCAACATAGGCAGGTTGAAGCGCCAGCGCCTTGTCGTAGCTCGCCAGGGCTTCATCGTAGCGCTGAAGCGAAAACAGCGTGTTGGCGCGATTGAACCAAACGCCGGGTTCGCTTGCTTGCATCGCCACCGCGGCGTCGAAGGAATCGAGCGCGTCTTCGTAATGCTTGAGCTGAAAGAGGAGCAGACCACGATGCACAATGGCTTCGAAATAATCGGGCTTCAACGCAAGCGCGGCGTTGTAACTCAAGAGTGCGTCGTTCGTGCGTTCCAACCGTTCCAGAAGATAGCCGAGATTGTAGAGATCGCGGCTCGCCTTGGCCGTCTTGATTCCATCATCAGCAATACGGTTTGCCTCTTCGCGTTGTCCGCTTTCCAGCAAAGCCACGCCCAACATGACGAGCGCGCCGAAATGCTTCGGATCGGCCTCGAGGATTTGGCGATAGAGATGCGTGGCTTCCGAAAGCCTGCCCGCTTGATGCAAGCTCCGCGCTGTCCGGAGCAGCGCATCGTTCATGGCGAATTGGTCAGGCCGACACGCCGGTCCGAGCCTCGTGGCGCGACCGGTACTGCCACGTGCTCGTCAAAGAAGGGAACGTGGCGCACGGCAAAAGCCGAGATCAGGACCGGGAGCGCAAGCACTGTGTAGTAGGCGACGCGGTCCCATTGCGCGTTGATCAAGAGACCGCCGAGATAAGGACCCACGACCGCGCCAAGACGGCCGAAACCGATGGCGAGACCCGTCCCGGTGTTGCGCACGTTGGGCGGATACATCTGCGGCACGATCATATAAAGGCTCGCCATGGAGCCGATCAGGAAGAAGCCGGCGACGAAGGCACCCGTCATTACCGCGAGCAGTCCGGTCCGCAGCATTCCGAACGCGACAATGGAAACAAAGAGACCTACCAGCATGTAGGGCGAAAGCGTTCGCGCGTTGGATTTGCCGGAGAAATAGCCGAACAGCAGGCCACCGAGAATGCCGCCGACGTTCAGAAGCACCGAAGCGAAAATTCCCTGCTGGTCGGTAAAGCCGAGATCGACAAGATTTTTGGGCGTCCAGGAGAGCACGAAATAAAAACTCAGCATCAGCATGAAGTAACTCAACACGATCAGGAGCGTGCCCTTCAGGAAGCGCGGCTCGAAGACACCAATGACAGCGCGCGTGTCGGTCTCATGGTGCGAGATCTCGGGCAATGATGTCAGCGCAGCTTGTCCCAAACGGCGCATCACCTCGTTCACGCGGGCGAGCGCGTTCTTGCTCTTGCTCGCGAGGATGAAGTCCAGCGAGTCCGGTAAATATGCGAAGATGAACGGCAACAGCGCGGTCGAGCAGAGGCCGCCGAAGATGAAAGCCGAGCGCCAGCCATAGTGCGCGATCAGATAGGCCGAGATCGAGCCGCCGACGATGGCCCCGGCCGAGTAGCCCACGACCATGGTCGAAATGACGAAGTCACGCCAGCGAGCGGGGGCATATTCGGCGAGCAACGTGTTGCCGCCCGCGAGCACACCGCCGACGCCGAGCCCAGTCACGAAACGGCAAGCGGAAAGCTCCCAGACATTGCCCGTGACGGCGGAGCCGAGCATGCCGACGCTCATCAGCAGAGTGCTGAGAATGACGACTGCGCGGCGGCCAATGATGTCGGCCACCGGCGATATGAACAATGCACCCAAACCCATCCCGGCGAGACCGGCGGAAAGAAGAATGCCCAAGGTGGCGGGCTCCACGTTCCATTCGCGCGCGATCCGCGGCGCGGTGAACGAGATCGCCAGCACGTCGAAGCCGTCGAGCATGTTGAGCAGGACGCAGATGAACGTGACGATCATCTGAAAGATCGTCATCCTACCGTCGCGCAGAATGAGGCGAGGATCGCTGTTCATGCGCTTCGTTCCTGGACTGGCGTTTGCGGCATCGTAGCCGAGAGACGGGTGCGCATCCATCGTACGAAAATCATGCCGGTGAGCATGGCAAGAACGAAGATGAGGACTGCTGTACGGCCCGAAGCCAGCGAAACGACGGCCGGTCCCGGGCAGTAGCCGGCAAGACCCCATCCAACACCGAAGATCAAGATAAGCGGCGCATCAATGGTCGTCGCCGCGGGAAGCGAAAACTTGGACGCCCAAAGCGGCCGGTTCCGCGGCAAGATCATCCGGTAGCCAACGAAGGTCACGGCAACGCCGCCGGCCATGACGAACGCCAATGTCGGGTTCCAGGCGCCGGCGATATCGAGAAAGCCCTGCACCACAGCAGGATTGGTCATGCTGGAAAGGCAAAGCCCCAAACCGAAAATGAAACCGGTCAAGAGAGCAGCAGCGATTTCGCGCATGATGACGGCTTCCCTCAAAGAACGTGACGAGCGACGAAGACGGTCACCATCGCAGCTGCCATGAAGGTCGCGACGGCGGCGGCCGAGCGCGGCGAGAGTCGTGACAATCCGCAAATACCGTGACCGGAGGTGCAGCCATTGCCGAGCGCGGTTCCCGCGCCGACAAGGAAGCCCGCGGCGATGAGGAGCACCGGCCCGACCGTCGGCGCTCCGATCCGATCATCGCCGGTGAAAAGCGCAAGCATCACCGGCGCCAGCAGGAGGCCGACGATGAAGGCCACGCGCCAAGCCAAATCATCGGCGGGCCTGGGCGGCAGGAGACCGCCGACGATGCCGCTGATGCCGGCGATGCGGCCGCAGAACGCCATCAGCAGGACGGCTGAGACTCCGATCAGTGCGCCGCCGATGAGGGCCAGCAAATACGGATGCATGATCGTCTCCTTTCAACGGGCGAGCAGGCCTTTCTTTTCGGCCTCGGGCGTCCACGGAAAAACGATGTCGCGATCGGGTTCGACCAGGGCCTTTTCCTTGCCCGGATATTTGAAGCTGTCGAGGAGATCAAAGATCAGCTGGAGCCTTGCGCGCTTCTTATGGTTGGCGCGCACGACGCGCCAGGGCCCGAGCGTGTGACTGGTGCGGCGGAACATTTCGTCGCGCGCCTTGGTGTAGGCGTCCCATTTCCCCAGCGCTTTGGCATCGACCGGCGAATTCTTCCAGGCCTTCAGCGGATCCTTGTGCCGGTCGGCGAGCCGCTTCTTTTGCTCCGCGCGGCTGATGTCGAGATAATATTTGCGCAATTCGAGTCCGGAACGGACGAGAAGCGATTCGAAATCCGCAACCGTGTCGAAAAAATATTCGACATCTTTCTCGGTGCAAAATTTCATCACGCGCTCGACGCCGGCGCGGTTGTACCAGGAGCGGTTGAAGACCACGAACTCGCCGCCGGAAGGAAGCTGCGGGACGAAGCGCTGAAAATACCACTCCGCCTGTTCGCGGTCCGAAGGCTTGCCGGGCGCGAAAATGCGCGTTTCGCGCGGACTCATATGCTCGGTCAAGCGTTTGATGGTGCCGTCCTTGCCGGCGCCGTCGCGCCCCTCGACGATAACGAGCACGCGCGCATGGGACTGGATCAACTCGCGCTGCAATTTCACCAGCTCGATCTGAGTGGCGCGCAGCTCGCGTTTGTATGAATCGTCGTCTTTGCCGTCTGGCATTGTCACCTCATGAGAGGCTTTATAGCGCAACGGGCGGAGAGTTCATCCCCGCCCGCTCGTTTTGCCCAGCCCCTGAACGAATGCTGGATTTATTCGGTCAATTCGAAGCGGCTCGCACACTGGCCGCGCGCTGCTTGAGCCATGGGCCCAAGAGATCGGTCAGCTGTTTCTCGGTCGTGCCGACCGAATAGATCTGCGACATGTGATTGTGGGTCTTCATCACATGGAACATGTGATCCTTGCCCGCTTCGGTGAGCACGCGGTGGATCATTTCGCCTTGCGCGATTTGCGGCGTTTCGGGATCCCATTCGGCGCGGGTGAAGAAGAGCGGGATGGACGTCTTCTTCAGGCCTTCGACCGAGGACCACGCTTTGATTTTTTCCGGGTCCGTTCCGAAGATGCCGCCAGAGCGCGATTCATAACCACCCGAAGTCATGACCGCGCCGATGATGCCGCCGCCCGGCTTGTAGTAATAATCGGGATGGGAAACGTACAGACCGACGAGGGAGGCGCCGGCGGAATGGCCCCACAGCAGGATCTTGTTCGGGTCGCCGCCGTAGCGCGCCGCGTTCTTAGCGACCCAGGCGAGCGCATCGCGCGCATCATTCACCTGGTCGGGAAGCACGTTCTTCGGCGCCAAGCGATAATTGATGTCGACTCCGACCATGCCCTGCTCGACCGCCCACTTCATCAGATTGTCGTTGGTGAATTGTCCCGGCTGGTGCTTGTCGCCGCCGGTAAATCCGCCGCCATGCACGAAAACGAGCACGGGCTTTCCGGCGCCCTGCCCGTTCGAGATCACATCGAGCTTCTGCAGGGGGTCCGGGCCGTAGGCGATGTCGCGTTCGGCCTTGAGACCGGCAACCGGATCCTTCGGCTGGATGGGATCGAAAAGTTTGCGCGTGGCGCCGGCATCGTTGACATGGCCCATCGCAGCAACGGCTTTGGCAACATCGGGCGGCAGATCCGCGCTTGCGATTGTCGGAACGACGAGCGCCATAAGGGCGAGCGGTACGATGATTTTTTTCACGGTTTCCTCCTGCAAGCGTCGGCTTGCGCATGACTGAATTCGCGAGAGATGAAGATGCCGCAGGCCCCCTTCGGGAGCAAGGGTCACACAGATACCGGAACGGCTCTGTTTGACGACAAATTGTGAAATCTCTTCGGACCTCTATTTCAACGCCTCTTTGACCGCCTGCGCGGCGGCGGCGATGGCTTCGGAAGCAAGCGGTATCCATCCCTGCATCGTCAAGAAGCCATGGATCATCGTCGGGTAATCGACGTGGGTCACTGTAACGCCCGCGGCTTTGAGTTTTTCGGCGTAAGCGACGCCATCCTCGCGCAACGGATCGAATCCCGCGGTAACGACATAGGCCGGTGGAAGTCCCGTCACGTCCTTGGCCTCGATCGGCGAAAGCCGTGGATCCATCGGATCGGCGTCTTCGGGGATATAGTGGGCATAGAACCATTGAATGGCGCGATCATCGAGGCAATAGCCTGAACCGAAGGGGCGCGTGACGAATGCGCGAGTCAGCCTGAGCGATGGATAGAACAGCAGCTGAAACGCAACATGGGGCGTATTCTTGTTCTCCTTCGCGAGGAGACACATCACGGCGGCGAGATTGCCGCCGGCAGAATCGCCTCCGACCGCGATGCTGTTGGGATCGATGCTCAGCTCGCTCGCGTTTTCTTCCACCCACTTCAGCGCCGCGAAGCAATCCTCGACCGCGGCAGGAAATTTGAATTCCGGCGCGCGGCGATAGTCGACCGCGATCACGCGGCCACCGCTGTCATTGGCGAGCGAGCGGCAGAGCACATCATGCGTGTCAAGATCGCCGATCACGAAGCCGCCGCCGTGGAAATACACGATCGCCGGGGATGGGCCTCCCGCTGCAACCGGCGTGTAGGCGCGCAACGGGATAGCGCCTGCGGGACCGGGAGCTTCGAGGTTTTCCGTCTTGCCGATGGCGACAACTTTGGCATCGGCAGCTTGGCGGAGCGCCCTCGAGGCCTCGCGCGCTTCTTCAGGCGACTTTTCCCAGATCGGATAGCTCGCCAGTTCCGGCATCCGGTCGAAGAGCGCTCTTATCGAGGGGTCGAGCGGCATCGCAACTCCCGCGTTTCGCGCGATTGTGGCCGCCTCAAGGAGACAAGCGCAAGCGGAGAAATCCGCCGACTCCCTAGTGGATGGCGATAGGGGCGTAAGGATCGATGCGCTTGGCGGCGATATCGCCGAGGATGGCGTGCAGCGCGCGCCAGAGTGCGGCGCGTTCAAGAAGGCCATCCGCTTCGAAGGTCGCGATAGCGCGTTCGGCAACGCGCTCAACGACGTCGCCGAACTCCTCGTTGAGTTCGGCGGCAAGCCGGCAGGCGTCTTCGGCGTTCAGCAAAACACGTTACCTCGCGAATCAGGCGGGGATTAGAGCTATTTATGGTGACGGAACCGTTAAAAGCCCGCCGGATTGGCTTTGAGGAACTCGGCCTCCTCAGGCGTCGTGCTGCGGCCAAGCGCCTGGTTGCGCGCCGGAAAGCGGCCAAAACGCTCGATCACCGCCTTATGCGAGAGGGCATAGGGATAGGAATAATGCTCTTCGCCGAGACGCTCGCGGGTGAAGCAAACGCAGGATTCCTGATCGGCCGGATCTTCCGAATGCGTCAACGGGAGATAGTAGAAGTTGCGCACGGACGCCGGCGCCTCAAGATCATCTCCGCGTGCAATGGCCCGCTTGGCGGCACTGCGGGCGAGTGCATCGGTTGAAAATGCTTCGGCAGTGCCGCGAAACATGTTGCGCGGAAACTGATCGAACAGGACGATCAGAGCGAGCGTGCCTTGCTTGTCGTTTTCCCAATCTGCCAGCCCGCCCGCGCGTCCATCGCGCCAGACATCCTCGAAGCGCGCCCTGACAGCTGCGTCGAACGCAGGATCGGCGATGAACCAGCGGCTTTGCGGCGTCTCCTTGAACCAGAACTCGAGGATTTGACGAGGCGCGATTTCGCTCATGCGATCTCGACGCGGTCTCCGACGCGGATGGTGCTGCCCTCGACGACACGGCAGCAAACGCCGCCGCGCCAATCCGGCTTGAGCGCAGCGCGCAGGCCCAACTGCGCCTCGTCCATCAGATGGCAGGGCTGGGTCTCCTGCGTAACTTCAAGCACCAGATTGCCAATGACGAGGCGTTTGCCTTCGCAAGGGACGGCAATGCCTTCGACAAAGAGATTGGCGCGGCGCGTGGTCCAAGGAAGGTCGTGCCCCAGCTCGCGACAAGCGGCTTCCCAACCTTCGCGAAACAACACCGTGACTTGCCGACCAGCCTTGGCACCCCGGACATCGCCATCGATGCCGGTCCTCACCCCCACTTCTGCCTCTTCGATGGCGATCAGAGGGGCCATTCGCCGCGCGGCCCTAGCTATTCCCAGCAATTGTCCCATTATTTGTACAGTTCCAAAGCACCCATTTGACATGAACTACATTTTATTGGCGTAATTTGGATTATAGTCCAGGCCAATTTCGGATTTTCCATAGGAGTTAGGGTTTGAGTCTTCAGGGCAAGCGCATCCTACTCGTCATCGGCGGCGGCATTGCCGCCTATAAGACTCTCGAACTCATCCGGCGGCTGCTTGAGCAGGGCGCCGCCGTGCGCGCGATCCTAACGGAAGCGGGAGCACAGTTCGTGACACCGCTGTCGGTTGCATCGCTGACCGGCGACAAAGTCTACCAGAACCTCTTCAACCTCACTCAAGAATCCGAAATGGGGCACATCGTGTTGTCGCGTTCCGCCGACCTTGTTGTGGCGGCGCCGGCGACGGCCGACCTGATCGCGAAATTGGCGGCAGGGCTCGCTCCGGACTTGGCCTCCACCGCGCTGCTGGCAACCGACAAGCCCGTGCTGATTGCGCCCGCGATGAATGTGCGCATGTGGGAGCACGCCGCGACCCGGCGCAACATCGCGGCATTGAAAGCGGACGGCATTCATGTCGTCGGGCCTAATGACGGCGAGATGGCGTGCGGCGAATTCGGGCCTGGGCGCATGGCGGAGCCGGAGGAAATCCTCGACGCAATCGCAGCGCTGCTCAATCCCGACATGAGGCTCGCGGGCTTCAAGGCATTGGTCACCGCGGGACCAACGCATGAGCCGATCGATCCGGTGCGCTACATCGCCAACCATTCGTCCGGCAAGCAGGGGTACGCCATCGCGGCAGCGCTCGCCGATGCCGGAGCCGAAACGGTGCTGATCTCCGGACCGGTCGAGCTTGCAGCGCCCCAGCGTACCAAGCTCATTCGCATCGAAACCGCGCGCCAGATGTGGACGGCATGCGAAAGCCAATTGCCGGCCGACATCGCGGTCTGCTCCGCAGCCGTTGCCGATTGGCGCCCGACAAACGCCGCCAATTCGAAATTGAAGAAGCGCGACGCCGCGCCTGCGATCGCACTAACGGAAAACCCCGACATCCTTGCCGGAATCGCCCATCACGCGTCGCGTCCTTCGCTGGTCATCGGCTTTGCCGCGGAAACCGACGATCTCATCGCCAATGCGACCGCAAAGCGCCTCGCCAAAGGCTGTGACTGGATCATCGCCAACGACGTCAGCAGCGGCATCATGGGGGCCGAGAAGAACCGCGTGCATCTCGTCACCGCGAGCGGTGCTGAAGCCTGGCCGGAAATGTCCAAGATCGAGGTCGCGCGCCTGCTCGTCGGCAAGATCGCCGCCTCATTCGGAAAGCACGCCGCATGAAGGTTGCGATTCAGCGCTTGGATCACGCGCGCGATCTGCCGTTGCCCGCTTATGCCACAGTGGGCGCCGCGGGGCTCGATCTTGTTGCCGCGATTGGCGCCGACATCGTGCTCGCGCCGGGACGCTACCAGGCGGTGCCGACGGGGATAGCGCTGGCTCTGCCGGAAGGTTCCGAAGCGCAGCTGCGGCCGCGCTCCGGGCTTGCCCTGCGCCATGGCGTCACGGTCTTGAACGCGCCAGGCACCATCGATTCCGACTATCGCGGCGAGGTCACCGCGATCCTCATCAATCATGGCACGACGCCGTTCACGATCACGCGGGGGATGAAGATCGCGCAACTCGTCGTTGCGGCGCATGCCCGCGTCGAATGGAGCGAGACCGGCGCTCTGGAGAGTTCGGTGCGCGGCGCGGCGGGCTTCGGCTCGACCGGACTTGGCGGTTAGGGACAGGGGCAATCATGATTCGGCTTTCCCGCAAAACCTTGTTGGCCCTCGAAGCCGTCATCGATATTGCCTACAACGCGCGGCCTGAACCGGTACAGGCAAAGGAAATCACCGCGCGCCAGGGCGTTCCGCAACGCTATCTCGAACAGGTGATGCAGCAGCTTGTTCGCGCCGGCATCTTGAAGGGCGTGCGTGGACCGCGTGGCGGCTACCGGTTGGCGCGCGAACGCCGACGGATCAGCGTGGGCGACGTCGTGCGCATCGCCATGAGCCTGGATGAGAACGAGGAAAACTTCGACGGCGGCTCCGAGCTGGGGCGTCGCGTCGTGGTACCGCTAATGGCCTCGCTGCAAGAGGACGTCATGAAGAAGCTCGACGAAATCTCGATCGAGGACATCTGCAAACGTGCGCGCGCGACGGGACTTGACTGCGGCTCGCCGGAAAGAACTGATACCGATACCGCCGACTTCACGATTTGATCGGCGCATCGGAGACGCATTCATGGCCGCAGCAGAAAACAAAGACCACAAACCGGGCCGCGGCCGCGTCTACAATTCCATCACCGAGACGATCGGCGACACACCGCTCGTTCGCATGGCGCGGATGCCGCAGGCGGCCGGCGTCAAAGCCGATCTGCTGTTCAAGCTCGAATTCTTCAATCCGATCGCGTCGGTCAAGGACCGCATCGGCGTTTCCATGATCGACGCGCTTGAAAAGGAGGGAAAGATCAAGCCCGGCAAGACGGTGCTGGTCGAGCCTACGAGCGGCAACACCGGTATTGCGCTTGCCTTCGTCGCGGCGGCACGCGGCTATCATCTGATCCTGGTGATGCCGGAATCGATGTCGGTCGAGCGCCGCAAGATGTTGGCGCTGATGGGGGCGCAGCTCGAGCTCACCGAAGCGGCAAAGGGCATGAAAGGCGCACTTGCCCGCGCCCATGAAATCCTCAAGACGACGCGGGATTCGATCATGCCGCAACAATTCGAGAATCCGGCCAATCCGGAAATCCATCGCCGCACGACTGCGGAGGAGATCTGGAACGACACCCAGGGCCAAGTCGACGCTGTGATCTCCGGCGTCGGCACGGGCGGCACGATCACGGGCGTCGGCCAAGTGCTCAAGGCGCGCAAGCCTTCGGTCAAAATGATCGCGGTGGAACCGGAAGACAGCCCGGTGCTTTCAGGCGGACAGCCTGGTCCGCACAAGATTCAGGGTATCGGCGCGGGCTTCGTTCCCGAAATTCTCGATCGCAGCATCATCGATGAAGTGATCACCATCTCCAATGAGACCGCATTCGAGACCGCGCGTGCGGCTGCTCGGCTTGAGGGAATTCCCGGGGGGATCTCTTCGGGTGCGGCGATCGCGGCCGCGCTCGAAGTCGGCGCCCGCAGAGAGATGGCGGGCAAGCAGATCGTCACGATCATTCCCTCATTCGCGGAGCGCTATCTCTCAACCGCGTTGTTCGAAGGCATTTAAGAGCCGGAATTTTGCGCGGCCAGCCGATCCGGGCGATCGGTAATGATGGCGTCGGCGCCAAGGCCGGCAAAGCGGCGCATCGCGCGCGAATCATTCACCGTCCAAACGCCGAAGGCGAGATCCAGCCTGTGGGCGTCTTCGATACGAGCGCGCGTTGCCTGAGCGCGAGAACAGAGCCAGCCCTGCCCGCCCGCGGAGCAGATGCTTTCCGCGATTGAGCCGCCAAATTTCGAAGGATGAAAACCCGCGGCCCAAGCCGGGTCAGATCGTGGGCCGCGGCGCTTGGTGGTGAACCAGCAGGCGAGCGCCGGCTCAAGCCTCTTTGCCTGAATGAGCGCACGCCAATCGAATCCGACGAGCACCGCGTCTTCGATGTAGCGCTTGGCGCGCAGCTCGCGGACGACGGCTTCGGCGACCGCCTCGGGCGCGGCGGACAAACTGCGATTCTCCGAGCAGGTCTTGATTTCAATGAAGAGGCGAAAATTCTTGCGCAAGGAGCGCACGGTCGCGATCACCTCGGATAATAAGGGAATGCGTTCGCCATCGCGTGGATGAAGTACGCGATGGGTGCGCGCGTAAAGCGTGCGCGGCTTTATCCGCCCGACGTCGAAGCTGCGAAGATCGGATGCGGTGAGATCCCGGATTAGCTTTTGCCGCCCCCTGAGCCATTGACCGTTGGGCGTGCGGCAAAGCTCCGGCTTCAGGCGATAATCATGGAAGGCGACTGGATAACCATCGCGGCTCAGCTGCACGTCGAGTTCGGCCCCGTCATAGCCGGCGCGAGCCGCTTGGGCGAAAGCGTAGAGCGTATTCTCAGGCCAAAGCCTTGCGCCCCCGCGGTGAGCGATATTGAGAAGCCTTGCCATGGCCGTAAGGATGAAATTTCCAAAGTCGCAAAGCCAAGAAACACTATCCTGGCGTGTCCTCACCGGTTTGTGTAAGCTCACGAAATCGAGAGTCCAGGACATTCGCCGCACCATGAGCAGGTTTACCCTTGCAATAGCCTCGGCCGCCCTTCTGACGGGCGCGGCCTCCGCTTACGCCGTCAATCCGCCGGCCGAAAACGCAAGCGGCCTGGTGCTTCACAGCACGATCGCGGAATTCACCGGCCGCAATTTCGGCATTACGGAACCGGTCGCCGACGTGAAGCCGGGAGAAACGGTCACCATCACCGGCGATTGCGTGGGCCGGGTTCCTTCGGCGGACGACCTTCGCGTCGTGCTGACCTTGGCCGTGACTGGAGATGAAAGCTCGCCGGGTTACCGCGCGGTCTTGGCCACCGACAAACGCATCCTGGAAGGCTCACTGCAGGTGCGCGTGCCCGAAATGCCGCAAGCCGAAAACCACGTTTTCCAAGTGAAGATCTTCCGTTTGGGCGAACAAGCTCCGGAAATCTGCGAAGCCGGTTCCATCCGCATCGGCGCATCTGCCTCCGGAAAAGTCGGCTAGGCTCTAGACAAGCAACGCCAGCAACCCGATCGCGCCTGCTGCGGCGATTGCTAAGGCGATGCGCACCGGGCGCGCATGCTTGGACTGCAGCAGGGCGATCTCGCGTATCGATGACGGATGGAGGCGCAGACCGCCATCGCCGAGCTGCGCGGCGATAAGCTCGGTGTCGCGCAAGAGCTGCGGGATGTTCTGCGCCAGCCGGCCGATATTGGTCAGTCCCTCGGCTGCGTCCCTGATGCGGGCTTCGGGGCCAAGATGGTCGATCATCCAGGTCTCGATGACCGGCCGCGAGGCTTCCCAGATGTCGAATTCCGGATCGAGGCTGCGAGCAAGGCCTTCGACCACAACCATGGTTTTCTGCAGCAGCACCAGCTGCGGCTGAAGCTGCATGTCGAAGCGCCGCGTGGTTTCGAAGAGCTGCTCGAGCAGATGGGCCATCGAGACTTGGCGCGCGGTGAGCCCAAATATCGGTTCGCCGATGGCGCGCAGAGCCTGCGCGAAGGTTTCCACGCTGTGAGTCCTCGGCACGAAACCGGCGCCGAAATGGACTTCGGCCACGCGGACATAATCGCGCGAGAGAAAGCCGCCCAAGGTTTCCGCCATGAAACGGCGCATAGCAGGGTCAAGCCGCCCCATGATGCCGAAATCGACAGCGCAAACGCGACCCTCGGCGTCGATGAAGAGATTTCCCGGATGCATGTCGGCATGGAAGAAACCGTCGCGAAGCGCTTGCGTCAAGAACGTCCGGAGCACCGCCACCGCGATGCGTTTGGGATCATGGCCCGCGTTAGCCAACGCTTGCGGGTCGCGCAGCACGGTGCCGCTCATCCATTCGGAGGTCAGCACGCGCGCGCTGGTGCGCGACCAATCGAGCGAGGGAACGCGGAACTCGGGCTCGTCGCGCATGTTCTCGGCCAACTCGGCGGCGGCTGCACCTTCCATGCGCAGGTCGATCTCGAGGGCCACGGATCGCGCGAGCGTTTCGACGAGGGCGACCAGCCGCAGGCGCCGTGCTTCCGACGAAAATCGCTCGGCTGTCGCGGCCGCAAAGCGGAATGCCTCGAAGTCGCGAGTGAATTCGGCTTCGATTCCGGGACGCAGGATCTTCACGGCGACGTGGCGAGGCGGGATGTCCGTGGTTTCGGCCTCATGGACTTGCGCGATCGAAGCCGCGGCGACCGGCGGACCGAAGGCGGCAAAGCTGTCGGCTAGGAGCCGCCCCAGCTCCTCTTCGACGATCAAGCGTGCCTCGGCTTCAGGAAACGGCGGCAGGCGATCCTGCAACGTCTCCAACCCGCGCGCGACGCCGGAACCAAGAATATCGGGACGCGTGGCCAGGAATTGGCCAACCTTGATCGCGGACGGTCCCATCCCTTCGAGCGCCTTGGCCAAGCGAACGCCGGGCGGAAGGCCGGCATCCTTGCGGTTGCCGCGCCCCAGCAGCCGCGCACAAAGGCGCAAAGACGCCGGGACGCGCGCGGCATATTCGCTCGGCACGAGCGCGTCGTGCGCGGCAAGCGCTCGTCCCATCCGGATCACTCTGGCGATATTGCTCAG
>WNFL01221522.1_pt1 | contig 16332 bp, 16 predicted proteins | sample 5400361 | NCBI WGS metagenome assembly WNFL01 (sample SAMN13153351, study PRJNA577476) | soil metagenome | isolation source: 40 cm soil on Douglas fir-dominated hillslope | place: USA:California | collected 2013-09-17 | reverse complement strand
GCCGGAGCGCCACCGCATCAACGGTCCCGCCGAGGGCGACTGCCGCGGGCCACGCCGGCGCCGGATCGTCGAGGGCCGCCCGCACCAGCGTGGCGGCCTCGGTCAGCTCCATCGGCGGCTCCGGGACCGAGGTGACGTTCAGGGTCTGGACTCGCGGCTCGCGCTCGGGCGAGAGCTGGATCTCGAGCTGCACCCGCCCTCGCTCGCCGCGCATCCACCACGTGCGGTGGAACGGGCTGAGGGACTCGGCCGGGGCGTCCGGATCCGGACTGAGCGCGCCATGCGAGGCTCGCAGCTTCTCGAAGACGGCGCGGCGGCGGGCGATCGGCTCGTCCAGCTCCATATTCATGGCGCACAACCGATCGATTGCGTCGTCGTCCCAGCGTTCGAGGAGACGCTCGATCGTCGCCCGAGCCGCGTCGGTGGCCGCGGCAGGCCTGATCCGCCGGACCGGGGCCGCATCTGCGGCGAGCATCGCTTCGAGGAGGTCCTTTCCGAGCGGTTGGGCCGGTGCGTAGCGACCGTTCGCGAGCACGACGACCCCGAGCCCCGACGCCGGATGCCAGCGCATGTTCGAGCCGAAGCCGGGGTAGCCGCCGGAGTGCATGACGATCCGTCCGTACGAGAGGTGATCCAGCGTCGTCAGCCCGAAGCCGTAGGCGCCGCCCTGGAACTCCGGCGCGGCGTCGGTCGAGGGGGCCGAGATGGGCCCTTCGAACGGCCGTTGCGGCTGCTGCATCTCGCGCCGGCTGGCGCGGCTCAGGGGATGGCGGCCTTCGGCCTCGTCCCGAGGCGGGAATGCATCCACGAACCCGGCCACCCAGCGGGCGAGGTCGCGGACGCTGCTGAACACGCCGCCCATCGACGCGAGCGCACCGTAGCCATCGCTCGGCTCATCGCAGAAGGCCTCGTCCCGCCACAGGTAGCCGCGAGCGAGACGGGCCGCCGGGACATCGCCTTCGAGGTACGTCGTCGACGTCATGACGAGCGGCCGCAGGAGTCGATCCCCGACGACTTCCCGGTATTCCCTGCCGGCGACGTTCGTGATCAGGCGACCGAGGATCCCGTAGCCGAGGTTCGAGTATTCGAACCTGAGGCCCGGCGCCCACGCGAACGAGAAGCCGCCGCGAAGGAGCTCGGCGAACGAGCCCAGGTCGAGGCCCTGCTGCCGATCACCCCAGGGATCGTCGGTCGGGAAGCCGGCGGTCATCGTCAGGAGGTGCCGGATCGTGATCGGCGGCGAGTCGGTCGTCGGTCCGCGGAGATTCGCGAGCTCGGGGACATGGTCGGCGATGGGATCGTCGAGCCGGAGCCGGCCCTCGTCGCGGAGGAGCAGCACCGTTGCCGCGGTGAAGCTCTTGGTCATCGAGGCGATCCGGAAGACGCTGTCGGCGTCGGGTGGCGCGTTCTCGCCTACGCGAAGTGTGCCGAGCCCGCGGGAGTGGATAAGCCTGTCCCCGAGGGTCACGCCATACGCCAGGCCCGGGACCTTCCAGCCGGCGAACGTGCGCTCGGCGATGGCGTCAACGCTCGCGAGGGCAACCTCGAGCGACACGGTCCTCCCTGCCCTCGCGACTGGCGCTGAATCAGAAAGCCGCCGGTTGCCCGGCGGCTTCGATGGTACGAAGGTGCGAGTCGGTCAGTGGGCGCAGGAGCGTGCGGTCCCCGTGTCGTCGGCCGTTCGGAAGCTCGAGCCACAGCCGCAGGCGGCGACCGCGTTCGGGTTGTTCACGGTGAAGCCGGCGCCCATGAGGGTGTCGACGTAGTCGATCTCGGAGCCCTGCAGGAGCGGGATGCTCTTGCCATCGACATAGACCTTCAGCCCGTTCGCGAGGAGGACGTTGTCCTCGGGCGTCGGCTGGTCTTCGAGCATCATCCCGTAGCGGAAGCCGGAGCAGCCACCGGAATAGACGTAGACGCGCAGCCCGATGTCGGGGTTCGTCTCTTCCTTGGTCAGCTCGCGGAGCTTGGCGGCGGCGGCGTCACTGAGGGCAAGGACGGTGGGCTGCAAATCGATCATGGCGACATCGTACGCACGTCAACGGAATTCGACAACACCCTTGCCGAAATTACATGCCGCGGCGAAGGCCCCCGCGACCTCGAAGCGCTCGCACGACGTACACGACGAGGATGGCGCCAAGGGTCGCGATGAGGATGCTCTCGAGATTGATCCCATCGACGGAGCCCGCCTTGAAGACGGTGGCCGCAAGGTAACCGCCGACGAGGCCGCCGACGATGCCAAGGACGATCATCCCGATCAGGCCTTCACGCGAGCCCATGAGCTGGTTGGCCAGGAAGCCTGCGATCGCGCCGACGACGATCCATGCAAGCAGACCCATCAGGTACTCCCTTCGTGGTTCAGGCTGGCTCGCGACGGAAGATCGCGACGCCCCAATTCACGACCAGCTCGAGGATCGTCCAGCCAACGAGGGCGGCGATCGCAGCGATATCGAGGACCGAGCCCGCGGAATGGAGGGCATCAGTCCGGAAGATTCCCTCGAACGGGAAGACGAACAGCTGGCTGACGCTGAGGATGGCCGAGACGAGGCCATTCGCTTCGCGCGCGTCGAGCAGGAGCAGAACGATACGAAGGCCGATGAAGATCTGGATGAGTCCGAAGACGAGGACGATGATTCGCCGCGTCGTCTCCGGGCCACCGGGCTTCGTCTCGCCGACGTGGTGGCTCTCGGTGCGGACGGTCTGCTGACCGGTCCCGGTTGGCGTCTCGGTGACAACCGTTCGGTCGACTGAGTCTGTGGTCACGGTCCTCTCCTTCTGTCGCTGTGACATCCAGGGAAGCGCGGCCAGTGGAACCAAAGTCAACCGTCGTTCTTCATATCAACTGTCGCGAATGTCATCGCGAACGCTGTCAGGCCTCGAGCCGCTCCACGATCGTCGCGATCCCCTGGCCGACGCCGATGCACATCGTGGCGAGGCCATAGCGGCCGCCGCGTCGCTCGAGCTCGTGCACGAGCATCGTGATGAGGCGGGCACCGCTCGCACCGAGCGGGTGACCGAGCGAGATGGCGCCGCCATTCACGTTGACCTTCTCGGGATCGAGCCCGAGCTCGTCCATCACGACAACCGACTGCGACGCGAACGCCTCGTTGAGCTCGACGAGATCGAGGTCGGCGACCGTGAGGCCGGCGCGGTCAAGGGCCTTTCGCGACGCCGGCACCGGCCCCACGCCCATGATCGCGGGGTCGACGCCGGCGACAGCGGTCGACACGACCCGGGCGAGCGGCCTGAGGCCCAGCTCCCGCGCGCGGCCTGCCTCGACGACGAGCGTCGCCGCCGCCCCGTCGTTGATGCCCGAGGAGTTCCCCGCCGTCACCGATCCGCCCTCGCGGAACGCCGGCCGGAGCTTCGCCAGCGCCTCGAGCGACGTGTCCGCGCGCGGGTGCTCGTCCCGGGTGACCACCACCGGGTCGCCCTTCCGCTGTGGGACCTCGACATGCACGATCTGGTCGTCGAATCGGCCCGCCTTGATCGCGGCGATCGCTCGCTGGTGAGACAGGAGCGCGAAAGCGTCCTGGCGCTCACGCGAGACACCGTATTGCTCGACCACGTTCTCGGCCGTCTCACCCATCGAGTACGGGTAGTGCATCGCGGCGAGCTTCGGGTTCAGGAAACGCCAGCCGAGCGTGGTGTCCTGGAGCTCCCTCGCGCCCCGATCCCACGGGCCTTCGGCCTTCGCCATGACGTACGGCGCCCGGGTCATCGACTCGACACCGCCGGCAACGAAGACGTCACCGTCGCCCGCGCCGATCGCGTGGGCGGCCGTGTTGATGGCCTGGAGGCCCGAGCCACAGAGCCGGTTGACGGTCTGCCCGGCGACCTCGACCGGCAGGCCGGCGAGCAGCGCCGACATGCGGGCGACGTTGCGGTTGTCCTCACCGGCCTGGTTTGCGCAGCCGAGGATGACGTCCTCGATCAGCGCGGGATCGATCCCCGACCGCTCGACGACCGCCCTGATGACGAGTGCCGCGAGGTCGTCCGGACGGACCGTCGCGAGCGCCCCACCGTAGCGACCGACCGGGGTCCGGACGGCCTCGACGATCCAGGCATCACGAAGGGGTCGATCGGCGGCGCGCATCAGCGAGATTGTAGGGAGCGGATCTCGCGGAGCAGCGGGAGCGCCGGCCGGAACGCGTCGCTGTCGTCGGCCGAGAGCTGGTCGAGGCTGACCGCGATCTCCTCGAGGCCGGTCTGGTGGGCCCATTCGAACGGGCCGAACGGGTGGTTCGCGCCGAGCTTCATCGCCCGATCGATGTCGTCCGCGCTCGCGACCCGATCCCCCATCGTCCGGTACGCCTCGTTGACGATCGCGAGGATGACGCGCTCGGCGATCGAGTCGGGGTCGAGTGCCTCGATGCCAGGTTGCGGCCGACTGGGCGCCGCAAACCTGAACGCCGGGCCCAGGACCGCGCCGTCGGCGTCGTATCGGTAGAAACCCTCGCCCGTCTTGCGCCCGAGCCGCTTCGCGGCAACGAGCTCCTCCTGGATCGGCGACGGCCGAAAGCGAGTGGCGCGATCGAACGCCTCGAAGAGCCCGCGCGCCGCGGCCAGGTTGATATCGATCCCGATGAGGTCCATGAGCCGGAACGGGCCCATCGGGAAGCCGGCCGCAGTGATGGCCTCGTCGATCGTCGTGATCGTCGCGACGCCCGAGCGGAGGAGTCGCAGCGGCTCGAGGGTGAACGGCCGGTTGACCCGATTCACGATGAAACCGGGCGAATCGGTGCAGCGGATCGGGGTCTTGTCCCAGCTTTCGACGATCGCGATCGCCCGCGAAACGACATCCGCGGCCGCGCTCGCCGTGGCCACGACCTCGACGAGGGGCAGCAGCGGCGCCGGGTTGAAGAAGTGCAGCCCGATGACGCGCTCTGGTCGGCGCGTCGCCTCGGCGATCTTCGCGATCGAAAGGGCGCTGGTGTTCGTCGCGAGGATCGTCTCGGGCTCGGCGGCCGCGTCGAGCTCGCGGAAGATCCCCTGCTTCAGCTCGAGGTCCTCGAGCGCGGCCTCGATGACGAGGTGCGCATCGGCGGCTACCTCCGCCGCGGACGTCGCGACAGAGAGACGCGCCAGCCGCTCGTCGATCCAGGCTCCGCGCGCACCCGCGTCCGGCACGGCCTTCGCGGAGCGACGTCGCAGCCCGTCGGTGATCCGGCTGATGGCTCGATCGGTCGCTCCCGGGGCCGCATCCGTGATCGCGACAGCCCAGCCACCCTCGAGCGCGACCTGGGCGATGCCGGCGCCCATCGTCCCCGCGCCGACGATCCCGAGGACCGCCACGGACCGCGTCACCGAAGCTCCATCGCTACACGGTATCGCGGCGCCCGGATGCGTCCATTGACAATGCATCTGATATTGATATAGTCCGGGCCATGCAGACAATCGAGCAGCCCCAGAACCCGCCGGCCCTGTCGCGCAACGCGATGTACATCCTCCTCGCGATCGGCCCAGAGGAACGTCACGGCTACGCGATCATGGGCGAAGTCAGCCGCCTGACCGGCGGGGCGGTCCGCCTCGGTCCGGGTGCGATCTACACGACGGATCCCGAGCTCGACGACCAGCGCCGCCGCTATTACCGGCTGACGGCCGTAGGCCGCACGGTCGCCGCCGCCGAGGTCCGTCGCCTCGACTCGATCGTCCGGAAGACCGGCGCCTGGGCCCTCGAGGCCGGCTGATGGATGGCGATCGAGCGCTGTCCGAGCGGCTCTACGCGGCGCTGATGCACGTGTATCCGCGGACGTTCCGAGACCGCTTCGCGTTCGAGATCGTGCAGCTCTTTGGTGACCAACTTCGCGACGCCCGGGCTGAGTCCGGCTTTGGCGGGATCCTTCGGACCTGGGTTCGGGGCCTCGGCGACCTGGCCATCAACGGCATCGGTGAGCGCCTTCGCGGAGACCGGCCCGGTCGCGCGCTCGAGCCCACACCGCCGAGCATCCGCGGCCTCGGCCTATTGGGCGTCATCGGCGGCGTTGTGCTCCTCGCGGCCTTCGTCGTCAACATCTCATCCGAGCTCAACCTCGTCCGGGTGACCCTCTTCGACCTTGGCGCGATGGCCGTCGCATTCGCGGTCCACCAGCGTCAGGCTGGAGTGGGGCGCCGGCTCTCACTGCTGGTCGCGTCGGCTGTGATCGTCACGAACGCGTGGTCGCTCGCGATGCTGCTGCTCGGTATCGACCGCCCGGTCTTTCCCGAGCCGGACCCTGAGTTCCGCCGAATCGCCTTCTACGCGGGTGCCGCGACGTGGCTGTCAGACGCCGCATTCGGCCTCGTGGCCTTCCACCTTCGGGCAGTTCCGCGGTGGGCGGGTCTCGGTCTGGCGGTGGGCTCCGCCCTCGGCCTCCTCGGGATGAGCCACTTCGAGCTCGTGTCCGGAGACTTCGGCTGGTTCTTCACGCCCCTGGCCCTCGGCGGCATCGGCCTCGGCGGGATCGCCTGGGTCGTCCTCGGCGCCAGCCTCATGCTCCCGCGCCACGCCCGGGTTGAGGGTCCGGGCGGCTGACACGGACCGCCGTTCGGACGCGAAGGCGTACGATGGCCGCGATTTCCCCAGTCGAACTGCGCGGGAGAGATCGCCGGACGAGCTGATAGCCAGCACAACGGCGGCGCCGACGGAGCAACGGTCCGGAACCTCTCAGGCACCAGGGACCGCGCAGGGATGGGGACGCTGGAGAGCGTTGAGGACGGGAACGATCCCGCCAGCGCGCGCCGACGGAGGAACCCGCGGGTGCTCGATGCACCGCGGGAACGCTCTCAGGCACCAGGACAGCGGGGCACCGAGGAGGTGCCATTCCGATGTCCGAGACAAGCCCAGAAGCCGGCTTCGCCGATCGCCACATCGGGCCCGATGAGGCCGACGTCGAGGCGATGCTCGCCGCGCTCGGTCGTTCGTCGCTCGACGACCTGTTCACTGCGACCGTGCCAGCTGCGATCCTCCGGGATCGCGACCTCGACCTGCCGGCTCCCCGTTAGGAGGCCCAGGCGCTCGACGACCTGCGGGCCATGGCCGCGGCGAACACGCCCCTCCGGCCGATGCTCGGCCTCGGCTACAGCGACACGATCACCCCCCCGGTCATCCTGCGGAACGTCCTCGAGAACCCGGCCTGGTACACGGCGTACACGCCGTACCAGCCGGAGATTGCCCAGGGCCGGCTCGAGGCCCTCATCAACTTCCAGACCGCGATCTGCGACCTGACCGGTATGGAGATCGCCAACGCTTCGCTGCTTGACGAGGGCACGGCGGCCGCCGAGGCCGCGACCCTGTGCCACAGCGTCAGCGCGGTCCCCGACGCGAACCTCCTGCTCATCGACGCGGACACCCATCCCCAGACGATCGCGGTCATGCGGACGCGAGCCGAGCCGCTCGACGTCGAGGTCATGGTCGCCAGCCCCGAGAAGCTGCTGGCCCGAGCAGCCGCGCCGCGTGACGGCGAGCGCGCGTTCGCGATTCTCCTCTCGAACCCCGGCTCGTCGGGAGCCGTTCGGTCCCTGCGAGCCGACATCGAGGCGGCCCACGCCGCGAACCTGCTCGTCATCGTCGCAACGGATCCTCTCGCCGCCGTCCTGCTCGAGAGCCCGGGCGACCAGGGCGCCGACGTCGTGATCGGGAACAGCCAGCGATTCGGCGTGCCGATGGGCAACGGCGGCCCCCACGCCGCGTTCATGGCCACCCGTGATGCATTCAAGCGAGCGCTCCCGGGCCGGCTCGTCGGCGTGAGCGTCGATGCCGACGGCGCGCCCGCCTACCGGCTGACGCTCCAGACCCGCGAGCAGCACATCCGGCGCGAGAAGGCGCCATCGAACATCTGCACGGCCCAGGTCCTGCTCGCAGTCGTGGCGAGCATGTACGCGGTCTGGCACGGCTCCAAGGGCCTGCGGGCGATGGCCGAGCGCGTCCACGCCCGGGCGGCCGCGATCGCGGCGGGAATGGCTGGCATCGAGGGCCTGAGCCTCAGGCACGACGTCTTCTTCGACACGGTCGCGATCGAGGCCGGCATGCCGAATCGCGCCGACATCCTCGTCCAGGCCGCCGCTGGCGCCGGCTACGAGGTCCGCCGGCTCGATGCCACGGGCATCGCCATCGCCTGCGACGAGACGACATCCGAGGCCGATGTCGCGGCCCTCATTACCGCGCTCGGCGCGACCGAGGTCCCCTCCGCGACGGCGACGAAGGTGGCCGCGAGCTCCCTGCCCGCTGCCGTCCGGCGGACGGACGCGATCCTGACCCACCCGGTCTTCTCGCTCCATCGGTCCGAGACCGAGATGCTCCGCTACATCTTCCGGCTCGCCGAGAAGGACGTGACCCTGACCCGGTCGATGATCCCGCTCGGCAGCTGCACGATGAAGCTCAACGCCACGACCGAGATGATGGGCATCGGCCTGCCGGGCTTCTCGCGGGTCCACCCGTTCAGCGATCCGGCGCGGCTGCCCGGCTACGCCCGCCTGTTTGCGGACCTCGAGACCTGGCTCGGCGAGATCACCGGCTTCGCGGCCGTCAGCCTCCAGCCGAACGCCGGCTCACAGGGCGAGTACGCCGGCCTTCTCGCGATCCGGGCCTGGCACCGCTCCCGCGGTGAGGGCCATCGGCGCGTCTGCCTGATCCCGGCCTCCGCTCATGGAACGAACCCGGCGAGCGCCGTCATGGCCGGCTACCGGGTGGTCGTCGTCGCCACAGACGCGAAGGGCAACGTCGACCTCGGCGATCTCCGGGCGAAGATCGCGGCTCATGCCGACGACCTCGGGGCCCTGATGATCACGTACCCGAGCACCCACGGCGTCTTCGAGGAGACGATCGTCGAGATCTGCCGGCTCGTCCACGAGGCGGGCGGCCAGGTCTACATGGACGGCGCGAACATGAATGCCCAGGTCGGCCTTTCCCGGCCCGGGGACATCGGCGCCGACGTCTGCCACCTCAACCTCCACAAGACCTTCGCAATCCCGCACGGCGGCGGCGGACCGGGCATGGGCCCCATCGGCGTCGCGGCGCACCTCGCGCCGTACCTGCCGGGCAAGGGGCTCGACGAGCCGGGCCGGGTCTCCTCGGCGCCCTACGGGAGCGCCAGCATCCTGCCGATCTCGTGGGCCTACGTCGCGATGCTCGGGACCGAGGGCGTTCGCCGCTCGACCCAGATCGCGATCCTGAATGCGAACTACCTCGCGAAGCGACTCGGCGACGCCTACCCCGTCCTGTACGTCGGGGCGAACGGCACCGTCGCCCACGAATGCATCCTCGACTGCCGGCCGGTCACGGCCGCCAGCGGCGTGACGGTGGACGACATCGCGAAGCGACTGATGGACTTCGGGTTCCACGCGCCGACGATGAGCTTCCCGGTCGTCGGGACCCTGATGATCGAGCCGACCGAATCCGAGTCGAAAGCCGAGCTCGATCGGTTCGCCGACGCGCTGCTGGCCATTCGGGCGGAGATCGCCGAGATCGAGGCCGGTCGTGTGCCGGTCGCCTCGTCAGCGCTTCGGAACGCGCCGCACACTGCGGCCGATCTCCTGCGCGAGGAGTGGGCCCGGCCGTACAGCCGCGAGCAGGGCGCCTTCCCGTCTCACTGGGTCCGGGCGCGCAAGTACTGGCCGCCGGTCCGCCGAATCGACAACGTCTACGGCGATCGCAACATCTTCTGCGCCTGCCTCCCGACGGAGGCCTACGCCGAGGCGTCGGGCGAGACGCAGCTCCTCCCTTTGGCGGGCTAAGGCGCGAAGCCTCAGATCGGCTTGAGTCCTGTCCGACTGTGATCAGCCCCCGCCAGAATCCGCCGCGCCAGGTGGACCCGCCATGCCTACGGGGTGTACCCCCCGCCGTAGATGCTCAAGGCGCCGAACGTGTCGGGGCAGACCGCCTCGACGGCGGGCTTCGCCGTCGGGCTGCCGTCGAGGAGCGACTGCAGGTAGACGTCGACGGCGGGGCAGTCGGACGCGTCACGGGGGTCATTCCACGCCCCGAAGACGCCGCTGTTCGTCGCCCAGGCGCTCTGGTAGTCGCCCATGAACGGCCCTTCGATCGAGTTCGAGGTCGAGCCCCGGACGTCCGCGACCGTGCCCGTATGCAGCGTGGCCCAGATCGCGAGGCTCCCCCACGAGGCATGCCGGACGACTCCAAGCACTCGCCGTGGATCAGCCATCGTGGTCCGCCATGGATCGAGGTACGCGTTGTAGACCACGTAGACGTCGGCACCGTTCGGCGAGATCGCGACCGCCGGCTGGTTGACGCGGTCGCCGACACGTCCGAAGCCCTGCGCCGAGCCGTATGACCCGCCCTTGTTGGTCGAGGTGATCAGCCAGCCCTGATCCTGGTTCGTGCCGTTGCGGTCGTCGGACCAAGCGACGACGATGCGGTTCGTGGCGCCGGCGCCGGTCGGGGCGCCGTTGGCGATGTCGATGACCGGGGCATTCCACGTCCGCGCCCCGAAGACGCCGTCAATCGTGAAGGTGTAACCGGGATCGATCTGGCCGATCGCGGTCGTCATGGCGATCGATCGGGGCTTCTCGAACCGCACCCCGCCGTCGAACGAGCGCGCCTCGTAGATGACGCTGCTCGGCGTAAGGACGGTGTCGCTGCGACCGCCCCAGATGACCACGACGACGCCGTCGCTGGTCGTCCGGATGCTGCAGCCCTGCCGGCCGCCGGTCTGGGAGTTGTTCGTCGCGGCCGAGAGCTGGCTCGCCGACCACGTGTCTCCGCCGTCGGTCGAGCGGGCGAACAGGATCGGGCCCGGGATCGAACCGCCGTTGAAGTTGCCGCGGAAGCCGGTGTTGCAAACGTAGACGTTGCCGAAGAACGGGCTGGACGCGGCGTTGTCGACCCAGAGCTGGTCCTTGTCGTTGTACGAGGCGGCGTTCTGCTTGGTCGCGATCACGGGCGCCATCCAGGCGGACTTGCTGCCGGCCATCGCGGCGGCGACGTCGTCCGTCCGCGACACCGTGAGCGCAGAGATGCCCTTGAATCCTGGGCTGCCCGAGAACGCGAATGAGAGGTTGGCGTAGTACAGGCGCGAGCCGTTGTCCCACGCGAAGTGACCATGACCATCCGGCTTCGGCCCGAAGGCCAGGGCCGGATCGCCGACGGACACGAGCCCGTTCTCGTAGTACCAGGGCAACGTGCCGATCGGCCCGTTCGGGTCCGGGACGCACTCGGCCGGGCCGAGGCAGTTCCGCGCCGAGTAGCCCGTGTACGTGGGGTTCGTCCATGTGGCCCCGCGATCGGTCGAGAACGAGATCCCGGCCGTCCCGACCCCGTCCGTGAACGGGCAGCTTGTCGGGTCGCCGGCGTTGCAGGCCTCCACGTCGACGTTGCCGTTGACGCCCGCCGCGAGGACGTTGGGATGCATCGGGTCGATGGCGACCGAGGGCTCGTTCACCTTGCTCTGACTGAAGACGTGCTTGTTGTTGCCGAAGTCGATGTACGTGTCGGTCGAGGTGGCGGCGACGGGCATGGCGGGGGCCAGCAGCGCCAGGGCGCCGATCAGGACCAGCACGCGGGACCTGGAAAGGACCATCACTCGGGACATGGATCGAGCCTCAGCCTGGCGGCGACACTGCCGCGTCAGCACGAAGGCTCCACCTGGCCCGAGCCACCGACATCGGTCGAATGACCGATGGAGACCGGGGCCGGGGTTCTACTGGCTCGGCGGGAGGGGTCCCGACATCGCCGGTCCATGGGGTCCTACGACTGTCGGCACGTCCTGCCGAACTCAGATCGGCTTGAACGCCTCGAACGGCTGGCGGCACTCGCGGCAATAGAACAGCGACCGGCACGCGGTCGGCCCGAACGCGCTATCCATGACGACCCTCGCGGACTGGCAATAGGGACAGCGAACGTCGGCCGGCTCGTCGGGCGGGGCGAAGCCCGAGGCGGCGAGACGCGCTCGCCCGCGAGGGCTGATCCGCTCCGAGGTCCAAGGCGCACGCCACGTGAACGAGATGAGCGACTGCCGACCGAGCGGCGCGAGGGCGTCGGCGACGGCCGACTTGATGACCTCGAGCGCGGGGCAGCCGACGAAGGTGGGCAGCAGCTCGACCTCGATCGCCGTGTCGCTCACGGCGATGCGTTCGACGATGCCGAGGTCGACGATCGAGATGGTCGGGATCTCGGGGTCGTGGACGGTCTCGAGGAGGGCCCGGACCGTCGTCTCGGTGATGGCCGGCGCGATGGCGATCACCAGACCGCTCCCGGGTCCGAGCGCCGAACGTTCGTGAACTCGCCCCACAACCAGCGGAAGGCGTCGGAATGGCCGGTCCGGCCATCGTCGCGGTCACTGATGGAGGGCGGGACGGGCAGCCCGAGCGGGACGAGGATGACACTCAGGTCCGCGCGCCAGGCGGCCTCCGCCTCGGCCAGCGGACGCGTGAGGATGCCGGCACGGCGCAGCTGGTCCTCGCCCGCAAGCGGGGTGAACACGGTTGCCGAATCGACCCAGAGCGTCTCGAGCGCCGCCGTCAGGCGGCCCCGCGCCTCGGAGCCGCCACTGGCCAGCCGGTCGATCCAGACCGTCACGTGCATCCGGTGATAGCGCTCCTCGCGGCGGAGCTTCTCGACGAGCTCGGCGAGGGGTCGATAGCCCGGGCCGATCGAAGCCAATCGGGCTTCGTCGGCGAGCTCGTACAGGAAGCGCCTGGCGATCGTGTCGGCCCAGTCACCTCGGGCGTGGTCGAGGAGCCGAGCGTGGCGATACGCGTCGGGCTCACGGTCGTAGGCGATCGCGTCGGCGTCGCGACCGTCGTCGAGGACCGTCGCGAGCAGCTCGTACAGCGCCCGGGCGTGGCCCAGCTCGTCCTGGGAGATCGAGCTCATCGCGATGTCCTCCTCGAGGATCGGGGCGATCCCGGTCCACTCGGAATCGGTGAACCCCGAGACGAACTCGTCGTCGGCCATCGTCAGGATGAGCTCGGACAGGGCTGTCCGGACTCGTGGATCGAGGGTGGCGGCGACGATGGTCATGGCTTCGAGGCTCGGCGACCGCCGGTGCGGTCGTGGCTCTCGGCCCGCGCCTGGGGCTTCGATGTCCCGGCCCGCTCGCGGGCGGCGGTCAGCTTGTCGCGCATGACGTAGCCGCCGGGCTTCTTGAACGAGCGATCGAGCGGCGGGTTCAGGAGATCCTGGTCGTCGAGGACCGCGATGTCGGCCCGACGGACGATCCACAGGCGGGCGGATTCCTGGCGGCGCCCGAAGAGCTCGCGGGCGTAATGCATCGCCAGGTCAGCGTCCGGGGCCATGACGTTGCCGCCGTGGCGCATCGGATCGCCGTCCTTCGCCTGCTGGAAGACCTCGTACGGCTCGAGATCGTGCCGTGCACGCGTCTTCGTGGCCATCAGGCCGCCACCATCGCCGCCGACAGGATCGTGTCGCGGACCCAGCGCGTCTCGTCGCGGTTCACGCGGCGGAACTCGAGCCGTTCCTGGGACTTCGGCCCGTGCCCCGTGACGACGGATCGAAGCTCGTCCCAGTCGGGCTCTGTGTAGCGCCATGCTTTCGCGTCGGCGTCAAAGTGGAGCTCGGGGTCCGGGATGACGAGCCCCAGCTCGAGGAGGCGCGGGACGTAGATCGTCAGGGACTCCTGGCGGAGCTCCTCGGAGGTCTTGGCCTTGATCCGCCAGTGGAGGTCGCGGTCCTTCGCCCGGTCGCCGCGCGGCCCGTGCATCTGCATGAGCGGGCCCCACCAGCGATCGAGCGCCTCCTGCACGAGCGCCCGCTGGGAGTCGCTGCCGGTCATGAGCGTCACCACGACATCGCGGCCATGCATGATGTGGACCGACTCCTCCCAGCAGATCTTCTGCATCGTTCGGGCGTACGGGGCGTACGAGGAATCCCGCAGCGCCTGCTGGGCGACGATCGCCGCGGCATCCACGAGCCAGGCAATGATCCCGATGTCGCCCCACGACTTCGTCGGGTAGTGGAAGACGTTGTGGAACTTCGTCTTGCCGGCGAGGAGATCCTCCAGCATCGCCTCGCGCGGCTTGCCGAGGTCCTCGGCGACGCGATACAGGAGCTGGGCGTGCCCGACCTCGTCCTGGACCTTCGCGGTGAGGGCCAGCTTCCGGCGAAGCGTAGGCGCTCGCATGATCCATTCGCGCTCCGGCAGGACACCCATCAGCTCGCTGTTCGCGTGCATCTCGACGAACCGCAGGACGGCGGTCCGGTACTCGTCGGGCATCCAGTCGTTCGGCTCGATCTTGCCGCCGGCGATGACATGCGCCTCGAAGAGGCGGAACCGTTCGTCGTGGGGGATGTCGTCGTTCCAGGGTCGTTCGCTTCGCTCGCGAACGGGCAGGACGGGATCGAGCGCGAGGGGGTCAGTCATCGGGTCGCCTCCAGTCCGAGCAGTCTGAGCCCAAGGTCGACGAGGTGATCGGCGACGCGATCGGCGCCGAGCCGGCCGCCGGGGTCGTACCACGTCGCGAGGCCGTTCAGCGCGGTGAGCAACACCGTCGACGCGATCGCCGGGTCGACGAGCGCGAACACGCCGAGCGAGATGCCGTCGGCGATTCGGTGGCGGAATCTCGCTTCGTACCTGTCCCGTCGTTCGAGAACCGCCTGGCGACGCCCCGGCCCGAGCGCCCGCCACTCGTGGACGAACACGCTCGCCTCGCCGACGTCATCGGTCAGGACCTCGATGTGCGCTCGGATCAATGCCGAGATCGCCTCGACCGGGTCGCCGGGCCTGCGCGCCTCGGCGTCGGCCTCTGCCCGATCCGCGGCGACCTCGAAGGTCGTCGCCGCCCGGTCCACGATCGCCCAGAGGACGTCTTCCTTCGAAGTCACGTGGGCGTACAGGCTGGCTCCCCGGAGCGACATCGCCCGCGCGATGTCCCGGACGCTCGTGCCGGCATAGCCATTCGCGCGGAACAGGTCGCTGGCAACGTCCTCGATGGCGCGGCGGCGGGAGACTTCGACCACGATTGACCATCACTCCTAACGAACGATCGTTAGGAGACGTTATGATGGCCGGGGTACCGATGTCAATGTCAATGGTCGAATGGCACGCGGCGAGGCGGAGCCGCATCGACGTCGTTGGTCACTTCTGTTGCTCGTCCGGCAATTCTCTCTTGACACGAGATCCGTCCAGTGCGAGTCTCAAGGAACCTCACAGTTCCGGCTCTTGGCGGCCTGACTTCGCACAGGGGAGCTGATGGCACGAGGACTTCTAGCGCACTTGGCTATTGCTGTAGTTGTAAGTACAGCAGCCCTGGCGGCGCCCCTCGTTCTCGCAACCTACCGAACGTGGCTCAGCATGCCGGGCTCGACGCTGCTCCATTGAGCTCTTGAGGCTATGCGTGTCCTAGGTCTAACTCTAGGGATCATTGCGCTGGTCGTGGGCGCATTCGTGCTCGGGTTAAACATTGGGCAAGGCGAAGTCCAGCCTGTGAGCTACTGGATGATCGACGACCACACTGTCGGCGTGTTCGTGGAGGCAGGACCTAGCGACACATGCGGGCTCTTACCTTATGAGTCCGGAAGCGAGGTACGTCTTACCGTTCGATGCAGGGGGCCGCTTCTATCGGCCGGGTCCTCAGCCGTCGGTTATCCACGCTACTTCGAGGTTCCGATCATTACGGTAGTCGGGAGTCGCAGCATCGTGGACGGGTCTGGAAACGACGCAACGAAGTGCGCATCGCGCTGCATACCCTAGGTTAAGACCCAGCGCACTCCCGGCAACTTCGGCCCGCCTGTCTTCCCACCCCGTCAATGGTCGAATGCAGCGGCGCGGAACCAACTTCGACGCTTCGACGTCATCCCGCCACGATCGACACCCACCGCTGAGGTTCCCAACGTGAAGCGATCCCTCCCGCTCGTGGCCATCGCCGTGCTGGCACTCCTCGGTCCCGCGTCGGTGCTCGCCGCGCCCAGCCCGGCAGCGACAACGGCCCGGTACTTCGAGATCCAGGGCCTGGTGTTCCGTGGAGTTACGGTGAAGGCGTCGGGCAAGCTCGCGATCGATGGGACGCAATTCTCGGCGTCGGCGGGCTGCAACATGATCGGCGGCACGGTCACCGTCGAGGGCGACCTCGTGACGCTCGTGGGTCCAACATTCATGACCGAGATGGCATGTCCCGGCGCCGCCGGCGACGCCGAGGCGTTCCTGATCAAGATCCTCCAGCTCGGTTCGTTCACGATCACCGATACCGGCTGGACCGCCGACGGTGGCGAGATCATGACCGTCGAGCTGACCTCGAGCGGCCCCGGCCCGGCTGGATCGCCCCCCGACGAGCCGGTCACCTCGACGCCCGGCGCCGCGAACCCCGAGCCCGGATCGAGCGCCGCTCCCGGGGCAACCTGCCCGGCGGTTCCTTCCGGCACCGCGGGCTCGGGCGGCG
>WNFL01281476.1_pt2 | contig 16333 bp, 16 predicted proteins | sample 5400361 | NCBI WGS metagenome assembly WNFL01 (sample SAMN13153351, study PRJNA577476) | soil metagenome | isolation source: 40 cm soil on Douglas fir-dominated hillslope | place: USA:California | collected 2013-09-17 | reverse complement strand
CTCTGAGGTTTAGCAACCGCGACCTGGCGACCTTGGGAGCTCTAGCCCAAGGGCCATTCGGGATGGTTTGTATCCGTGTTGAGGGTCCGCAACCTGGTATACTGAGTGGCTTGACAGGTGGACATGGTTAGGTGTCATCTCAACAACAAGTTGTACGTCAGGAAATCTGTAGAAAAGCGCGTCGTGGCCCGCAACCGCGATGTCCGTCTCGCTCCCAAACTTACCAGTCCAAAATCTGACCACAAAATTTCGAATAGCAATGCAACCCACACCACGAACGAGACTTATTGCGTGCTGCGACGGTCCACGGCTCCCAATGGGCACCACATTTGTTATGTTCATTCCAAACGCCAACAGCGCTGTGCTACGTCATGGATTTTGCCACAGGAGGGAGCATGGCAGACCTTTTAGAGAGTGCTGGGCAAATTCCAGAGTCCGACATTAAGTGGTGGCTGCCCCAGATGGTGAGCGCAATCGATTGGTGCCATGCGCAAGGGTTCTGCCACAGGTACGGCTCCACCTGCTAGTCTGTGCCACCCTTCTTGATTTACATTTGCTTTAGGGATATCAAGCCCTCAAACTTTGTTCTCACACCCGAGGCCCATCTGCTCCTCATCGACTTCGGTTCCTCAGTCCGCCTACTACCGGTACAGCCGAATGGCGTTCAGTTGGTACCGAAAGCGTCTTGTTTGGTACTTTGTGGCACTTGCGACTACATCTCGCCTGAAATATTGCGAATGCAGGAAGATGCACTGATCGCCTTCGATGCTACCGAGGAGATTTTCATCCCAGCAGACGAAGGTGGCTATGGTAGAGAAACTGACTGGTGGAGTCTTGGGGTCACGATCTATGAGCTTGTGTTCGGCGTCGCTCCATTCTTCGCAAAGGATATTCGAGGAACGTATGACCGCATCATCAACCATCAAGTACGGGTAAAGATTTCAAATATCCTAACCTTTCATTCTGATTTACTCACAGAGATCCCTTAAATTTGACCCTCTGACACCGGTCTCGCCTGCCTTTCGACAACTGCTTCTAGGGTATATCCTGTGTTACGAAAGTGTTTAAATAATCTAATGATCCTTTGCAGTTTCTTAACGTATGCCGAGAATCGCTTGGGGCGGTTCAACGTATCTCAGATCAAAACGCATCCATTCCTCGCTGGTACACCCTGGCCTGCGTTACATACTCGTCAGCTCTCCCTTCTCTTTTCTACATGGTAGCGTAACTCTCATGCCTGCTGGTAAGCAGGCCCACGGCCCGGGTCTCTCATCCTCCCAGACCTCGAATACGATCTGGCCTCTCAAACCCCCATCGAACATACGAGTATGGAGGAATCTTTCTCGAAAGGCTTCGCGTTCTCAGCCTTCTTTGAGTCCTCTCAAGAATCTGCCTCCACCTCTGCTATGGGCAACCTCACCTTCCTTCGACCAACCTCCCCCCAAGTGCATGCCCCTGCACCCGGGAGCCATATTGGCTTCTCCTGGGGACCAGTGGTCAACGCCTTTGACGGACCTGTTGACCCGGAGACCACGAGAATCGAGAATATCCTACCCACAACGGCTCGACCCTTGCACTCCGCTACCTTGACGCCGCTTGCCCAGTCCAAAGCCCCACTGCCGTTCCCTTCATCATTCAAGCGAATATCAGACCTCCAGCCTGTTTCTGCACCCGCATCACTACCTCACGGTCACCGTTCCCCCATAGTGGCGTTCGAAACACCCGTTCGGGCAGCATCTTTGGTCGGCACGGGCATCGGAGTCCTCCCACCCAGCACTATCCGCCGCACAGTCGGTGGTAGTGCCCGCAAAGCTGGTACTACTCGCATGTTCGACGAGCTCGAGGGGCTGAAAGCGATGGGTGACTGCGTCCGCGCAAGTGCTCGGAAGAAGATTGTAGAACTGAGCGTTGGACGGCCCATGGTGCATGCGAGTGGTGGTGGAGGAAGGCGTGGCACGGGTCATAGGTTAAAGCTCAAGCTGGACTTTGAAAACGTAAGCGGGGAGAGTGGAGACGACATAGGGAATAGAGATGCGAGCGTTGGCCTCGGCCATAGTGTAAAGCGCCCTGGTTTGAGAGTGTTCATCAAAGAACGAAGCTACAGTCATGGAGGGCCCCGACAGCCGAACGCAAGGAGCGGAAGCTTGGGGTCTGGATCTGGATCGTGGCTTATGGGGAGCAGCTTTGCGGATGGATATGGGAATACTCAGGCGCCACATCCAATACAAGATACAGGTGCGGAAAGCGCAACGACGGATACGGCGAGTGAGCCCCCAAGTCCGAGCCCAAGACCTGGCTCTGCGCTATCTCGACGCGGCTCGACCTCTGCTATCTCTACACCGGGAGGACCGTATTCGACTAGTGCACTGGGGAGTAGCTCTGCACGCTCGAAAGCAGGCAACCGAAGCAATTCTCTTACTCCTAGGATCCGGGTTCCTTCGGCGGGATCGATTACTTTACGAAGCAAGGCGACCAATACCGACCGAATCGATCCTATGGGGCTTTTTAGGGGCGATGAGAAGGCCGCGAGGGGACCTTTTGTGACGGGCTTTGAGGATGATGACCCCACACCACGGCCCTTTGCAAGACACGCCGCACTGGGACCTGACAAAACACTGCTCGCACCGCCTCTACCAGCCTTTCAGGATACTCAGTTTGCAGAAACAAGCTTCAACCCTTTCTCTGAACTCAACACCACTGGTCGAAACCGAACTCGGAGCCAGAACGAAAGTCAAATTCAACACATACGAACGGAAGAGGTTATCGATATAGCGAAGAGTGACGAGGAGATGGGGTCGAATGACTCACCCCGCGATCTCCAGGACGAGTATATGAAAGACGTCGCTGAGCTAGAGGAAAAGAGTAATAAACAAATCGACGCCATGGAGGTACGACTGGTGAACATGACGGAGGATTTACGTTACATAGAGGAGGGCCTACATGCAGTGGGAAACCGTATCGGAAGGGCTCTAGAGGCGTAGGTATCGGGCAATGGACGAGAAGAGGGCTATCTTATTCCTTTAACTTAACGGATACAACACTCTCGGGTCATTCTAGTGGCGCCAGTCTCTCCACGGATATGTAATATTATTCAGATTCCACAAGTACGAACCGAACTACACGAGACTGGATAGCTAGAAACATGTTCCAGACACCAACTACACGGTAGAGCGTAATGTTACTGCCCAGAGAGTGAAGATAAAACCAGTAGCGAGTGAAGGAGTCTGCTAGACTCTTAGTTCTAATGACCGTCGTAAACGATTGACCAGTCGTGTTGATAGCAAAAGGGCGTCGTCTAGGAGTAGAGACGGGAGGTGTCAGGACAAAGCAACTCTCCCAAAAGCGAATCTACTTTATATCGACAATCGTATAACGGTACATTCGTGGAACTGAAATAATAGTTCCCGGGTTTATATCCAGGCTACTAGACTAGTTACGAATACACGATCTATTGAGGTCGGAACCGTAACAGAGAGCAGCCATAGCCTTGCCTGCTCAGAGTGGTGGCGAGTCAACCTGTTGGTGATGGTAGTTCACGTAGAGATGCTGGTAGACGATCCGCGCTCGTTCTGCCGTCAGCCCGCTCCATTTCTCGAATCTTACCTTCTCCAACGCATTGAAGGGCTATCCCCAAGTTGCTCCAAACCGTTGACTCTGGAGGGGCCGGTCTTGTGTGTTCAGGACGGATTCACATATTTGGCCCATAAGGTCGTTCATATCCTCTACAAGTGCTCCATAGTACTGGTCTGAATTTCGTGCATCTTACCAAAACTTCACGTCCACTCGACCCTTGTATCGCCTGGTGTAGCAGTGTTTGGGACTATCTGGTTCGCTGTCCGTTACTTGTGTGATTGCGATATTCACGCTTTACGACTTTCTTGGTCTCAATCTTCTCAAATATATTCGGATTCGATTGTACTTGAGAACGTAAGCGCTGAGTGGCCCAATCAAATCCGGATACTTTATATCTTCCTGTCCTCAAGTATGCAATATATCATGCTGTAAATTCCTACAACAAAGAGGAGAGCATGTAAGAAACCATATGCATGTGACCTGGGCAATATTATTGGAGGAAAGAACCTCTATGTCCACATAAGACACATCGAGAATCAGAAGAAAGGACGACAACAGAAGCAGCCAAAGAGCGATAAATATAACACAAAACGGGCGCAAAGTCAAAAAAAAAAGAAAGGCTAGGTTTGTGCGGTGTTCGAGATTTGGGTCCACGAGGTTCCGAAGACAAACTCTTCAAATTGAAGAGAAACTGACCGAACAGGAGATGTGAGAGGGATTGTGAGGAGTGCGGGTGAATGGAGGCCTGCGCGACAGTCCTGTGGCACCCAATAGAGTAAGCCTCCCGCTGAATCTCTGACCCAACCGTCTGAGTCTGGCCGTGCAGCCTGAATAGCCGAGGAGATAAATTGGGTAGAAATGGTTGAAAATGAGTCCGACACGTGAATCGCCCTATCACTGGATCGTGAGATGATATGCCAGGCATCGGGAGAGCAAACAACTGACCGTGCATAATCAGTGTGCCCTTCTAGAGGCCTGTCGATCGCGGGATTAGTCTCTGAATTCCAGATTCGAATTGTCTTGTCAGAGGATCCGGAGATGATGCGGCGTCCATCGGGAGAATAAACAACTGACCACACATAGTCAGTGTGCCCCTCTAGAGGCTTGCCGACTGCAGAACCAGTCTCGGCGTGCCAGATTCGGATCGTCCTGTCACCGGATCCAGAGATGATGTGGCACCCATCGGGAGAGTACGCAACTGACCGCACATAATCAGTGTGCCCCTCAAGAGGCTTGCCGATTGCAAAACCAGTTTCGACATTCCAGATTCGAATTGTCTTGTCACCGGATCCAGAGATAATGTGGCGCCCATCGGGAGAGTAAGCAACTGACCGTACATAGTCAGTGTGCCCCTCTAGAGGCTTGCCGATTGCAGAACCAGTCTCGGCATTCCAGATCCGAATTGTCCTGTCATCGGATCCAGATATGATGTGGCGCCCATCGGGAGAGTAAGCAACTGACCGCACGAAGTTAGTGTGCCCCTCTAGAGGTTTGCCGACTGCAGACCCAGTCTCGGCATTCCAGATTCGGATTGTGTTGTCACTGGATCCAGACATGATGTGGCGCCCATCTGGAGAGTAGGCAACTGAAAATACATAGCCATTGTGCTTTAGAGGCTTGCCGACTGCAGAACCAGTCTCGGCATTCCATATTCGGATTGTCTTGTCAAAGGATCCAGAGATGATGTGGCGCCCATCGGGAGAGTAGGCAAGTGAAAATACAATGCCATTGTGCCCCTCTAGAGGCTTGCTGACCGCAGAACCAGTCTCGGTATTCCATACTCGAATTGTCTTATCAGACGACCCAGAGATGATATGGCGTCCATCGGGAGAGTAGACAGCTGACCATACATAGCCATTGTGCCCCTCTAGAGGCTTGCCGATCGCAGAACCAGTCTCGGCATTCCAGATTCGAATTTTCTTGTCAGACGATCCAGAGATGATGTGGCAGCCATGGGGAGAGCAAGTAACTGACCGCACCCAGTCAGTGTGCCCCTCTAAAGGCTTGCCGACTGCCAAACCAGTTTCGGCATTCCAGATTCGAATTGTCTTGTCAGAGGATCCAGAGATGATGTGGCGCCCATCGGGAGAATAAGCAACTGACTCCACATAGTGAGTGTGCCCCTCTAGAGGCTTGCTGACTGCATCGCCAGTCTCGGCATTCCAGATTCGGATTGTCTGGTCACCGGATCCAGAGATGATGTGGCGCCCATCGGGAGAGTAAGCAACTGACCGTACAGAGCCAGTGTGCCCCTCTAGAGGCTTGCCGACTGCAGAACCAGTCTCGGCATTCCAGATCCGAATTGTCTTGTCGGTAGACCCAGAGATGATGTGGTGTCCATCGGGAGAGTAAGCAACAGACCACACATAGCCATTGTGTCCCACTAGTGGCTTGCCGACTGCAAAGCCAGTCTCGGCATTCCAGATTCGAATTGTCCTATCATCGGATCCAGAGATGATGTGGCGCCCATCGGGAGAGCAAGCAACTGACCGTACAAAGCCAGTGTGCCCCTCTAGAGGCTTGCCGACTGCAGAACCAGTCTCGGCATTCCAGATTCGAATTGTCTTGTCAGAGGATCCAGAAATGATGCGGCGCCCATCGGGAGAATAAACAACTGACCACACATAGTCAGTGTGCCCCTCTAGAGGCTTGCTGACCGCATCGCCAGTCTCAGCATCCCAGATCCGAATTGTCTTGTCAGAGGATCCAGTGACGATATAGCACCCATTGGGAGAATGACAAACGCACCAGACACCACCATTGTGTCCAATCCATTCCAATGGCGGTGTTGGCCATGACAACAATTTTCCCCTTTCCACCTTGATGCCCTTAGTAAACTGCGTGCTAAAGATGGCTGATAAAGGTAAGTTTGAGGGCAGAAACGGTCCCGCTGAAATATAGGTGTGAGGAGTGCTGATAGAAATGGGAGTGTGGAAGAAGGTCACGAATCGACGAATATCCCAAATTCTTTCCAAAACAGTCAAATCAATATCCTACAGAAAGGTTTGAATCTCCTTGAAATGAACATAATGGCAAATCCGAGCTGTACTCACCTTTACAAAGGTCGATGTCACTCTTCGAAGGCTCGCAATTCCAATTCCCAACATCCCCAGGATGCTCAATACTTCAATCCAAAATAATGCATGTGGTCCTTCAAAGAATTTCCCCATACTTTCCCACACACGCCGATCATCGGTGTCGGGAGTAAAGCAAAGATGATTTGACCAATACAGAGAACTATACTGCAAAGCGTCGGAAATGTTCTCTTGGATTCGCAATGGGAGGTCTTTCACATCATCATTAGTGAGCCGGGAATCTTCGAGTTTGCAGATATTGAAACGGAGCTGTTCAACCATCTTATTGAGGCAAGCAATGCCCAGTCCCACATTTGCGTCTCGCAGGTTGACCTGATAGTCGGCTTGACGGTCATCGCTGACAAAGAAATCCGAAATGGACAAATGCCGGACACGAATCCCTCCACTGGCCCCTTCATCTCGATAGAGCATAGAGCCGAGATTTGCCACCCACATTTTCACCAGGTCAAGTCTCACTCCCGCCAGCTCTGCAATCGTCTCTTCGCACGAGGGGCGATACGGCGCCGTTATCATAAGCACTCCGATCATCCGCCGAAATGCGGGATTATTTTGCACTTTTCGTGCTTTGACGATACTAGAGTAAAGTCCGTATAGAGATGTCAAGCCAGGACCGGGTGAGTTTTGCAAGGTTGCCTTCAAAAGCTCAGTGGGGTCGTCACAACGCTCGAGGGCAAGAGCAAGAGTCTCGACGAAAATGAAGAGACCCGCGGCCAGAGAGATCACTCCATCGAAGAGTGATTGTTCTGGCCAAGGAGATTGGAGGAACCGAATGTGAGCCACTCTCCTGAATCGGTCTTTGGCGAAGAGTGGTAGGTCGGAGATGGTCTCTTTATCCGCAGTCAAATCATATTGCGACTGTGACAACTGGGTGGGACCATTGAAGAAACCTTGGATATCAACCTCGGGTCTGCTGGTGATGATAATCTTGAGCCACGGAGCTTGTGCGGCGGCGTCGGTCAGGGCCTTCAGGATTTCTGGGCGACTCTGAATGCTGCCACACTCATCAAGTGCGTCAATGACAAAGACGAGAGTCCTGTTTGGAAGGCGACGAAGTTTGCAGATAAAATCAACGAAGAGAGTGTGCTTCATTGACCCCGGTGTCACGTGTGGGTCTTGACGAAGACGGTCTGAGACAATGCATCGAAACGGGGGGAGGATTACCGCGAGTTGGTGGATGAGAGTCGGAAGGATGTTTCTTGGCTCACTCAAATTCGGGTCATCCCTTCTGCAGAAAAACGCTCCCGCAAGCTGCTCGTCGTCATGAAGACTCGCGCAGATCGAATGAGCTAAGGATGTTTTGCCAATACCAGGTAAGCCGTAGATCCAGTATGTATTGGCATGGAGAACATCCCCCTGTGCTGATATACTGGCCACCCAGTCTGTGATTTCTTTGAGGAGGGCTTTACGGGTGCCTTCCATACAGCGGAGATCCTGGTGATACCCGGTCCTGACAAATTCGAGGCGGTCCAGCAAAAGCTCTTGCTTTAATGAAACCGTTGAGAATGAACTATCCGGCCGGAAATTGGGATAATGAGTACTCACCAGTCTCCTTGGTACGGCGGAGAGCCTCAACATTCATTGCACGGTCGAAGTCTTCGACGACCCCCGTCAACTCCCTGTCCACTCCTTCGATCGTCTCCTGGTAGGCTGACCCGCCCGCCGTTCTCGCTGCTCTGATCAACACTTGTCAAAGCCTCAGGTGACAACCTACGTACCATGTTTGACGTAGTCGCACGACACTTTCGCATCCATGTGCATCACCTCAAACATTCGCGGGATGATCTTCTCCAAGAGATCCGTCTCTTCGCAGACAATTTCTTCCGCGACAATGTTCGCGAAAGGCAAAATGCGTTTCAATCGGTCGAGAAGACCTAATGGTATCTGGTCGATCTTGTTTTGTTCTTTCAAGAGCTAAACACCAGGATTTACCCTCCACCACTGACACGCCAGTAGCGAGCACGAACCTCAAATGTAACGTTGGCAACCCCGAAGACAGCCTTTGCGATCGGATTCAACTACGAGGTGTCAATGTCCTGCTAGTCCCCACGTGGAAAAACGGACCTCTGCGAATACAGCCCCATATTTAATAACCTTCTCTACAGCCCTCTCGGTCGATCCACTCATCAGTGGGGAGTATCCTTTTAACAATCCTTCGAGTTGATGGAGCAACGATCGCAGAGATTCCGTCTTTGCGAAGATTATTAGTTGGCAGGGATAACCAGTCGTAAAGAAACGAACAGTAGTGCTTGCGGAGAATCGTAATTCCAGGGGCCAGTGATATTGGTGATGCTTTCCATCCAGAATAATGTCCTCTGCGCTTCGCCATCACTAGGTAAGAGCGGACCAGATGGTGATCATGACTGACTCGGTACCCTGAACTCATGTTCATTGGAGTTCCAATAGTCATTGAAAAGCGGTTGAAGGTCGATCGCGCCGCTAGCCTGTCGGGATTTTGCCCAAAGGAATTTACCACTCATTTGGATCTCCACCCGCATCTCGGATGTCAGAGAAACACCTCTATACAAATATATCCATCACTTAGTGTACGTAGTGGGGAAGCAAAGGTCATACGGGCGTTGGGCTGGTATCCAGGTTCGGTTGTCTTTAGTCTGCACTTCCAGCTCCTCATTTTCTAAAATAAACCTCAGCTTATAATCCCCATGTGGACTACCTTGGAGTGTGATATCTGTATGCTGCCCAAATTCAGTGGTATGGGCCAAAATTGAAGGGAAGCACCGCACGATCTAGATAGAGACTTGGATCGATGGTCAACCATTACGATAATGCTGCACGATATAACCGTCACTCACAGGTCCTCTGCCTTGAGTCGTTGAGTCGCCATGTTTGATCACTTTGAGGAGAATACTGAGAGGTCCTGGAAGAGAAGGAACAAGGAAGTGGGATCGGTGCAGACTTGTTTCGGGAATTGGAAATGAGTGCGAGCGCTCGTGCCTGCCGCGGGGTGCGCAGCCCGGAGACTGTCGGCTCTGTAGTATAAAATGCACTCGCTTTGCTCGCATACTCCAAATGTGTTGGGATATCGATTACGCCTAGCTGCACCATCCGGCTGAAGTTTCCGGCTAAGATATCGGCTGGACTATCGGGTTGCTGGATACGATGCATCATCATCAGCGGTCAGCTGGTATTGCATGTGAATACCCGCCCATGGACCCTTATTCCTTCCCACACCGCAGCCCCGGTACTTAGTATTTAACCATTTGTGTTTGGTCTATCTCCCGCTCAGCGATTGCTTGTGTATTGCACGCTGAGCGGTAAGCCAGTTGTCTCTATCTGTTGATACGTTTGCTCAATTACCTGTAGAGTTACCCTACAGGTGAATAATATAGCGATTGCTTGTGTATTGCACGCTGAGCGAGTTACCCTACAGCTGCATTCTAAGAAAATGTTTATAGCGGAGCCAAACAAACACTAGATTTGCTCGTACTAGGATAACTGGCCGCGTGAGATTCATCAGGGTTCATATAGGATGGCCTACACGCAGTGGAAAACCGTATCGGAAGGGCTCGAGAGGCGTAGGTATCGGGCTATAAACGAGAGGAGGGGTATCGCATACCTTTTATAACATTCTCGAGGTCATCCTAGTGGTCCCAGTCACTCCACACACATACAATATCTTCAGATTACACAGTATGAACCTGCTACACGAGACGGGATGCAGACGCAAAGTACACGGTAAAGGTTAATGGAGACCATGACTGCCCAAGCTGAAAATTGGAATCGAATCAGAGAGTTTATTGAAGCTTGGGATCATCTTCTAGTTCGCCGAATAGGTCTTTACACGCCAGCTCGATTTCCTTGAGCTGGCTTGGCATGCCGCCCAGAGAGAGAAGATAAAACCAGTAGCGAGCGAATGAGTCTGCCAGAGGTTTAGTACTAATAACCGTCGTAAGCGGTGGACGTACCGCTCCGAACGCCTGCTGGATTTGTGATAGCGAGTCGTGTGGATAGCAAAAGGGCATCGTCTAGGAGTAGCACCGGACATTAGGGTCCATGCACCTAAAGGGAAGATTGGACTCACGAGTGAAATCGTTCAAAAGGTGGTTCACCAGGACGCTATCGTGAGGCAGTGGCGTCTTATTCAAAAGACTCGCCGCGCACAGGTACAACCCGGTCTTGGCAGTGCGCGAGTGTCTTCGTCGATAAGGTGAGAGTACTGCGACCATATTCTCCAAGATGTAAGGGTCGAACGGCTCAACACCGATTGCCCCTCGCGCTTCTTTGAGGCGGTCTATATGAGTCATATAAGGCACAACGTACAGAACGAAAGAGGGCGGTGCTTGCCGAGCATGATCTGATTGGCGTGAATGATTCGGTTATAAAGGTCCGCTCGGAATCGACGGCCAAAGGATGGTTCTGCTTTGGCGAATCTTGAGAGCGATTGAGCAAGATTAACCACACCCAGTAGAGTGAAAACCTACACCATAAGCGGGGCAATTTCAAGTATCTCTGCTTGCATCTTGCGCTCCCGATGGATGAGCTCGCGTTCCACACGCCTAAGGGCTGCTTGCGAAGGCCTGTGCTTGGGGTTAGCAGGAAGCACTACACAGTGGTGGTCAGTCGAGGGTCACAAAGAGTAGGGCATAACAAGCGAGGCGTACCAGATCGGACGAATGCTTGCAAAATGGTAGTGTATGCCAGCATGGAATAAGTCAGACGCGCTGTCGACTTTCTTAATGTTCTTCGCGCCGGTGTCCTAAGGATGAATAACTGGAAGACAAGCACGATTGCGAGTGCGACTGAGAGAGTGGCCATTGCCTTGCCTGCTCGGAGTGCTGGAGAGTCGACCTGTCGGTGATTGTAGTTCACGTAGACATGCTGGTAAATGATTTGCGCTCCTGCAGAGTTGAGAGCGAGCAAGCTAAGAACGAAGAAGGACGGGAGTTCATAGAGCAGGTAATGAAGCGGTAAAGCGTAGACGGCTAGAACGGCACAAATACCGTAAGGGTTGAACGTGTATCCGCCGACATTGTGAAACATTTCCAGGATGGCCAGGCCGGCCAGTGTACCGATTCCTGCACCCGATACTTGGAAGACGAAAGTGACCATGCTTTGACCTAGAACTCCTGTGTTAGTTTCTGATCCGCATGGAAAACCAATACCACCCACCAAGGGTCGGAGCGAGGGCGACGACAACCGTGAGTAACCCCGAGGTCAGACCATAATCGATGAACCATTGGCGGGTTGTTTCGGCGAAAACTGAGGGGCGTCCCAATGGGTTAGTGGTTGCGAGACTTCGTAATGTACCTACTCAATACAGCAAACACCGTGGCAGCTGCAGCTGCCTTTGCCGCAAAGACACTTGAATCGCTCTGTAACGCCAATTTGCATCGATCCACCTTCTCCCAAAGCCGTTCCCTGACAGGAGTGTACTCCTTATTCTCTAAGATAGCCATAGCTTCCTTGATCGACAACTCCCTCGCCTCTTCCTCCGCCTCTCCACTTTGGGGATCGAAACCGGCATCTCTGGGTTTCTGCTTGTGATGTGGACGGTGAAGGAGCTCGTAAACGTGGAAATGGAACCTTGCTCGCCGCTTATGGACGCCACCTCCGGCCGCTATGGAGTCATGAAACTCAACTAGGTCCCTGACGAAGTGGCTGAGAGACGGTATGTATATCAGTAGTAGTCAAATAGCACGAAAAATCACGTACTCCATCGCAAAAAGCATCGAATATACCCGAACCAGACTGCTGTTCGCCTTTGTAGCAGGTGAGAATGCCACAGAGTCCTCGTCCTTGTATTCGACTTCACCCTCATGGTCCTGATGCTCTTCGTCGATAGTACCCGTTGTACTGGTCGCTTTCGTGCTGCTCCGAAGTCTCCGCCGAATCAAGTCCATCGGATAGTCACCTTCCTCGACATCTCCACGCAGGTAATCACCTCCATAGAGTTGCTGAACGGATGGTAGAGGTTCTTGAATTCTCAAGGTGTCTTCTCCAGGGTCAAACGAGGTGAGTAATGTATGGAGTACATCTTTCTGTGCGGTTTCGAAATCTTTAAAGTCTTGCTTGAGTACATGAGCACCGTACTTCTCCTTGATCGCCTCGGGGATAGGAGCGATAGGAAGTTTCTTCTTTGGAGTGGCCGGTGATTCTTTTGGTGATTCCTTGGGTATGCTCGGATGCGCACCAGCCGTTCCCACTGCAGTGGGTCCCTCGAGGTCCGTACGAATGCGAGACGGGGACCGAGTGCGTATCGGAGAGCCCGCAGCTGGTGTATTGGGTGCGGTCTTTGGAGGAGTGTCCTCCGCGACTTCCATAGCCAACCGCCTCGCAACGTCATCCAAATCCGGTACTGATGGACCTTCCGTATCTCCATGGTCCAAGTCCAAGGCCGTCAAAGCCCCCCTCCGAGGCCTTCGCGGGTCTTTGCCGTCGGCGCTCTTGGACCTTGCGCATCGAGCAACTTCACGCTCTCGAGCAAGGAGCTCGAGATACCCTGTTTGCGTAGTCGGGATGTACATCGGTTTGCATCCTAGTTGGCTTCCGATGTCCCGAATGGTGAGGTCAATGTCACGACGAAGGCGATTGAATGCGGTCTGGGTGGCAGGAAGGACTAGGTCCCGAATGACATGTACATCTTGTTCGTCAAAACGTTCAAGGCTGACATGAGCAGTGATCAGGTTGGATTGAAGCGCTCGGACCTTCTCGACGAAGAGTTGGTAGTCTGGGAAGCAGCCGGAGTGAGTCACAGGAGAAAAGAAGAAAACCAAACTCACCTTCCATAGAGAACCTCGACCAATTGATCTCAACAGATGTTTCCTCAATTTTCTGCGTGAGGAAGGTGAAGTCTGCCTTGACTGTTTGTGCCATCGCTTTCCTTGCTTCACGTTCTTCTTCAGTGCCAGTGAGAGAATACCCTTTTGCTATGAGGGCAGCGAATGTGCTGATGTGTTCGAGAGAGATGACGAGCGTTTTACGCAGCTCGCGCTCCGACGACATTGGGAGGACTAAGATATTGACACCGAGCGTAATGGCGCCGCCCCAGAGGTAAGCGATGAGATATTCTTCCAGATATTTGGGTGAGAAGACGCCGCCCAACAGAATGGATGTATAGATGCCGTTGAAGGCCATAAGGATAGCAAGGAGTGAGAAACCAAACCAACGGATGCCGCGGGCTTTGATGAGAGACATCACTAAGAAAGTTGGTCAGTTTCCTGGTTAAAATGAAGTAAATGAAGTAAATAAAGTAAATGAAGTAAAATGAAGTAAATGACGTAATCGGCATTCGGAGGTGGAACATCTCGAATTGAGAGAATTGAGAGAACTCAGGATAGAGAGAAGGTCCCAATATAGAGGCGTATGCTGCCCCGGGGATGGGCGCCCGTCCGCGGATGAGAGGATGAAACAAGGATGGAAAACTCACAGTAGACAATAACGGCGAAGACGATTGCTTGGACAACAGGAAAGTTTGCCAGCTTTGCCAATATAGCGAAGAAACCGGCCCCGAGCACTACACCACCAAGACCGAGAAAAACGCCTTGAACGCAAGCACCGACGGTCTTTCCAGGTCCGCCGGCCACGATGACGATAATCATACTGGTATATGCTACTGGTATGGAGGATAGATCGTCGAATTTGCTTAAGAACACCAGCACAAATGCGAGCATAAACGCAAGCGTTCCTGCGACGATAGAGTCAGTCTAAAGGCACGAGCCCAGAAGTATGAGTAACGGTGAAAGTACCTTTTAATAAGGGAATCATTCGATGCGAGAAGATAAACTTGAGGAACCCATGCGCCTTCCTACGGACGATGGGGTACAGCCTGCGATGCTTAAGAGTTCCTTCATCCTTACCACCCTCTTGATTCTCGATTGCACTGTCGCTTGGGGCGCTTTTCTCTGCTTCGTCTGCGAGCATTGTGGTGGGAAACGAGAACAAGGATGGAACAGGATGTTTGGCGAAACCGGAACGGCTAACTATTAAAGCCGAAGCCTCCCGCGCGCTTCAAAATATCGCATTGCCACAGGATCCCACACTTGTACAACTGGTTATTCGGTCATTCGATCTCGGTCATGGGCTGCCGAACTTGAGCAGTGTCCATAACGTCCTTTTGATTCGGTTTAATTCGAAAGACGCGACGTTACAGTCATTAGTCTTTCACTCGAGTAGCTCGCCTAGTACATTGGTAATTGAATCCATCGTCTCCCGCTCAGTTTTGTGGTGGCTCTGACTGGATTCTACCTCTTTAGGACCGGATCCTGTATAAAAACGTTCTAAAGATAAGCTATGAGAGCCCACGACCTGCCTAAACCCGTCATGGACTGGTTACAAGATGGATAATAGTAGATTTGGCATGGCCAATGCTATTAGGGGCAGCCATATTGTACTGAGCAGTGTGTGTATGTCTCTATCTACAACAAAGTGTTTGAATTTGGCATTCCCTATGCGTGCCGATGCTCAGACACAGGGTGGCAAGGAGCGTCAAGGAGCGTCGTGTAGCCGTACCGCGTTTTAGTTGAGTTGATTAGCATAAATATGGCTCATATTACCTTGCAACGTATATCGCGATTCCGGCCTCTAACACAGGAGTGAGTTGAGCCGGGTCCTTAGAGAACAAACCGCACTCTGTTTGTCTATACTGTATATCCTACACGGTTGTTTCCCCCTCTCTCCCGGCGTCAGGTTGGTCGTGCTCGTCCAACAGTGGCGTCGTCACCCGATGCTGATGTGGGCAGAATCACCGCACATCCGTCATTTCTCAGCTTTCAGCCGTCCCACAGAGTGGGCTGCCTACGGGCCGCCCGGAGCGAAATATTAAGGTCCAACTAACTACCACACGTTCTCACCACACAGGTGCAACACAGTACATAGAAGCAAGTACTCATTTCTTTACTCATAATCGGCACCGCAGATCGATATTAATGGCAGGCACCCATCTTAAACCTGACTTTGACTTCGCAATTAAGAATTGGAACCTTGCCAATCATGAACACATTCCTGAAAAGAACCAGGACAATATGGAGAAAACCTACCATATCTCGTTCCGTTGAAAAGGCCGCTGAAGTCATCGTCGTGCCGATCCAGACGCGGGTCGGAACTAAGGCCAAGCACGTGGTACAGCCAGAGGTACCGCTCATGTCGCTCCCATACGAACTCCTTATCCAAATCATGGAATCCGTCCCCATTTTGTACAGGTGCATGACTCTCTCCTCCTTGCGCCTGTGAGTTCCTCTCTCCCCCCAACGTCCTCGCATTTCTTACGATGTACACCAATTATCAGTATAAACCGCCGTTACTCTGACCTGGTCGGCGCCTATCTCTTCAGGCACATCGTCCTCAAAGTAGACCCTGCGCGTCTGGGCGAGTTCCTTCTTCTCGTCGACGCCAATCCACGAATATCGGAGTATTGTCTCATTCTTGAGCTCTGGCTCGATCAGTTCGCCGTCCGCGAGTTGTCGATTGACGCCGTCCAGGCCCGAATCATCCATCGTCTGCCTCGCGTTCAGAAATTGATACTCAATTCGGCCGCTACAACACTACGCAACAAGGACGGCTCAGTCCAGGTCATCACCCGAGGGCACATTGGGTTGCCCCTCAACAAGACGCTCTCTGCCATGGGTGCCGCAACATGGATCACGAGTCTCGTGCTAGCACCCTACTATGACCCGCGCTGGACACTTCAAGTGTTTAATGCCTTCTCATTG
>WNFL01346213.1_pt1 | contig 16338 bp, 13 predicted proteins | sample 5400361 | NCBI WGS metagenome assembly WNFL01 (sample SAMN13153351, study PRJNA577476) | soil metagenome | isolation source: 40 cm soil on Douglas fir-dominated hillslope | place: USA:California | collected 2013-09-17 | reverse complement strand
TCGCAGTACGACATCTCCCCGATGGTACAGATCTACGCGACGACCCAGGGGCGAGATCTCGGCGCGGTTTCCGCCGACATCCAGAAAATCATCGCCCGGAACGACAAGGACAAGCCGAAGGGCGCGAGCGTCGCACTGGTCGGCCAGACGGCGACCATGAACAGCGCCTACTCCGGTCTGCTGTTCGGGCTGCTCGGCGCCATCGTGCTGGTCTATTTGCTGATCGTGATCAACTTCCAGTCCTGGAGCGATCCCTTCGTCATCATCACCGCGCTGCCGGCGGCCCTCGCCGGCATCGTCTGGATGCTGTTTGCGACGCATACCACGCTGTCGGTGCCGGCGCTCACCGGCGCGATCATGTGCATGGGTGTGGCGACCGCGAATAGCGTACTGGTGATCAGTTTCGCCCGCGAGAAACTCACCGAGCTCGGCGACGCGACGCAAGCCGCGCTCGAGGCCGGATACGTGCGTCTGCGCCCGGTGTTGATGACGGCGCTGGCGATGGTGATCGGCATGCTGCCGATGGCGCTGGGCCTTGGCGAAGGCGGCGAGCAGAATGCGCCACTGGGCCGAGCCGTGATCGGCGGCCTGATCTTCGCCACCGTCTCGACGCTTTTCTTTGTCCCTGTGGTGTTCAGCATCGTTCATCGGCGCGAAGGCCCAAAACCTGAGCCGGAAATCAACCTCCGAGGATCCCATGCCCCAGCCTGATCTCAATCATCGCCGCCCTGTTCCACGCCGGCTGCGCCTGGTCGGCGGCGCATTCGTGCTCCTCGCCGTCGCTGTCGTCGCCTACGGCCTCGTCTCCCGCGCGTCGGAAAATTCGCGTCTGCACAATTTGACCGAAGCGCAGGCGGTCCCGACCGTGGCCATCGTGGCCCCGGCCCATGTGGAGAATCAGGTGGGCCTGGACTTGCCCGGGCGCCTGGAAGCCTACATCCGTGCGCCCATCTACGCGCGCGTCCCGGGCTACCTGAAAAGCTGGAAGCACGACATCGGCGGCAAGGTGAAGGCCGGAGACGTGCTCGCCGAAATCGATACGCCCGATCTCGACCAGCAACTCATGCAGGCGCGCGCCGACCTCAGCGTCGCCCAGGCCAATGCCAAGCTCGCGCAAATCGGCGCGGAGCGCTGGCAGGCGCTGGCCGGCACCGACGCCGTCGCCAAGCAAGACGTCGACCAGCACACCTTCACCTACAACGCCAATGTCGCCCAGGTCAAGGCGGCGCAGGCGAACGTCGACCGCCTGGTTGCCGAGGAAGGCTTCAAACATCTGATCGCGCCGTTCGACGGCATCGTCACCGCACGCGAAACCGACATCGGCGCGCTGATCAATGTGGGGGCCACCGGCGCCGCGGAACTGTTCGTCGTCTCCGAAACGACCAAGCTGCGCGTCTATGTGAACGTACCGCAGAATTATGTGCCCAGCGTGCCGCCGGGCACCAGGGCCACGATCAGCGTGCCCGAGCATCCCGGCAATACCTACGGCGGTACGGTCGAGTATTCGGCCCAGGCCGTCGACCCGACCACCGGCACGACCCTGATGCAACTCATCGTCGACAACAGCGCGGGTGAGATGATGCCGGGCGACTACGCCAGCATTCATCTGCAGATCGGCGGCGCCGCCAATGTGCTCAGCGTGCCGTCGAGCGCGCTGATTTTCGACGCCAAGGGGCTCTCCATCGCCACCGTGGACGCCGACAACCGTGTAGTGCTCAAGCCGGTGTCGATCCAACGCGACCTGGGTGCGGTCGTCGAACTCGCCTCCGGCCTGGCAGCGAACGATCGCGTGATCCAAAACCCGCCCGATGGAATCGGCAATCGGACCGAGGTACGCCTTGCCGGCACGGCGGCGGGCGGCGTGCTCGCCGCCAAGGCGAAGAACAAAAATGAAAAGGGTTGAGGGCAGACTCTGGCCTCTCACAGCACTGACGCTGCTGCTCGGCGCCTGTTCGCTCGCGCCGCCGCTGAAAACTCCGAATATTCCCACCGCGGATGCCTACAAGGAAACCGGGCCGTGGACGCAGGCCCAGCCGGCCGACCGCCTGCCGCGGGACAGCTGGTGGACACTCTACGGCAACGCGGAGCTCGACGGACTGCAGAAAAAGTTGATCGACGGGAGCCCGACCCTCGCCGCCGCGCTGGCCAACTACGCGCAGGCCAGGGCGCTCGCCGATCAGGCGCGCGCGGGGCTGTTTCCCACGCTGGGACTCAACGCCAGCGTCACGCGCAATCGCCAATCGGTGCACGCACCGCTGAGAACTTCCACCCTGCGGACCTACTTCGATTCCAACACGCTGGGCGGCAGCGTGAGCTACGAGCTCGACCTGTGGGGGCAGATTCGCAACGAGGTCGCCGCCGGCGAGGCTAACGCAGCCGCGTCCGCCGCGGATCTCGAGAACGCTCGCCTGTCGCTCATCGCGCAGCTGGTCGACGATTACATTCAGCTGCGCACCCTGGACCGCGACAGCGCCATCCTCGACCAGACGGTGACGGCCTATGCGCGCGCGCTTGGCCTCACCCAGCAGCGCCACGACGGCGGCATCGCGCCCGGCCTCGACGTCTCGCAGGCGCAGACCCAGCTCGATGCGGCACGCTCCCAGGCGGCGCAAACGCTCGCGCAGCGCGCGCTGATGGAACACGCGATCGCGGCGCTGCTCGGCGTTTCCGCCTCGACGTTCTCGATCAAGCCCGAGATCGTTGCCATCGCGCTTCCGCAGATTCCCAGCGGCGTCCCGACCACCCTGCTGCAGCGCCGTCCGGATATCGCCGGCGCGCAGCGGCGCATGATTGCGGCCAATGCCAACATCGGGGTCGCGCGTGCAGCGTATTTCCCCACCCTCACGCTCGGCGCTCAGGGCGGTTTCCAGAGCACCTCCCCCTCGAACTGGCTGAGCGCGCCGAGTAGTTTCTGGGCGATCGGGCCGAACGCCCTGCTCAGCGTGTTCGACGGCGGCCTGCGCCGGGCGCAGGTCGCCCAAGCGCGAGCCGAGTTCGACTTCTCCGCTGCGAACTACCGCAGCACCGTCGTCAGCGCGTTCCAGCAGGTCGAGGACAGCCTCGCCACCCTCAATCACTACCACGACGCCGCTGTGGACGAGAAGGCCGCGGTCGACGCCGCGCAGCGTACGCTGGATTTCTCCATGGCACTTTACAAGCAGGGGGCGACCGACTATCTCACCGTCGTCACCTCGCAGACCACGCTCCTGCAGACCCAGCTGCAGGCGCTCAATCTCGATACCCTGCAGCTGCTTGCCAGCGTCGACCTCATCCGCGCACTCGGCGGCGGTTGGGAGGATTCCGCGGCGATGGCCGCCAATAGAAACCCGCAGCTGTAGCCGCGAAAGCCTCTTGGGAGGCGGCGAATGTCTGTTTGCAGACGCACGGCGGATTCGGCTTTGCCAGCGAGTACGACGTCGAGCGCAAGTTTCGCGAAACGCGCCTCTATCAGGTCGCGCCGATTTCAACCAACTTGATTTTCTCCTATATCGCCGAGCATGTTCTCGGGCTTCCACGCTCTTTCTGAGGGGATCGGCGCAGATACTTCGACGACGCGCAGGCCGTCCAAGAGCGTGCTCAATGCATCACCGTACCGCCGTCCACTGCAATGTTCTGCCCCGTCGTGAACCGGCTTTCATCGGAGAGCAGCCAGATGACCGATCCCGCGACGTCGGCAGGTTCCAAATTGCGCGGAATCGCCTGGCCCGCCGCCACCGTTTGAAGCACCTTCTCGACTTTGGGGCCAAAGAATTCACGCGTCCCATCCGTGAGCACGGCGCTCGGCGAGACCGAGTTCACGCGGATTCCCTCGCGGCCAAGCTCGCGCGCCAGACCCCGCGTGAGACCGATCACCGCGGCCTTGGAGGTCGTGTAATGCAGCGCGTACGGAAGCCCATAAGTCGCGGCCAGCGATGCAATATTGACGATGCTGCCTCCGCCCGCGCGCCGGAGCGCCGGGACGGTGGCCTTGCAACAATTCCAAATGCCGCGGACATTCACCGCCATCGCCGCATCCCATTCCTTCTCCGGTATTGCATCGAAGCGTCCGCCGCGCAGCGCCCCATAGAGCGCTGCGTTGTTGACCAGCCCGTCCACCCGCCCGAAGGCGCTCTCGGCCGCCGCCACGGCGGCTTCGATCGACGCCATATCGGTCACATCGACTTTCCCGGCAATGGCTCGACCACCCGCGCTCTTGACGAGTTCCACAGTCTGGTCGCAGGCGTTGATGTCCACCGCGATCACCGCTGCGCCGAGCGCGGCCAACCGGCGGCAATATTCCTGGCCGATGCCGCGCGCCGCACCGGTGACGATAATGACCTTTTTCTCGAAAGACATGATTTCACCTCTTGGAATAATCCCGTATCACTCGGCATCCGACAGTTTCGCCTGCATTCAGTGCGTCATCTATTTTCAGGAATTGCGCTCACAGTGGGCAACGAATCGGCGCAGGGCCGCCGAAAGGACCTTCGTTTCGGGGTATATGAGGGCGAAGCGCCGCGTTAACCGCGGCAATCCCGTTGCCAGCACGGTCAGCCGCTTCGCCGTCACCAAATCCTGCACGACGCAGCGCGACAGGCAGCTCAAGCCCAGCCCCTCCGCCGCCGAATTCTTGATCGACTCCGAACTGCCCAATGTCATCGACGAACGAATGTGCTGCAGATGCGGTAACAGAGCATGCTCCACCGCTTCGCGCGTGCCGGAGCCCGGCTCACGCAGCAGCCATTGCGCCTCGCTCAATTGTTTGGCGGTGATCTTTCTGCGCCTAGCGGTCTTCGCCAGCGGGTGCGCGGGCGCCGCGACGATGACGAGCTCATCCTCCAACCAGGGAATGACCATCATATCGGATGCGTGGCACGGTCCCTCGATGAATCCGAGATCCGCCGCGAACTCTCGCACCGCGGTGACGACATCGAGGGTATTGCCGATCCGCAATTGCACTCGCGAGAACGGAACCTCCTCTCGAAAGCGCGCAAGCATCCGCGGCAGAACATAGTTGCCGATGGTCGTGCTCGCAAAGAGCTGCAGGTCGGCGTGCCCCGCGTAGTCTCCGGAGATCTGCGCCGCTTCGATGTTCTTTGCCCCGTCCAGCACGGCAAGCGCCATGGGCAGGAGACCCCTGCCGCTGTCGTTCAATATGAGACGCTTGCCGACCCGGTCGAAGAGCCGGGTACCCAGGGCGCGTTCCAATTCGTTGAGCGCCCCGCTGGTCGCCGATTGCGACAATGCCACGCTGTCGGCAGCCGCGGTCGTGCTCCCGCTGAGCGCAACGGCGCGAAAGATCTGTAGCTGCCGCAAGGTAATATGCATGGCTGGTTCACAATCAAGCTGCTTTCTCGATAGATTATAGCCAGATAATCCGTTTTACGTGTAGGCAATCCATCGTCATAGTGGCATGCGTGAGTGAACCCGAGACCTGGACCCATCCATGCGCACACTGACGAATTTCGGCGTCCCTGCCGCAACCCCAGTCCCGCCCAAGCCCTTGCGGGCTGTGACTGATCGCTTTCCCGGTATTGTTCTCGTGGGCGCCTTGGCCGCCGTCGCAATCGCACTCGGGAAGATTGCATGGTTCGAATCCACCGGCATCAGTGCACTCACCCTGGCAATCGCGCTCGGGATGATCGTCGGCAACACGCTCTATCCGCGGATTGCGCGCGCCGGCGCCGGTGGGGTGACCTTTTCGAAACAGACATTGCTGCGGCTCGGGATCATTCTGTACGGCCTGAGATTGACGTTTCAGGACATTGCCACCGTCGGCGTTCCCGGAGTGACCATCGATCTCCTCGTATTGAGCAGTACGTTTGCGCTGTCTTGGTGGATGGGCACACGGCTTTTCGGGCTCGATCGCAAGACGGCAATGCTCATCGGCGCCGGCAGCTCGATCTGCGGCGCCGCGGCCGTCATGGCCACGGAACCGGTCGTGCGCGGCCGCGCTGAGCAAGTCACGGTGGCCGTATCGACCGTAGTCGTATTCGGCACCCTCGCGATTTTCCTGTACCCGGCAATCTATTATTTTTCCAATCGATATCACCTGCTCGCGATGTCACCCGCCTCCTACGGCATCTTTGCCGGTTCCACCATCCACGAAGTTGCGCAGGTGGTCGCCGCCGGACGATCGATCAGCGAGGGCGCCGCCAATACAGCGGTCATCACCAAGATGGTGCGCGTGATGATGCTGGCTCCATTTCTAGCCGCCCTGTCGACTTACCTGTCGCGCAGCACCGATGCGAACGAACCAAGCGATGCAGGTGACCCGAGCGATGCACGTGAGCCGGGCAATGCGCATGAGCCGACCGATGCACGTGACCCGAGCGGTGCGCCGCAATCGCGCATCGTCATTCCGTGGTTCGCGCTTGGGTTTGTCGGCGTCGCGGCATTCAATTCAATGGGCGTACTACCGAAATCCATGGTTGGCGCCGCGATCAACTTGGACACGGTCATATTGGCCATGGCCATGGCAGCGCTCGGCGTGACGACACATATTTCGGCGATACGCGCGGCGGGAGTCAAACCATTGGCTCTGGCGGCGTCGCTGTTTGCGTGGCTGATCCTCGGTGGGGGTGCGATCAATGCCGGCATTTCAGCGGTGCTCGGCTGATGCAAGGGTCATCCATTGCGGTTATGATATTAGGGCCGAAGCTGGACGGGGCACGCTTCCGGCGCGTCCTTTCTACAAAAATTCCAAATCATGCAAAGGAAAACTTATGACAATCAATAGCCGTTTCACCGCGTTTGCGGCTTTCTTTGGTCTTGCGTTTACGAGCGTCGGGGCGTTTGCGGATGATCATCCGTTCACCGAGGGGCCCGTCGTTCAGGTATCCGCGATTCGGACTGAATACGGTAAGTTTGACGATTATATGATGTTCCTCGACACGACGTGGAAGAAAACCCAGGAGGCGGCGAAGAAGGCGGGTTACATCACAGGCTACAAAGTAATCACAGTACAGCCGCGCGGTGAAAATGATCCGGATCTTTACCTCGTGGTTTATTACAAGAACTGGGCGGCATTGGACGGTGCGACCGCCAAGTTTGATGCCGTAGCGAAAGAGGTGGAAGGCTCGGTGGCGGCCGCCAACAAGGGCGCGGTAGACCGCGGCAAGATCCGGAGGGTTCTGGGTTCGTGGACAGGGCAGGAACTTGATCTGAAATAACCCGCGAATCGCGACATGCAGAAACAAAAGCCGGGCCTCGCGCCCGGCTTTTGTCATCCATCCTTAGCATCTGCAGCCGGATGTTCGCACCATCAAGCGCGCCGCAGGCGAGCACGATCACCCGGTAAGCTCTCGGTGGTTCATCGCAGATGGCGACCTCGTCTTGCGTCATATCGATTTTTCCCGGCCCAACTCCACGGGGGGATCAAGTTGCGCTTTGAGCGAACCCGTCGCGATCTGTCGGTGCCGGCTCCCTCCGGCCAGGTTGCCATCAGTAGAGACAGGATCCATGAAGCAACGGTCCGCGAGATAGACGGACGAATGTCGATACTTTTTGGCGTCTCGCGATCCAGCGCAGGTAGATGCTGCATGCTGAAAGACTAATACCGAAGTCTCTAGCCGGGTAGCTCATATCTCTCGATATGATCTATCGTCCACGACGATATGAATGAACAACCGAGGCTTACGGCCTGGTAGGTTATATCTAGGGCTTATCCTTTTTTCAGATACATCCTATCTAGAGAAATAGGCTAGTAAGTGAGCTTGCCTGATCCTAGGCTGTACTCGAACAGTCCACAGCCAGGCCAGAACCCATGCTGCAAGCCGTCTCTCTAGCTCTCCCGCCCCATCGCGCATCTGCGTCGCAGCCCAGATGTCAGAGGGTAACATCGTGCACATCATCGATGTCCTCTCCGCTCTAGGCTCAGTTGCTGGACTTCCCTCGCTGTTTCGGGCGGCCAGAGAGCGCATCGGCCGCGTTGTCGGACTGAGTAGCCCGCCGGAGCTTCGGCATTTAGTTGCGATCCTATTTATTTGTCTCGTTTGCCTGCTCGCTCTTCAGGGTTGTGCCGGCCTCGCCGTCGGCGAATCGAGATCGTCCGTCGATCGGCAGCCACTGGTGGAAACGCCGCTGACGATCCGCACGCTTGATGCCGAGCATCGATTTTCACAGCTATCCTCCGCGGCGGTGGCCGAGAGACTTCGAGCACTGCATCCAGGAGAAAGTCTCAACATCCTCGCGCTCTCCGGAGGCGGCGCCGCCGGCGCCTTCGGTGCCGGCGCGGTGGCCGGCCTCACGCGCTCGGGCTCGCGTCCGGACTTTGCGGTCGTGACCGGGGTCAGCGCCGGCGCGCTGGTCGCTCCTTATGCGTTTCTTGGACCTACGTGGGACGAGCGCCTGCTCGATGCCTTCACCAGCGGAACCGGAGAACACCTGCTGCAACCACGAGGGCTAGGCGCACTGTTCGGCTCCAGTTTGTATCGCGGCACGCCGTTGAGACATCTCGTAGACTCGTACCTCAGCGATGAGATGATTCAAGCCGTCGCGCGCGAGGCGGATAGAGGCCGCTTGCTGCTCGTGGCCACAACCGATGTGGCTACGGGAGAGCCGGTCGTGTGGGACCTAGGTTCGATCGCCAAGAACGGCGGCCCAACGTCTTGGTGGCCTCCGCCAGCGTGCCAGGCATGTTCCCGCCGGTCGTCATTCGCGTCCGCGGGGATGGCGCCCCTCATGATGAGGCACACGTTGACGGAGCCGCGACGATGCCGTTCTTCGTGCCTCCGGCGTTCCTAGAGGTGCCGCCCAAGCGAATCGACGGCACACACCCTCCTGCGGTGTACGTCATCATCGATGGTCCCCTGAGCGAAGGGTCACGAACGACGCGGTTGACGGCGCGCGCCATACTGTCGCGAAGCATTCACGCTGGGTTGGACCACCTGCTGCTGACAACGCTGGAACTGACGGCGGCGACCGCTCAGCTGCAGGGAGCGACGCTGCAATATTCGGCCGTTCCGGGTGCCTACCCGCCACTCGATCCATCCCTTTGATTTCCGCGCTGCCACGTTGCGGCCGCTCTTCCGCTATGCCGACGAATGCGCACAAACGGGACGGCTCTGGACGAAGTTCGTGCGTACCCGTGACGATGGCGGCACGGTACGTGGCATGGCGGAGACGCAGAAGGTGCCGTGCCCTGCCGACGACGCGTTCATCAGGTATTTTGCCTCGCGATGAATACCGTCAACGACTCCGCCGCCCCCTTTAGACACGGGCGAACGGCTGGGCGACCGCTCGCGCTTGGCGTTCGCGGCGAGCACACATCTATTCCAGCGATACATCGTATCGAAAGATATTGGCTGCCAAGTTGAACGCTTCCGTACTAGTCTTGCAACAGCCACATAAGAGAGGATGCACCATGACCGTCTCGCTACACGACATTCCGCTGCGACTGATCGACGGCTCCAGCAGCCGCTTGTCGGACTATCGCGGCAAGGTGCTGCTGATTGTGAATGTGGCGTCCAAGTGCGGCCTGACTCCGCAGTACACGGGACTGGAGAGTCTGTATCAGGACAAGCGCGCCAACGGCCTGCGAGTGCTCGGCTTCCCCGCGAACAATTTCAAAGGCCAGGAACCGGGCAGCGACAGCGAGATCGCTGACTTTTGTTCGACCAACTACGATGTTCACTTCCCTCTGTTTTCGAAGATTTCGGTCCTTGGCGAAGACCAACATCCTTTGTACGCGCTATTGACGGCCGCGCAACCTCGGGCGATCGGCGACGGTCCGTTCCGTGAACGCCTCAAGGGATACGGCGTCAATTCGGAGAATCCTGCCGACGTGCTGTGGAATTTCGAGAAATTCCTGCTCAGCCGCAACGGTGAGGTCGTAGCCCGTTTTGCCCCGGATGTCGACGCCGACGATCCCCGTCTGGTCTCGGCCATCGATGCGGAGCTGGCCAGGAGTACATAGACGTCGATCCTCACGACCGTCCGGAAGCGCCCTGGCCGGCCGCGGTCTCAGGCAGTCTCGGCGTCGTCCCACGGAAGCGGAATCCGATCATATTCGAACACGTGATCCACAAAGGTGCGTATCTTGAGCGGTAGGTGCTTACGACTGACGTAGATCGCGTATATATCGGGGTGCCTGAGCGGATGCTGCGTGAGGACGGGGCACAGCGAGTCTCTGAACATCGAGTCTTCAAAGAGTATGCGCGGGAGCGGGGCGAGACCGATGCCGGTGCAGACGGCGTGCGCAACCGCGACCGTCATCGATCCGAAGCGAAGGACAACCCGTGCCGGGGCTTCGATGTCCCCGTTCGGGCCTGTAAGGAGCCAGGACTGCCCGCTGCCAATCATGATGCAGTCGTGCTGGGCGAGATCCCCGGGAGATTTCGGAACTCCACAACGCTTCACATAGTCCTTTGAGGCTGCGATGACAAACGGCATCGGGCGCAGGGGACGAGCGATCAGCCCGGCCGGAGGCTGGTCTAGCGTGGCGCGTATCGCGAGATCGTAGCCTTCCTCGATGATATCGACGACCCGATCTTCGAACGACAGGTCCAGCACGACTTCCGGATACCGTTGCCGGTAAGTCGCGACGAACTCCACCAACTGTCGAGTCGCAGTCCACGACGGTAGGCTCACTCGCAGCGTGCCGCGCGGCACGCCGCTCACGGAACCGACCACCGATTCCGCCTCTTCCATGTCTTCAAGAATAACTTTACATCGCTCGAAAAAAAGCTTGCCAGACTCGGTAAGGCTCAAGCTGCGGCTGCTGCGATTGAGCAGACGCGTTCCCAAATGCTTTTCGAGGTGCATGAGGTGCTTGCTGGTCATCGCCGTGGAAAGATTCAAGCGCTCGGCGGCTCCCACAAAACTGCCTGATTCGACGACTTGCCGGAAAACTTTCATACTGAGTAGAGTATCCATAGCCAACATAGTCTACTCCGGCGCTTGAACGTTGCCGCCCCGTGGAACGAGTTCGACCGACTGCTCGGTCGCCGCGGACATGAACCCCATTGCGGCGCTTCATAGCTACACACACCATCAAGGTCAATGACAACCACGAGTCGCGATCATGGCAACACAAGGTAGCCACCCGATCTGTGTCAAACAATCCGTGTTTCGTTGACGCGGCGTTTCCCAGCGCGAAATCTCCCGCATGGGAAACCGTGCGGTGGGTACATCCCCGTTTGTTAACTGTCGCGAAACGCACCATCAACATAACGAGGATTGTTCCGTACAGTGCGGCTAAATAGACTGCCGTCCATGATCACTACACGCACTTCTGTCCTTGTTTCGCGCCATCTGAATCCGGCGTAAAGATCACTACGTATTTTGATCGCCGAATTCCGCACAGTTTCTTCAGACGCGACTCAACCCCCAGGCTGGTCAGCCAAGTAACCGCTGGGCACGTTGAACCGTCGTTGCCCAGCAACGGGGCGCTCCCAGTAAACCCATAAGGGACCGAGATGCACACTCGCAGTCTTTTGCCTCTCCACAGAGTACCCACCCTCTGTCTCCTCTGCAGCGCGGCGCTGGCTGCGTGTTCGTCCGGAAAGACCGCAGCGCCGCCCAACCCACCGCCGGAAGTGGGCGTGGTGACGCTGCATCCCCAGCCGGTGACGATCAGCACCGACCTGCCCGGCCGCACGGTGGCCTACCGCGTCGCCGAAGTGCGCCCGCAGGTGAGCGGCGTGATCCTCAAGCGTCTGTTCATTGAAGGTGGCGAAGTGAAGGCCGGACAGCAGCTGTATCAAATCGATCCCGCGCCGTTTCAGGCCAATCTGGAAAGCGCGCAGGCGTCGCTGGCGCGCGCCCAGGCGACGCTGACATCGGCCAGGTTGCTGGTGCAGCGCTATAAGCCACTGACCGAGGCGCATGCCGTCAGTCAGCGGGACTACGACAATGCCGTTGCCGCGCAGGATCAGGCCGCAGCGGATGTCGCCTCGGCCAAGGCGGCGGTCGATACCGCGCACATCAATCTGGCTTACACGCGCGTGTTGTCGCCGATTTCCGGACGGACCGGCCGTTCTTCGGTAACCGAAGGCGCCCTGGTGGATGCCAACCAGCGCACGGCGTTGATGGTGGTGCAGCAGCTCGATCCGATCTACGTCGATGTAACCCAACCCAGCACCATCTTATTGCGCTTGCAGCGTGAATTTGCCAGTGGCCAGCTGAAGAAGGTCGGTGAAGCCCAAGCACAAGCCAAGTTGATACTGGAGGACGACACCCCCTACGAGCCGACCGGCAAGTTACAGTTCGCCGAAGTCGCGGTGGACTCCGGCACCGGTTCCGTGACGCTGCGAGCGGTATTTCCCAATCCGCAGCACATTCTGCTGCCCGGCATGTTCGTACATGAGCAGCTCGAGGAAGGCGTCAACGAACAGGGTCTGCTGGTCTCGCAGCGCGCAATCTCGCACAACTCGCTTGGCGACGCGACCACGATGGTAGTGGGCGCCGATAACACAGTCAGCACACGCGTGATAAAGACCGAGCGGGCCATCGGCGACCAATGGCTGGTGAGCGGTGGCGTCGCCGCCGGCGACAGGGTGATCGTCGTCGGACTGCAGCGGCTCGGCTCCGGCGTTGTTAAGGTCAGCCCCAGGGAAGTGTCGCCGGACCAGCTCAACAGCAAGCAGGTTGCCGCCACTAATCCAGCCGGCAACACGGGACCGGCCAACTCCGGTCATCGCTGAAGCAATAGCCAGGAGCCGTCGTGTCGAAGTTCTTCATCGAACGCCCGATCTTCGCCTGGGTGATCGCCATCGTCCTGATGATGGTGGGCGCCCTCGCCGTCGTTACCTTGCCGGTCGCGCAGTACCCGAGCATCGCGCCACCCGCCGTCCAGATCACCGTGACCTTTCCGGGGGCCTCGGCCGACACCGTACAAAGCACGGTGGTACAGGTGATCGAACAGCAACTGTCCGGCATCGATCATCTGCTGTACTTCTCGTCCGAAAGCGATAAGGACGGGAGCATGACCATCACGCTCAACTTCGAGCAGGGCACCAATCCCGATACTGCCCAGGTTCAGGTGCAGAACAAGCTGCAGTTGGCCACACCGCGGTTGCCGCCGGAAGTGCAACAACAAGGAATTAGCGTGACCAAGGCGTTCAAAACCTTCTTGGTGGTCATCGGTTTCGTTTCCGACGACGGCAGTATGAGCTTCGCCGACATCGCCGACTATCTTGCGAGCAACGTGCAGGATCCGGTGAGCCGCACGCCGGGCGTCGGCAACTTTCTATTGTTCGGCGCGCAATACGCGATGCGCATCTGGCTCGACCCGGCCAAGCTGAATAACTACGGGTTGACGCCGGTCGACGTGAGCAATGCGATCCAGGCGCAGAACGTACAGATCGCCTCCGGCGAACTCGGCGGCCTGCCGTCAGTGAAGGACCAGCAGCTGAATGCCACCATCATCGGTCCGACTCGCCTGCACACCCCCGCGCAGTTCGGCGCCATCCTGCTGAAGGTCAATGCCAACGGCTCGCAGGTGCGCCTGCGCGATGTCGCCCGGATCGGCCTCGGCAGCGAGACCTACGCCTTCGACGTGCACTATAACGGCAAGCCTGCAGGCGGCATTGCCGTGCAGCTGGCGAACGGCGCCAATGCACTGGATACCGCGAAAGCGGTACGGGCCACCATCGACAAGCTGAAGCCGGGGTTCCCGCACGGCCTGAGAGCGGTTTACCCTTTCGATACCACGCCGTTCGTTCGCGCCTCGATCGAAGAAGTGGTAAAGACATTGCTCGAAGCGATCGGCCTGGTGTTTCTGGTCATGTTGCTGTTCCTACAGAGCATCCGCGCCACCTTCATCCCGACCATTGCGGTGCCGGTGGTGCTGCTCGGCACGTTTGGGATCCTGCAAGCCTTCGGCTATTCGATCAATACACTGACCATGTTCGGTATGGTGCTGGCGATCGGTCTGCTGGTCGACGATGCCATCGTGGTGGTCGAGAATGTCGAGCGGGTCATGCAGGAAGAAGGACTGTCGCCGCGCGACGCGACCCGTAAGTCGATGGAGCAGATCAGCGGCGCCTTGGTGGGCATCGGCTTGGTGCTGTCGGCCGTGTTCCTGCCCATGGCGTTCTTCGGCGGGTCCACCGGTGTAATCTATCGACAGTTCTCCATCACCATGGTGTCGGCCATGACGCTGTCGGTGCTGGTCGCGTTGATCTTCACGCCGGCGCTGTGCGCCACCCTCCTCAAGCCTCCCGAGAAGGGGCACCACGAGAAACGCGGCTTAACCGCCACTTCGATCGCGGCAATCGGACGTACGAGCGCGGCGTGGTACGGGTGGTCAACCACACCCGACGCTACCTGATCGTATTCGTCGTCATCATCGCCTTGATGGCCCTATTGTTCACGCACATTCCGAAGTCGTTTCTGCCCGACGAGGATCAGGGCATCCTGTTTGCGCAGGTCATTACGCCCCCGGGCGCGACCAAGGAGCGCGCCGAGAAAGCGTTGGCGGAAGTGACTGACTATCTTCTCAACGACGAAAAGCAGGCGGTCGACGGCGCATTCACCGTCTCTGGTTACAGCTTCGCCGGTCGCGGCCAAACGTCTGGTGTGTTATTCGTGCGACTGAAGCCCTGGGCTGACCGGCCCGGCGCGCGCAATCGCGTGCAGGCAGTCGCCGCTCGCGCGAACGAGCGCTTCCAGAAAATCGCCGATGCTCAGGCGATTGCGTTCGCACCCCCTCCGGTACTGGAACTCGGCAACGCCAGCGGCTTCGACCTTGAACTGCTCGACCGCGCCAACCAGGGTCACGACAAGCTGCTGCAAGCGCGTGACCAATTGCTCGACTTGGCGCGCAAGGATGCGCGCCTTGCGCAGGTCCGAGCCAACGGGCTCGACGACGAGCCGCAATACCAGTTCAACGTCGACTGGGAAAGGGCCAGCGTCTTGGGGCTGACCATCACCGACATCAATAACACGCTGTCGGCGGCCTGGGGGTCGCAATTCGTCGACGACTTTATCGACCGGGGTCGCGTCAAGCGCGTGTTCATCCAGGGCGACGCGCGATCGCGCATGTTGCCGCAGGATCTGACCGATTGGTACGTGCGTAACTCGGCTGGGCAAATGGTGCCGTTTTCCGCATTCGCCGGTGCCAAATGGGGCGATGGATCGCCCAAGCTGGAGCGCTATAACGGAGTGCCGTCGGTCGAAATCCTCGGTGAGCCGATTGCCGGCGTCAGCACCGGCGAAGCGCTCGATGCCATGGAGGGCTATGTGAAAAAGTTGCCGCCGGGCTTTGATCTCGAATGGACCGGTCTCTCGTATGAAGAACGCCTGTCGGGTTCGCAGGCGCCGGCCCTGTACGCTCTTTCGCTGATCGTGGTGTTCCTGTGTCTGGCCGCACTGTACGAGAGCTGGTCGATCCCGGTGGCAGTGATGCTGGTGGTACCGCTCGGCGTGATTGGCGCCATCCTCGCGACGCTGCTTCGGGGTCTCGCCAACGACGTGTTTTTCCAGGTCGGCCTGCTGACGACGGTGGGGCTGTCGGCGAAGAATGCGATTCTGATCGTGGAATTCGCTAAAGAAAATCACGATAAGGCATGGAGCTGATCGAGGCGACTGTGCACGCGGCTCGTCAACGTCTGCGGCCGATTCTGATGACTTCGCTGGCCTTCATGCTCGGTGTGTTGCCGCTCGCGATTTCCGGCGGGGCCGGCTCCGGTGGCCAGAACGCGATCGGCACCGGCGTCATTGGCGGCATGCTGTCGGCGACGGTACTGGCAATTTTCTTCGTGCCGGTATTCTTCGTCGTGACTGTCAAGCTGTTCGGCGGCAAAAATACGGCGCAGCGCGATTCGCCGTTGCCACAGCACAGCGGGGGCGAAGTGGAGGACCCCATATGAGTCAAGCCAGGTTCGCCTTTGACAAGCCGCACACCCTGGTGGCTGCCCTGGTCGTGGCCGTAATCGCCCTGCCGACCGGCATCGGCGGCTGCACGATGGAACCTGGTTACCGACGCCCCGATGCGCCGGTGACTGAAGTCTGGCCCGATGGTACGTCCGTGGGGGCCTCGGGCGTCATTGCCGGTAATGGCACGGCACCGGCGGCAGCCGACATCGGTTGGCGTGACTTCTTCACCGACGCGCGTCTGCGGACACTGATCGAACTGGCCCTGCAACACAACCCGGACGCGCGAATCGCGGCGCTCAACATCGCCGCGGCACGCGCCCAGTATCGGATCCAGCGCGCCGATTTGTTCCCGTCGATCGCGGCAACCGGGCTGGAGCAAGTGGAGAAATATCCACCTTCCGTCTTGGGCATCGCCGCGGCCTCCAGCGGCAGCATCGCGGGCAGCAACAGCAGTTACGGCACCTTTCGCTACTTCGACGCCGGCATCGGTTTCACTTCTTATGAGATCGATCTGTTCGGTCGCCTCCGCAGTCTCAATCA
>WNFL01061036.1_pt2 | contig 16339 bp, 17 predicted proteins | sample 5400361 | NCBI WGS metagenome assembly WNFL01 (sample SAMN13153351, study PRJNA577476) | soil metagenome | isolation source: 40 cm soil on Douglas fir-dominated hillslope | place: USA:California | collected 2013-09-17 | reverse complement strand
GGAGTGAGCGCGACGCGGGACTCGCCGTCCTTTATTTCCCGCGGAACGCCGATACGCATTCGGAGATGAGCTCGGGGCCCCGGAAGACCAGCCCGGAGTAGAGCTGCACGAGCGACGCGCCGGCGGCGAATTTCTCGCGCGCGTCGGCGCCGCTCATGATGCCGCCGCAGCCGATGAGCGTGAGCTCGCCTTTCAGCGCGGCGGCGAAGCCGCGCAGCACGCGGGTCGCGCTCTCGCGCAGCGGCGCGCCCGAGAGACCGCCATCCTCGGCGCCATGCGGCAGCCCGGACACGCCTTCGCGCGAGACGGTGGTGTTGGTGGCGATCAGCCCGTCCAGCCGCTCGCGGCGCGCGACGTCGGCGATGTCGGCGATCGCCGCGTCGTCGATGTCGGGCGAGATCTTCAGCACCAGCGCGACGTCGCGGCCATAGCGCTCGCGCAGCGCGTCGCGCCTTTGCCGCAGGCTGCGCAGGAGGACGCCGAGCACCTGCGCCGACTGCAGGTCGCGCAACCCCTTGGTGTTGGGCGAGGAGACGTTGATCGTCAGGTAGTGCACATGGGGGTAGAGCACCTCGAGGCAGCGCAGGTAATCATCCACGGCACGCTCGTTCGGCGTGTCCTTGTTCTTGCCGACGTTCACGCCGATCACCGCGTTGGCGCGGGCGCGCCGCAGGTTCTCGGCGAAGGCGTCGACGCCGATGCTGTTGAGGCCGAAGCGATTGATGATCGCCTGCGCCTGTGGGATGCGGAAGAGGCGCGGTCGCGGGTTTCCGGGCTGCGGGCGCGGCGTGACCCCGCCGAGCTCGATGAAGCCGAAGCCGAGCGCGACGAGCCCGGCGACATGCTCGGCGTCCTTGTCGAGGCCGGCGGCTGCGCCGACCGGGTTCGGAAACTCTATGCCCATCGCGTGCACCGGGCTGCGCGGCACGGGTGCGGAAAGCAGCCCGGCGATGCCCGCGGTGCGCAGCGCGAGCTGGTGGGCGTTTTCTTCGTCTAGGGCAAAAAGGAGAGGGCGCGCAAGCCGGTAAAGGCTCAAGCTGCTTCGCGGCGCCCGAGGCGCCGCCAGGTGCCGCCCATGAAGCCTTCGATCGGCTCGAACTTGGACTTGTAGGCCATCTTCGGGCTCTCGCGGATCCAGTAGCCGAGATAGAGGTAGGGCAGGCTAAGGCGCTGGCACTGGTCGATCTGCCAGAGCACGTTGTAGGTGCCGAAGCTCGCGCCGCGGCGGTCGGGCTCGTAGAAGGTGTAGACCGACGACAGGCCGTCGGGCAGGAAGTCGACGATCGACACCATCACCAGCTGGCCGGCATCGCGGAATTCGATCAGGCGCGTGTCGACGCGGCTCTGCAGCAGGAAGTGCGAGTACTGGTCGCGGCTGTCGTTGTCCATGCCGCCGCCGGAATGGCGCTTCGACTGGTAGCGCAGGTAGAGCGCATAGTGCTCGAGGCGGAACTTGAGCGGCTGCGCGTGCGCGACCAGCGCGCCGTGCTGCTTCCACGCGCGCCGCTGCGAGCGGTTCGAGGAAAACTCGCCCACCGGGATGCGCACCGGCACGCAGGCGCGGCAGGCATCGCAGTGCGGCCGATAGGTGAAGATGCCGCTGCGGCGAAAGCCCGCCTTGACCAGGTCGCCGTAGAGCTCGGTGTTGATGAGATGGCTCGGCGTCGCGACCTGCGAGCGCGCCATCCGGTCCGGCAGATAGCTGCACGGATACGGCGCGGTCACGTAGAACTGCAGTACGGCGTGCGGCAGGTCGTTAAGTCTGGACATCCCACTTTCCAGGAAGCTCAGGGTAGTTTACCAAGGGCGCGAGGGCCCGCAAAAAGGCGCGACGCGGGATTTCGCGTCCGCCGAGCGAGGCGAGCAGCGGGGTATGCATCTGGCAATCGATCAGAGGGAAGCGGCGCCCCCGGAGTTCCTCAACCAGCGCGACAAGTGCCACTTTCGACGCATCCGTGGCCCGCGAGAACATCGATTCCCCGTAGAACATGCGCCCCAGGGCGACTCCATAGAGCCCGCCGACCAGATCAGCCCCGCGCCAGGTCTCGAAAGAATGCGCGTGGCCCGCCCGGTGCAGGGCCAGGTAGGCCGCGCGCATTGCCCCTCCGAGCCAGGTGCCTTCTTCGCGATCGGCGCAGCCGTCCAGCACCTGCCCGAAGGCGGTGTCGATCCGGACTTGGTAGCCCTTGTTGCGCACGCTCTTCGCAAGCGACCGGGACACCTTGAGCTCCTCGCAATGCAGCACCATCCGCGGGTCGGGCGACCACCACAGGATCGGCTCGGCGGCGGAGTACCAGGGGAACACGCCGTGGCGGTAGGCCTCGAGGAGCCGGGGCACCGACAGATCGCCGCCCGCGGCGAGCAGGCCGCTCGGATTCTTCAGCGCGCGTTCCACCGGAGGGAAGGGATCGGTCCCCTCAATCCACGCTAGCACTTCACCTGTTGCCGGCAGAAATTCTCGAGCGGCTGCACCATGCAGGTGCCGTCGACTGCGGCGCGCGCTGCGGCGCCGTGCTCGAGCTGGAGCCGGAAAGCGTACTTGTCGAAAAACTCGTTGAACAGCTCGCCGCCGAGGGTGCCGACGGCGAACAGCTCGTCCGTAGCGGCGTCGTGCTCGAGCAGGATCGCCGCGAGCGGCTGCGGCGCCGGGCCGGCGACGACGCGCGCCCCCTCGGCGGGGTCGTACTGGCTGTGCTCGGAGCAGCAGTGGATCACCGAGGCGAAGCGGTTGGCGGCGCTTTTCTCGCTGCGATAGCTGATGAAGCTGATGTCGCGCGTCGGGTAGGTGAGCCGGTGGGCGCAGATCGCCGAGTAGGCGACGATCGAGCGCGCCGGGCCGACGCCGCCGTGCCATTCGTAGCGCTTTTCATCCGCGGTCTTGAGCTCTACCGAGGGCGCCGCCGGGCGGCCGAGGTTCAGCAGGAAGCAGGGCGTCGCGGCGTACGGGTAATGGAAGATCAGGTTGCGATTGGCGGGGATCGCCTTGCCCACCAGCGGCGCGCCGTTCGCATCGACCAGCCGCGCGCGCGAGTAGCGGCGCGGCTGCGCATCCGCGGCGACCGCGTTCGTCGCGGATGTGGCGGTCGATGCCAGGCAGAAGGCGACGAACTCGCGACGTTGAACCAGAGCTTGAGCGTGAGGCCGACGGTGCGAAAGGCGATGTCCTTCCAGGGGATCGCCGCCTCCTCGACCAGCGCGACCTCGAGGGTCTCCTCCCCCGGTTTGAATTCCAGGTTGCGCAAGCGCGCGCGGTAGAAGAGGTGCACCTGGTTCACGCGCGGCACCGAGATCAGGCTGAAGGGCTCGCCGAGCTCGAGCGTCGCGCCGGCTTCCTCCAGCGTTTCGCGCAGCGCCGCCTGAGACGCGGTCTCGTTGTTTTCCATGAAGCCGGCGGGCAGCGTCCAGTAGCCGTAGCGCGGCTCGATGGCGCGGCGGCAGAGCAGCAGCTTGCCCTCGTGCTCAGGGATCGTGCCGACGACGAGCTTCGGATTCTGGTAGTGGATCTCGCCGCAGTTGTCGCACACCCAGCGCGGCAGCGTGTCGCCCGGCGGCACGCGCTGCACTACCCCGGCGCCGCAATTAGCGCAGAACTTCATCCGGCAGCTCCGTGAGCGAACGCAGCTCGGCGTCGGGCTTGAAGCCAAGCCGAGCGCATCGAGCGGCGCGCCGCTGCGGTTGATCCAGTACACGGTGAAGCCGTAGGACTTCGCGCCGAGCGCATCCCAGCAGTTGGAGGAAACGAAGCCGATGCGCTCCTTGGGCAGGTGCAGCGCCTTCACCGCCAGCTCGTAGACCTGCGGCGCCGGCTTGTACACGCGCAGCGCGTCGACGCTCAGCACCGCGTCCAGGTGCAGGCCGGAATTGCGCACCAGCGGCTCGAGCAGGTCGGGCGAACCGTTCGACAAAATGGCCTTCTTCATCGGCAGTCGCTCGAGCGCCGCCGCAACTTCCGGAAACGGCTCGAGGCGCAGGTATTCGGACAACAGCGCCTCCATCCGCGCCACGCTGAGCTCGAGTCCGAGCGCGGCGCAGGAATAAGCGAGCGCCTCGCGCGTGACTTGGGAGAAGGGCGCATAGCGCTGCATCAGGCTGCGCTGCCAGGTGTACTCGAGCTGCTTCGCGCGCCAGAGCTGCGAAAGCTGCGTGCCTTTGCCGGGGAAGCAGCTTTCGCAGCGCTGCACCACGGAATGGACGTCGTACAGCGTGCCGTACGCGTCGAACACCAGAGCTTCCACCCTCATGTAAACTGAATTAGACCATGGTCGACCGCTACGCCGAGCTCTACCGCGACTTCCGCTGGAGCGTGCCGGCGCGCTACAACATCGCGCAAGCGTGCTGCGGCCAGTGGGCCGGCGAGCGCAGCCGCTTCGCGCTCTACTGGGAGGACGAGTCCGGCGCATCCGCCGCGTATTCGTTCTGGGACATCCAGGTGGCGGCGAACCGCCTGTCGAATGCGCTCGCCGGACTCGGCGTCAAGCGCGGCGACCGCGTGGCGCTGATCCTGCCGCAGCGCCCGGAGACGGCGATCGCGTACATGGCGATCTTCCAGATGGGGGCGATCGCGCTGCCGCTGTCGCATCTCTTCGGTCCCGACGCGCTGGAATACCGCATCAACCACGCCGAGGCGAGCATCGCGCTCGTCGAGCCGACGACGATCGCCAACCTTTGGGCGGTGAAGGACAAGCTGCCGACGCTGCGCCACGTGATCGGCGTCGGCGGCGCGCGGGAAGCCGGCGTGCATGCGTGGGAGCCGCTGCTGGAGCGGGCCAGTCGCAATTTCAAAGCGGTCGATACGCGTGCCGATGATCCGGCGGTCATCATCTATACCAGCGGCACCACCGGCGCGCCGAAGGGCGCGCTGCAAGCGCATCGCCTGATCGTCGGCAATATCCCGGGGTTCGTGCATTCGCACGACTTCTTCCCGCAGGCCGGGGATCTGTTCTGGTCGCCGGCCGACTGGGCGTGGGCCGGGGGCCTGTTCGATGCGCTGCTGCCGAGCTGGTATTTCGGCATCCCGATCCTCGGCTACCGCGGGCGCTTCGATGCCGAGCGCGCGTTCTACCTGCTCGACAAGTACGGCGTGCGCAATGCCTTCCTGTTCCCCACGGCGCTCAAGCTCATGATGAAGGCGGTGCCTGAGCCGCGCAAAAAATACCAGCTGAACGTCCGCTCCATCATGAGCGCCGGCGAGTCGGTCGGCGTCACGGTGATCGAGTGGGCCAAGGCCGAGCTCGGCGTGACGATCAACGAGATGTTCGGGCAGACCGAGATCAACTACGTGGTGGGCAACTGCCAGGCCGCCTGGCCGGTGAAGCCCGGCTCGATCGGACGGCCCTACCCCGGGCATCGCGTGGCTGTCATAGATGATAAAGGCCAGGAGTTGCCGCCCGGCGAGTTGGGCGAGATCGCCGTGCACCGGAAGGATGATCCGGTGTTCTTCCTCGAGTACTGGAAGAACCCGGAGGCCACGCGCGACAAGTTCATCGGCGACTGGGGCTGCACCGGCGACCAGGGCAAGACCGACGCCGACGGCTATTTCTGGTACCAGGGGCGCTCGGACGATGTCATCAAGAGCGCCGGCTACCGCATTGGTCCCGCCGAGATCGAGAGCTGCCTGGTGAAGCATCGCGCGGTGGCGAACGCCGCGGTGATTGGCAAGCCCGACGCGACGCGCGGCGCGATCGTCAAGGCGTTCATCGTGCTGCAGCCCGGCGAGGCGCCATCGCAAGCGCTGATTGAAGAGATCCAGGGGCACGTGCGCGGCCGCCTCGCGCCGTACGAATACCCGCGCGAGATCGAGTTCATCGATGCGCTGCCGATGACCACCACCGGCAAGGTGCAGCGCAAGGAACTGCGCAAGCGCGAAGAAGCCAAGCGGCATAACGCTTGAAACGTGTACTGCTGGTTGGCGCGGGCCATGCCCACGCCCGGCTGCTCGCCTCGCTTGCCAGGGCGCCAATTTACGGTGCGCGCCTTACGCTCGTATCGCCGTCGGCGCGGCAGCTCTATTCGGCGATGCTGCCCGGCGTCGTTGCCGGGCACTACCGGCGCGAGGAAGCCGAGTTCGACGTCGCGCTGCTCGCCGAGCGCGCCTATGCGGAGTTCATTCCCGCCACGGTCGAGGCGCTCGATGCCACCGCGCGCACGGCGACGCTGAGCGACGGGCGCCAGCTCAGCTTCGACATCGCATCGCTCAACGCCGGCTCCAGGACCGATGACAGCGTGCCCGGCAGTCGTGAGCATGCGCTGTCGGTGAAGCCGTTCGAGCGCCTGGTTGGCGAGCTGCGGCAGGTCTCGCACGTCGCGGTCGCCGGCGGCGGTGCCGGCGGCGCGGAGCTCGCGATGGCGCTGCGCCACCGCGGCGGCGAGGTCACGCTGTACTCCGAGCACATGAGCTTTCCGCCCGAATTGGCAAAGCGCGTGGCGCGGGTCCTGCGGCGCAGGCGGGTGGATTTCCGGCCGGGCATGCGTGTCGATGCGGTAGAGCCCGGCCCGGTCGTCGTCGCAGGGGCGGCGCGCCAGCAGTTCGATCTCGTCCTGTGGGCCACCGGCGCGGCGCCGCTGCCCTGGCTTGCCGCGAGCGGACTCGCGCTGGATGAGCGCGGCTTCGTGCGCGTCGATGCGTCGCTGCGCAGCGTTTCGCATCCGGAGGTCTTTGCGCTCGGCGATTGCGCGGCGCTCGACGAAGCCAAGTCCGGCGTGCACGCGGTGCGCCACGGCATGCTGCTCGCGCAGAACCTGCCACACGTGGTTGCCGGCACGCCGCTCGCGGCCTATGAGCCGCAACCACGCGCGCTATTGCTGCTGACTTGCGGCGCGCGCTATGCGATCGCCGCGCGCGGCGACTGGACTGCCGAGGGGCGCTGGGTGTGGTGGTGGAAGAACGCGATCGACCGGCGCTGGATGCGCACGCTCAACGCGGCGGGCGCGCGCTGACCAGGATCTTGCCGTCAGCTTCGACGGCGATTACGCCCTTCTGATTTTGCGCAAGCCCGCGCAGCACGCAGATGCCGCCCTTGTGCTTGGGCTTGTCGAGCTTCTCGGTCACGGTCCATTCGGTGGACAGCGTGTCGCCGGGCCGTACCGCGTTCTTGAAGCGGCACGCGTGCTCGAGATACGCGATCGCCGTGCCCGAGAAATACATGCCGACCGGCGCGGAGATCAGCGCGCTGGTGAACGGTCCGTGGAGGATGCGGCCGCCGAAGCGCGACTTGCGCGCGAACTCCTCGTCGACGTGCAGCGGATTGAAATCGCCGAACATGCCGGAGCCGAGCACGAGATGCGTTTCGGTGACGGTGACGCTCGTGCCGAAGCGTTCGCCGACCCGGATCTCGTCGTACCACTTGCCCGGGAACATGACTCATTATGCGCATCGGCGGCGCAAAAAAAAGGCGCCGTCCCTGAGGACGGCGCCGATATTCGAGGAAGCGCGGCTTAGTTCGTCAGCCGGGCGAGGTGGATCAGCTCGTCGATCGAGGGCGCTTCGGCCATCGCGACGCGCTCGGTGTTCTTCCCGTGCACCACGATCATCAGGCCCTTGCCGCTGCGCACATCGAGCCAGCGGCCGCCGATCTTCTTGCCGCTCAGATCACGCAGCACGCTGCCGCCGCGCACGCGCTCTTCGTAGCCGACGATCTGGCCGCGCTCGCCGAGGCGCGGGACGAAGAGGGCGATCTGCGCCAGCTCTTCACCGGTATTGCGGTCGCGCACCACGTCCTTGTAGCCGACGACGTGGCCTTGTGCATTCTTCAGGTCTTCGTGGGCCACCGACTTGGTTTCGATGACCGAGCAGCCGCCGGCGGCGAAGCCGAGGGCGACGATGATGGCTGTTCTTTTTAGCGTGTTCATGTTTCTGCTTTCTTGGTCTTGTCCGGGCCTCCCGTGAGGCCATCGGTGCCGGGACTGTACGCCTGACCAGTATCGGACGCAAAGGCAAAACGTCCGGCGGCATGGCGCCTCTTGCTTTTTCTCACATAAAAGCTACAACTAATCAATATGTTACGGGACATAGGGAAACGTGACTTCCGGCCAGCCGACAAACGGCGCCTGGCGCGCTACCTTCGGCCCGGGCGGGCTTGGATCGCCTCGATTTCGTCCATAACGCGGTTCATCCGGGCGATCAGCGCCTGGTAGGGCGCCGGGCTCGCGAGGTCGACGCCGGCCGCCTTCACCAGCTCATAGGGATAGTCCGACCCGCCGGCGCTCAAAAGGCCGAGATAGCGCTCGCGGGCCCCCGGCTCGCCCTTGAGCACGGTCTGCGCCAGGAGCGAGCTCGCCGCGATCGAGGTCGCGTACTGGAACACATAGAACGCGGAATAGAAGTGCGGGATGTAGGCCCACTCCACGGTGTAAAGGTCGTCGATCTTGACGATGCCTTCGCGCTCGCCGTGGTAGCGGCGCAGGATCTCGCCATAGATTTCGCTCAGGCGCTTGCCGGTCAGCGCCTCGCCCTTGTCGACGCGGGCGTGAATCTCGCGCTCGAACTCGGCGAACATCGCCTGGCGGAAGTAGGTGGTGCGCAAGTGCTCGAGCTCCGAGCCGAGATAAAGCAGCCGCTCGTCATCGTTCGTGGCGGTCTTCAGGAGGCGCTCGAGGAGCAGCGCTTCGTTGAACGTCGAAGCGATTTCCGCGACGAAGGTCGCGTAGTCGGAATTGATGAAGGCCTGCGCGCCATTGGACAGGTACGAGTGCATGGCATGGCCCCACTCGTGGGCGAGCGTCGTCACCGACTCGTAGTCGTGGTTGTAATTCACCAGCACATAGGGGTGGACGTCGTAGGCCGAGCCCGCCATGTGGGCGCCGGATTGCTTGCGCGGCCGCGGGTAGGCGTCCATCCAGCGGCTTTCGAACCCCTTCGCCATCGCCGCGACATAGCGCTCGCCGAGCGGCTTCACCGACTCGAGCGCCATTTGCTTTGCCGCTTCGAGCGGGTACCTGGGCGAGCCGGCGACGAGCGGCGGATAGGTATCGTAGTAGCGCATCTCGCCTTTGATGCCGAGCATCTTCGCGCGCAGGCGCAAATAGCGATGCAGCGTCGGCAGTGCCTTGTTGGTCTCGGCAACCAGCGTGTTGTAGACCGCCGGCGGCAGCCGCTCCGCATCCAGGGCACGCGTCAGCGTGTCGGGATATTTGCGCACGCGCGTATACACGCTGTCCTTTTGCAGGCTTTCATTCAGCGTGACACCGAACGTGCGCTCGAAATCCTGCCACCGGCCCCAGAAGGCATCGAACACCTTCTTGCGGTCGTCACGGTTCTGCGCTTCACGATGCTCGGTGTAGGCGGAGGGATCGAGCGTGACTTCCCGGCCGTCCGAGAGCTTGACCGTCGGCCATGGCAGGTCGGCGTTCGACAGAATTTGATAGGTCGAGCTGGCCGCTCCGGTTGCGAGATCGAAGCTGGCGAGGATGTTCTCGCCGCGGCTGTCGAGCGTATGCGGCGCCATGCGTACGATGCTCTCGACGTAATGGCGATAGATCGCCAGCGACTTGTCCTCGGCCAACAGGCGCTCGAGCTTCGCCTTCCCCAGTCGCTGGAGCTCAGGCCTTATGAAGGCGGCGGCTTCTGTGCGCTTCGTGCCGAGAATGCGCGCCTTGCCGGTGAGCTCGAGGCTTTCCGGCACGCCGGTGTCTTCGGCGAGCAGCTCCTGCGCGTAGACCTCCAGCCGCGCAAAGCGCTTCGAGAAATCCGCGAACGCGTCGAGGCATGCCTTGAGCCGCCGCGCCGATTCCCCGAGCCGGCCACGGCAGGTGCTGAAGGCCTTGAGCTGCGACTCGACCCGCGCGGCATCGGCTTGCCAGGCTTCGAGCGTTGGATAGAGATCGGCGAGGTTCCAGCGATCTTCGGGGCGCTCGGCTGCACCAAGCGCAGGGCCCGCGGCGAGGCTGAGCGAGAGCAGAAGAGTGTGGATTTTCATGTCTGGGCGGCGTGGCACCCCGGACACGAATCGAACGTGCGACCTGCCCCTTAGGAGGGGGCTGCTCTATCCACTGAGCTACCGGGGCGCGGCGGCAGAATTCTAACCGCGGGCCTACTCGCTGGCGGGCTTTACGATGACGGTCACGCCGTCGCTGCGCACATTGGTGCCGCGGCTGCGCAGATCGGTGTATCTCACCCCGACGCGGCGGCCCTGCAGATCGCGCACCACCACGCCCGGCGGCAAAGGTTCCTCATAGCCGACGACATCGCCCTTGGCGTCGCGCCGCGGCGTGAAGTAGGTGATCTGCTCGAACTGCTCGCCGGTGCTGGCGTCGCGCAGCATTTCCTTCTGCCCGACGACGTGGCCCTGCTCGTTCTTGAGGGACTGTCGGCCGCCGACATACTGGTATTCGACGGTGCTGCAGGCTGACGCCACGAAGGCAAGGCAGAGGATCGCGGTTGTCGGTTTCATGTTGCGCGTGAAGCTACCCTTGCTTTGCATGCGCGTCAAAGGTATTAGTGCTCGGCGCCCGATGCCGACACTCATCACCCGGACGTTCCTGCTTGCACTTTCAATCATGCTCGCGCCGGTAGCGGCGCAGTCCCAGAGCTGGGCGTGGGACGACGGCACCGTGCCGTACGTGCAGACGCCGGCCGAGATCGTCGAGCGCATGATGCGCATGGCCGAAGTGCGGCGCGGCGATTTCGTCATCGATCTGGGCTCGGGCGACGGCCGCCTGGTGATCGAGGCGGCGAAGCGCGGCGCGCGCGGCCTGGGCGTCGATCTCGACCCGAATCTGGTCAAGCTCGCGACGCAGAACGCCCGCCAGGCGGGCGTCGCCGATCGGGCGCGCTTCGAGGTGCGCGACATCTTCGAGACCGACCTGTCGGCAGCGACGGTGGTCACGATGTATCTGTTGCCCGATTTCAACGCCAAGCTGCAGCCGCGCCTGCTCGCGCTCAAGCCCGGCACACGCATCGTCTCGCACGACGGCGGCATCGGCGACTGGCCGGCCGACGAGACCCTCGAGATGCGCACGCCGGAGAAGCCGGTGGGTGTCGGCGGCAACGCGAAGGTCGAGCTCTGGATCGTGCCGGCCGACGTGCGCGGCACGTGGACCAGCGAGCTTCCGCAGCACGGCGGCACCTGGCGCTTCAAGATCGGCCAGCGCTACCAGATGCTCGAAGTAAACGCGGCTGCCGAGGGACGCGATCTTCTCGTGCGCAACACGCGGCTGCGAGGCGAGGAGGTGAAGTTGGTGATCACCGGGATCGTGCGCAACCGCGCCTGGCACCACTATTTCACCGGCATGGCGCGCGGTGAGCTGATCGAAGGCGAAGTGACGGTTTCCGACGGCAATAACAAAACGGTGTATCCATGGCACGCGAAACGCGCCCGCTAGAGCTGCTTTCGGTCGGCGACGGCATCTTCCTCACGGTGGGCATGATCATCGGCGCGCTGATCTTCAAGGCGCCTTCGATGGTCGCCGGCGCGACCAGCGGGCCCTGGTCGTTCCTCCTCGCGTGGCTGCTGGGCGGTGCCATCTCTCTTTGCGGCGCGCTGGTCTACGCCGAGCTCGCGTCGCGCCATCCGCACACCGGCGGCGAATACGTCTTCCTCACCGAGGGGATGGGCCGCGGCGTGGCGTTTCTTTTCGCCTGGTCGCGCATGACCGTGATCCAGACCGGTGCGATCGCCGCGGTGGCTTTCGTGTTCGGCGACTACGCCACGGAGATCTTTTCATTCGGCAGGCACAGTTCCGCCATCTGGGCTGGCGCCGCGGTGGCGGTGCTCACGGCGCTAAATTTTTCCGGCACGCTGCAGTCGAAGATGCTGCAGAAGGTGATGGAGACCGTGCTGATCAGCGGGCTGGTGATCTTCTCGCTCGCCGCCATCGTCATCGGCGGCTCGCCGAAGCCTGCCTCGGGCGGCGCCTCGGGCTCGTTCGGCTTTGCCATGATCTTCGTGCTGCTCGCCTATGGCGGCTGGAACGAAGCCGCCTACCTCGCGGGCGAAGTGCGCGATGCGCGGCGCAACATGACGCGCATCCTCGTCTGGGGCGTGATCGGGGTCACCGCGCTTTACCTCCTGGTGAACCTCGGCTACCTCGCCGTCCTCGGCCATGGCGGCATCCGCGAATCGAAGGCCGTCGCGGCGGACGTCATGCGCCTGATCGCGGGCGAAAAGGGCGCCGTGGTGCTCGCGCTCATCGTCTGCATCTCGGTGCTGACCACGATGAACGCCGCGATCTTCACCGGCGCGCGCACCAGCTGGGCGCTCGGGCGCGATTTTCGCGCGCTGCGTTTCCTCGGCAACTGGCGCGAGCAGGGCAGCACACCGGCGAATGCGCTCCTGCTGCAGGGCGCGATCACGCTGCTTCTGGTCGCCGCCGGCGCAGCCACGCCCGACGGCTTCAATGCGATGGTGGCCTACACCTCGCCGGTGTTCTGGACCTTCATGTATCTCGTCGCGACCAGCCTGTTCTTGATGCGCGAGCGGGCGAAGGAGAAGGCCGGCTTCCTCACGCCGCTCTACCCGCACATCCCGTTCGTCTTCTGCATGGCGTGTCTCTACATGCTCTATTCGAGTATCGACTACGTGCGTAATCCCGACTACGGTCCCAAGTTCGGCTGGGCGGTGGGCGCAGGCCTGGTGGTGATGGCGGCCGGGATCCCGCTTTACTTCGCCTCGAGAAAGGCGTGACGCTCATTTGACGCTGACCGAGCTGCGCTACATCGTGGCGGTGGCGCGCGAGCGGCACTTCGGCCACGCCGCCGAGGCCTGCTTCGTGTCGCAGCCCACGCTTTCGGTGGCGGTGAAGAAGCTCGAGGAAGAGCTCGGCGTCGCGCTGTTCGAGCGCGGGCCGGGCGAGATCAGCATCACGCCCGCGGGGCAGAAGATCGTCGAGCAGGCGCAGCGCGTGCTGGAGGAGGCTTCGCGCATCAAGGACCTCGCCGCCGCCGGACGCGATCCGCTCGCCGGGCCTTTGCGCCTCGGCGCGATCTACACCATCGGGCCTTATCTGCTGCCGAAGCTAATCCCCATCCTGCGGCGCAACGCGCCGGCGATGCAGCTGCACATCCAGGAGAACTTCACCCACCGCCTGGGCGACGCGCTGAAGAGCGGCGAGGTAGACGTGATCCTGGTCGCGCTGCCTTTCGATGAGCCCGGTATTGAAACGCGCGCGGTGTACGACGAGCCGTTCCTCGTCGCAGTCCCCAAGGGCCACGCCTGGGAGGGACGCAAGCGCGTGACTTCCGAGGAGCTGACGCGCGAGAGCCTGCTGCTGCTCGGCGAAGGCCATTGTTTTCGCGACCAGGTGCTCGAGTTCTGCCATACCTCGCGCACGCGCGCGATCGAGGGCGGCTCGCTCGAAACCATCCGCCAGATGGTCGCGAGCGGCGTCGGCGTCACCGTGCTGCCGTCGACCTCGGTCAACCCCGGCTCGGCCAGCGAGCTGATCCGCATAGTGCCTTTCGCGCGCCCGGTGCCCTCGCGGCGGGTCGGTCTCGCGTGGCGGCGCAGCTTCCCACGCCCCGAGGCGGTCGAGGCGCTGCGCAAAGCGATCCTCGCCTGTAACCTGCCGCAGGTAGACAAGCTGCCCTGACCCGAGGAGGAGGCATATGCTGCGCTTTTTCGTTGCAACCGTGATGCTGGCCATCGCCTGCGGCGCTGCTGCGCAGCCGGCGAAGAAGATCCTGCGCATCCACACCGCCGGACCGAACGACACCAATGTCGACAACACCAAGCTCGCGGTCGAATTTGCCGAGAACTCGAACAAGGCTTCGCCCACCGTCGATGTGAAAGTATTTCCCGCCAGTCAGCTCGGCCAGACGCGCGAGGTGATCGAGGCGATGCGCCTGGGCTCGGGCGCTGTCGGCACCACCGGCGGCCCGGCGGAATACGCCTCCTTCGTGCGCCGCCTGGGCGTGCTCGGGCTGCCGTTCGAATGGAAGAGCTATGAGCACGCGTTGCGGGTGCTCGACGGGCCGGTCGGCAAGGAGCTCGACCAGGACATGGAGAAGGCGGGATTCAAGGTGCTGTCGTGGGCGGTGAGCTGGGGCTTTCGCAACGTGGTCACCGCCAAGAAGGAGGTCAAGCAGGCGGCCGATCTCAAGGGCCTGAAGATCCGCACCATCCCGACCAAGGTGTTCGTCGCCGCGATCAACTCCATGGGCGCCAACGCCACGCCGATGAATTTCGGCGAGATCTACACCTCGCTGCAAAGCGGCGTGCTCGACGGCTTCGAGCACACCGCCGCTACCGTGATCTCCTTCAAGATGAACGAGGTCGCCTGCTGCATCGCGCTCACCAAGCACCTGATGGACCCCACGTTCCTGGTGTTTTCGCTCGCGGAGTGGAAAAAGCTCGGCGCCTCCGAGCAGGCCGCGCTGCAGAAGGCGGCGACCGACGCCGCCAAGGTGGTGCGCGAGATGGCGCCGCAGCGCGAAGCCGAGGCGCTCGCGCAGGTGAAGAAGCTCGGCATGAAGGTGAACGAGATCGACACCGCGCCGCTCGTAAGAGCGGCGCTCACGGCGCAGGACGAGCTCGCCAAGGAATTCGGCGCCGAGAAGCTGCTGGAGCAGATCCGCAAGACGCCGGGATGAAAAGATTCCTGGCGCGGATCGACCGCGGCGTCGAGTGCGGCGTCGCGGCGATCTTCGCGGCGATGTGCCTGGTGGGCCTCCTCCAGGTCTTCAATCGCTTCGTCCTCAACAAGTCGCTCTCCTGGAGCGAGGAGTTCCAGATCTTCTGTCACATCTGGATCGTGTTCCTCGCCATCCCGATCGCCTACCGGCGCGGCGCGCATCTCTCGGTTGAGTCGTTCTCCAGCATGCTGCCGCCGGCCGCGCGCCGGGTGTTCGACGTCCTGATCGAGCTGCTGTGGATCTGGTTTGCCGTCGCGCTGACCTTCCTCAGCTGGCAGGTGTCCGAGGTGGCGAAGCTGCAGGGCTCCCCCGGCCTCGAGATCCCGATGAGCTACCCGTATTACGGCATGGTGCTGGGCAGCGCGTATCTGCTGCTCGTCGTGCTGCGGCGCCTCTTCCGGTACGCGCCATGATGATCTGGCTGATGCTCGGGCTGCTGCTCGCGGCGATGCTGATCGGCATCCCGATCCTGCTGTGCATCGCGCTGGTCGGCTTCATCGGCATCGCCGCCGAGCCGGGCATCGTGCTGGCGCTCTTCGCGCAGAAGACCTTCGCGCAGCTCGATTCCTACACGCTGCTCGCACTGCCGTTCTTCATCCTCGCCGGGTCGCTCATGTCGGCCGGCGGCATGAGCCAGCAGCTGGTGGACTTCTCCCGCGTGCTGGTCGGGCATTTCCGCGCCGGGCTCGCGCATGCCTCGGTCGTCGCGAGCATGGTGTTCGCCGGCATCTCGGGCTCCTCGACCGCGGACGCCTCGGCGATCTCGGCGATCGTCATCCCGACGATGAAGCGCTCGGGCTACAAGCCGGGCTTCGCGGCCGCGCTCATCGCCTGCGCCGGCACCATCGGCGCGATCATTCCACCGAGCATGGTGATGGTGGTGTACGGCGCCATCGCGCAGGTGTCGATCGGCGGCCTGTTTCTTGGCGGAATTATCCCGGGGATCCTCATTGGCCTATTCCTGATGGCGACGGTGAAGCTTTACAGCTATCACCCCAACTATCCCGAGCTGCGCGAGATCCATGGCCGCTTCAGGCCGGCGGCGATCGTCGAGTCGCTGAAGACCGTGTGGCCAGCGCTGGTGGCGCCGCTCATCATCGTCGGCGGGATCCTCTCGGGCGTCTTCACCGCCACCGAAGCGGGCGTGGTGGCCTGCCTCTATGCCTTCATCGTCGGGTTTTTCTTCTACCGCAAGATCAGGTTGGCGGGCCTCGTCGACATCTTCGTCGAGTCGGCCATCACCACCACCATGGTCTCGGCGGTGATCGCCGTGTCCGGTGCCATGGGCTGGCTCCTCGCCTACATGCAGTTCAACGACATGGCCGTGAAATGGGTCACCTCGGCCTCGCAGAGCCCGATGATGGTGCTGCTGGTCTTCGCGCTCGTCATGGTGGTGCTCGGCACCTTCGTCGACTCGCTCGCGATCCTGCTGGTGTTCGCTCCGGTCGCGGTGGAGCTCAGCAAGCGCTACGGCATCGACCCGATCCAGATGGGCCTGGTGATGGTGATCTGCAACCAGATCGGGGCGGTATCGCCGCCGACGGCGCCGCTGCTCTTCGTCACCACCAACATCGCGCAGACCACGCTGGACGACACGAACCGGCACGTCTGGACGTTCTTCACCGCGGAATGCCTGGTGCTGCTGCTGGTGATCCTCGTTCCCGGCCTCTCGGGGTGGATCCCGCACTACTTCCTCGGCTAGGCTGGTAGGCCGGACGGCGCATGCTTTCGCGGCACGGCGCTTGCGGTCCGTTGTCTGCTCACCATGAATGC
>WNFL01426209.1_pt3 | contig 16340 bp, 16 predicted proteins | sample 5400361 | NCBI WGS metagenome assembly WNFL01 (sample SAMN13153351, study PRJNA577476) | soil metagenome | isolation source: 40 cm soil on Douglas fir-dominated hillslope | place: USA:California | collected 2013-09-17 | reverse complement strand
ACTCTTCTGAGCGTCGCGGCGTCGATGTTGGCGCCGCTCATGACGCACACGACGGTCTTACCCGCCAGACTGTCGCGCAGCTTCACCGCGCCCGCGAGCGACGCCGCGCCCGCACCCTCGGCCAGATTGTGCGTCGCGTGGAGCGCGAGCCTGATGCCACCGGCCAGCTCCTCTTCGGTCAGCGTCACCACGTCGTCCAGCTCGCGCTGAAGAATCGAGTAGGGCAGGTCGAATGTCACGCGCGTGGCAAGGCCTTCGGCAAACGTCGCGACGCGATCCGCGACGACGCGCGAGCCCGAGCGCCACGATTGGGCAAACGCGTTCGCGCCTTCCGCCTGCACGCCGATGACCTTCGTCGGCCGGCCAAGGCCGGTGCGAACGAGTGCGCAGCCGCTGGCTCCGCTGCCGCCGCCGATCGGCGTGAGGATGACGTCAACGCCGGGCAGTTCGTCGAAGATCTCCAGCGCGAGTGTCGCAACGCCCGCAATCAGCAGCACCCGTTCGCGCGCTTCGTCGAAGTCGCGGCCATGCTCTACCACTTCGGCGCCATACGCGCGCATCGCCGCGTTCTTGTCCGGGTTATTGCCGACCGGCGTGAACACCGTGCACGGGACGCCTTCCCGCTGACACGCGAAGGCGATGGACTGTCCGTGGTTGCCGGTGCTCGCGGTAATCACTCCGCGGCGCTCGGCAGCCGGCAGGCTGGCGATGAGGTTGAGCCCGCCTCGCACCTTGAACGCGCCCGTCGGAAGGTGGTTCTCGTGTTTGACGAGAATGTCGAGGCCGCATTGCGCGGCAAGCAGCGGATGGCGAATGAGCGGCGTTGGGCGAACGGCTCTGTAGACGCGCTCTCGTGCCTGATGGATATCGTCCAGTGTTGGCGGCTTCATCGCGGCTCCGTTACGAGCGGAACAAGACGGTCCGGTCTATCGGTAATCAGCCCATGCACTCCCCAGGCGAGCAGGCGGCGCGCATCTTCCTCGCGGTTGACGGTCCACACTTGCACGGGCCGGCCGCTGCGGCGGGCCGCGTCCACGAAGCGCGGCGATACCACTCGCGTCACGCCCGCGCGCTCGGGCACCTGGAAGCCGGCGTACTTCGCGTGGCGCGAAGGCGGCTGCCCGATCCACGATCGATAGAGCGCCCAACGCACTTCTTCGCGGCCGGCGCTCGTGGCGATCGCGGGTTCGGCGGCTCGCACCGTCCGCAGACCGAGCACGCTGCTCGAACCGATGCACACGCGATCGACGGCCTGCGCACGCCGCACGACGTCAACCGTTGCGAGAGCAAGCGCAGGGCTGTTCCCCTTCAATTCGATGATGACGCGGGTGTCACGGAAACGTGACAGCACGTCGGCAAGTTGCGGGATGCCGATGCCGCGACCTCTGAATGGATGTCCCGAAACGACGTCGGATTGATAGCGGTAACCCGCGTCGAGCCTCGCCAGCTCATCGGCCGTCAAATCGGCGACAGCGCCGAGACCGTTCGTCGTGCGATCGACGGTTTGATCGTGGTGCACGACGACTTTGCCGTCACGGGACAGCTGGACGTCGAGCTCGATTCCGTCGGCGCCACGCGACAACCCGTGTGCGAACGCAGCAAGCGTGTTCTCAGGAGCCAGTGCGGCGCCCCCGCGATGCGCAAAGACGGCCGGACGGGAAGATATGAAGAACGGATGCATCGTTATAGAATCGGGTTATGGCGGCCATACCTCATACGCTCGGCGAGCTTCGACAGGCTCACCGCCCGGCGCGCTCGGTCAAACAGGAAATCCGCGACAACCTGGTGCGAAAGCTTCAAGCCGGCGAGCCGCTCTTTCCCGGAATCATCGGGTACGATGACACGGTCATCCCCCAGCTGGTCAACGCGATCCTGTCGCGACACAACTTTATCCTGCTCGGCCTTCGCGGCCAGGCGAAGAGCCGGATTCTTCGCGGGCTCGTCGATCTCCTTGACGAACAGATCCCGGTTGTGCCGGGCTGCGAGATTCACGACGATCCGCTCGCGCCGCTGTGCGCGGCGTGCCGCGCCCGTATCGCGCGCGAGGGCGACCAGATGCCGATCGCGTGGCTCCCGCGCTCGGCCCGGTTTGTCGAGAAGCTCGCGACGCCCGACGTTACGATCGCGGACATGGTCGGCGACATCGATCCGATCAAGGCGGCACAGGCCGGCCTCAACCTCTCGGATGAACTGACGATGCACTACGGCCTGCTGCCCCGCGCGAACCGGGGCATCTTCGCGATCAACGAGCTGCCGGATCTCGCTGGAAAGATTCAGGTCGGGCTCTTCAACATCCTGCAGGAAGGCGACGTCCAGATAAAGGGCTACCCGATTCGCCTCAAGCTCGACGTCCTGCTGGTATTCACCGCCAACCCCGAAGACTACACGGCGCGCGGGAAGATCATCACGCCGCTCAAGGATCGCATCGGCTCGGAAATCCGGACGCACTACCCCGCGACCCGGAGCAACGCGATGGCCATCACCAGGCAGGAAGCCTGGACCGAGCGCGCCGGCGGCGTCGCCGTCTCCGTTCCCGACTACGTGCGCGAGGTCGTGGAAGAAGTCGCATTCCAGGCACGGGCCGATCGCAAGGTCGACAAACGATCGGGCGTCAGCCAGCGGCTGCCCATCACCACACTCGAGCTCGTCGTCTCGAACGCCGAGCGCCGGGCGTTGTCCAGCAACGAGCAGGTGGTGGTCCCTCGCGTCACCGACCTGTACGCGGCGCTGCCATCGATTACCGGCAAGTTCGAGCTCGAGTACGAAGGTGAACTGCGCGGAGCCGAGCAGGTGGCGCGCGATCTCATTCGGTCGGCCGTCGGGTCCGTGTTCACCGGCATGTTCGAGGGTCAGGACACGCGATCGGTTGTCGAATGGTTCGATCTTGGCGGCTCGCTCCCTCTCGCCGACAGCTCGTCCGCCGAAGACGTCGTGAAGCAGGCGCGCGGCGTGCAGGGCCTGATCGATCTGGCCATGCGGACCGGTCTGGCCGGCTCGGAGCCGAACACGGGCGCGCCCTTCACCGCGTCGGCAGTGGACTTCGTCCTCGAAGGCCTTTACGCACAGAAGAAAATCAGCCGTAACGACGAACGCGGCTACTCGGCAGCGGAGTCGGCGCCGCGCCGCACGGCCCGGCGCGAAGAGCCGGCCGTCGAGGAGAGCTTCCAGATGCCGGGCACGAAGAAGAAGTATTACAACTAGTGAAATACAGGTACACCAAGTACACCGGCGACCCGCTTGAAGATCTGGACCTCGAGGATCTGGTCTCGAGGCTCTCGGACCTCCTGCTCGCCAGCGGCTTCGGCAACCCGCACGGGACGGACGAAGCCGAGCGCACGATGCAGGCGCTGCACGACGCCATTCTCGATGCGTTGTTCAATGGCGGCGTGCTGCCGGAAGAGGCGATCGAGCGATTACTTGGTGATCCGGCCGACGGCGATCAGGAAGGCGTCCGTTCAAGACTCGAGGAACTGATCCAGCAGATCATCGAGCGCATGGGCGAAGAGGGATACATTTCGACGCCGCCCGATCTGGACGCCGAGCGGCAGCGTCGCAGCGGCCGCGGCGGCGGGCGGGGCTCGGGGGACGACGTCCAGCCGCCGGTGACATTCGAAGTGACGGACAAGACGCTCGATTTTCTCGGGTACCGCGCGCTTCGCGATCTGCTGGGGTCGCTTGGCAAGAGCAGCTACGGACGGCACGACACGCGTGAACAGGCGACGGGCGTCGAAACCACCGGCGCACCGAAGGAATACGAGTTCGGCGACACGATGAACCTCGACGCCGCGGCCACGCTGCTCAACGCGGTTGCACGCGAAGCGGAATCGAGCCCCGAGCCCCGAGGCGCGGGCCCCGTCAAGATTCACGTCACCCACGAAGATCTGATGGTCGTGCAGGGCGAGTACCAGAGCTCGTGCGCGACGGTGCTCATGCTCGATTGCAGCCACAGCATGATTCTCTACGGCGAGGATCGCTTCACGCCGGCGAAGCGCGTGGCGCTGGCGCTGGCGCAACTCATCAAGAATCAATATCCGGGCGATGCGCTGAAGGTGGTGCTGTTCCACGATTCAGCGGAGGAAATCCCGCTCGCCGAACTCGGGCGCGTCCGGGTCGGTCCCTACTACACGAACACCCGCGAAGGGCTGCGCCTCGCCCGGCGGATCCTGGATCGGCAGAGCAAGGACATGCGCCAGATCATCATGATCACCGACGGCAAGCCGTCGGCGCTGACGCAGCCGGACGGGCGCATCTACAAGAACGCGTTCGGCCTCGACCCGTTCATCGTCGCGGAAACGTGCGCCGAGGTTGCCGCGTGCCGGAAGAGCGGGATCATGATCAATACGTTCATGCTGGCCCGCGATTACGACCTGGTGAGCTTCGTGCGGCGCGTCGCCGACATCTGCAAGGGGAAGGCGTATTTCACGACGCCGTACACGCTCGGGCAGTACGTCCTGATGGACTACATGGACAAGAAAACAAAGACGATTCACTGATGTCAGAGCTGCTGCCGATTTTTCCGCTCCCGAACGTCGTCCTCTTTCCGAATGTGTTTCTGCCGCTGCACATCTTCGAGCCGAGATATCGCGAGATGGTGGCGGACGCCGTGAAAAGCGATCGGCTGATCGGGATGGCGCTGCTCCGGCCCGGCTGGGAACACGACTACGAGGGCCGTCCGCCGGTGTATCCCATCGGCTGCAGCGGCGTCATCACGCACGTCGACCGCCTCGCTGACGGCCGCTACAACCTCGTTCTCCGCGGCGTCGAACGATTCCGGATTTGCGAGGAAGATCATCTCCTGAGCTATCGGCGCGCCGTCGTCGAGTCCCTGCCCGACTGGCAGGCAGGGCCCGACGACAAGACGATCATCCGGAATCAGCGGGCCAAGCTCGAATCGCTGCTGGCATCGACGATCGAGCGATCGATCGCCAACGCCGCGGCAGGCGGTTCGCTTGCGGAGCGCACCGGACATGATCCGAAGATCCCGACCGCCATGGCGGACGAGGATCTTGTCAACGCGCTGGCGCAGTATCTGGATCTGGAACCACTGGAGCGGCAGGCTCTTCTCGAAGCGCGGAATCTGTGCTCACGCGCAGAATCCCTCGTCGAACTGCTCGAAATGAAGATCCTGATGGCCCGGACGCCGGGGCTCTCCAACATGGCTCATTGAACCGTGGCATTTCGGCATCTGGTTTAGTTGAGCATTTTGGACGATCTCTTCAATGCCACAGTAACTAGAGGACGAGACGATCACATTCGATTGGCGATCACCTCGATGATCTTGGCGCCGTGGAAGCGCCCATTCTCGATGAATACCGTGCCGGTGTCGTCGCCGGCAATCGCACCCCCCGCGACAAACAGCCCAGGCACGTTGGTCTCGAACGTCTCCGGATTGTGATGCGGCCCGTTTCGTTCGTTGAACTCGACGCCGGCACGAGCCATCAGATCGGAATCCGCGCGATACCCGGTTAACAGAAACACCGCGTCGGCGGGAATCTCCTCGGTTCCGCCCGGTCCGGTCACGACGACAGACGCCGGCCTGATTTCCGTGATGCACGTGTTGAATCGCGCGGCAATCGACTCTTCTCTGATGCGGTTTTCGATGTCGGGACGCACCCAGTACTTGATCGTCGACTTGAGTTCGGCCTGGCGGTGGATGATCGTCACGAGCGCGCCGGCCCTGTACATCTCGAGCGACGATTCGGCCGCCGAGTTTCCTCCGCCCACCACCACGACACGCTGCCGGTAGTACGGGTGCGGCTCGCTGTAGTAATGATGCACGTGCGGCAGATTCTCTCCGGGGATGCCGAGCATCACCGGCCGATCGAAGTAGCCGATCGCGAGGACGACGTGGCGAGCATGGCGTACTCGACGAACCCCACGTGACGATCGAGTCTCGATGACGAAAACCGGCCCCTCGTCTTCGGGACCAGGATCGCCCAAGGCACCGGCCTCACGCGCGATCGACACGACCGTCTCTTCGTACGCAACCAGCAGATCGTACTTGTCGACCACTTTCCTGTAGTAATTCAACGCTTCGGCACGCGTCGGCTTCTCGAAGGGCGACATGAAAGGCAGTCCGCCGATCTCCAGCAATTCTGGCGTCGTGAAGAACACCATCTGCGGCGGAAACCTGAAGATCGAATTGACAAGCACGCCCTGCTCGAGGACCTGGTAGTCGAGATTGTGCTGCTTCGCTGTGATGGCCGCGGCGAGGCCTGATGGCCCCGCTCCCACGATGATGACGTCCCGCACCGGCATCTTTTCATCCTACTTCAGCCCCTTCCGTCCGCGGAATCGCGCCGCTCGTCCAACGCAAGATTGAATCGCGTTTGGCGTTGCTGCGAACGCGAGTGGAGGCGGGGCGGGGCCCCGGGATCGCCTTCGGTGCCGGTCTCTACGAACAACGGATCATCTGGCCGCAGTGGTTCAGCCGCTCGGACTCAGGCATCGGCGTGAATAGCGCCGCCATGTGGACTACTGACACCGGGCGAAAGTTCCGGCTGTCTGTCACGACGGTTCAAGGTCCCAGGCACCAATGGTGGCTTGGCGCAGCGGTGATTACGCTCCTCGAGCGAATCGGAGCGTTTTCATACATCATGCCGACAGCGCTTCAACTGATGCGCGAACGCGAGGACGCGCTCCCGGCAGCTCACTCAGAGCACTGTCGCTGCCCTGACATCCTGCCCGTCCTGCCCCTCCTGCCCTCTATCCAACCAGCCGTGCCTTCCGTCGGAATCCCACCCGGCGTCGCGGACTCGACACCTACAGTCATCGTCGGAGGTTCGACATGAAAGCACGTTCGATTCGCGAGCTGGTTTCCGCCGTGGTCCTGGCCGTGGTGGTCATGACGCCCGCGCTGCTGGTCACCGTCCGTGCGCAGGGCCAGCAGGGCGGCATTCCCGATCTGATCGGCGCGTTGAAATCCACGCCGGGGGTGCTCGGCGTCGACGCCGCGCGGGGGACGATGAACGGCAAGACAGTGATCTTCGCGTGGTTCGAAAACAAGAAAGCCGCGCTGGCCTGGTACTACAGCGAGACGCATATGGCGGTCATGCTGCAGTTTTCAAGCGGCGGACGCCCCGCCGCACACACCAATGTCCGATGTCCCAGACGATGGACGGCCGATACTGGCTATTGCCTCGTTGACCATGCCCGGTGGAATTCCCGCCGGCGGCGGCGACGTGCGCTCGGCCGTCACTCAAATTGCGATCGAGCTCTACGCGCCGCTGCCGGGCGGTCTGGCAGCCGGGGGCCGCTTCGCCCCGTCGACTGTGAAGGTGCCGGGGCTTGTCGAGACACCGATCGACCGTGGGCCAGCGGCACAGAAGTAGACTGACGGCGCGTGGTCAGGCGCAGACTCATCCGCCCTTTGGCTTTCACCTTCGGGGGCTCTCTCGTCGCGACGGTCATCTTCACGAACACGCCGTGGCGGGGAATCCCCTGGCAGACGTTCACGACCATGCTGTTCGCTGGTCCGTGCGCAGCACTGTGTTTGTACGGGTTGCCCATCGTCACGCCCTTCGCGCGCCGACAGATTCCGGCACCGTTCGACTGGGCTGCAATCGTCGCTGCGATTCTTGTCTTGGGCGCCGCCGGCAGTCTCATCGGCGCCGCCGCCATTCTGGCGATCGACGCGGCGACCGGCTCAGGCCAGCCCTTCTGGCGGTGGTATCCCAACGCGCTGAAGATCTCGCTCTACTTCACGCTGATTTTCGGATTGTCGGGGACGATGATTCAGGAACTGCGCGGACGGCTCGACAGGACGACGCTCGCGCTGCGAACGAAGGAGCGCGACGAGGCCGAGGCGCGCAGGCTCGTTGCCGAAGCGCAGCTTGCGTCGCTCGAATCGCGCGTCGATCCACATTTCCTGTTCAACACACTGAACTCGATTGCCGCGCTCGTGCGGGACAAGCCAGCGGAGGCCGAGCGGGTCATCGAACAGTTCTCGTCGCTGATGCGAGCATCGCTCGACCGGCGGGTGTCGCTCGTCCCGATCGGCGAGGAACTGGACGTCGTCCGCAGCTATCTGGAAATTGAACGGGTGCGGTTCGGCGAGAGGCTGCGCTTCCACATCGAGCCCTTGCGCACGGCGGGCGCGCCGCTCGTACCCCGCCTCGCCCTGCAGACGCTCGCCGAGAACTGCGTGAAATACGCAGTGTCGCCGTCGCGCGAGGGTGCGTCCATCACGGTGACGGCGACAGCGGGCGACGGCCGTCTGCACGTCGCCGTGGAAGACGACGGCCCGGGCTTCGACACCTCCCATTTCCCCGATGGACATGGGCTGCAGCTTCTCAAGTCGCGTCTCGCGATGACGTTCGTCGGGCGCGCCACAATGACAGCCGAGAGCCGTCCCGGCCGCACCGTCGTCACGCTCGATCTGCCGTTTGAAACCGTGATCCCGGACGTTCACGTCCCGCGTCCGCCTCCCCTGACGAAGGACGTCCCGTGTTGATCCGCGCCTTCGTCGTGGACGACGAACAGCTCGCGGTGCAGCGGTTGACGCGTCTGCTCGCAGACACCCGCCGCGTGACAGTTGTGGGAAGCGCGACCGATCCGCAGGAGGCGCTCGATGTGCTGAGGAACGCCGACGTCGACGTGGTGTTTCTCGACATTCAGATGCCCGAGATGACCGGCTTCGACCTGATCGCCCGACTCGATCGGGATGTCCCGGTGGTTTTCACTACTGCCTACGATCGGTACGCGCTCGAAGCGTTCGCCGTGAACTCGATCGACTACCTGATGAAGCCCGTCGAAGCCGCCCGCCTGGAGAAGGCGCTCGACAAGATCGAGCGATTCAGTGGCGGCGCCCAGCCGGCACCCGATGTCAGGGCGCTCGCGAAACAGCTGGCCAGGGAGCTGGCGCCCGGACGCCGGATCGAGCGCATCGCGTCGCGCGCCGGCGAGCGAACGACTATTCTCGACGTGTCTCGCATCACGCACTTCTTTGCCAAAGACAAGCTCACGTTTGCCGTCTCAACCGGCCGGGAGCACGTCGTGGACTCGACGTTGGCCGAGCTCGAATCGATGCTCGATGGCCGGCGCTTCGTCCGCATCCACCGCGCCACGATCGTGAACGTGGCGTTCGTCGGTGAGATGTATCCGGGGATCGACGGCCTCCTGTTGCGGCTGAAGGACGAGAGTAAGACCGAGCTGAGCGTGTCCCGAGACCGCGTCCGCGAGCTCAAGGACCGCCTCGGTATCTAGCTGAGCTGCCGCCCATTGAGGTAATTTCGGGCCCATTCACCCCTCTTTCAGGCCCGTTCACCGGAAACGTAATCGATACAAGCCCAATCCGTTCTAATATTTACGGGATCTGGGGAGCCAGACTTGCCCCGGCTTCAAGGAGACCGACGCATGCACGCGCCCATCAAATACGTAGAGAAGGGGCTCACGCTGACGGCCAACGGCGCCTGGTTCGTGTTCAGCAACCTCAACAAGATTGCACAGAACCCGTCGTTCACGCCGAAGTGGTCCGACAAGCCGCTGCTCAAGTCCTACCAGAAGACGAAGCCGCCGCTCGGATGGCCGCGCGAGACCGACTCGCTCTGTCCGGTGTGCACGCGGGAGGCGCGTCAAGAGATTCTCGACGGCAAGAAGGACGTCAGCGTCCTGCTCAATGAGAAAGTCGGCGAAATCAAGGCGACCATCATCGAGCGCGACGGCAAGATCCTGATGGTGAAGGATTGCCCGATTCACGGCCACTTCGAGGACGTGATGGCAATGGACACCGACTTCTTCAAGCACCTCGAGCAGGTCTTCCCCGGGCGCGACATGCGCGCGCACAACGACGCGAAGCTGCACAACCACGGCAGCAGCACCATTCAGCACGGCCGCGGGTCGGTCCTGACCGTCGACCTGACGAACCGCTGCAACATGATGTGCGACCCGTGCTTCATGGACGCGAACCAGGTGGGCTTCGTGCACGAGCTCACATGGGACGACATCAAGATGGTGCTCGACAACGCCATCACGATTAAGCCGCGCCGCCAGATGTCGGTGCAGTTTTCCGGCGGCGAGCCGACGATGTCGCCGTACTTCCTGGATGCGGTCGCGTATGCACGCAAGGTCGGCTACAACAGTGTCCAGGCCGCCACAAACGGCATCGAGTTCGCGAAGAGCCCGGAGTACGCGAAGAAAGCGGCCGAGGCCGGCCTCCGCTATGCGTATCTGCAGTTTGACGGCATCGGCAACGCAGCCAACGCGCATCGCCGCGTCGGCAATCTCTTCGACGTGAAGCTGCAGGCGATCGAAAACCTGTATAGCGCGGGTGTCGACATCGTTCCGGTCATCACCATCGTCAACGGCGTGAACAACGAGCAGGTCGGCCGCGTCATCGAGTTCGCGCTCGACAACCCCAAGAAGATCAACTTTCTCTCGTTCCAGCCGGTGTCGTTCACGGGCCGCGACGAGGAAATCACGGACGAGCGCCGGCACGCGCAGCGCTACACGCTCTCGCATCTGGCGCACGACGTGAAGAACCAGACCGGCATCGGCGAGCCGACGCGCGACTGGTTCCCGATTTCATTCATGGGCGCCTTTACCGACTGGGCCGACGTCACGCACGGCGCTGAGAAGGAATTCGGCCAGCTCACGTGCGGCTGCCATCCGAACTGCGGTATCGGCATGGCCGTCATGATCGACAAGGAAACCAAGGAGGCCGTGCCGGTCACGGCGTTCCTCAAGGCCGAACAGCTCGCCAAGGACGTGCAGCAGGTCAGCGACGCCGCGCGCGGGCGCACCCTCTCGGTCCTGGGCATGGCGCTCGCGCTGATGCGGAACTACGACCCGTTCAAGGCGCCGAGCGAGTTCAAGCTCGTCGACCTGCTGCGGAAGTTCGACAAGACGTTCGGCGCGACGAAGTCGGCGGAAAAAGGCAAGTACGGCCGCGTCGAAGGCGATCGCACGGCAGCCGACATCGCCAAGCGCCGCTCGGACCGCTGGAACTTCCTGTTCATCGCGGGCATGTGGTTCCAGGATCTCTTCAACTACGACTTCCGTCGCACCGAGATGTGCATCATCCCGTATGCTACGCAGCAGGGCGAAATCTCGTTCTGCGCGTATAACACCGGCATCGGCTGGCGCAACATCATCGAGAAGATGCACATGACCGCCACGCTCACGAAGTGGTACGAGCAGCACGGCCGCCACGAGATCTTCGCCGGCAACAAGAACGTCCCGCTGCCGACGCTCGATCATCACCTCGCGCTCAACGCTGAAGCGGTCGCCGCCGGCGCGCAGACGGATCTGGACGACCTCGGCATCGCCAAGAACGCGCGCGAAGAAAAGCTCAAGGCGCGCGAGCACAAAGACGATCCGAAGTACCACGAGGAGATGGCGCGCCTCTATCGTCAGCAGGTGCTCAAAGAGCAGCCGACACTCCAGATTCAGGGCCTTGGCGGTCCGAAGAAGAAGTCGGACGTTCAGCCCGTACTTCACAAGCCGCAGGTCTGACGCCAGAGGTCAGAGGTCGGGGATCAGGGATCAGGGATCAGGGAGGCCGGCGAGCAATCGCCGGCCTTTTTTTATCGTTTCTTCGCCGGGGCGGGTTTTGGCGGCGGACCTGGCCGGTACTCGATCATGACGTTGCTGATGATCGCAATCGGCCGTCCCACCGATGAGTAAGTCGCCGTGCCGTCGAGACGCTCGACCGTGAGCTTCTCGCCCAGAATACTCACCTGCTGTTCTTCTTCAGGGATTGTGATCGACACGGACTCGGAGCCGGTCGGGGCTACAGCCTTCACACCGCCGGGACCTGCCCCTCCGGACACACGGTCCACGAGATCAGTCACCTTCCGAAACTCGTTGTCGACCACTGCCCGGCTGATCAGCGTGTTGTCCATCGTCAGGATGCCTATCGTGGCCGTGTAGTGCGAGAACGCGCGGTTCGCCTTGACCTGTTCTTCCGAGTACGTGTGCCGGTTATGAAGATCGAACGTCAGCGTCACAGGGCCCCGATGCTGCGGCAGCTTGATGAGGATGCCTTCCGCCGGATCGCGGCTGCTCAGAACGTCGCAGTAGGCGAGTTTGGTGTTGATGCCAACGCCAAGAGGGGCCGGGCAGACGATCTCGGGCGCCTCCTGCTTCGGCGGCGGCAATGGCGCCGGCACGGGTCGCCGCGCCGGTCGGCGCGTCTGGGCAGGCGCGGAAGCGGCCGCGAGGACGACGAAGATGGTCAACAGGACCTGGCGCAGCCGGCCGCTGTTCTGGATTCTGTTCACCGACGCTCTAATCCTCGCCCATGCACGCGAAATTCGCCGACGGCACATCCCGCGCCGTCGAGACGGCGGCGCGCAGTTTTATCAACTCGAGGAATTCCATCCGTGTCCGCGCGTTGTCGCGGAAGATCCCGGCCATTGCGCTGGTGACGCAAAACGAGTTCTGCTTCTCGACGCCGCGCATCGACATGCACAGGTGCGTGGCTTCCATCACGACTGACACGCCCATCGGCTTGACGGCGTCTCGAATCGTATCGGCGATCTGGTTGGTCAGGCGTTCCTGAACCTGGAGCCGCCGGCTGAAGACATCCACGACTCTCGGAATCTTGCTGAGACCGATCACCTTCGTCGTCGGAATATAGGCGACATGGCACTTGCCGAAAAACGGCAGCAGGTGGTGTTCGCAGAGACTGTAGAAATCGATGTCTTTGACGATGACCATCTCGCTGTAGTCGACGGTGAACAGCGCCCCGTTAAGCACCTCGTCGATGTTCGCGTCGTATCCACCCGTGAGGAACTTAAGGGCTTTCTCGACACGCTTCGGAGTGTTCAACAGGCCTTCGCGAGTGGGATCTTCTCCGAGCTCCTCCAGCAGCTGTCTGATGAGATCCTGCATCGTTCTATTGTAGGGCGATTCGACCTTTCGCCCTGTCGACCGAAAGACCCTGCCGTAGGACGCAATTACCCATTAACGCGAGTTCTGTGCACGTACATCAGCATTTCCGAAGGGATCGCGTGGCACGATTCCTGAAGTAATGCCGGTAGTCCGCGGGAGAGGGACTACTGATGCAGAAGGTCGCCATCGTCAACGGGACAGCCGAACTGCTCGACGTGATCAGCGGTGTGCTTGGTGCGGGACACTACGACACGGTGTTCATCGAATCGAGCGCTCACGCATACTCACAGGTGAGACGCGAGCACCCCAGTCTGGTCATCCTCTGCCTTCGCCTGGACGATCCAGCCGGCTTCCAAGTTCTCTCGATGCTCAAGATGGACGAGGACACGAAGACGATTCCGGTGCTCACGTACACCAGCGAATACGATGGCCAACCGACCCATCAATGGACGATCGATGGTGGTGACAGCGACCTGTTGCAGGCGGTTCCGATGGGAACGATGAACTGAGAGCCATGCTATAGTCCAGCCGCAATGGCGGAAGAAGGCGAAGACAAGCGCGACGGAGAACGGATCAACATCCTCGGCGAGCTCCATGGCGAGGTCATGGTCTACCAGCCGACGACGATCAAGGAAGTCAGCCGAGGGGGAGCGCAGATCGAAACAAGCTTCCCGCTTCACCTCGACTCACTTCACGAATTCCGATTCACGCTTGGCGAGCGTTCAGTCGTCGTCAAGGGGCGTATCGTGCACTGCAGCATCAGCGATGTCGATCAGGACATCATCATCTACCGATCGGGAGTCGAGTTCGTCGAGCCATCCGATCGCGTGTCGACCGTCATCACTGATTTCATCGATGCTGTGGTCAGCGGCCGGCGGGCGCTGTAACCGGACGGTTACTGCGGGAGAGTCTTGACCTCGTCCTCGTCACGGGCGGACGCGATATAAGGCGAGACGACGCTTTCGTGGCCAGCGGCGTCGACGGCGGCGACTCCGAAGACGAGATCGTCGATCAGCGTATTTGGGAACGTCACTTCCGTCACGTTACCGACCAGCATCTCGTGTTGCCAATCGGCTCCCCAGGCCTCACGCCAGAAAACCCGGTACGCCGAGGCGCCGGCCGACACCTTCCACCGTAAATGCGCGTCGTAGCCAGAGGGCGCGCGGTCGATCGTCGGCTGGGCCCGGTCCGTCACGACGACTGGACGCGCGGGCGCGAGCGCCAGTGCGGGCGAGACGCCTTCAAACGTGTCGGCTGGATCGTGCTGCCGAGCGAAGTTCTCGCGCGACTCGCGGAAGCCGACGGCCGGAAAACCGTACTGGTTGTAGGCCGTGTGATCCCCCCCGCGGGAGAACCTGTCGGGCCTCGCAATCAGCCGCACGTTGTGAGACGGCACATATCTCATCCCCCAGCGCTGCACGAATCGCGCGAGCTCCCGAGACGGCGAGTCTTCGGGGCCCTCGGAGTAGACGCGAATCGATGCGCCGTCGATGATGCCGTTTCCACCGCGATCGTTGCCCACGATGTCGTTGTTCAGAACTGCGTCGATCGAGACGTGTTCCTTTGCGGCCTTCTGGGCATGCAGCTTCGCGCCCATCAGGCCCTGTTCTTCGGCCACGTGACACATGAAAACAAGAGTCGCGTCAAATTCGATTCGGCTCTGACTGACGATTCTGGCGAGTTCCATCGTCAGTGCGACGCCGCTGCCGTCGTCGTTGACGCCCGGTGCCGTCGAGTCCGGCGATGCAAGGGTCAGGGCTTGTGTGCGCGTGCCGGCGTTTCGCTCGCTTTGTCCGCCCATGACCGCGACGGTGTCGTAGTGACCGCTGATATAGATCCTCCGCGGGCTCCGACCTGGCAGCACGGCCATCACATTTCGCGCTTCGACGTCGCGTGTGATCCGGCCCTGCTTGGCGATACGGTAAGTGTCGTAGCTGACGTGGATGGCGGGGCCATAGCTCCGCAGCTCATCAAAGATCCACTGCCGAGCAGCGCCGATACCGCGTCCCGGCGTGTCGACGGAAGACATCGTATTGCGGGTGCCGAACGTCTGGAGCTTCTTGAGAACAGCGGAAAGACGATCCTCGGATACCTGACTCACGAGCGCCGCGATACGGGGGTCAAGCTCGGATGAGGATTGGCCCGACATCGTGCGCCCACTGACCGTGACGAACGTCAAAGCCAGCATGATGCCCGCCGCGCGATTCATCGCCGGACTTTCAGGTAGTCGAGATAATCACCAGATTCGATGCGGGGCGCGCTGCCGAGCGGCGCGTTATAAAAGTACGTCCAGGCCGTCTCGATGCGGCCGTCCTCGAGCGTGACGGCCGTCTCGGAGCGGACGTAGAGGCTCGTGTCCGGCTCTTCCTCGCGGAAACCTTCGATCTCGTCCAACTCGTGCAGCACGGCGTCGGAGTCAATCATGCGGTGCAGTTCGCCGGTGACTTGGGCGTCTGATGTAGGCACAGCCGCGGGATAGAGACCCATATCAAACAGGGCGGCGCGAATGGATCCACGGCCGAGAGGCGCCAGTTTCGAGTCGATGCGCTCGCGGCCGGGGCGTTTGAAGCCGCTCATGAGCGTGCCGTAGAAGAACACGAGATTTGTCACGGCAGAAGAAGATTCTACCGACAGCGGAGAACTATTACGGCTGCGGTCTTGGGCGAGGCGGCGATGCAATGGCGCCGAGCGCATCGAACACCTGGGACGGCACTTCGACCGCCAGCGACACGGTCCTGCCCGTGCCGCTCAATTCGAGCGACTGAACGAAGCGCTGGAACTCGGGTTTGGAGCTCGTCTGAAGCTTGGCCAGTGCGAGGAATCCACGGACGACATCACGAAGATTCTTGGCCGATTCGTCGTCGCTTGCTTCAGCGCTGAGTACGGCCTGCAGACCGCCGTCGATCCTGCCGCGAACGCTGAACCACGTAATCGGCGGCAACTGATTCGCGACGATGTCGGGCAGCTTCGCGCGTGCGCGGAGGACGTCCATACGGCCGACAGCCCATACGTTCCCGCCCTCGAGTGTCCGGATCTGAGATACCAACTCTTCGTTCGTGGCCGCACTGCCGCCACCACCTGCATGAAGGTCGATCGCGTGCTGGACGAGCCCGTTGCTGCCGAGTGCGACAAGGCCGGTTTCGATGAATGCGAGAGAGAAACTGTTGGAATTTTGCGGCGGAACGAGCTGCGGCTTGAGAGTAGGGTCGTTTGCGTCGTTGTTCTGGATTCCGGGTAAAGGCGGAATGAAGTGGTCACCCACGATCAGGCGCTTATTCTTGTAACTCTCGACGCGTGCGCCGTGTTCGCGCATCAGCGCTTCGATCTTCCCTTCATCGAACGTCCCGCGGGCAAGAACCAGTCCGGCGCCTGGCGTGGAACCATCCACGGTGCTGTCAAAACACGCCACCACGCGCTCGATGTCGGTCTCGATGTTGATACCTGTCAGGTTCCTGAATTCGCGCTGGCCGTTTTCCTGGGCGTCCGGCGCAAGCGACTTGCGGAATCGC
>WNFL01169450.1_pt2 | contig 16340 bp, 10 predicted proteins | sample 5400361 | NCBI WGS metagenome assembly WNFL01 (sample SAMN13153351, study PRJNA577476) | soil metagenome | isolation source: 40 cm soil on Douglas fir-dominated hillslope | place: USA:California | collected 2013-09-17 | reverse complement strand
CATGGGGCGGAACCTGGGCTCCTTCTCACCCGGACGATCGCTGCCCTCGCCCTCCGTGCAGCGGCTCCTCGACCTGGGAGGCGCCGCCAAGCTCTTCGGCGCGCTCAGCCTCGAGGCCGAGGGCGCGCGCTCCGGCCTCGACCGGAACGCGCTCTCCTCGCTGGATGACGGGGACAACGCCGGGAACGCGATGCGCTTCGGCGCGACGCTGGATCCCCGCGCGATCGGAGCGCTGGGGCACGGGCTGGGGCGCGTCAGCGCTTCCGCGGCGTTCCGCTCGCGGGACAGCCGGTTCACCACGATGGACCGCCTCGACAACGTGTTCGAGAACGACCGGTGGAACCAGGCCGCGGGCCAAGGCGGCGAGACGCGCGGGGAATTCGCGCTGCAGTACGACCCGGTCACCGCGGTATCCATCCGGGGCGAAGCCGGAAGACGCGCGCTGGACGGCGGGTCGCGCTCGGTGCGGCGCGCCCTGGCGGCGGACTGGCGGGGACCCCTGGTCGGAACGCTCCGCTGGGAAGGATCGCGGAACACACATCAGAGCCAATCCGGTTCGCGCGACCGGCTGGGCTTCGACCTAGTGAGGCAGCGCGGCTTCGTGGCTCCCAAGGTGCACTTCCTCGACGAGGTGATCCGGCACCAGGAGGGGGACTCCATCCCCGAGCGGAGGAGCCGGGAATATACCTTGGGGCTGGGCGTGACCCCCGCCTCGCGCGTGAACCTCCGCGCTTCCTACGGCGAGCGCGTGGACCGGCGCGGCGATCCGGCGATCGAGCTCGTGCCCACGCGCGCCGCGACGTGGGAGGCGGGGATCTCCGCGCACGCCAGGGCCTCGCTCTCGATGGAGCTGGGCTGGACGCGCCGCCGCGTGGCCGATCCTCGAGGCTTGACCGCGAGCGACCTGGCCCAGCTCGCGATCGCGAGCCGCAAGTGATCCGCCGGGTGGTCTCCGTGAATCCGGGAACGGGCTCGTACGACGCGTTCGGGAATCCGCATTACCTCGGGGATTACCAGGTCGTGACGGAAACCGGCCTTCCCGAATCGCGGACGCGCGCCAACGTGCAGGTCCGGCTGGACGCGTATCCGGGACGCGCGGTGGCTGCCGGCCGCGCGCCCACGTTCTGGCGCGCGTGGGGGCTGAGCTCGTTCCTCCGCGTGGAGACCCTCTCCGCGATCGCGCTGGGCGATCCCCGCCACGCCTTCGATCCGCGCGACTACCTGGACGCCGCGGCCACCATTCGCGGGAACGTGAACGCGCGGCAGACGCTGGAGTACGCGCCGGCCGGCGGCGCCCTGCGCGTGCTGCGCGACACGCGCGACGCGACGATGCGCGTGCGGAACCCCCTCGGGGGCGGTTTCCGTCTGGTGACGTCGGCCACGATGGACGGGACCCGCGAGACGACCGCCCGGATCGACACCGGGGACCGCTACGCCTCGCGGCTCCGCGGCCGCGGACTCGACCTCGAGGTGGCGCGCTCGCTTGGCCCGGCCTGGTCCCTGTCCTGGATCGGCCGCGGCCGCCGGGACCAGGACCGAGGGCTGGGCGGGAGACGCGAGACCGTCGCGACGGGGCCCTCCGCGCGCTGCGCCTCGGGCGGAAAGCTCCGCGTGGACGGACGCACGCTGTGGGCCAGGACCAGCCAGTCCGGAAGCTATCAGCCGGGGCTCGGCTTCACGCCGCCGCTTCTGGGAAATCACGTCGACTACGACTTCCTCGGCGACTACCGGCTCAAGGACCAGGTCTCGGTGGGATTCTCCTGGACCGGCCAGGTCGCCCGAGGAAGGGGCGCCGTGTACAGCGGACGGTTCGAATTGAAGAGCTACTTCTGATGCGAGCGATCTCGAGGGTACTCGTCGGGATGGCCGTCCTATTCCTGGCCGTATCCACGGCCCGCGCGGACGAGCGCTACCGTCTCACGCTCGGACCGGGCGTGGAATCCATCTCGGATTCCTCGGCGGTCTGGACGCGCGCGGATCTGGAGCGGCTGGCCGCGCGCTTGCGCGACCGGCTCCTGCTCGAGGGCCGGATCGGCGCCATGGTCCGGCTCACGCTCGCGCCCGCCCCCGCGGCCGCGGGCGTGAGCCTGAGCTTGGCGCTCCTCACGGTGCGGAGCGCCCCCGTGACGTCCGCCCTCCTTCCGGTCGTGCGGGGGGGCGAAGACCTCGTTCCGGACGGCGCCCAGGTCTTCCTCCAGGCGAGCGGCGGGCGCGCGGATCCCCGCTCCATCCAGGACGGGCTTCAGGCGCTCCGGGCCGCCGCCCAGACGCGCGGACGATTCGGCGCCGAGGCGTCGATCGATTCCGTGGTCCCGGCCGCGGCGGACACGGCCCGCGCGTACATCGCGCTCCATCCCGGTCCGCCGGTCGCGATCGACAGCCTGGACGTGGGCGGATCCACGATGCGTCCCTCGGTCGTGGGATCGATCTCCGGTCTGACGCGAGGGCGCGTGATCACGCCCGAGCTCCTGGATGACGCGCGCACCCGGCTCGAGCAGAGCGAGCTCTTCGCCTCGGTCGGAGCGATCGGCGTCGAAAAGGGCTTGGACCCCGCCCACGCGCGGGTTGTCGCGCCGCTGGTGGAGAACCGGCTGAGTCGCTTCGAGGGCGCGCTGGGAATCCAGAACCAGGGCGGCGTGACCGGCCTCTTCGATCTCGCGCTCGGGAACATCGGGGGCAGCGGCCGCGCCGCGGGCGCCCGCTGGGCCGGCTACGGTGAAGGACGCTCGGAGTACGCCGCGCGCTACCGCGAGCCCACGCTCCTCGGAACGGGACTCGATGCCGCCCTCTCCCTGGAGGCGCAGGTCGCGGACTCGCTCTACACCCAGACCAAGTGGTCGCTGGATCTCTCGGGCCGCCCGTTCCGGAACGCGCGTCTGGGCGGTGCGATACGACGGAGCGGCAGCGCCTACACCGGCGCGGGGCGGGGGACCAGCGCGACGTGGTCGCTCGAGGGCCGGATGGCGTGGCGCTCGCTCGCCCCGGCGGAGAACCCGGTCCATGGGATGTCCCTCTCCCTGACCGGGGAAGCGGGTCGTCGCACCGAGAGGTATCCCGGATTCCCGCGCGCGACGCGGGGCCTCCTGCGCGCCGCGGCGGCGTGGGAGGCGGCGCATCCCACGGGATCGAGCCGCGCGCTCTACGCCGCCGTGCGCGCCGAGGGAATCAGCCTGGGCGGGGACGCCCTCCCGGCCGAGGAGCTCCGCTTCCTGGGCGGATCGGAAGGGCTGCGCGGGCACCGCGACCGGGAATTCGCGGGGGACCGCATCCTGGCCATGACGCTCGAGCACCGCTGGATCACCGGCCCGCGCGGCGGCCGCGTCTTCGTCTTCGTGGACGGGGCGCGCCACGAGCTCACGGCGCCCATCGAGGCGGGGAGCGCGCGCGGACTTCCCGGCGGCACCGGCAGCCTCGCCCGAACGGAGTTGAGCGGGGGCTGGGACTTCGGATACGGTGCGGGGCTGAGAAGCCCGATTCGCGCGGGCACGGTGGGGATCGAGCTGGGTCTTTCCCCCGGCGCGCCGCTGCGCGAGAGCAAGATCCACCTGAGATACGCGACCGACTGGTGAGTCAGACCGCCGCGCGAAAAATCGAATCGCTCCGCCGCCAGATCGAGCGCCACGACCACCTCTACTACGTGTCGGGCGAGCCCGAGATCGGCGACCGTGAGTACGACGCGCTGCTGCGCGAGCTGAAGGAGCTCGAGGACCAGAATCCCGAGCTCCGCGACCCCGACTCGCCCACGCAGCGCGTGGCGCACGGCCTCCTCCCGGGATTCAAGACCGTCCGCCATTCCGCTCCCATGCTGAGCCTCGACAACACCTATTCGCTCGAGGAGCTGGAGGAGTTCGACGCGCGGATCCGCCGTCTGCTCGAGAAGGACGCCGTGGAATACGCGGTGGAGCCCAAGGTGGACGGCGTCGCCGTGGCGCTCCGCTACGTGGAGGGACGCTTCACGACGGGGCTGACGCGCGGGAACGGCGAGGAAGGGGACGACATCACCGCGAACCTCCGCACGCTCCGCTCCATTCCCCTCCGGCTGAAGAGCCGCGAAGCGCCGCGGGAGCTCGAGGTGCGGGGCGAGGTCTTCATGGAGACCCAGCCGTTCGCGAAGATGAACGAGCGTCGCGTGGCCGCGGGGTTGAACGCGTTCATGAACCCGCGCAACGCCACGACCGGGAGCCTCAAGATGTTCGACACGTCGGAAGTGGCCCGGCGTCCGCTCCGGATCTTCCTCTTCTCGGTGGTTCGCGCCGAGCGTCACGGGTTGAAGACGCAGACCGAGGCGCTGGAGTGGATGGGCAGCCTGGGGCTGCGCGTGAATCCGGACAACGGGCGGGCGCGCGGGATCGGGGAGCTCCGCGCGCTTTGCGAGCGGTGGGAGACGAAGCGCGCCAAGCTGCCGTACGGGACGGACGGGCTGGTGGTGAAGGTGAACTCGTTCCGCGAGCAGGACGCGCTGGGGTTCACCTCGAAGAGCCCGCGCTGGGGGATCGCGTACAAATTCGGCGCGCACGAGGCGGAGACCACGCTTCTGGCCATCGAGCTCCAGGTGGGACGCACCGGCGTGGTGACGCCGGTCGCGCACCTCGAACCCGTGACGCTCCTCGGAACGGTCGTGGCGCGCGCCACCCTTCACAACCAGGACGAGATCGAGCGGAAGGACTTCCGCGTGGGCGACCGGGTGATCGTGGACAAGGGCGGCGACGTCATCCCCAAGGTGGTGCGCGTGGTGCCCACGCCCGGACGCCGGGGACCGAAGTACGTCATGCCCTCGAAGTGCCCGGTGTGCGGCGGCGCAGGTGCGGAGCAAGATCGTCCACTACGCGAGCCGCGGCGGGCTGGACATCGAGGGGCTGGGCTGGAAGACCGTGGATTGGCTGGCGGACGCGGGCTTGGTGAAGGACGCGGCCGATCTCTACCGGCTGGAGGACCGCAAGGCGGAGCTGGTCGAGATCGAGCGGCTGGGTGAGAAGTCGGTCGCGAATCTCCTGGCGGGAATCGAACGGAGCAAGAAAGCGCCGCTGGACCGGCTGCTCCACGCGATCGGCATTCCGCACGTGGGCGCCACCATCGCGACCATCCTCGCGAATCATTTCGGGTCGCTGGACGCGCTGATGAACGCGGACGAGGAGGCGCTCCTCGAGGTCGAGATGATCGGACCCGAGATCGCGGCGAGCGTGTCGCGGTTCTTCTCGTCCGCGTCGGGGCGGGATTTCGTGAAACGGCTGAAACGGGCCGGCGTGAATCCCGAAGCGCGCGCGCCGCGGCGCGCGAATACGACGGGTCCTCTCGCGGGGAAGATCTTCGTCCTGACCGGCACGCTCGAAGCCCTGACGCGCGAGGACGCGTCGCGTCTGATCCAGGAAGCGGGCGGGAGGGTGACGTCTACGGTCAGCTCCAAGACCACGGCCGTGATCGCGGGCGTGAGCCCAGGATCCAAGCTCGAAAAGGCGCGCTCCCTGGGCGTCGAGGTCTGGGAGGAATCCCGCCTTCTCAAGGCCCTGAAGAAGGCTTGAGTCACCCCCGCGTCGCGTTGACTTCTCCCCCCATCTCCCGTAGCTTGGGAGCGGACGCAAGTCCAACTCCCATGGCCACTACCGAACGACATTTCAACGAGTTGCTGGACTCGGCCCTGGAGCGGCTGGGTCGCCGCGAGCGCGGCTGGGAAGACCGTCCCGGGCAGCGGGAGATGGCCCGTCTCTGGGCCGAGACGCTCGAAACGGGCGGTACCTTGGTGGTCGAGGCCCCCACGGGAATCGGAAAGTCCCTCGCCTACCTCCTTCCCGCCCTGATCCGCCGCGTGCGGGGATCGGGACCCGTCGTCATCAGCACCTGCACCAAGGTCCTGCAAGAGCAGCTCCGCCGCCGCGACGTTCCGCTCGCCTGCCGCGCCATCGGATTCCCGCTCCGCGCCGTCACGCTCAAGGGCCGTCAGAACTATCTCTGTCGGAGACGCGCGGAAGCGCGCCTGGGCCAGCGCGCCCTCTTCGGCGGCATCGACGAGGACGCGATCGAGGCGGTGCGCGCCTGGGCGGAGCGGACGGTCACGGGGGAGCTGGAGGAGCTCCTCGCGATGGGCCTCGATCTTCCGGCCGCGTTCCTGAACGAGATCGCATCCGACCCCCTGGTCTGCACGGCCACGGCCTGCGACGCGCAGGGCGGGTGCTTCGCGAAGCGCGCCCGGCGGGAAGCCCTGCGCGCGGACGTGGTGCTGGTGAATCACGCGCTCCTTCTTTCGGATCCTGGATTGCGCTCGACGCTCCTCGCGGAGGCCGGGGCTCTGGTCCTGGACGAGGCGCACCACGTCGAGCGCGTCGCGCGCGAGCAGCTGGGCGTGACGCTCGGCTACCACGATTTCTTGAGATTGGCGGGCCGGACCGACGCGCGCACCGGCGTGCTTCGCCTGGTGAAGCGCTCCCTGAAGCGCGGGCGCGGCGGCGCGCTGGTCGAGCGGCTAACGCTGGCCGAGGAATCCATCCCGCACGTGATCCGGAACGCCGCGTCTCTGGCGCGCGATCTGGAGCGCCTCTTGCCCGACGGGGCGTCCTCGGCGCGGATCACCCGCGACATGGATCTCGCGCGGTTGAGCCCCGAGGCGCTGGATGGCCTCCTCGCAGCACTCGGAACACTGGCGCGCTCGCTCGAGGATCTCGCTACGGCGGCGGAGGCCGAGGGAGAAGCGGCGCTGAGACCGGAGGGAATCGAGGCGCTGGAAGAAGTGCGCGCCCGCTCCCTCGCCTGGACCGAGGCCGAGCGCGGACTGCGGGCGGTGGTGGCGCTGGAGGAGAAGGGCTTCGCCTTCTACGTGGATCGCGACGACCGCGGCGTGCCGCGACTGAATCGCCGTCCCGTGCGCGTGGGCGGCGCCCTGCGCGCGACGCTCTTCGCGCACTGCGACCGCGTTCTCCTCACGTCCGCCACGCTCACGATGGACCATGACTTCGATCCACTCCTGGAATCCCTGGGTCTCCGCCCGGACGAGGCGCGCACGGCGGCGCTTCCCTCGCCGTTTCCACTCGAGCGCCAGGTGCTCTCGGCGGTCTGGGACGGCAGCCGTCCGAACGATCCCGACTACGCGGGCGAGCTGGCGCACCTGGTCGAGACGCTGGCCACGCGTCTGCGCCGCAACACGCTCGTGCTCCTGACCAGCTACCAGATGCTGGACCAGGTGGCGTCCCGGTGCGCCGCGGCGTTGAAGCAGGCGGGGATCCCGCTGCTCCGCCAGATGCCTGGCGAAGCCGCAGCACCCCTGGCCGCCGCCTTCCGCGCGGGCGAGGGCGCCGTGCTCCTGGGCACGTCCTCCTTCTGGGAAGGAATGGATTTTCCGGGGGCCTCGCTCGAGGTGCTGCTCATCGCGCGCCTGCCGTTCGCCGTTCCGACCGATCCTCTGCTCGAGGCGCGCTCGGAAGAGATCGAGGCGCAGGGCGGGGATCCCTTCCGGGACCTGGCGCTTCCCGAGGCGGTGCTCCGGTTTCGCCAGGGGATCGGGCGCCTCATCCGGACCGCGGAGGATCGCGGCACCGTCATCGTGGCGGACCCGCGTCTGACGCGCTCCTCGTACGGGAAACGCTTCGCGGCCACCCTCCCGACCGCGCCCTACGTTACGAGTTCTACCGAGGACCTGCTCGCGCGCGTGGAGGAGTGGTTCGCGCGCGCCTGGGAGGAGCCATGCCCAGCCTAGTCCTCAAGAGCCCCGCCAAGGGTCGCGTGGCGGTGGGCGGCGCGCCGCTCGATCTCGAGGATCTCCGCGCCATCGCGCAGGGCGCGCGGGTCTTCCTCTCGCCCGAGGTGCCGGCACGCGTGGCGCCCTCGCGGGCCCTGATCGAGAAGGTGCTGAAGCAGGGGAACACCGTGTACGGGGTGAACACGGGTTTCGGCCAGCTCCAGTCGGTGCGCATCCCGGACGGGGACGTGGAGCGTTTACAGATCAACCTCATCCGGAGCCACGCGGCGGGGTTCGGCCCCGAGCTCGAGCCCCGCGCGGTGCGGTTGATGCTCGCGCTGCGCGCGCATTCGCTCTCGCTGGGCTACAGCGGCGTCCGGCTCAGCCTGCTCGAGCACCTGGTGCGCATGATCGAGGCGGACATCCTCCCCATCGTGCCGAGCCGGGGCTCGCTGGGCGCGAGCGGGGACTTGATTCCGCTGGCGCATCTCGCGCTGGCGTTGATCGGGGAGGGCGAGGTGCGCGCGGACGGGAGGGTTGTCGTGGCGGCCGATCTCATGCGCGGGAACGGCATGGCCCCGCTCAAGCTCCAGGCCAAGGAGGGCCTGGCCCTCATCAACGGCACGCAGGGGATGACCTCCGTGGGCGCCCTGGCGCTCCTCGAGGCCTCGGACGTGCTCCGCGCGGCCCACGTGGCGTGCGCCCTCTCGGTGGAGGCGGCGCGCGGCAGCACGAAACCCTTCGAGCCGCGGGTGCACGCGATCCGTCCGCACCCGGGACAGCGCGATTCCGCCGCCGCGCTCCACGCGCTGATGAAGGACAGCGGCATCGTGGCCTCGCATGAGGACTGCGGCAAGGTGCAGGATCCGTATTCCCTCCGCTGCGCGCCGCAAGTCCTGGGCGCCTCCGTCGAATCCTTCCGCCGCGCGCGCGAAACGCTCGTCGTCGAGGTGAACAGCGTGAGCGACAACCCCCTCTGCTTCGCGGAGACGGGCGAGGTCGTCTCGGCCGGAAACTTCCACGGCGAGCCCGTGGCCCAGACGCTGGACTTCCTCGCGATCGGCATGGCCGAGGTGGGATCGATCGCCGAGCGGCGCACCTACCTTCTCCTCGACAGCAGCAAGAGCGGCCTGCCGCCGTTCCTGGTTCCGGACGCGGGATTGAAGAGCGGGCTCATGATGGTGCAGTACCTCCAGGCGGCGCTGGTGTCCGAGAACCGGATGCTGGCGCAGCCCGCGAGCATCGATTCCATCCCGACCTCGGCAGGGCAGGAGGATCACGTGAGCATGGGCATGCACGCGGCGCTGAAGGCGTTGACCCTGGTGCGGAACGTGCGGCGGATCGTGGCGGCGGAGCTGCTCTGCGCCGCCCAGGGGATCCATCTCCTCCGGCCGCTCCGTTCCAGCGCGCCCCTGGAGCGCGTGCTGGAGTCGCTGCGTGCGATCGTGCCGCCCCTCACCGAGGATCGGCGTCAGGACCTGGATTTGAATCGGATCGACGAATGGATTGCCTCGGGCACGCCCGGCGAGCTCGCGAGCGTGGAGGCCTTCTGATGGCGCGCGCCGACGTGATGACGGGCACGCCGCCTCTGGAAGCCGTCCGGGCGCCCCGCGGGCCCAACCGCTCCTGCCAGGGCTGGCACCAGGAAGCGGCGCTCCGGATGCTCATGAACAACCTGGATCCGGACGTGGCCGAGCGCTGGCAGGATCTCGTGGTCTACGGCGGAACGGGGAAGGCCGCGCGGAGCTGGGAGGCGTTCCACGCCATCGTGCGCTCGCTCCGCGGGCTCCAGAACGACGAGACCCTGCTGGTGCAGTCGGGAAAACCGGTCGGGATCGCGAAGACGCATCCCGACGCGCCCCGCGTGCTGATCGCGAACTCCCTCCTCGTGCCCGCGTGGGCGACCTGGGACGAGTTCCGCCGCCTCGAGGGTCTGGGCCTCACGATGTACGGCCAGATGACCGCCGGCTCCTGGATCTACATCGGGACCCAGGGGATCCTCCAGGGCACGTACGAGACCTTCGGCGCCGCCGCGCGGCGGCATTTCGACGGATCGCTCCGCGGACGGTGGACGCTCACGGCGGGACTGGGCGGCATGGGCGGCGCGCAGCCGCTCGCGGTCAGCATGCTGGACGGCGTCTGTCTCGCGGTCGAGGTGGATCCCGAGCGGGTGCGCCGGCGCGTGGAGACCGGCTACCTCGACAAGAGCACCGCCTCGATCGACGAGGCCCTCCGCTGGGTGGAGGAAGCGGTTTCCAAGGGACAGCCGCTCTCGATCGGGCTCGTGGCCAACGCGGCGGAGGCGCTCCCCGAGCTGGCGCGCCGCGGCGCGCGTCCCGATCTCGTCACCGATCAGACCTCGGCGCACGACGAATTGAACGGGTACGTCCCCGCGGGGCTTTCCCTCGCGGACGCGGCGGCGCTCCGTCGCGACGATCCCAAGGAGTACGCGCGCCGGTCGGTGGAGTCCATGGGGGTCCACGTGACCGCGATGCTCCGCTTTCTCACGCTGGGGTCGGTGGTGTTCGACTACGGGAACAACCTCCGCGGCCAGGCCGTGAAGGCCGGCGTCGGGAACGCCTTCACCATTCCGGGATTCGTCCCCGAGTACATCCGGCCGCTCTTCTGCGAGGGGAAGGGGCCCTTCCGCTGGGCCGCGCTCTCGGGAAACCCCAAGGACATCGCGGCCACGGATCGCGCCGTGCTGGAGCTGTTTCCAGAGAATGAGCACCTGCGCCGGTGGATCCAGCTCGCGTCCGAGCGCGTGAAGTTCCAGGGGCTGCCGGCGCGGATCTGCTGGCTGGGGATGGGCGAGCGTGAGCTGTTCGGCGAGGCGATCCACCGCCTGGTGGAGCGGGGCGAGGTGGAGGCGCCGATCGTGATCGGCCGCGACCACCTCGATTGCGGCTCGGTCGCGTCGCCTTACCGCGAGACCGAGGCGATGAAGGACGGAAGCGACGCCATCGCCGACTGGCCGATCCTGAACGCGCTCCTGAACGCGGTCTCGGGCGCCTCGTGGGTGTCGGTGCACCACGGCGGCGGCGTGGGGATCGGGAACTCCATCCACGCCGGCATGGTGATGGTCGCGGACGGAACGCCCTCGGGCCTGGCCCGGCTGCGCCGCGTTCTGACCAACGATCCCGCCACCGGAATCTGGCGCCACGCCGACGCCGGCTACCCGGAGGCGCAGGCGGTGGCTCGAAAGCACAAGCTTCCTCTTCCCACCCGCGATTGAACTGCGACCTCCTGGTCGTCTCGGCCGCGCAGCTCCTCACGGCGCCCCCGGGCGATCGTCCGCTCCTGGGACCCGATCTCGACCGGCCGCAGCTTCTCGAGGACGCCGCGGTCGCGTGCGCCGGCGGCGTGATCGCCGCGGTGGGAAGCACGGCGGACGTGACGCGGCGCTATCCCGAGAAGGAGGCGGCCCGCGTGCTGGACGCGCGCGGACTCCTGGTCGCGCCGGGCTTCGTGGACAGCCACACGCACCTTCCGTTCGCGGGCAGCCGGGCGATGGAATTCGAGGCGCGCGCCCGGGGCGAGAGCTACGCCGCGATCGCCGAGCGCGGGGGCGGAATCCGGGCGAGCGTGCGGCATCTTCGCGACGTGAGCGAGGAGACGCTATCAGACTCGGTGGTGCAGCGCCTGGGCCGCCTCCTCGAGCAGGGAACGACCACGGTCGAGGCGAAGAGCGGCTACGGCCTGAAGCTCGAAGAGGAGCTGAAGCAGCTCCGCGCGCTGCGGCGCGCCTCGGAGCGCTCGCCGGTCGAGATCGTCCCGACCTTCCTGGGCGCGCACGAGGTGCCGGACGAGCACCGCGCGGATCGCGAGACCTATGTTCTGGCCCTGATCGAGTCCATGATCCCCGCGGTCGCGAAGGAGAAGCTGGCGCGCTTCTGCGACGTCTTCTGCGACCAGGGCGTCTTCACGGTGGAGGAGTCGCGGCGCATCCTGCTCGCGGGCCGCGCCCACGGGCTCGAGATCAAGCTCCACGCCGACGAGCTGGCCGACGTGGGGGCGGCGGCTCTGGCGGCCGAGCTTACGGCCGTCTCCGCCGACCACCTTCTCCACGCCTCGCCGCAGGGGCTCCGCGCGATGGCCCAGGCGGGCGTCGTCGCGGTGCTCCTTCCCGGCACCGCCTTCACGCTGGGTCTGCCGTACGCTCGGGCGCGCGTGATGGTGGAGATGGGGCTTCCCGTGGCGCTGGCCACCGACTTCAACCCGGGGAGCAATATGTGCTCTTCGATGCCGATGGCCATGACGCTGGCCGTGACCCAGATGAAGCTGACTCCGGCCGAGGCCTGGATGGCCGCCACGGCCAACGCCGCCGCCGCGGTCTCGGAAGGGGGCCGGATCGGCCGTCTCCAGAACGGCTTCCAGGCCGACCTCACGATCTTCGAGGCGGACGATTACCGCCAAATCGCCTACCACTACGGGGAGGAGCACGTGCGCGCGGTGGTCAAGCGGGGGGTTCTGGCGCTGGACCGGACCCTGTCTTCCCGTCGCGCATGAGCCGATGGCCCCAACCGTCTGAAAACAAGTCCGATGCGCCGGGTGAAGGCGATCCGCCCGGGAACCCGTAACGACCGAGGAGAAGGCATGAGCGAGCTGGTGGAGTGCGTCCCCAACTTCAGTGAGGGCCGAAATTTATCTGTAGTTCGGTCCATCGCTGCCGAAATTTCGAGCGATCGGTCCATCCGGCTCTTGGACCAGGAGATGAACGCCGACCACAACCGGAGTGTGATCACCTTTGTCGGGGAGGCCGAAGCCGTGGTGGAGGCGGCGCTGAGGGGTGTGAGGAAGGCGTCCGAGCTGATCGATCTGCGCCGTCATCGCGGCCAGCATCCGCGCATGGGGGCGACGGACGTGCTGCCGTTCGTGCCGATCGGAGAGACCAAGATCGAGCGCTGCGTGCAGATGGCCCGCCTGGTCGGGGAGCGCATCGGAACGGAGCTTCAGATCCCGGTCTACCTCTACGAGGCGGCGGCGACCCGACCGTCGCGGCAGAACCTCGCCGACGTGCGGCGGGGCGAATACGAGGGGCTGGCGCGCGAGATCGGGACGAACCCCGATCGGACGCCGGATTTCGGTCCGCCTGCGATCCACGCGAGCGCCGGCGCGACCGCAGTCGGCGCGCGGATGCCGCTGCTCGCGTTCAACGTGAACCTCGGGACGAAGGACGTCGAGATCGCCAAGCGGATCGCGAAGGCGATCCGGTTCCAGACCGGCGGTCTTCGCTACGTCAAGGCGCTGGGATTCGCGCTCCAAGAAAGGGGCATCGTACAGATCTCGATGAACCTCGTGAACACGTGGGGCACGCCGATCCACCGTGTCTTCGCCCTGATCCGGGACGAAGCGGACCGGTACGGCGTCCCGATCGTGGGGAGCGAGGTGGTCGGGCTGGTGGTGCAGGACGCCCTGATCGACGTGGCCGAGCACGCCCTGAAGATCGAGAACTTCTCGCGGGACCAGATCCTCGAGAACCGGCTCGCGCGGAGGATCGGAGCGGCGGAGCAGAGCGTCCAGGAATTCCTTACAGACGTGGCCTCCTCCGCGCCCACGCCGGGCGGGGGTAGCGTGGCCGCGCTCGCCGGATCGCTTGCGTCCGCGCTCGCGACGATGGTCGCGCGGCTCACGATCGGGAAGCCGAGCTACGCGGAGCACGAGGCGACGATGCGCGAGGCGGAGGCGCAAGCCGAGACGCTGCGCCGCGAGCTGTTCGATCTGGTGCAAGAAGACGCGCTCGCCTACGAGGGGTTCCGCAGCGCGTCCCGGCTCTCCCAGCGCACGCCGGAGGAAGTGGCCCTGCGCGCGAAGGCCCAGGCCGACGCGGCGCGGAACGCCACGAGCGTGCCGCTGCACACGGCCGAGGCCTGCGTGCGCGCGCTGCGCGTGGCGCGCGACGTCGCGGCCTGCGGGAACAAGAACGCCGTCAGCGACGCGGGTGTGGCGGCGTGGCTCGCGCGGAGCGGCGCCGAGGGCGCGGCGTTGAACGTGCGGATCAATCTGGGGGACGTGCCCGAGGCCGAGCGCCAGGACTTCGAGGCGCGGATCGAGCGGGCGCTCGCGGAGGCGAAGGAGCTGCACCAGACCTGCATGGCCGAGGTCGACCGTAGGATGCGGGCCGCCTGACATGGAACTCGTCACGACCGGGAGCTAGACCTATCGTGGATCGCAGCGCCGCCGTCAAGAAGAAGGCTCAGCAGCTGGTCCAGAAGGGCGACGTCCAAGGCGCCATCGCCGAGTACGAGAAGCTCTTCGAGGGCGGCGACAAGGATCCGTACGACTTCATCGTCGTGGCGGACCTTCTGGCCAAGCGCGGCTCGATGCAGGAAGCGGTGCGCCGCTACCGGCAGGCGATCGACGAGTACGCCAAGACCGAGCTCTACAAGAACGCCATCGCGGTCTGCAAGAAGATCCTCCGCATCTCCAAGGAAGATCTCGCCATCCATCGCACGCTGGGGGATCTCTACGCCAAGGAAGGGCTCTACGGCGATGCGCAGATCCACTACCTCGAGTTCGCCGAAGGCTCGATCCGCCGCCAGGACCATGACGCGGCCCTCGACGTGCTGGACGAGGTGATCAAGCTCTCCGCGGACAATTTCGATCTCTCCGAGAAGTACGTCGAGATCGCGATGCGCGCGGACCAGCCCGAGCGCGGCGGCAAGGAGCTCCTGCGTCGCGCCGAGCGCGCGCGGCAGCTGGGCCGGACCGAGGAGGCGGATCAGATCCGGGAGCGCGTTTCCACGCTGGCGCCGTCCTTGCTCACGTCGTATCACGCGGCACCCTCCACCGAGGCATCCGCCACGAATCCGGTGGCGGCCGCCGATCAGGCGGCCGCGGCCGACGCGGCCGCGGCGCGGGGCGCCGAACCCGCGTTCGAGACGTCACGGCCGTTCACGCCGGCCCCGGCCGCCCCGGCGCCCACCCATTCGGGGTTCGAGGTTTCCGGACGCGCGATCGCGCGCGAGATGGCGAAGCCCGAGGAGCCCGCCGAGGCAGAGCCCGCGGAAGCCTCCGCGGAGACCGTCGCGCCGATCGAGCCGGAGCACGAAGAGCTGGCGCGGAGCTACCTCAAAGCCGGACAGAAGGACCTCGCGGCCGAGGAATTCTGGAAGGCAAGCGAGCTGGCCTTCTTCCGCGGTGACGCCGCGCGGGCCCAAGCGCTTCTCTCGAGCCTTCTCGCGGCCGATCCCACCCACGAGGCGGCGCTCCGCCGTTTGGTGGATCTCACGGAGCAGGCCGGCGACCGGAAGGCGGAGGCCAAGGCGCGCTTCGATCTCGCGGAGGTTTACCTGGCGCACGAGGAGTGGGATCTCTCCCGCGCCGAGTACATGCGCTGCCTCGAGCTCGAGCCCAGCCACGAGCGGGCCGTGCAGCGCATCAAGCGGCTGGACGCGCTGAACGGCACGGTGCCCGTCGCGGGGCCGGTGGACCTGGATTCCCTGCCCGACGAGCGTCCGGCGTCGAGCGTCCGCGTGCGCGAGGACGCGCCGAATCCGAGCGACGCGCTCATCGATCTCGAGGAGATCATCGACGAGTTCAAGGCCGGCGTCTCGGAGCGGATCTCGGGCGAGGACCACGAGAGTCACTACGACCTGGGCATGGCGTACATGGAAATGGGCCTCTACGACGAGGCGATCGGCGAGTTCCAGGTCGCGTCGAAGGGAAGCCCGATGGAAGTGAAGTGCCTCGAGATGATCGCGCTCTGCTTCCTCGAAAAGAACGAGCCGGCCTCCGCGGCGCGCGAGCTGAGCCGCGCGCTGGAGCTTCCGGGTTACGGACCGGAGGAAACCATCAGCATCCGGTACAATCTTGCGGTGGCCCACGAGCGGCTGGGGAACCTGGACCGGGCGCTCCAGCACTTCGAGGAGGTCTACCTCCTGAACGTGGACTTCTTGAAAGTAGCCACCAAGGTCAAGGAGCTGAAGCAGAAGCTCGCGAAGGCGGAAGGATAACGTGGCGACGATCGATCTCCACATGCACTCGAACGCCTCGGACGGCTCGTTCACGCCGGACGAGGTGGCGCGCATGGCCGCGGGGAACGGCGTGGAGGTCTTCGCGCTCACGGACCACGACACCCTGGACGGGCTGCCCGCCGCCGCCGCGTGCGCGAGCCGTTTCGGGATCCGCCTCATCTCGGGCGTCGAGCTCTCCGTCAGCGAGGAGGGCGTGGACGTCCACCTCCTGGCCTACGGATTCGACGAGACCGATCCCACGCTTCTGGCCGCGATCCGCCGCTATCGTGAAGGACGGCGCGAGCGCGCCCGCAAGATCCTCTCGCGGCTCAAGGGCCTCGGGATCCGGATCTCGCTCGAGGAGGTGGAGGAGATCGCGAGCGGGGGAGCGCTGGGACGGCCGCACGTGGCCGAGGCCCTCCTGCGCGCGGGACACATCGAGACCTTCAACGAGGCCTTCCAGCGCTACCTGGGGCATCACGCGCCCGCCTACGTCCCCAAGCCGCGCGTGACGCTGGAGGAGGCGACCACGATCGTGCGCGAGGCGGGCGGGGTCACCATCCTCGCGCATCCCGGGACGCTGAATCGCGACCACCTCATCCCGGCGTGGGCACGGCGCGGCCTGGATGGGATCGAGGTCTGGCACTCCAAGCACGACGCCTCCGCGGTGGATCGGTACCGCGGCTTCGCGCACCTGCACGGGCTCCTGATGACCGGCG
>WNFL01329295.1_pt1 | contig 16342 bp, 16 predicted proteins | sample 5400361 | NCBI WGS metagenome assembly WNFL01 (sample SAMN13153351, study PRJNA577476) | soil metagenome | isolation source: 40 cm soil on Douglas fir-dominated hillslope | place: USA:California | collected 2013-09-17 | reverse complement strand
ACCAGCGGCCCGAAGTGGCGGCGGATTTCGCGCGCATCGGGATCCGCTCGCTGGAGGACGTCTTCTCGGCCTACCGCGGGCGGCTGGATCGCGTCGCGGCCGAGCAGGGCCCGGGGCCGATCAACACCGACGACAACTCCTGGCTGGAGCACGAAGCGCCGCTGGACCTCTTGACCACGCAAACAGAAAGTCCGCTCCTCGCCTGGTCGCACCAGGTGGAAGCGGACCTTCATTCATCCCTTCGATAGAACCGGGGGGGGTGGTCGGCCAGAGCTCGGGTTCACGCCCGGACTCCAGGCCTCAAAAGGCCGGGTCGAACCTCCCCCCCTCAAGCCAGATCTCGACTACCCGCTCTTGTAGATGATGGCGGACGGGGAAACGACTCCACGAATCAAGGGTCAGGTCCATCCATGGAGCATTCCGCGACGCCGTTCCCCGTCCTCAGGGTATTCCCGACTATCAAGCCTCGTGCCACCTGACACAATCGCAGGGAACGCGCCTACAGTCGCCGAAGCTGTGATGAGTTACGCGGCTGGGGTTGAAACAATTGTTTCAACGCGTGTGCTTCTGGGCGTCCCCTACGGGACGTCCTTTGAACGTAATGCGTTGTAATTCCGCACAGGCGCGACACATGGCGCGTACCCCGCGTGCTGGCACGATCCTGGATAGAGTCCAGCGAAGAAGTCATTCCCGAAACGCGACTGGAGGAAACATGCGAATCGACAACAACAGGAATCTCTTCCTCGCGCTGATCATCGGATCGCTGGCCGCGCTCGTGATGTGCGCGGCCATCAAGGCCCAGGCGGCCACGGAGATCATTCCCTCCGCCGGGCTGACGCGTGGCACCGACAGTGACGACACGAAGGCCATCTACGGGCTCGCGCTCCGCACGAGCGCGATTCCGAGCCTGGTGGACCTCGAGCTGAAAGGGCAGTATCGGAATCAGATGGTTCTCAGCGGCGCCGCCCGCGAGCATCAGTGGCCGGTCAGCGCGTCGCTCTGGCTGACGCCGCTGCGCGTGCTCTACGCGGGCGCCGGTGTGGGCTGGTACCACACGACACTGGACTTCCAGGGACCGACGGCGCCGCCCACCGAGACGTTCGAGAAATTCGGCGTGCACGCGGGTGGCGGCCTTCGGGTCCCGTTCGGATCCGCGGCTGCGCTGGACCTGAACGGGCGGTACGTCTGGATGGAGAATCAGGAATCCGTGAGCATCCCGCAGAAGTTCGATCCGGATTTCTGGGACATGTCGCTCGGCCTCGCGTTCCGCTTCTCAGGCGGTCATCACGACTAAGGATTCCCAACACGGCCCCTCGCTTTCACGGTCCAGCCCTATCTCGCACCAGGAACGACAACGGACCGTGAGCGTGGGGCCGCTCTATTGACTCCTTGATTACCTGATGTGGCAGGTGGAGAGGCCGCGCTTCTCGAGGTACTGCTGGTGATACTCCTCGGCGCGGTAGAACGGACCCGCGGCCAGGATCTGCGTCACGATGGGCCGCTTGAACCGGTGCTCGGATTCCAGGCGGGCCTTCGACACCTTGGCCTCGGTCTCCTGCGCGGGCGAGTGGTAGAAGATCGCCGAGCGGTACTGCTCGCCGACGTCCGGTCCCTGACGGTTCGGCGTCGTGGGATCGTGGTTGGTCCAGAAAACGTGCAAGAGATCCTCGTACTTCACGCGCGAGGGGTCGTACGTCACCTCCACGGCCTCGGCGTGCCCGGTGCGGTCGGTGCAGACGTCCTCGTACGAGGGATCGTTGGTGCGGCCGCCGGTGTAGCCCACCTGCGTCGACACGACCCCCTTGATCTGACGAAACGCGGCCTCGACTCCCCAGAAGCATCCCGCCGCGAAGGTGGCCTTCTCGACGGTCGTGGTCTTGTTCATGGTACGGGCTCCTTTGGCCGCGGGCGAAGCCGTGGCGGCCGGTGTGAAACCGAGCAGAGCGATCAGTGCGATGAGGTACATGTAGGACCGATTCTTGGTCATGGTCGGTCTCCTTTCGACAATCATACGACCGAAGGCTCGAGTTGGGACAGGATGCAGGAACGCCCCAGGAGGTCTCCCTCCCAGGGCGTCGTCTATCCAGCGACAAGAGGTGGGTCCACCCCTGTTCCTGGCGATTTAGACCCCCGGAACCCCGAAATGGTTCCGTGGAATCACTTCACAACCTCGTAGTCCGCATCAATTTCCCCGTCCCCACCCTTCTTTTTCCCCTCCGGCCCCGCCTCGGGCTCAGATTGCCCTTCGGTCTGTGGACCTGCCTCGGGTCCCGGGCCCTGGGCCTGCTGGTAGAGCTTCGTCGAGATCTCGTTCCAGAGCTGCTGCAAGGCTTCGCTCGAGGAGCGGATCTCCTCGGCGTTCTCGGCCTGCACGGCGCTCTTCAGCTTCTCGACCGCTTGGTCCAGCTTCGCCTTCGATTCGGAGTCGATCTTCTCCCCCATCTCGCGGAGGTTCTTCTCGGTCTCGTACACCAGCTGCTCGCCGCGATTCTTGGCCTCGATGGCCTCGCGGCGCTTCTTGTCCTCTTCCGAGTGCGATTCGGCGTCGGTCACCATCCGCTTGATCTCGGACTCCGACAGACCGCCGCTGGCCTCGATGCGCACTTTCTGTTCCTTCCCGGTCGCCTTGTCGCGGGCCGAGACGTTCAGAATGCCGTTCGCGTCGATGTCGAACGTCACCTCGATCTGCGGCACGCCTCGCGGCGCGGACGGGAGTCCGGTGAGCTGGAACCGTCCGATGGTCTTGTTGTCCACGGCCAACGGGCGCTCGCCCTGGAGCACGTGGATCTCGACCGTCGTCTGGTTGTCCGCCGCGGTGGAGAACGTCTCCGTCTTCCGCGTGGGGATGGTGGTGTTGCGCTCGATCAGGTGCGTGGTCACGCCGCCCAGCGTCTCGAGACCGAGCGAGAGCGGGGTCACGTCGAGTAAGAGTACGTCCTTCACGTCTCCCGCGAGCACGCCGCCCTGGATCGCCGCGCCCACCGCGACCACCTCGTCGGGGTTCACGCCCTTGTGGGGCTCTTTCCCGAAGAACTTCTGGACCACCTCCTGCACCTTGGGCGTGCGCGTCGCGCCGCCGACGAGGATCACCTCGTCCACGCCCGACGCCTGGATCTCGGCGTCCTTCAGCGCGCGCTCCATGGGCGGAAGGGTCCGCTGGATCAGATCATCCACCAGCTGCTCGTACTTGGCCCGCGAGAGCGCCACGTTCAGGTGCTTCGGTCCGCTCGCGTCCGCCGTGATGAAGGGAAGGTTCACGTCGGTCTGCAGCGCCGAGCTGAGCTCGATCTTGGCCTTCTCCGCGGCTTCCTTGAGCCGCTGGAGCGCCATGGGATCCCCCCAGCCAGTCGATGACGCGCTTGTCGAAGTCGTCGCCGCCCAGGTGCGTATCCCCGTTCGTCGATTTCACCTCGAAGACGCCGTCGCCCAGCTCGAGAACCGAGATGTCGTAGGTTCCGCCTCCCAGATCGAAGACGGAGATCTTCTCGTCCTTCTTCTTGTCGAGGCCGTACGCCAGCGCGGCGGCCGTGGGCTCGTTGATGATGCGCTTCACGTCGGGGCCCGCGATCCGGCCGGCGTCCTTGGTGGCCTGCCGCTGGCTGTCGTTGAAGTACGCCGGCACCGTGACGACCGCCTCGGTCACCTTCTCGCCGAGGTAGGACTCCGCGGTCTCCTTCATCTTCTGGAGGATCATCGCGGAGATCTCGGGCGGGGTGTAGGTCCGGTCACCCACCTGGATGACCGCCTCGCCGTTCTTGCCTTCCTTCACGGTGTACGGGACGTTCTTCGCCTCTTCGGCGATCTCGGAAAACTTCCGCCCCATGAACCGCTTGATCGAGTAGATGGTGTTCTGCGGATTGGTGATCGCCTGGCGCTTGGCCACCTGGCCCACCAGCCGCTCGCCGCTCTTCGTGAACGCCACAACGGAGGGAGTCGTGCGGCCGCCCTCGGCGTTGGGGATCACGTGCGGCTCCCCGCCTTCCATCACCGCCACGCACGAATTCGTCGTGCCGAGGTCGATGCCGATGATTTTTCCCATGCTTCCCTCCGTGATGACGCGTTGCGGAGGGACCCGGAGGTCCCCCCGCTCTTGGTTGCGTTACTGCGCGGACTTGACCGGGATCTCGCGGGCCTTGGCCTCCTCGGCCTTCGGCACCGTGACTTCCAGCACGCCATCCCGGTACGTCGCTTCGATCTTGTCGGACTTCACCGCGTGGGTCAGGCTGAACGTACGCTCGAACGTGCCGTACACCCGCTCGAGCCGGTGGTAAGTCGCGTTCTTCTGCTCCTCCGTCCGGGTCTTCTCGCCGCGGATCGAAAGGGTGTTGTCCTCGAGCGTGATCTTGATGTCCTCGAGCTTCAGACCCGGCAGCTCGAGATGCAGCGTGTAGCGATCGGGCTGCTCCTCGATGTCCACCGGCGCCTGCCACAACCGCGCGCCGTTGTCGTCGGTCTGCCACGTGCGGCCGAAAACGCGCTCCAGCTCATCCTGCACCGAAACGAAGTTCCTGATCGGATTCCAGCGAACGACTGAGTTCATTTCTTTCTCCTCCTCTTGATTATGGCCCCCGGCGAGCGCCGGGGAACTAAGGATTTGCTAGACGACCTATAAGGCAGGCCGCGTGCCATGGGTGGGTCATGCCGGATAAGTCTCTAGTTATCAGTTGCTTATGTAGATTCTAAGCTCTGCAGAAGGATTCGGATTTCAGCGGAATCGTTCTAAAATAGGACGCTGTTTCGTTTCATTGTGAGACGACACGGCGATGGGGCGCCGAATCAGAGGCCGTATTCCTTCATCTTTCGCCACAGCGTCGAGCGCGAAATCCCGAGGGACTTGGCGGCTTTCGTGGTATTCCCCGCGGTGTGAACCAGGACACGTCGGATGTGCTCGGCTTCGAGCTGCGCGAGCGTCAGGCCTTCCGAATAAGGGAACGCGACGCCTTTACCCAGGAGTGGAATCCCGGGGCGGCGCACCTCCAGGGGAAGGTCCACCGCGGAGACCTCGTCCTCCTCGGTCAGGAGCACGGCCCGCTCCACGATGTTCTCCAGCTCGCGCACGTTTCCGGGGTAGCCGTAATGGAGGAGGTTCATCTGGGCGTCCGGCGCGAACCCCGTCACGCGCTTCTCGTACTGCCGGGCGAACTTCTCCCGGAACCAGTTCGCGAGGAGCGGGATGTCCTCGCGCCGCTCGCGCAGCGGCGGCAGCTCGATGTGGAACACGTTGAGCCGGTAGTAGAGATCCTCGCGGAAGGTTCCCTCGGCCAGCGCCTTCTTGATGTCCCGGTTCGTGGCGGCGATGATGCGCACGTCCACGCGGATCGTTTCCTTCTTGCCCAGGCGCCGGATCTCGCCGTTCTGCAGCGCGCGCAGGAGCTTCACTTGGAGCTGCAAGGGCATCTCGGCGATCTCGTCCAGGAAGAGGGTGCCCCGGTCCGCGACCTCCATGAGTCCGACCTTGTCCTCGACGGCGCCGGTGAAGGAGCCGCGCGCGTGGCCGAAGAGCTCGCTCTCGAAGAGGGCCTCCGGGAGGGCCGAGGAGTTCACGGCCACGAAGGGACGGTTGGACCGTTTGCTCTGGAGGTGGATGGCGTGCGCGATCAGCTCTTTCCCCGTGCCGCTCTCCCCCGTGATCAGCACCGGGCTCTCGGTCGGCGCCACCTTCGAGACGAGCCGGAAGATGCGCTGCATCGCGGGGCTCTGCCCGATGATCTCGAGCGAGCTTCCTTTCCGCGGCTCGGTCCGAACCGGCGCGTCCCAGGCGCTCGCGTCCACGGGACGCGGCACGGCGGAACGGGCGCTCATCCGTGAAGCCTCATCGCCTGACGATCCTGGCTCTGGGCGGAATCCTCATCGTGGCGATGGGAATCATCGCCAGGCTCGGAGATCTGGCCCGGAAGACTCCACTCTTGTTGCTCCTCTGGGGCCTCGCGCATGCGGCCTACGTCGCCGGCGCGTGGCTCGTGCTCCGCCGTCCGGGGACCGACCGTGCGCGGCTTCCGATCATCCTGGCCTGCGGACTTCTCGCCCGCATCCTGCTCCTCCCCAGCGCGCCGACGCTCTCCGAGGACGTCTACCGATACCTCTGGGACGGCCACCTGGTCGCGCACGGGGTGAATCCCTTTCCGCACGCGCCTTCCGACCCCGCGCTGGCCCCGTACCGGAACGATCTGCTCCGCCATCTCAATCACGCGGACGTCCCCACGATCTATCCTCCTCTGGCGCAGCTTCTCTTCGCGTCGACGGCGGCCATCTCGGAAACGCCGCTCGCGTGGAAGCTGATGCTGCTCGCGCTCGAAACGATTCTGGTCCTCGCAGTGCTTCGTCTGTTACGGAACCGGGGCCTCCCCCGGGAACGCCTTTTACTGTACTACTGGAATCCGCTGGTGCTGGTCGAAAGCTTCGGGAGCGGGCACGTCGATCTGGCGGCCGCGGCGCTTTTGTTGTTGTCGCTCTGGCTCTACGAGGAGCGGCGCGCCGCCCGCGCGGGGATCACGTTCGCGCTCGCCGTGCTCACGAAGCTCTTTCCCGCGATCCTGATTCCCTGGCTGGTCGGGCGCCGGGCCGGGATCCTGCTCGTCACCGCGGCGATCGCGGCCGCGATCCTCTACGCGCCCTTCGTCCCGGCCGGATCGACCCTCTGGACCGGGCTCACGATCTACGCGCGCCACTGGGAATTCAACGGGGCCCTGTATCACCTGCTCCATCACGCCGTGGCATCCGAGGAGTCGATCCGCCGCATCCTGGCCGCTCTGTTCGCGGTCGCCTCGATCCTCATCGCATGGCGCGCGGGGACCGCGCCGCAGGCGGCGTTCCTGGGCCTCGTCGCGTTCCTGCTCCTCTCGCCCACCGTCTTCCCCTGGTACCTTGTGCCCGTCGTGGCGCTACTGCCGCTCTACCCGGACGCGGGGATGATCGCGTTCTCCGGGCTGGTCGCGCTCTCGTACCTGCCGCTTCCCGCGTACCACGCGACCGGCACATGGTCGCTCCCGGGATGGATCCTCCGGGTGGAGTACGGGGGACTCATCGCGGCGTGGGCTACGGCATCAGCGCTGCGCGCGCGCGTGCGACAGCGAGAGAATGCCCACGTAGAGGAATCCGAAGAGGTACAGGGCGAAGAAGGGTAGCGAGGCGTACGCCCCGGCGCGGGCCACGGTGACGATGCTCCAGGCGAAGTAGAGGCCCAGCGCGATCTCGAGGAGCGCCCAGGCGTTGAGGGGCGCCCGGTAGAGCTTCTCCCGCCATCCGTCCCCGCGGCGCTCGATCCGGAACTTGGGCGTCCGGTGGAACGGGCTCCGATGCCCCGCCAGGGCCTCCAGCACGGCGCGCGTGTTCGTGACCGAGAGCCCGATCCCGAGCGACATCACGAACGGCAGGTACGAGAGGCGGCCCTTCCAGTCGCGTCTCAGCTCGCGCTGGCCCGACGCGAAGTAGACCAGGACCGCGCTCGTGGCCAGCACGAAGAGGATCGCGTCGGCGACGGCGTACGGGACGTTCCCGCTCCGGGTGCGCGCCAGCACCACCGGGGTCACGAGGAAGGACAGGAGAAGAAGGAAGACGTAGGCCACGTTGTAGGTCAGATGAAACGTGGCTTCGATCTTGACGCCCAGCGGAAGCGGCGCGCGCCAGATCGCGGGCAGGAGCTTCCGCGCCACCTGGATCGATCCCTTCACCCAACGGTGCTGCTGCGCCTTGTAGGCGTTCATCTCCACGGGCAGCTCGGAGGGACAGAGGACGTGCGGCGCGAACACGAACCGCCAGCCGCGGAGCTGCGCCCGGTAGCTCAGGTCCAGATCCTCGGTGAGCGTGTCCGACTGCCATCCCCCGGCGTCCACCACGCAGGCTCGGCGCAGGACGCCGGCGGTTCCGTTGAAGTTGAGAAAGTGCCCGGCGCTCATCCGCGCCGCGTGCTCGATGACGAAGTGGCTGTCGAGGGAGATCGCCTGGGCCCGCGCCAGCGCCGAGTAGTCCTCGTTCAGGTGCTTCCATCGCGCCTGGACCGCGCCCACGCGCGGCTCCTCGAAGTACGGAACCATCGAGCGGAGGATCGAAGGCGGCGGCACGAAGTCGGCGTCGAAGATCGCGAGCAGATCTCCTTTCGCGCGCTCGAGGCCCCGCTGGAGCGCCCCCGCCTTGAACCCGTCCCGAACGCTGCGGGTCACGTGGACGACGTCGACGCCCCGCGCGCGTAGCTCGGCCACGGTCCGCGCGGCAATCGCCCGGGTCTCGTCGGTCGAGTCGTCCAGCACCTGGATCTCCAGACGATCCGGTGGGTAGTCGATGGCCGCGGCGGCCTCGATGAGGCGCCGCACGACGTAGCGCTCGTTGTAGACAGGAAGCTGGACCGTGACGGAGGGCCACCGCCGGGGCGCCGCGGGAAGCGGCACGTTCCGCGGGCGTCTCTGGAAGCGGCGGATCAGGTGGAAGCGGTGCGCGCCGTAAGCCGCGAACACCATCCAGACGATCCAGTAGGCGGCGAGGAGCATGGCTCCTCCTAGCGGTGGAGGGATCCGCGCCAGGTCTCGTCGCTGACCAGGAAGGAGATCCCGAACCTTGCAAACTTCTCGCTGACGCCGAGGTCGCTCTTGTCGCCGCGCGTGCCCAGCTCCAGGGAGAGGTCGAGTCCGCCGCCCTGGTCCTTGGTCACGAGGCCGGCGCCCAGTGTGATCGCGCGCTCGTTCACGGCGACCGTGCCGCCGCTGATGTCCACGGCACCCGCGCGCGGGAGGAGATCGGGCCACTGGAGAACGTAGGCTCCGATCCGCACCGGCATCCGTTCCAGGAAGGAGCTCCCGTGCTCCGCGGGCAGGCGCTCGACTCCGAACGAGAACCGCTGCATCGGCCGGAAGTCCACGAGATCGCTCTCCAGCGAGGAGTGGCGCCAGTTCGCGCGCCGGTACTGCGCCACGGCGCGGAGCCGTTCGCGCAGCGGCGCCGAGGCGCCGATCGCGAAGCCGCTGGGATACTTCATCCGGAGCCCCGGGAGGAAATCCACCGCGCCCGGCGTGGAGCGCCGCTGTTCCACCGGAAGATTCTGCGAGGTCTCGAACACGCCGCCCAGCGTCCAGCCCCCGCGCACCAGCTGCGCGCCGAACCGGAGGCGCCCCTTCTTGGGATACTTCACCTCCAGCGTGTCCCGCGCCGTCACGAGGCCCGAATCCGAGAACGTGCGCTCCCAGGTCTCCCGGAAGCTGCCGGCGATGACCTCCCAGTCCGCCCCGATCCGGAGCGCCGGCGCCACGCGGCGGGCCAGACTGACGCGGAGGAAGTTGATCCCGCCGTCCCCGTCCACGCGGAGCGTGGAGGGGCTCCCCGCGTTCTCCTGGCGCACCACCGTGAACTCCGCGTTCGTGCCGGCGACGTAGCTCCCGCTCAGGACGAACCGCGCCGGAAGCGCGATGACCGCGCGCGCCGACGGAAACGTGGTCTCGTGGACGTTCTCGTCCGCGGCGGTCGCGCTGATCTTCCGATATTCGGGCACCACCGTGGCCTGCAGGAGCAGCCGGTCCACGTCGGCGAGCGAGGCGGGATTGACGAGGGAGATGTCGCGCGGCCCGTGCTCCGCCACGCCGGAGCCGCCCAGCGCGCGAATCCGGGCGGCTTCCTCGAGCTGCGGCTCCCCGAGCCCGCCCACCGAGAGGATCGAATTGGCGTGCGCGGGCGCCGCCGCAACGCACAAGGCCAAGAACAGGACGATCGGGAACGCGCGCATCACAGCCGCCCCGGCGGAAGCTCGGTGTAGCTCACGTGGAGCTCCGGAGGCTCCGAGGATTCCCGCGATCGAATCAGGAATCGCGCGCCCAGGTTGGATCGGTTCACCAGCGTGACCACGACCCCGCCATTCGTCGAGGGGCTCTGGATCCATTCCCGTACCAGGAATCCGGGCAGCCGGATCGCGAATCGATTCCCCACCGAGGAATAGGAGAGCCGGAAGTCGGCCCTGGCGGCAGCGTTCACGTCCACCGCGGGAAGGCTGGAACGCTCGGTGACGCCCTCGCTCCAGCTCCCGCGCGACGCGCGAATCTCGAGGTGGCTCGGCGCGTCGGCCGCGGCCGGGATCGCGCTCCCCGGCGCCAGATTCAGGATCAGCGTCGCCTCGTCCACGGAGACATTGGAGGGAATGGAATCCGCCGGGAAATGAACCGCGATCTCGGTCTCGAAGAGACCGCCCCAGACGAGGATCGAATCGGTCCCCGTCGGCGACGGACTGAGCGGCGCGTGAACGTAGAGCGCGTTCGTGACCGGCGAATACACCGTGTCCTGAACGGCTCCGTTACTTCCGGTGTGCGAGGAAACGATCCGGAGCCTCACCGCGGGCGCCACGTACGCGGCCAGCGGCTGCCCACCCTGTGCCTGGATGAGGAATCGCGGGCTGACGACACCATTCGCCCATTGCACCGCCAGAAGAAAGGTCGCGTTGTCGAGCGGCAGCGAGTAGCTCGCGAGGGTGCGGGCGTCCCCCGCGGATCCGAGAAGCGCCCCCGCGACCGGCCCGGGCCACGCCACGGTCGCCGGATCCCAGACCGTCGTCTGGAATACGTCCACCGTCGTGGAATCCGGGCCGATCGTGAGGTTGCGCGTGAATTCGAGGGAGATGCTCTGCGGGGCGAAGCCCTGCTTGGTGGTGTCGGGAAGATTCACCTTGCTGAAATACAGGAGCGATCGAGCCTGGAAGGTCCCGCTGGTGCCGACGATGAGGAGGCTGTCCGTGACGGTCGTGCCGTTCTCGAGGAACGTGTCCCGGTCCGGGGGGCCCGTGACGCGGAAGGTCGTGCCCAGCCCCCCCGGGCCGCGGATCAGCCGGTCGGCTCCGACGAGGTTTTCGGCCTTCCGCGCGCAGCCGGTCAGGGCGGTCGCGAGGAGGGCTGCGAGGAAGACGGGGAGAACGGGTCTAAGACGCACGGGGCGGAATCATAATCCCTTGTGGTGACGAGCGCTAGGAAAGACGTGCCCTCTTATCTACCCGTGGTTTTCGCTGCAGTTCCTTGCGGCGTTTACCGATAGGTCGAGAAAAGGGGGGACATTGCCCGAAAGCGTGAAAAAGACCGACCCGCCGTCGCAGCGCGATCCCAGGGCCCAGTTCTTCTGGGCCACGGGGCTCGCGGCGGCCCTCACGGGGGCCCTGGTCTGGGCCATCACCACGAACTACTGCGAGGGGCTCCATCAGGAGGGCCGCGTTCGCGTGGCCGCTCTGGCCGCCACCATCGCGTCGGGGGTTCCCGCGACCGCGATCGAAGGGCTGGCGCTCCGCGAAGGCAGGTCGAGCCCCGGTGCCACGGCGCTGCGTTCCTTCCTGATCGACGCGCGTCAGGCGAATCCGGACGTGCGCCGGATCTTCGCGCTGCTTCCCGGAAAGACGCCGCGCTCGTGGCGCTTCGCGATCGACGCGGTCACAGCCCCCGGGGAGCATGTCCGCTTCGGGGACTTCTACGACGTCACCGGAAGGACTCAGATCGAGGAGGCGCGAAGCCGTCCTACCGCGGACCCCGCCCCCGTTCCCGACGCGCGCGGCAGCTGGATCGGCGGTTACGCCCCGATCAAGGACGCCAACGGACGCACGGCCGCGGTGCTGGCCGTGGTGATGGTCGCGGATGCGGCGCTCGCTTCGGAGCGGCGGTTCCTGCTCGAGGCCTCGATCATCTTCGTAATCTTGTTAGGCGGGATCGTCTACACGGGATGCGACCGCTACCAGAAGCGCCGGCTGGAGCTGGAGCGGAACCGGAACATCCACGCACGGCTGAGCATCCATCGGCTGGCCGAGGTGATGACCCGCTCCGGCGGCGAGACCGATCTCATCCGGAACGCGCTCGACACGATGGCCGAGGCCACGGGTTTCGAGCGCTGGGCCCTGTTCCGGAAGGATCGCGAGCGCGGGCCGTTCGTGCTCGCGGCGACACGCGGCTTCGAAGGCGTCGCGAGGGATCTCTCCCCCGACGCCACGGGGCCTTTGATCTGCTCGGTGCCGCTTCTCGAGCAAGGCGTGCCCACCGGGGTCCTCCAGTGCCTCGCGTCCCCGTCGCGAGCCTTCGAGGCGAACGACGTGACCTTGATCCGCTGGCTCGCGGCGCAGCTGACGCAGGGCCTGAAGCGGATCCAGCTCGAATCCCGCGACCAGCTCCTGGCCTCGTACATGCGCGCGACGGACGAGATGCTGATCGGGTTCGACCTGGGCGGCAACGTCACCTATGCCAATCCCGCGGCGTCGCGCTTCGTGGGCGATACCGGGGACGAGCTTCGCGGGCGCGGGATCGACTCGATCTTTCTCTTCTCGGAAGAGGCGGGNNTCCATGGCGAGCTCCAGTGCCGCACCCTGGAGGGCGCCACCTTCCCCGCCGAGGTGGCGGTCTCGAAGGCCGTGGACCGCGAGGGGAACGAGAGCGCGTGGGTGCTGGTGGGCCGCGACATCAGCGAGCGGCGCGAGCGCGAAAACGAGATCCAGAGCCGGAGCGAGCAGCTGGAGCTCATCAACGACCAGCTCCAGCACGCGAACGAGCGGCTGGCCGAGGGAAGCCGGATGAAGAACGAGTTCCTCGCCAACACCAGCCACGAGCTCCGCACGCCGCTCAACGCGGTGATCGGCTTCGCCACCCTCATCGAGCAAGGCGTGACCGAGGACGCGAACGAGCGGAGCGCCTTCGCCAAGGCGATCCGAGAGAGCGCGGAACACCTGTTGGTGGTGATCAACGACATCCTGGACCTGGCCAAGGTGGAGGCCGGAAAGCTGGAACTGGCTCTCGAAGCGGGAGATGCGATCCCCACCATCATGGCCGCGGTCGAGGCGCTCAAGCCGGCGGCCGCCCGCAAGGGGATCGAGCTCACGGCCTCCGTGCCCGAAGGGGCGCTCGAGATGCAGCTGGACCCGGCCCGACTCCGGCAGGTCCTCCTGAACCTGCTTGGGAACGCCATCAAGTTTACCGATAAAGGGGAAGTGAGCGTCCAGGCCTCCAGTAGGGAGAACCCGGACGAGATCCGCATCGTGGTGCGGGACACCGGAATCGGCATCGCGAAGAAGGACCAGGCGCGGCTCTTCGTGAAGTTCTCCCAGGTGGACGGCTCGTTCAAGCGGCGCCATCAGGGCGCTGGGCTGGGCCTGGTGATCACGAAGTCCCTGGTGCAGCGAATGGGTGGAACGATCTCGATGGAGAGCGACGGTCTGGGGCTGGGTACCTGCGTCGCGTTGACGTTCCCCGCCAAGGTCACGGCGGGGTTCCACGCAAGAGGGGCACATGCCTGAGAGAATCATGATCGTCGAGGACGATCCGATGAACGCGAAGCTCTTCCAGCTGGTGCTGACGCGGAAGGGCGGCTACGAGATCGAGATCACCGAAGACCCTTCCCATGTGATCGACGAGATCAAGGCGGGCCGGGTCACGCTGGTCATCATGGACGTCTCCCTCTCGAACAGCCAGCTGGACGGGAAGCCGGTCGACGGGCTGGAGATCACGCGGCGCCTGAAGGGTGATCCCTTGACGCGCTCCGTGCCGGTGCTCCTGGCGACGGCGCACGCCATGAAGGGATCGAAGGAGAAGTTTCTCCGCGAGAGCGGAGCCGACGACTACATCTCGAAGCCGATCGTGAGCGCGGACGAACTATTGCAGCGGATCCAGGAACTAATCGCCAAGAGGAACCATGCCGTTCCACCTGCTCATCGTTGACGACGAGGCGCACAGCCGCAAGCTCTTGAGGATGGTCCTCCGCCAGGGGGACTACGTCTTCCTGGAAGCGGAGAGCGGCGAGGAAGCGCTGCAGATCATGGGCCAGCAGCGGGTCGATCTCCTGCTGCTCGACCTCATGATGCCGCATCAGAACGGCTTCGACGTCATCCAGGCGATGCAGAAGGACGATGCCATGGCGCGCATTCCGTTCATCGTGGCGAGCGCCTCGACCGCCCAGGACGACATCCAGCGCTCGCTGGAGCTGGGCGCCATCGACTACTTCACGAAGCCGCTCTCGGAATGCGATATCCGGTTCCAGATCCCGCTCAAGGTCCGGAACGCGATCGCGCTCCATCAGGCCAGCGACCAGCGTCTGCGGACGGAGCGGATGAAGGCGGTCTCGGCCATGGCGGTCGCGCTGAATCACGAGATCAACAACCCCTTGCAGGTGATCCAGGGGAACGCGCAGCTGCTTCATGTCCACCCGGGTCTTCCGGCGGACGCGCGCGACAAGGTGGCGCGGATCCGCGCCGCGGGCCAGACGGTGGCCAGCCTGACGCAGCGCATCGCGGCGCTGCGGGACATCGTGACGGTGGAGTATCCCGCCGGGAACAAGACTTCGGTGCCGATGGTGAATTTCGAGGCCTCGGCCGCCGCGAGCAAGAAGCCCTAGAACCGACCCCCCACCCCGTTCAGCAACACCCTCACACGCTCCGTGAGCGCGGCCCGGGCCGCCGAGCGGACGTGCTCCCGGACGGTCACCGGTTTACGCAAGAGTTCCCACGCGAACGGATCGGTCGCGAGCACGTCCCCCGCCTCGGCCAGGTGCGCCGCGATGCCCAGATTCGAGGAGAGCACGGAGTCGAACGGCCGGAGGAGGAGGCCCATCCCCCGCGCCAGCGAGACCGGCGCGTGGACGACGTGAAACGACCGGCCGCTCTCCTCCTCGAGGAGCCGCACCGCGTTCAAGGGCGACAAGGTATCGGGTCCCGCCACGGGAACGCGCGTGCGACTCACGCCGGAGTCCTGATCCGCCACGGCCGCCACGACCTTCGCCGCGTCCCGGACGGACACGTAGCTCACGGGCGCGTCCCCGGACCCCCATAGCGCCGCCCGGCCCCTGGTGACGTCGATCCCGCCGCGGCGGTGAAGCCAGCGCTCCATGAAGGGCGAGGGCTGGACCACGACCCACGCCATGCCGCTCCCCCGCACGGCCGCCTCGATCTCCGACACGTAGACGAAGCGACGGACGCCTCCCCGCCGCGAGGCGTCCACGAGCGCCCTCTGCCCGTCCCGGTCCACGGTGCTCAGATTGTCCCCGGGGAGCCGGCGCGCCGCGCCGGTGGCCGTGGAGACGACGGTGGTCACGCCCCGGAGGGCGACCTCGAGCGAGTGGACGTCCCGGAGGTCCCCCGGCTGGAGCTCCACGCCCAGACGGCGCAGCAGGTCCTCTCGGGGAGATCCGGGACGGACGAGTCCGCGCACGAGGTGCCCGGACCCGCACAGATGGCGGCAAGTCTCGCTACCCAGGAGCCCGGTGGCTCCGACGACCAGAATGGGACGCATTTCTGAAAAATCCTCCGCGGGGCGTACCCCAAAGGTTCACTTGGAAGGCCGATGCGCGGGGAGAGGTGGCCTAATATTTACGGTTACGGCGATTCAGCAGGGCTCTACGCATGGATCGAGCCAGAGCGCTTGGTCACCAGATACGCAATGTTCCCGATCAGGATGAAGAGGATGATCACGAAGTGGATCACGGTCTGCGCGTCCATGCCCTTGGTGGCCGTGAACCCGCGCGTGCTCCGGTAGAGCTGAGCCAGCTCAGGGTGATCGGCGGCGAGAAGCTTCTCGTATTCCGCGGCACCCTTCATGCCTGCGACCATCCCCACCAGCTGGCCCGCGTTCAGGTAGGCGTAGTACTTGGGCGCGCCCACCGCGGTGGGGCCGGAGATGACCGGCGTGCCGCTCTGAGGATGCATCTGGGTGATCCAGTATTCCCCGGTGACCCCCGTCGCGACGGAATAAACCACCTTCACGTCCCGGACGCTTTGGATGCCGCGCATGATCGGAATCTGCGCGATGGGCGTCCCCCGCGTATCCGCGGGAAACGGAATCCGTCCTTGTAGCCCAGGTTCACGTAGTCCACCCCGTAGCGGAGACCGGGGAATTCGGCCGTGACCCGGGCCAGCGCGTTGTTCGCAAGCGTGAGCCCCCCGTTGGCAAAGAGTGTGCAGACGATCACGGGGAGCTTCTTCACGAAGCACTGGCGCAGGAACCCTTCCGCCATTGGATCATTCTCCGGACCCGACGAGGGCCCGTAGTCGAAGGAGAGGAGGACGACGCTCCCAGGGGGGAGGGCCTCGACGAACTCGTAGGCGGACCGCGTCGGGCCCGTGGTCGTGACGGGGAGCCCGATGGGCAGGATGATGGGCGTGGCCACACCGAGGAAGACGAGGAGGAAGAGCCAGCGCCGGTCGAGACCCAGGAGCTTCTGCGCGAGCCCGGCCACGTGGGGTCCCTACCGGATGCCGATCAGGGGATAGATCCAGTCCAGGATGAGGAAGTTGAGGCGGCCGATCAGGAGCGCGACCCGGCCCATGACGGTGAAGCCGAAGGCGGCACCGAAGGAGACCATGAGGAAGTAGATCCCCAGGCGGGCCACCCGCTTGGTGACCGGGTCCTGCTCCTTG